>Ga0172371_10001760_pt1 | contig 34408 bp, 34 predicted proteins | sample Lak12m_FD_114543 | JGI IMG/M metagenome (GOLD analysis project Ga0172371, IMG submission 114543) | Freshwater microbial communities from Kabuno Bay, South-Kivu, Congo - kab_022012_12m | ecosystem: Environmental > Aquatic > Freshwater > Lake | place: Democratic Republic of the Congo: South-Kivu...
CATGTAATTTTTGATCATTTTTGCCCGTTTGTAGGCTACCCGATCTTCGGGGGATAATTCCCCTTCTCCACCCAAAGCTACCATTCTTTCTAATTCCGAGGCTTTCTTTAAAACAGCCTGGGCTTCCAGCGCCGCTTTGTAGTGTTTTTCCCCGACTTCGTTTATACCCAAAACAGACGAGTTGGATGAAAGTATATCAACTGCCGGAAATCTGCCTTCTTGATAAATGTCCCTGGAAAGTGTAACGACTGAGTCCAAATATGGATAAATTGATTGGACACCGTAATCCAGAGTATCATCAGACGGCACGTAAATGGCCTCTATGGCACTAATATCGCCTTTATTTGTTGATGCTAATCTTTCCTGGAAAGAAGCCATGTCTGAGGCAAGGGTTGGCGGATAACCATCTTCCGAAGGAGTATTAGCAGTTAAAGTAGAAAGTTCACTCCCGGCCTGGGCAAAACGGAAAATGTTATCGATAAAGAATAAAACATCTTTTTCTTTTTCATCCCTAAAATATTCAGCTATCGCCGCGGCGGCTTTGGCTGTAAGCATCCTGACAGCCGCGTTTTCTCCCATTAATCCGTAAATGATAGCGGTTTTATTTAAAACTCCTTTTTCTCCAAGTTCACGGTAAAGTTCCTGACCTTCCCGAATACGCTCTCCAACTCCTGCAAAAACAGAAATCGCGTCCCTTGCCCCATCGGCACTAGCAGAAGAAAAAATATTATGCATTATTTCGGTTAAAAGAATAGTTTTTCCTACTCCCGCTCCTCCAAAAATACCGGTTTTACCCCCTTTAACTAATGGCGAAAAAAAGTCGATTACTTTTATGCCGGTTTCCCAAATTTCTTTTTTGGTGGAAATGACACTGTAATCAATGTGATAGTTAAAAATATCTTTTTCATCTTGTGGAGAAATTTTCTTGCCTCCATCGACTGTCTCGCCAAATATATCAATAACACGGCCCAATATTTCATCCCCAACTTTAATGGACATCACCTTACCCATTGAGTTAACTTCCATACCTCGGCTGATTTTACTTTCCCCACGGAGCATAAAAATGTAAAATCCATTTATAGAAGCCGATGTTGCATAAACGTACCCTGTACCGCCATCAATCTTTACAACTTCATGGATCATCGGTTTTTGGTTTTCAAAAACCGCTTCAATAACCGACCCTACAACCGATTTGACTATACCTTGTGCCATCTGGCTGTCCTTTCTGTTTGTTTTTTGGCTTCAATCTTCTTTTTCATTCTTTTTTTGTCTCCATCTAGTTTATCAAGTTTTTCATCAATATTGTTAACAGCACTATCCAAATGCATTAATCTGGCCGCATATTTGGCCAATTGGTTTTCTTTAATGGAAGCATCCAAGACCGACGCCGAAATTTCATGAGCAAATTTTTGTCCGACTTTATTTACATCCGGTTCATAAATATTTATAAAACGCCTTTCTTCAATTTCTTTTTTGCTTTTGCCGTCAAGTCCATATTTACTAATGTCAGGCCCGGAAATAACCGAGTCTAAGACATTTTGTCTGGCCATACTTTCAAATTTTCCGTGGAATAAATATATTTTTGTATAAGGATTAAGAGTTTGCATTAAAACGCTTAAATCATTTTCATCCAAATCTTCTTTGTCTGCCAAAAAAGGAAGTAGCGGAACTTTTAATTCCGGTGCATAAGAATTCAAAAGCGATTGGCCCAAACTTCCGGCAACAAACGCATCAACTTTTTCTTTTTTAATAAAATCGACAAAAGAAACCATTATTTTGTCGATTATGTCCCCGTAAAGCCCGGTGTCGGCAGAAAGGAAAACAGCGGCAAATTTACTTCCGGAATTACCAAATCCTGCGGCCAAGTCCAATGCCACTTCATCGGAAAGCGAGGCCAAACCTTTAAAATAATCACTTGAGGCGGTTACCGAATTTCTGATTTTTTGCATTTTGGTGGCCGCTATTTCTTCGTATACTTGAATTAATCCTTTTACTTCAAATGTACTTTTGATTTCGATGTTAATATCTTTAATGCTTTGCATAAATTATTGTATTTGATTATTGCCCAATATTCCTTTTACGGTTGTAATTTGTGTTTCAACACTCACGGACTTAAATTCATTTTGCCTAAAAAAGTCCCAAACAGCTTTACCTTTATCTAAGACATCTTTGACTTGATCGGTTACTTCCGGCCCAAATCGCAAAAATCTTTCCAAATCCCCCACTCTTTTTAGGAGTTTAAGTACATCCTGAGAAACTTTTTTGAGTTCGGCAGGTTGAACTTGGTGGCCCACACGGGTTACTGAAAGAAAAATATTTACAGCAGGTCTAATGCCTTTAAAAAATAGGTCGCTGTCAAAAAATATGTGACCGTCGGTCATACCCATTAAATTTGTTTGAATGTATCCGGTCATGTCGGCTTCAGCGGTTTCGGCTATGGGCAAACAAGTAATGGAAACTTCACAACAATTTTTTGATTCAGAACTTTTTGGAACCAAAAAGTTTCCGGCGCGTTCAACAATTTTGGATTGAATATGAAAAATATCACCAGGATAACTTTCCCTTCCTGGAAATCTGCCTGCAATTAAGGAAAGTTCGCGATAATGTTTGGCGTGATTTGTCATGTCGTCCAAGATGACTAAGGTGTCTTGTCCTAAATCTCTAAAATATTCGGCAATTGTCATGGCTGTATAGGGAGTTAAGAATATTTCACCGGCTGAGTGATCCGGAGTGGAAGCTACAATTACACATTTGTCTATTACGCCTTCCTTTTCCAAAAGGCTCTCAGTTGCTTTAATTTCGCTTTTTCTTTTACCAATCATTGCCAAAACACAAATTTTGCCTAATTTTGCCTGACTAATGACAGTTGAAAGAATAAAAAAACTTTTACCGCTTTTTCGGTTTCCAATGACCAATTCTCTTTGACCTTCCCCGATTGGAACCATCATGTCAACAATTGAAACACCGGTTTTTAGGAATTTATTTATTTTTACCCGTTTATCAATTCCTAATGGAGAGGTGTCAATCGGACGAAGCTCGGAATTTTTGCTTTCGTTTCTTCTTTCATCAATCACATATCCCATTGGATTAATAACGTGAGTTAAAAGTCCATCACCAACGGAAATACTTAAAGCTTCTCCTGTTCTGGCCGCCATTGTGCCGATTTCTAAAGGATGTTTGTCCAAAACCATAATTTCGGTTGACTCGGGGAAAATTGACATAATAATTCCGTGTGCACCGTTTTCAAAACTGACTCCCTCGCCGGAATTTCCGCCAATCATGCCGGTTACTTGTACCAATCCGCCATGAACTTTGGAAACTTTTCCTATATCTGCTATTTTTTCTTTGGCAAAATTATAACTATGAATCATGTTTTTAAATTAAATAACAAGCACTAAATACGAAATTCCAAGTCCAACTCCCATTATAACGATGGCAATTACAACATTAAGTACAATACCGAATTGAATTGTTTTTGCCGCTAACGGATTTCTACCTAAGGCTTCTACTCCGCTTTTAGCCATTTTTCCAAAATGCATAAATCCAAATATAAAACTTAATACCACCAAAATACCAGCAACAACATATCGCAACGCAGCAAGTGGACTTTCAAAGGCTCCGTTTACACCCTCTTGCATTAACTGAACTAAATTATTTCCTGCACCGTTTGTGAGTACTGCAGGACGCGTTGTTATGTTAATTAACACTAAGCCTTTGGAATTAATATCTGTGCTACTCCAATCTTCAAGTGCGGTTCCTAACACATATCCGCTTTTTTTGGCTAACTCCCCAACTCCCGGAGTTTTACTGCTGGTTATATAATCCCCTTTTTTAATATTACCATTAGCGGAAGTTACTGCAACCAATGCGTTACCGTTGGAAATTACAGAAACTCCACTACTACCACCGGTATTAAAAGAAATGCTTGGCGAAGTTACAACTACACCTGACATGTTTGGATCATAACCTCTGGCACAAAGTGAATAAACATTTGAAGTATCCGCACAAACCACAGCGCCATTAAAAGTTTCACCAACCACCGGCATAGAAACAGCAACTCCCTGAGAATTAATTTGAGCCAATGTTTTTGGGGCCGCAACAACAGCAATAATCACTACAACCAAGAAAATATATAGGCAGACTTTTAATTTCATCTTATTAGTTACACTATAAAGTGTGTATAAAAATAATCATTCTGTCAAGTACTCATATAGCCATTGGTCCTATATATAAAAGAATTTCGTGGTAAATTGGCAATTGATATTATCAAAAAAATTTATTAATATAGCCTTTATATGGAAGAAGTAACCAAAACGGAAAAAGGTAAAAAACCGGTTTTGACCATCGCTTTAGGAATTTTAACAATTGTTGCACTTGGTGTTGCAGGATTTTATTTTAATAAATATCAAAAAACAAATAAAATTTTGACTAATCCGGAAGGAGTTAATGCCGAAGAAGCCAAAAAATTAACCAGCAAAATTTCTAAATTTTACAATCTTCCAGCAGGAGAAACTCCAAACGTTGCAACAGTGCTTGATATAGAAAAATTAAAAGATCAACCTTTCTTTAAAGATGCCAAAAACGGAGATAAAGTATTAATTTATCAAAAAGCAGGTTTGGCCATTCTTTACAGAACAAGCACTAATAAAATCGTAAATGTTTCACCAGTTAGTGGATCACCAGCCCCATCTGCGGCACCAAATGCCGCCGAAACTCAAGTTCCGGTTTTGCCCAAACAATCGGCCAAACCAGCAGAAATAGTAGTTGAACCTTCCACAACTCCAACCCAATAAATTAATATACTATATACGACGCTAAGACCACGTCTTTGCGTATACTTGCAAGATCGCTTCTTACAAGATAGTATAAAAGTACATCACTAGTTATGGCTTCTAAAAATTCAGTTAAAACATATGCAGAAAATACCATTTATCATGTATACAATCGTGGTGTAGAAAAAAGAATTATCTTTGAAGACGAACAGGATTACAAAGTTTTTTTGGGCTATTTAAAAGAATATCTCTCCCCACCACCCAAACCAGACATACCCCAAATTAGAATCGTCAACGTACAAGACCACGTCTTTGCGTCTATCAAACGGACTCCTAATAACTATTTTGGGAAAGTCGAATTACTTGTTTATGGATTAATGCCCAATCACTTCCATTTAATTATTAGACAATGCGCCGATAAAAATGCATTAAAAGAACTCACACATTCTCTTTTATTAAGATATTCCATGTATTTTAATAAAAAATACAACAGGGTTGGCAAACTTTTTCAAGATAGATATAAAGCCGTAATTGTGATGGATGAAGTTTATCTACTTCATTTATCTCGTTATATTCACATTAATCCTTATGAATATACAAAAGATTTGGTGAATGCCTATTCTTCCTACGGTGAATATTTAAAGATTCGCAACACATCATGGATAAATACTGATTTGATATTGTCGTATTTTGAAAACAATAAAAATTCACCTGAATTCAAAAATACCAATACTTATAAAGATTTCGTTGAGAACTATCTAGATGAAAATTCAGATATACTAGAAAGCCTGAAGTTAGAATAATCAATATACTATATACGACGCAAAGACGTGGTCTTAGCGTATGTCACGCCACACGTTCCTTTAAAGCGCTGTAATACTTTTGAAGATAATCCTCGGCTCTGGTCCAATGTTCCTCGCCATTAGAAGCCAGGGCTAAATTTTTTTCCACACTTGCCAAAACTCTAAATTTTGCCGCTTTTGCCGCCTGAAGAAGTGAAATCCTATACACTTCCGCCAATTGATTTACTGCCAAATCCTCCGCCTCGGAAGTTCCTTTTACATTGTCTTTTCCAGTCATCATCTGATTAAAATCGACTTCCATTGAAGCCACAACTTTTGGTTCAAAAGCCAATTTTATTTCACTTTTTATTAATTCATAAAACTTTTTCATTTTTAATTTTGCTTTGTCCCATTTTTTGTCATTTTCCTCCACAATTGCTTCAATCAACAACTTTGCAGCTTGAACAGCTAGACGGCTAGACAATCCGAATTGTTCCTTTAAATGTTTAATTACGTAATCACGAATCCTAACCCCTTCAGGAATTTTACTTAACCTCCACCAGGAAAGTTCTAATTTTGCCGTAAGTTTTGGATCAAAAACAAAGTGATTGACTGTATCATTTCCACCAAACCTTCTCCTTCTTCTTGAATAATCCAAAATGTCATTCCAAAGACGTTTTGGCGTCATATCGGGAAGATTTACAGTTTCCCAAACATATTCGGCGTAATTTAACTGCCAAGGCAAAAACCCGCTTGTGCGCTGTTCGCCTGAAGTACGGATAAAAAGGTCAACATAAGGAAAAGGCTGATCTATTGTATCAAGATACGAAGTAAAAAGTTTATCAGTAACTTTTTCGGCAGGAATTTTGTCATTAATTAATTTTTGAGTAGCTCGTAATATTTCATCGTGTCCACCATAATCCAAAGCAACATTAAATACATGTTTTTTGTTATTTTTGGTTGATTCCTCCACTTTTTTGATATATTTAATTAATTCTTCCGGAAGCTTATCTTTTCTGCCCAAATGGATAAAACGGATATTGTCTTTTTTGGCTTCATTTTCGATAACACCCACCATTTTTTTGAATAACTTGAATAAATAAGAAATTTCCTCGGGGCCTCTGTCCCAATTTTCAGTTGAAAAACCCCAGATTGTAAATGTATTAACACCCCATTTTCTGGCGGCTCTGGCAATTTCCAGGCCCGCCTCAAACCCGGCTTTGTGGCCTGCCAATGTTGGAAGTCCACGACTTCTGGCCCAACGCCTGTTTCCGTCAAGAATTATGGCAATATGATTTGGAATTACTGTGCCTTTGGGAAAAAATGATTTATTTTTTGTCAACATAAGACGTAATTATACCAGCAATATTTTCCCTATTCACAATTTGCCATCCTTTTTCTTTTGCTATTAATTCAAGTTTAGAATTAGGCTCCATGACTAGTGGTAATTCAACTTTATTCAACATATCTGCATCATTTTCCGAGTCTCCAACTGCAATGGAACCCTCTTTGCCATATTTATCAATTAAACCCGAGACTATGCCTTTATTGCCTGCAAGGCTTAGCGACACTTTGCCAGTAAACTTTCCGTTTACGACCTCAGCAATCGAAGAAATATTATTCGGAACATTGAAAATCTTCCCAATCGCCTCCGGGATCATCTGAAAATTAGTGGTCACAAAGAAAATATCATAAGTTTTACTCAATTCCGGAATCAGTTGACTAAAATATGGGAAAAAATTATTTTTTCTCTGCAACATATATTCATAAGTATCATTCAAGATGAAGTTATAGTCTTTCCCTTTAATAGAATCCGCTGAAATAGTAAGCATGGCATTGGCAGTTTCAGCATAGTTTTTCTTACCGGACTTGTAATTGTTAAGCTCAATCTCTATTTTTCCCCAAGTCCCAGAAGCTATAACCCCTCTTTTTTCTTGATCCTGAATCTGGTCAAAAATAGTGTGACCGTCATAAATAACACCATCAATGTCAAAGAGTACAAGTTTCCTCATGTGTGATTAATTATACCAATTTCCTTAATTTTATTTACAATCTCCGGGTGGACGTGATGTTTCCAATAAATAGTACTTTTTTAAAACGTCAATTAATTTATTGAACTCTTCTAAATTGCCTGCTTTTTCACCTTTAGTAAAATAAAATGTAATGTCAGCCGCCACGTCCAACACCTCTACCAATTCCTTATCTGCTTTTTTGATTTCATCTGGTGTATTTACAACGTAAAGCATGTTACTAGAGAATGCTTCTAATACATACAAATCCGGTTTTTCTTTTAATTCTGAGTTAAAAAAGTCAGCAAGAAGCAAAATAAAAGACTTTTTTATAATTTCTATTTTTGTGTTTGTCCCTCTAAACCCCTCCTCCACATAGTGAAGTAAAAATGATGTTTGTTTTGATTCAGTTAGTTTAGTGTTATCTAAATAATATTTTTTATTCATATTTATTGTAAAGATGGATGGAGAGAATTATTCTTTTTATTAGAAAGAAATCTCTCTCCATCCTATTTAGTTATTGATGGTTAATCACCGCCGCGAGGATCCCACTGATCATACGGGGAATTAAAAGGAACACGATCGTTCCCCATTCCCGCATTGGGTCCGATATGGTCGTTTTCCAACGATCCGTCAGGTTTGATATCCACCGAACGGCGAAAATCAGGAGACCATCGAGTCACATGCACGGTTCCATCCGGACGAGTGGTGCGATTTTCACCGCAACCATCAGGAGGATTTTTCCCTCCAGGACCAAAATTGTTCATAACTTCTCCTTTTGTAATTGAGAGAATCCGCTTACATGCGGGCTGTTATGCTTGAATATCAAGTTCATCATTAATCCGATTTGATCTCATTCAACCTGATCGTTTGTTTAGATTTTATGACCACGCAATTGTGGTAATCTATAATGTCGATAGTTGAAGAAAATCTCAGACTAGGGATGACTAGCTAAATTCAAGGTCCTTCCTTGTGATGTTTATCTCACCTATAAATTAAGGTGCAATGCGTAATATACTCAATAATGATAATGAAATCAAGGCCCGAGATCGGTTATACCAATTTCCTTAATTTTATTTACAATCTCCGGGTGGACGTGATTTTTCCAATTCTCATTTCCCTCAATTATCATTTTCCTAATATTTTCTCCGTGAATCCCAATATCCGGAATTTCTTTTATTTCTCCATTCCACAAACCATTTTTGTTTAAATATTTTAGATAATTTATGGTAGTTTGGGAACCGGAATAAACCGTTGTTATATTTTCCTGAGTTAACAATTCCAGACACTTTTTTTGATCGTTTTTGTCTATTAATATCAATTTGACGGTATTTTCCATACATTCTGCTTTTATAACCGTGGAGGTTAATTCAAATGCCCTTTGACCAGAAATAAAATTGTATTTTTTGTCATCTGTGCTAGCCGAAATTGCCAGAATTAGATTTATATTTGGACAATCTGAAATAATTTTTTGCACAATTTCCAGATGACGATTATGAAACGGTCTAAAACTTCCCGGATAAAGTTGGGTTTCCTTCATGGTATATAATTAGTCTTTAAGTATGCACAAAAACCCACACCGCCCTTCCGAAGCCTTTGGCGAAGGAGGGTGCTTTGACCTTTTCTACCGCAAATTTTCTCACCCTGTCTTAAAATTCGTTGCCAAAAGAATGGGGGCAGACGAAAAAATAACAGAAGAAATTGTAGAAGAAACATTTGTTGCCGCTTGGAAAGGTTTAAAAACATTTAGGAATAAAAGCACTTATTTTACTTGGCTTTGCAGAATCTCACTAAATAAAATTTCCGACTACTACCGCGACCAAGTTAATAAAAAGTCCGGAATTATTGTGCCATTGATTGACGCCATTACCAAGGCAGATATCAAAACTTTGTCCCCCGAAGAGGCCCTTGTCTTAAAAGAATTAAGAAAAAAGGTAAATGATTGCCTGGACCTAATACCCTTGGAAAAACGCAGGCTTTTGTGGTTTAGATATTGGAAGGGCTTATCATATCGCGAAATATCTAAAATATTAAATCTAAGTGAACGCGCGGTTGAAGGGCAAATCTACCGAGCCAAGGCAGAATTTGCAAAGGTGTGGAATAAAAATAAATAATCTTAAGAAGTGGTCTTATTCAATCTAGAACAGATTACAGTTATAGGGAAAATAACTACCGCATTAAATATCCTTCCAATTCTTTTTGGTTCGGTTATAAGCCTCCAAAGCCATTCTCCCCAACCTTCCATCCATTTTGGCGGAAGTTTGGAAAGCCCTGCTATATAGCGGAATGTTCCCCCAACAGCCATTGCGGCTTTGATATTAAGATTTTGAATATTATTATTTATCCAAATTTCTTGTTTTGGATTACCAAAGGCCACAAACAAAAAATCCGGTTTAAACGTGTTGATTTTGTCAACTGCATCTTTTTGTAATTTAATATCAACTTTTGTAACAGATTTTCCATCATTGTCTAATTTTGGCCCGTTAATAAAGGATATTTGGATATTAGGATAGATTAATATAAGTTTATTGGCACACAACTCCGCTTCATTATCCATTCCACCAAGAAGAAGGACTCTTTTTTTATTTTGAGCCGCATATTCAACTAATTGAGAAAACAATTTCCGTCCCGGAATAATATTTAATGTTTTACCAAAAAGAAACTTGGAGGCGTATTTTATGCCTACCCCGTCGGGAATTGATAAATTTGATTGATTGAGTGCATTTTTTAATGACTTATTTTTCTGTGCCATCAAGATAAGTTCGGGGTTTGGAGTAACTATATAAAACTTGGATTTTTGAGATATAAAATCTTTTATTAATGCCAATATTTCAGTGGGTTTAACATCGGCCACATTAATGCCAAGAATTTGCTTTGTTTTTACCATTAATATTATTTCCTTGCTGTAATACTTCTTTTCCAAAGCTCAATATTTTCCAACACTAAACCTGTACCACGAACCACGCAAAGCAAAGGTTCATCGGCCACATGAGCAGGCACTCCCGTTTCTTCTGTTACTAATTTATCAAAATTCCGCAAAAGTGAGGTTCCTCCACTCATGATTATGCCTTTATCAATAATATCAGCCGCTAATTCCGGCGGGGTATCTTCCAAAACACCTTTGATTGCCCCGATTATTTGAGTTAAAACTGGTTTAATAGCCTCGGTTACATCGGTACTAGTTACGACTACAGTTCTTGGAAGCCCAAAAACCAAATCCCTCCCTGAAATTTCCAATTTTTCTATTTTTGAAGTTGGGGTTGCAGATCCAATTTTAAGTTTAATATCCTCCGCCGTGGTATCTCCAATAATCAAATTATATTTTTTCTTGAGATATGTTTGAATGGCCTCATCTATTTTATTTCCTGCGACTCTGGCTGATTTATGGGTTACCACTCCGCCCAAAGAAATAACAGCGGCCTCAGTTGAGCCTCCGCCAATATCCACAATCATGTGTCCGCTGGGGGCTGAAACCGGAATTTGGGCTCCAATTGCCGCGGCTAGGGGCTCATCGATTAAATAAGCATGCCCCGCGCCGGCCGAAAGTGTGGCATCCAAGGCCGCTCGACGCTCAACTTGAGTACACCCAGCAGGCACACAAACCATAACATCCGGTTTGATAAATTGAAATCGACCCGACACCTTACCAATAAAATACCTAAGCATTGCCTCGGTTACCTGATAATCGGCAATTACGCCGTCTCTCATTGGACGGCTGGCAGTTAGTGCCTCCGGGGTTCTGCCCAGCATTTTTTTGGCCTCCTCCCCTACTGCCACCACCTTTCCATCATCAGAAGAAACAGCCACAACCGTCGGTTCGTTGACAATAAGTCCATCTCCAGCCACCCAAACCAGAGTGTTGGCTGTACCTAAGTCGATTGCAATATTTTTTCGAAGCATCCTAAAATCGATTATACAACAAAGAGGGTGCAATTAGTGGTATACTTAGCTTCATAATGACCAAAATAAGGGTAATATTTTTCTTAATTACGCTTGCAGTGGTTGGTTTGGCTGGTATTTTTGCCTCATATTATGCACGGGGATACAGATTTGACTACAAAAAGTTTAAATTTCAGCCAAATGGCATTTTGGTAATAAAATCAGAACCCGACGGAGCCTCAATTTATATAAATAATGAGCTTAAAGCCGCCACAAATAGTTCAATTTCACTTTCTCCGGGAACATACGATGTTGAAATTCGCAAAGAAGGATATTTAAGCTGGTACAAAAGACTAACCATTCAAAAAGAAGAAGTTACACAGGCAGACGTTTCTTTATTCAAAAATGTGCCTTCACTTGCCCCGGTAACCCTATCGGGAGCAAATAATCCGGTAATTTCCCCTGACGGTAGTAAAATTGCCTATTTAGTTTTGCCTAATACAAATTTGGGGAATGAAAAAGCAGGTCTTTGGACAATTGACACTTACAGTTTGCCTTTTGGATTTGGCGGTGGATCCAAAAAAATTACAGATGGTGACTTAACCGGAGCTGCATATACATTTTCACCCGACGGAAGACAAATATTGCTAAGTGTATCAAACGCCACATTTCTACTTGATAGTGGATCATTTATTTCTCAATCGGAACGAGTAAATATTGCCTCCAAAAAAGAAAGTACTATTAAAAATTGGGCATTAGAGAAGTCAATTAAAGATCAAAACATGATAAAAGGCTTACCCGGTGATTTGCCTGCAATATTCTCAAAAAACATCTCAAATTTTGTATTTTCGGCCGATAATTCAATGATTTTATATACTGCAAGCACTTCTGCTACTATTAATCCGGGCCTTTCCAGAGAACTTCCTGGCGCCTCAACTCAAACACAAGAACGCAGTATCAAACCAGGTCAAACATATATTTACGATATAAAAGAGGATCGTAATTTTTTGATTGCAGACTTCTTGGTAACCATAAATAATTCCGATAATCCCCTACTTCCGGCAGTGCGCTGGATGTCCACCAGTAAACATTTATTATTAACCCTAAATGGGCAAGTTATTATAATGGACTATGACGGCACCAACCGCCAGGTGGTTTATTCAGGTTCGTATGTCTTTCCAAATGCTTTTCCTTTTGCCAATGCAACCAGACTTTTGATTTTGACAAATCTCGGATCCCCCGACTCCATAACCAATCTTTATACTCTGACGGTAAAATAAATAATGTCGGAGTGGTGAGAATTGGACTCACTGCTTCCACGTCCCGAACGTGGCGGTCTACCGATGACCTACACTCCGAAATACAAAAACTTTAAGTGCCCCCAGCAGGAATCGAACTTGCATCACTCCCTTAGGACGGGATTACTCTATCCATTGAGCTATGGGGGCTCGCATTAAAAACCCGACAAGGCTAATTATACAGGAAAATGGTAAGTTTGAGAAAAAAGGCGGCTTAACGGAAAAACTATACAAGAAAAGAACAGAATACCGAAACAGCCACTAATAAGAATAAATTTCTTCTTCCTTAAACCAAAGTTTTCTTTCAAACTCAGCTTCCTCTTTTGATCCGGATGCATGAACAAGATTGCGGATCGTTCTTTTTTCTAAATTTGCCGAGTAAGCAGATTCTGAAGAATAATCTCCGCGAATTGTTCCCGGAAGAGCTTCAGCCGGATATGTAAAACCAATAATTTTCCTGACTATTTCTACCGCACCGCTTCCTTCAAACAATAATGCCACCACCGGGCCGGATGACAAAAATTCCATATTCCATTTTCTAACCAATTTGCCGATTCCGACCGGATCTCTTGTGCCAAGTTTTTCTTTAGCATCAAAACCATATTTTTGATAATTTTCCAATGTTCTCTCCCCCACTTTGCGATGATAATCGGCATCGTCGCGGTAATGTTTACCCACTAAGGTTTTGTCAACCCAAATTAATTTAGCCGCAGAGATATTCAAACCAACTTTTTCAAATCTGGAAATTATTTCTCCGACTATTTTTCGTTTTACACCGTCTGGTTTGACTAAAACAACCGTAGAGTCTATTGAGGATTTTTTAGCCATTTAAATCTCTAGTTCCGTAAACCAAGGCATCCATTCCACTTTTGTAATCAAATATTTCTTCTTTCTTAAAAACTAATTTAAGTTCTCTTTCTGCAGATTCAACTGAATCTGAAGCATGCATCAGATTATTTTGCTGACTCATTCCAAAATCCCCGCGAATTGAGCCGGCTTCAGCCTCTCGAGATTTAGTGATACCAACAAGCTTTCGTACGGTGGAAATTGCATCCAAACCTTCCCAAACCATAGCCACAATCGGAGTCCATTTAATGTAATTTTTAATTTCTCCAAAAAAGTCCTTATCTTTAAGATGAAAATACCATTCATCCAAAAAGTCGTCATCAACTGTAAGCATCTTAATACCGGTAAGTTTAAGCCCCTTTATTTCAAATCTATGGATTATCTCCCCCACCAAACCCCTTTGAAGCCCGTCGGGTTTAATTAATACGATTGTGCGTTCCATTGTTGAATTATATTATTACTCAACCATCTTTGTAAACTTCTTATCCCCGTTGCTTGGATCAAACTTGTAAATGTTATTGTAATCTTTACCTTGATAAACGACAACCGCGTGGCCATCGGTTTTATCTTTTACTATTGCCACATTTCTCCCGTCTTTATCTGCTTTTATACGCGTTTCAATTAGCAAGGCCGTATATAAAGCCTGCGCATCCGGAACACTATTATTTAGAACTAACGCATTTAGCGAGTAACGATTCCCCGTTTGTCCCTTAAACCAGTCTTGATTGCCCGGAATTATTGGAAAACGCTTTTTGGCCATGACAGATGCAAAACCAAGCAAGTCTCTATTTGTATTCAAAACCAGATCCAGATCATTCTTATACCAATCAAGATTTGAAAGTTTTTCGGGATCAACAACTATACCGGGTTGATTTTGTCGTCTGAATACTCCGTCGGCAATGGGCACCAGGCGTCCTTCAATCAAATGCCTGCCTGACGCGGAATCTTTTTGGGGTTCCATATTACTTTATTATCTTATCAAACTTAAACTTGTCTTTAAACGGTCCGATTATGGCCAGGTTTAATTTTTCCGGAACAAAAAGCTTTTTGGCTTCAAAATTAATATCTTTCAGGGTAACCGTTTCCACTTTTTTGAAAATTTCCTCCGGAGTTAGGGCCTTACCCAAAAATAGATATGACTCCCCAAAAAAGGCGTTGACGGCCTCTGTGTCTTCCAGGGACAAGGCCAGGAGGCCTTTTATGTTTCCTTTTGCTTTGTCTATTTCGGACTTTGTGATTGGCAATTTTCCGTTTGCAATTCCGTAATATTGATCTAAGACGACTTTTATAGCCTCTTCTGCTTTATTTGGATCCGTACCGACATAAGTTTCAATGTAACCCGTGTCTTGATAGCGTTCAATTCCGGTTTTAACGGCATATGCCAAGCCACGCCTTTCCCTGACTTCAATAAAAAGCCGAGAACTCATTCCCCCGCCCAAAATATTGGCCAAAACGCTTTGCGCAAATCTATTTTTATAATCACGGGGATCTCCCATAAATCCTAAAATAAAATGCGCCTGCTCACTTTTTTTGTAATGAAGTTTTATTTGCGGCTCTTTTTGTTTGATGGTGAAGACCTGGTCTTGTACGTCCCTATAGCTTTGACCTTTAATTGAAGAAAAATATTTATTAATCAAGTCCAACGCTTTTTCTTCAGAAATACCCCCTGCCACCGTAACCAGCATATTTTTTGGGTGATAGTGCAGATTGCGGTACTTAATAAAATCCTCTCTTTTGGTTGCTTTGACCGTCTTGGGACTTCCTGCAGTATCTTCCCCTAATTGATTTCCTGCAAAAACCAAACCTTCAAACACCTCCCCGATTTTGGCCATTGGCATATCCTCATACATTGCAATTTCCTGAACAATAGTCCCTTTTTCTCTTTCAATTTCATCTTTTGCCAATATTGGATTAATTACCATGTCACTCAAAACATCCATTGCCGTTTCGGCGTTATTTTTTGAAGCTTTAATATGAAAGTTCGTCCAATCTTTAGAAGTAGCCGCATTAAATTCCCCGCCAATTGCATCAACCGCCTGGGAAATTTCGCGCGCTGTAGGGCGTTTTTTACTGCCTTTAAAAACCATATGTTCCAAAAAATGGGAAATTCCGGCGACTTTTGGATCTTCATTTCGACTGCCAGTTTTTACCCAAACTGTGATTGTAACTGACTCTAAAGAAGGCATGGGAGCAACCAAAACTGTCAGCCCCGACTTTAGTTTGTGAATTTTGTAGGTCATTCTTTAAACGAGTATATCACAAAAAATATTTGCCCAAGCTTGACTCAATCTAAGTTATAGGATAAAATCTCGGCAAAGTTAGCGTTTAGCGAACTTTAACAAGCTATTTTAGATTTTTCAACTCAAATTCAGTAAGTTTACCCTAAGGAGGTAAAAATGGAACTATATCGTGTTAGCAAAACGACGCCCAGACAGCGTCAAGCCGCCCGGCAAGAAATGGCCGAAGCAAGTTTTTTGAAGAAAATCGGCATTTTTTTTGGCCGATTGACCGGTAAAGAGGCTCCAAAAGTCTCAAAACCGAAATTTCAGTACAAAGGGATTGACCGAGAGGAAAAATCCAGTGAAATGAATTACGGAGGATTTTCAAAAGATCGACAAGATCAGGGTCCTTCCATAACAATCGAGAAAGAAAGTGTTTTTGAAGATGATGAAGATGAGGAACCGGTCAGCAGAGGATTAAATTTCAACCAAAAATGGCTGATTGTCCCCGTGGTTTTGGCAGTTGTCGCAGTTGTTGCGTTTTTTATCTACCAAAACGGCGGAATAAAAGTTCCCACATCCGTTTCAGTCCAGGGACCTGGCAATATTAATATCCAAGTAACGTTACTTTCATTTGCACTTGGATGTCTATTCGTTCTAAGTCTGTTAGAATCCGCGTCACGCCACGACCCATTGCTTTTGGACTTTATAGGCCCGTGGGTTTTGGTAGCAATCTTGGTAGCAGGACAGTTGTTAGGACACCAAGCAGATTGGTTCAAGTATTCTGTTGGCGCAGCTCTTCTGGCTATGGTTATTGGTACATTTTGGAATCCAGCCGAAGAAGATGAATCAGAGATTTGGAACAGAATTGATCTGACAAATTGGTATGTTGGAGGGATTGCTCTCATTTTTATTCAAAAAATGGGATCAACAGCCGTTCCCTATCCAGAATATTTGCCAATTACCATTCCGGTTGTTGTGTCAGTAATCGCAATCGGGAAAGAATTTTTCCGCCAGCCAGTATTTAGTTTAATTACGTTGGCCATCGCCATAATACCCGGTGTCACTCAACAGGCCACCTGGATTAGTGCGGGATTTGCAATTGAAATGCTGATCGCAGTCTTTGGGGCCAAAAAAGGTTGGGTGAACGTAAGAAATTCACAACACTCAATCTCAATTGGAGGCAGGTCCTTTGATCTTTTAATTGCATGGGACCTGATCCTGTTTTATCTGATCGTGGTTGTCTTGATTGGCCTTGCCATCTATGGCAACTACACCATTTTTCAAATATCAAATATTTAAGAAAGGAGGATAAATGGAAAAAGGATTAAGAGTATTAGCCCTTTGCCTCACTGGCCTTACCCTAGTTTTAATCGGGGTGGGGATTATCATGTGCATGGCGATATACTTTCCCAATAAAGACATGACGATTGTAGTCCTGTCCTATTTAGGACTGTCTTTTTTGATTCTTAAAATATCAACTTACTATCTTTTCAAAAAGGAGATCTAAAATAGCTTTACCGAGCAGCGGAAAAATTCACCTTTGGTGAATCCCCTCAAAAGGACGCTGCTCTTTTTTTTGTTTTGTTGTACAATTTATATAATGTCAAATCATCACACAAAAAGTTCCCACAAAATATATAAAAGTTTTGAAGCAGAAGCCCTAAAAAAAAGATCTTTTGTAGCCAAAATTGCCGACTCGTTTACTTCCGGCTTTGGCACACTCACTTTTTTACTCGGGAACGCCGTTATTTACACTTTTTGGATATTAATGAATACCGGCAAAATCCCCGGCCTACCCATAATTGACCCTTACCCATACTCTTTTATGAATTCTTTTGTGTCAATCGAGGCAATTGTACTTTCAATAATTGTTTTGATGAGCCAAAACAGAGAAGGTCAAAGAGATACTTTAAGGAATGAATTAGGACTTCAGGTTGAACTTATTTCCGAAAAAGAAATCACCAAAATATTAAGTTTATTAAAAGAAGTTATTAAAAATCAAAAAGCAGACAGAGAAGATCCTGAACTAGATGAAATGACAAAAGAATTGGATGCAGGTTACATTGAAAGAAAATTAACAGAACAGTTGGAAAATTCGGAAAAAAATTCGCTTATTAAATAAATCAGGTCACATACGTTCTGGTGTTTGTATTCCCAAAATATTAAGTCCATTTTTAAGCACTTGCCCCACCCCATTGGTTAGAGTTAACCGGAAGTTTTCGTTATCTGATCCGATTATTTTGATGGAATTATATAAATGATTATACTTTTGGGCCAAATCAAAAAGATAATTGCACAACAAATTTGGCGAATAGAGATTTGCGGCGGATTCGATTACTTCAGAAAAATGAATAAGACTACGAAGAACTGATAATTCATCAATTTCCAATTCATTTGCGGATTTGAATATTTGCGGATTTGCTTTATTCAAAACACTGTTACACCTTGCAATAGTGTACTGGAGATAAGGTCCGCTATTTCCCTCCAAATTCATTATTTTTTCCCAATCAAAAATTACATTACTAGCTACCGCATGCATTAAATCAAAATATTTAATGGCTCCAATTCCAACCGCGGTCGCCGTAGCCTTTGCGTAGGCTGGCTCACTAGATTTTTGACCTAATTCCATAGCTCTTTTAATCGCTTCATCCAACACTTCTTCCAATTTGATAGTTTTGCCTTTTCTGGTTGAAAACTTCTTGCCATCAGGAGCTAAATAAAGTCCGTGAGCTGTATGGTGCATTTTGACGGAAGGATTGACAATTCCCAAAAGTTTTGCGGCGGCAATAACTTGCTCAAAATGCAATTTTTGTTCAGCCCCAACCTCGTAAATTATAATTGCAGGATCCCATTTTCTTTCTCTAAACTTAATGGTTGCCAAGTCGCGGGTGGCGTAAGTGCTTGCCCCATCATTTTTAAGAACCATGAGCGGTGTTTTGATACCAAATTTTGTTAAATCGATAACCAAAGCCCCTTTTTCACCTTTAGTTAAATGTTTTTTAAAGGCTACACCCGATATCATTTGCTTCATCTCGGATAAATAATAACTTTCCCCAAAAGCAAAATCGATTTTGACTCCCAAAATTTTATAGATCCTATCAAACTCAGTCATGGAAACATCAACACATTTTTTCCAAATTTCTTTTGTCTCCAAGTCCCCGTCTTCCAATTTTTTGAACCACTTTCTGGCTTCTTCTTCTAATTTTGGATTATCCTCCGCCAGTTTATGAAATTGAACATAAAGTGTTTCCAAATTTTGAATTGAATAATCAGTTGAATTTTGAGTTTTTATCATATAAATAAGTTTGCCAAACTGTGTTCCCCAATCGCCCAAGTGATTGTCCCCCACCACTTCGTAACCCAAAAATTGATAAAGATTGTATAAAGCCTGTCCAATTAGGGTGGATCGCAAATGCCCAATACCAAATGGCTTAGCAATATTGGGTGAGGAATAATCGATTACAACAGTTTGTCCTTTTCCTTTGACACTTTTACCATAATTTTTGGTTTCTGCATCAATCTGTGTCAAATTACTAACTAGTATATCGGATTTTAACCAAAAATTGATAAAACCCGGGCCGGCGACCTCTATCTTGTCACATATTTTTGACAAGTTTTTGTGTGCTTTTAGTTTTTCAACCAGTTCTTGCGCATTTTCTCTTGGCCTTTTATCTAGTAACGCCACATTGGTTGTATAGTCACCAAATTCGATATTTCCCGGTATTTCAACAATTGGAGCGTCTATTCCCGATACTTCTTTAATTGCATTAGTAATTAAATTTCGCATTGTAAGTACATTCTACTATACTTTTTGTAGAATTAGGTATAGGATAGCCTTATTATGTCGATTGAAATCAAAAGAGAGCCGCCTCCAAGAGAAACAGAGTTTCAAAAAGTTACGGTTCGCCCTGACGGCAGTTGGACTTCAACAATTTATTGCCCAAGAGATAAGGTTTTTGAAGGATCAGTTAACCCTCACTGCGAGGGTTGTGTTAGTTACCGTTATCACCAAAACGAATTACAAGCAAAGGGTCATTCAAATAAATAGCCATTTCCATTTGTTGCCACTCTAATATCCCCCACTTCATCCGTTCTTTTAACAATAACGTTATTTTGCGTTAAGATTTCAATAATTTCTTTTGAAGGCAAACCCCAAGGATTATTACCGACAGAAATTATACCAACAACTTGTTGTGGTAAGTTGCCATCAGGCACGATTGATTTAAGCAGATTCTCGGTTAATCCATTCTTACTGCCATGATGAGGCAGTTTGATCCATTCGACTCCACTTAAGCCTTGCGAGCTCGCCAGCATATCCGACACCTCCGGCGGGATATCCCCGAGCATAAGTGCGGAAAATTTTTTGAAGCTAAGTTTATATACAATTGAGTATAAATTGGAATTATCCGTAGCTTTATATTTAGAGAGTTTGTCCCCTTCATTATTGACGGTTAGATTATTTAATAACAGATCTGAAGGCCCAAGTATATCTAAATGTATCAAATTGGTACCCAGACTTAAACCCTCAATTGGGTTGATTATTGTCGTAGCCTCAGACTTTAAAACATCTTTTAGCACTCCATACACTTGAGTGCTAGGATCAATAGAATTGATGAGTAATTTATCAACTTTATAATTTTTTATAACAGAAATAAGCCCGGTTGAATGATCTGCGTCAGGATGGGTGGAAACAACAAGCTCAATAGTTCTGTCCCAAAAAGGAATGTATTTTCCCAGACAATTCATAACACTTTTATCTGGTCCCCCGTCTGTTAGTATTTGAATATTTTTATAATAAACCAAAATTGCATCTCCCTGTCCAACATTACAGGCAACAATGTGGAGTTTATCATCCGGAATTTGAGAAATGGCAATTATAAGCCCAAATAGAATTAATAATAATAAACTAAAAATGTAGTTCCAAAATTTCATTTAACTAAATATTGTAACAATAGTAGTAAACCACCAACCTAACGGGTAGCCAATTAAAAGTATAATCTTTCCGATAATCGGAAAAATAAGGCCCAGAATTCCGCCGATAGTTCCTAATATCATAATAAATGGAATTGTCCAAAGCACCAAGACATTAACCAAAACTGACCACATACTAAACTGCCGAAAAACAAGGAACATGATCGGAATAACACCAATTTGAGCCGCAAGTGTTGTTGTTAAATCTTTTTTAATAATATTTGGGACTTTTATTAGCCATGTATCGATCTTTTTTTGAAAAAGCATGATTGACATGGTTGAGGCAAATGACAAGATAAATCCCATGTCAATTAACCAATCGGGGCAGATTAAGAGCATTATTAATATCGTCAAGAAAAATATTCTCCAAGAATTTACCACTCTTCCCAATTCCTGAGCGGAAAATACAATCCCCGACATAATTGCGGCCCTGATTAAAGGTGCTTCAAAACCTGATATAAATAGATACAAAACAATTCCTAATATAACAAAGGGTATCGCCTTTTTTCTTGGTAACAGCGTTGTCAATAGACTAATCAAAAAGGAAACCACAAAAGTCACATTGGTTCCGGACGCCACAATTACGTGTGCTACTCCCGCTATTTTTGTTGCATTCCAAAATTCGGCGGTTAAAGCGCCTTTGCTTCCAAAAATAACGCCTGCAAATAGTCCCGAAATTGGTTGAGGTAGATTATTGTTATAAAAAGAAATTATTTTATTTCTAATTCCCGAAAGCGGTCCTTCGTTTTTGGCGACGGAAATTAGTTTTGGTTTTTCTAGTTTTCCATTATTAACTACCCCTTCCAGAATTATTTTGTCGCCGTAAGTAATTTCCGGAAAAGTCGGCAGATAAACTTTTAAACCAACAATTTTTACATATTGGGAAGTGGGGTAAATAATTGGATCGGAATAAATTGTGGTGGTAATTCGGACTGTGTCGGCATTATTGTAAACCGGACGGGAGGTAAAATAACGGACAATTATTAATAAAATTAAAATAATCCAGATGAGATATTTCATAGTTTCCCAAAAGACCACGTCTTTGATAAGACGTGGTCTTAATGAATGTCGTTTAGTACACTGTTACCAAATCTTTTATCTTTGCATATACGGAGGGCTTCAATACCCCTTTGGACACTAATTCATCAACATTTGAGTACATTCTGTGTTCAATGATGTTTTGGCCGTAAACAGGGCCAATTCCGGGTAGAGAATCCAGTTCCGAAAGGGTTGCAGTGTTGATGTTTACTGTTTTTACACTATCGGATGGATTTAGGGGTGATACAGTTTGATCCCCCCCTGAAATTTTAGCACTAAGCACTTCTGAGTGCGAATCCTGAGCGGAGTCGAAGGTCGGTATATATATTTTTTGTCCATCTATTAACTTGGCAGCCCTATTTAGATATTTATCGGTCCAGGCTCTATCTGCCGTAACTGAAAAACCACCAGCTTTGATTAATAAATCGTCAATCCGGCTGCTACTTGGTAATTTATAAACACCTGGCGATATAATGGCTCCTGCGATTTCTACGGTAACATCCTGGCGTATGTCAGGGCCTTCGTTATTGTTGTTGGTGTCATTTAACACCTCAATTTTTGTAGGGCTTTCCAAAATGCCGCTTTTGAACACAAAAAATCCGGCACAAAAAAGCACGGACCCAACGAGTAAAATTAATATTTGAAGACGATACTTTAGGATAAAAGCCTCGACAATTTCTTTAATGCGGGCCATGTACTATTTATATCACAAAATTAATAAGTCTCCCCTGCACATAGATAACATTTTTGATTTCCTTTCCCTCTATCCACTTTTTAACATTTGTGTCCTCTTTTACTATTTGTTCGATCTCCGATTGAGTTTTGTCAGATTTGTATATTTGTGTATTTGTAGATTTGTTTATTCTAATTTGTGCTCTGACCTTTCCATTTACCTGAACAGTGATATTTAATGTATCTTTGTATATAAGACTATCATCATATTTTGGCCAATTTGCGGTGTGAACACTAAAAGGCTGTCCCAATATTTCCGTCCAAACCTCCTCGGCAAAATGAGGAATAAATGGGGCCAAAAGAAGTGCGAGCGTTTCTAAGTACTCTGTACTAAGTACTTTGTACTCCGAGAGGACGTTTACCAACTCCATAATTGAGGCAATCGCCGTATTGTATTTATATTCTTGAATATCTTCCGTAACTTTTTTGATGGTTTGGTGAACTTTAGAGATTAAAGAGCTTTGAACCTCGTCTCCAGAGGCACTCGTGGGAAGATCCGAAGCTACCACCTCCTCATAAGACCAGGTCTTGGCCAAGACCTGGTCTTCACAAGTTCCCCCAGAATGACTACAAAAAATCTTCCATAATCTATTAATAAACCTCTGCATTCCCTCTATTCCACTATCCCTAAAGTCCGGTGATCCATCCATTGGCCCCAAAAACATTTCATAAAGGCGTAAAGTATCTGCTCCAAATTTTTCGACATATTCATCGGGATTTACCACATTCCCTCGGCTTTTACTCATTTTTGCCCCATCTTTAATCATAAGTCCGTGGGCAAAAAACTTTGGAAATGGTTCATCCCAGCCCGAGGCTGGTCCGCCTTGGGCGGAAAAATCAAAGTATCCCAGATCTTTCAACACCATCCACACAAACCGCGCATACATTAAATGTAATACCGAATGTTCCGCCCCGCCAAAATAAAGATCAACCGGAAGCCAAGTCTTTGTAATTTCTTTATCAAACGGAACTTGTCCTGAGTGAGCCGATGGATAACGCAAAAAATACCAGCTTGAATCAACAAAAGTATCCATAACATCCGTTTCGCGGGTAGCCTCTCCGCCACAATTTGGACATTTAGTGTTGTAAAAATCAGGGTGGTTAGCCAGTGGCCCACGGCCAGTTCCTTCTGGCTTGAAATCTTTAATGGCAGGCAAAAGAACCGGCAAATCTACTTCTGGGACTGGGTACCAACCAGACATATCAGCCAGCGAATAGCTCGCGGGTGACGCGAAAACGGGGAGCCCCGTGGAAGGGGCCCCAGAGTTGATACCTGGTGGAATGGCCGCGGGGCTGTTGAGCGGCAGGACCCGCCCTTCTGCGCATTTTTTGCAATAAATCATTGGAATTGGTGCCCCCCAATATCTTTGGCGGCTTACAAGCCAATCTCGGAGGTGATAATTTGTATGTTTTTCTCCAAAATTATTCTCCTTTGGGGGGATATTTAATATATCAATATGATATTTTGTAGCAAACTCCGCATCACGTTCATCATGTGCTGGAACCCCCATTACATTTCCTGTTCCATACCCCGGTGCAACATAATTTGTTTTCCAAATTGGAACTTTTCGTCCATCAAGTGGATTAATTGCATAATCATTTGTAAACTCCCCCAGTTTTTCTTTTTGACCTTTGTTGTAAAGTTTTTCATCGGCAATCGCAATAAAAGTTACCGCGTTAAGTGTATCGGGACGGGTTGTAAAAACCGGTAAATCAGTGCCGTCTGCTTTTTTGAAATTGATGATAACGCCGTCGGACTTGCCTATCCAATTTTTTTGGGCCAATTTTACTTTATTTGTCCAGTCAATTTTTTCCAAGTTAGAAAGAAGTCTATCGGCGTATTTGGTAATTTCAAAAAACCACTGTTCCAGTTCTTTTTTTTCTGCAACAGTTCCGCATCTTTCGCATACTTTGATATCTTCCGATGGATTTTGTATTACTTCACCTTGCGCATTTTTTGCCTCTTTTCCCGCAGACTTTGGACTCATTACTTGTTCATCGGCAAGTACTGTCTTGCAAGAAGGGCAAAAATTAACTTCTGCCTTTTTTTTGTAAGCCAAGCCTTTTTTGAACATCTGTATAAAAAGCCATTGTGTCCATTTGTAATAATCGGGGTCTGAAGTGGTAACTGTTTTTGTCCAATCATAACCGTGACCCAAACTTTTCATTTGTTTTTCGTAATTTTTAGTGGTTCTTTTTACAACTTCATGAGGATCTTCCCCGATTTTAATAGCATAATTTTCCGAGTGAATTCCAAAAGAATCATAACCAATCGGCTGAAAGACATTTTTTCCCTGCATCCGCATAAAACGGCCAATTACATCGCTCCCCGTGGAGGCAAAAGCATGACCCGCATGAAGTCCTTCGGCAGAAGGGTAAGGAAACATCCAAAGATTGTAGAATTTATTTTGTCCTGATTGGATATCGGGTGAATAAATTTTTTCCTCCTCCCACCTTTTTTGCCACTTGGGTTCAATTTTTCGATGATCGTATTTATCCATATTTTTCAATTATATCCCAAATTAGTGTATTATTTTAGTAATGCCACGCGTTCCCAAAAAAATTTTAATTACAACAATTCCATCGGCTGCCGCGATAGTAGTCGGATTTATTATTTCCCAAAGTCCGTTTTCGGCTTTTAGCCTTCAAATTACAGGGTTGACGGTATCACTATATATAGTCGTTTCGTTTTTGATCAGAAAGAAGATAGTTTCAATAAACGTAAAGGTGATGAGCGATATTATTATATTTTCTTTTGCCGTTTCACTTATTTTATTTTCTACAGGCGGGTTTAATTCTCCAATCTTTTTTTTGACATACTTTTTGTTGTTTGGATTAAGTTTACTTTCATCCCCCATTACCTCGGTTGTTGCCGCAATTATTTTTACAGTTTTATTTGTACTTTCCCCCAGAACCGACCTTTGGATGGAAATTTTGCAAATTATTTCTCTAATCGCAATTGCCCCAATTTCGGCAGTTTTTGGCAGGCAATATTTGGAAATTGTTAAAGATGAACAAAAAATATCGGCTCTAAAAAATGTAAGCCAGGATTTTGCGGAAGAAATAAAGTTCCAAGAAGAAAATGTCAAAAAGTGGACCGAGGGGGAATTTAAAAGCCGGATTGTAAATATCCAAAGATATTTGGGTAATTTAATTAAAGACCGTTCATTAGATGAAACCAAAAAAGGAAAAATTCAGGATATTTATTATCAAATTTACCAACTTTTCTTAAGCGGCGAGGAACTAAATGACAAAATAAACAAATAGTCAAATATTCAAATGACCAAGAAGTCAATCGAAACATATGTTGTAGTTGTTTGTATTTGTATATTTGTTTATTTGTATATTTGTTTATTTTCTTCCCCTCTCCTTGCCCAAGCTGTAATTGAATCTCAAAATTATAAAGTTCAAATGCCAAATTTTAATAGTGGGGCCGGAATTCCTTCTTCCACAAACTTTAAGTTGGATAGTTCTGTGGGACAAACTGCGCCCGGACTTTATTCCTCTGCGGGGTTTAGAATTAAATCGGGTTTTGAGTATATTCACTCGATAATTCCTTTTTCTTTTTCGATGAGTAATCATAGAATTAATTTTGGATCATTAACTCTTGGATCACCTTCGACTTTGACATCCAATTTGACAGTTTCAGCAGGCGGAGCCGGGGGTTATAGCGTTAAAGTACGAGAAGCTACTCCCCTAACCAAAACCGGCGGACAAACGATTATTGACACTACTTGTGATAGCGGCGCTTGCACAGAAACTACGGCAGGAGTTTGGGCTTTAACTTCCACTTTTGGATTTGGATACAATATGGCGGGAGATGATGTGCCTGTAGCATTTACAGATAATACTTATTACAAACAATTTGCCAATGCTAGTGGGGCTGAGGCAGATCAAGTAGTAATGAGTAGTGCTTACGTTGGCAGAAATAGAGTTTCTACGATTACTTACAAAGTAAATATTTCGGCACTTCAGCCTGCAGGAAATTATCAAAATAAAATATTGTTTACAGCAATTCCAAGTTTTTAATAATGAAAAAATTAATTAATTTAAAATTCGCAAGTTTTGTAGTTATGTTTTTGTTTCTAAGTACTAAGTACTATGTACTAAGTACCAGTGGTGTTTTTGCCCAACTTTCCACATCCATTTCCCCACCGATAACCGAAATAACAATTGCTCCGGGCAAAGAAACAACTCAAATATTTACAATTACCAATGACGGGGTTGATGGAACGGCAACAATTTCCATTGTTCCTTTTAATTCGATTGATGAATTGGGCAATGTTGGCTTAGATGAAAAATTGGGCATAACAAATTCACCCATGTTTGCCAATTGGTTTAGTATTACCTCGCCCACTTCGATAAAATTCGGAGAAAAATTTACAGTTTTTGGCGGTCAAAAATTAAATATCATAGTTAAATTTTCCCCACCCAAAGATGTACTTGAAGGGGATAATTACTTTACATTTTTATATGAATTTGAAGCCGATGGAGAAAATTCAAACGATGTTGTTTCCACAAAAACCAATACAAGAATTGGATCAAACATACTCATTTCTATATCAAAAGATGGCCAACAGCAAAAAACCGCCGAGATAGTTGAATTTAGTGTGCCATTAATTATCGATTCACTATCCCCTTTGAAATTTAATGTCAGAATAGGTAATCCGGGATCTTATTTCTTTAAACCTTTGGGGGCAATTTCTGTTAAACCTTATTTTGGCAACAAAAGCACACTAAATTTGGCCCCTTTAAATATAGTAAAAAATTCCATCCGCAATATTCCATGCACCAACAACGAAGAAATTATTACTTGTGAATATGATAATAAAATAAAGATTGGTATATATAAAACCACTTTAAAATTTAGTGCCGATAATGACGGATCAAACACTACATCCGAAAAAATAACCTTTGCATTCCCGTTTTCACTAACATTTGTACTATTAATAATTATAGGAATATATAGAAAAATAAGTCACCCTATTGACAAACATTATTAATGTCATTAATAATGGAGATAAACGTACTTTATGTGCGTTTTAAAATAGATGGTAAAACATTATTCAGAAGTTAAAATTTTCCCCATACTTTCATCGTTTATAATTGGACTTGGATTTTCTTTGGGAGTTTCATTATTTATCATAAAATCTTTTAGCCCAGATAATGCAAAAGCGGCATTTACCTTAACAAGTGCTTCAGCGGCACTAAGTAATCCCCGTCTTTCTTACCGCGCACAACCAACAGTCGGTGCCATTAATACATCCACCGTTACCATTACAGGGTCAGGGCAACCGGACAACAATACCAATCATCTTTTTCCAAACGATACAGTCTGTTTTACAAACGGCAGTGATCCAACAGGGTGTATCGGAAACAAAAATTACACAGTTGCAAGCATTGTTGACGGCACAAATTTTAATGTCAGTTCCCCTCTTACAGCAGCCATTTCCACCACAGGTTTTGCGGTTGCTACACAATCGGGAACTTTAACTCTTACTTTTACAACTGTCAGCCAAGTTCCAATTGGTGGAAACATTTATCTTTCAATTCCGGCTTCCCGCAGTACAAATAATACTAATGACGGAATTCCGGACGTTGGAAGTGCTATTACCAATAATGGATTTGATCTTAACGGTTTAGCTGTTGGTGGAATAACAGTCACAGGTTGTACAGACGGCAACTGGAATACTGCCGGAGCCACAATCACAGCAGGAAACGGATCCACAACCGACCACACAATCTTAATTCCAAGGGTAACAACAGCTTGTGCCGCCTCAACTGCAATTACTGTTACAATTACTGGGTTGGTTAATCCATCACCTATTACATCAGGTCACACTCAAGGAACTGCTGACAATTACAAAATATCAATTACCACCCGTGACACCGGGAATAATGCGTTGGACAGTTCAATAATAGCTGTTGCCCCTGTTGAAGGAGTTTTAGTTTCGGCTACAGTTGATGAAACACTTTCCTTTGCTGTTTTGGGGATTTCATCTACATCAGGAACACTTTGCGGAGTAAGTAGAACAGGATCATCTCTTGCTACAACCGCAACAACCGTTCCCTGGGGAACAATTTCTTCTGCAAATACCTTTTATGATGCTGTACAAAAAATAGTTGTATCAACAAACGCATCTGCAGGATACACTGTTAAAGTTGAAGCAAACGATCAAATGGGTGAAAATGGCTCCGCCTGTACAGGAGCAGGAAGTGAAAGTTCCACCCCTCCTTGTATCAAGGATACTGCTTGTGGCGCTACTCCTTGTACAACATCTCAAGCCAGAAATTGGAGTACTGCGGCAGGATATTCAGGACTTGGTCTGACTTTGGAAAACACAAACGGTAGCGGTGATGCTGTTTGGACTTATGCAAATGACGGAGCCGGTTGTTCTGCTCAAACATACTGTGCCAGACCGCTTCCTGATGTTGAAGCTAGTGCCTCAAAAATGACTATTATGACAAAGGCTACCCCGGTTAGCGGGAGTTCCGCATTTGTCTGTTACAGAATTACAGTTAGTGCAACTCAACCTGCCGGATATTATTTTAATAAAGTCAAATACACAGCAGCGGCAACTTTTTAAAAAGAGCCCATTGCATTAATATATGATTTGATTTAAAAATATTAGTAGACGGTTGATTAATTACTGCCAATGAAAAATAAACAAGTATCTAAATTTATATTTCTTCTTACAATATGTATTGGTTTAATTGTGTTTTTCTCCCCTGTTAAAGCTCAGGTTGAATCAATTCCTTTAACAGTAGCGCCGGCAAGACAAATAGTAGAGGCAGACCCCGGTGAACAAACAGGTGCAGTTGTCAAATTCTTTAATACAGGTAACACCCCAATTTCAGGAACATTTAAAGTAGCTGATTTTATTGTTAGTGCCAATGATGGTTCACCCGATTTTCTTGACGGACCTAATGCTCTTTCTAGCCGCTACGCCGCCGCCAGTTGGGTAAAACTATCCCACAGCAAAGCAACAATTGCGGCCAATGGTAAAGTATTACTTCAGGCTTCAATTAATGTTCCCAAAAATGCCAATCCCGGTGGAAAATACTTTGCAGTCTTTTTTGAGCCTGATAGCACAATCCCGGGAGCCACTGATGCCGCTCAACAAGGCGCTTCGGGAATTTCAGCCAGAATTGCAGGCTTAATTTATATGAAAGTAGCAGGCCCGGTTATGGAAAAGGCTAATATTGTACGTTTTAGCGCACCAAATTTCTCCGAATTTGGCCCAATTCCTGTAACTGCCGAGGTTTCAAATCAAGGTGATTATCACATTACTCCCAAGGGTCAGGTTACACTAAGTGATATGTTTGGCAGAAAGGTTGCCATTGCCCCATTAAAAGAATTGAATGTCTTTCCTAATTCTTCCAGAGTTTTTACCACCGAACTTGGTCCAAAATGGTTATTTGGTAAATTCACAGCCAGTCTTTTGGCAACTTATGGCGACAGCAATAAAGCGCTTGCATCATCTGTTACATTCTGGGTAATGCCTTGGAGAATTATGTTAGTAGTTTTGTTGGCAATCATGATTATCATCTTTGCCTCAATGTTTATTTATTTCAGATTTGTCAAAAAAGAGAAAAAGCTTGAAGAAGCCTTAGAAGAAGAAACCCGTGAACTAAAAGAGTTAAAAGAAAAGTTGCAAGACAAAATCACAGATACTACTCCTAAATCAGAATCTTCGGAGGAAAATGAAACCAGTAATTAAATTAGGCACTTTCTGTTTGATTTTATCTTTATTTGTATTAATTTATTTTTCCTTTGTTAAATTTACAATTCCTTTAAAGGTTTTTGCGGCAAGCACACTTACAAATGCCTCGGCAACTTTAAGTAATCCCCGACTTTCATTTAGAGGTCAGCCGACTGTTGGAAATTCGGGAAGTTCTGCGGTTACAATTTCGGGCTCAGGACAGCCGGATGTAAATACCAACCACCTTTTTCCAAACGACACCGTGTGTTTTACTAACGCAGGAATTAATGGCTGTATTGGCAGTAAAAACTACAGTGTCGGCAGTATTGTTGACTCCACTAATTTTAGTTTGAGTTCCACTTTAACCAACAATGTGGATACAGCAGGTTATGTGGTGGCTACCGAGTCAGGAAATATAACTTTGACCTTTACCTTGGTAAGTGTAATCCCCACAGGAGGAGATATTTTTATTGATATTCCGGTAGCCAGTAGTGGAAATGTAAACGATGGTATTCCGGATGCGGGAAGCAGTAATACCACAAACGGATTTGATTTTAATAAATTAGAGCCTACAAGTGTCAATGTAAGCTCATCAGGCGGCACTTGTACCGGAGGATGGAATACACCAAGTGTGGCCTCTGCAAGCGGTACAATCACAATAACCAAGGCCACAGCCTCTTGTACGGGAGCTACAATCACGATTGTTATCCCAAATATGGTAAATCCCTCCCCTTTTACTTCAGGACACACTCAAGGATCAGCTGATAATTATAAAATAACAGTTGATACAAGAGATGGATCAAGTAATGTTCTTGATACGGGAAGTTTGGCTGTAGCGCCCGTTGAAGGGGTTTTAATTTCAGCAACAATTGACCAATCATTATCTTTTACTGTTTCGGGTGTTGCCAGTACTTCCGGAACTTTATGCGGAGTCACCAGAACCGGGTCATCAATTGCCACAACCGCAACTACAGTTCCCTGGGGAACCATTTCCACTCCCAATACTTTTTTTGATGCCGTGCAAAAACTTATTGTTTCAACCAACTCAAGCGGCGGATATACAGTGGTAGTGGAGGAAAATGATCAAATGGGCAAAAATGGAGCCGTTTGTACGGGCGCCGGAAACGAGTCCTCAAGTCCGCCTTGTATTCAAGATACCGCTTGCGGAGGAACCGCCTGTACAACCACTCAGGCCCGAAATTGGAACACTGCAACCGGCTACCCGGGACTTGGAATGACTTTGGAAAACACTAATGGCGGAAGTGATGCCACTTGGACTTATACCGATGACGGAATTGGCTGTTCTTCACAAACTTATTGTGCCAGACCTTTGCCGGACAGGGAAAATAGTGTTTCCAAAATGACAATTATGGATAGCACAATACCTGCCTCAGTTAGCTCGGTTTATGTTTGTTACAGAATTTCGGTAGCAGGGACTCAACCGGCCGGATACTATTTTAACAAGGTCAAATACACGGCAACAGCCATTTTCTAATATTCAAATAAACAAATATACAAATCTGCGAATATTCAAATATGCAAACATCTAAACTTGCCATTCTCCTTACATTTGTGTATTTATCTATTTGTGTATTTGTTCCAAATTCAGTTGTTGCCCAAAGCAACACTACAAGCCTTCCCTCGCCTGATGTGGTCGTTTCTGCAACCATTAGCGAGCCCAAAATGATACTTTATGGCTGGGGACCTCCGGAAAGCGATATTAGGCTCACAGGGATAGGTATTGATGAAAAAACACGTTCCCAAACTGACGGCTATTTTAGATTTGACTCGGTGTTTTTGCCAAGTGAGTTATTTGGTAATCCGGCTTTGGAATTTTTCCCCGAAATGTGCATTTTTGCTATTACCAGTAAACATAGCTCAACTTCCCCTACTTGCCTTCCCAGACTTCCCTTGGGGCCGTATTTGTTTGATATTGGCCCTGTAATTTTGGCGCCATCGCTTGAAGTTGGTAATAATCTGTCGAAAGGAAAAACAATACCAAATTCGGATATTGAGATTTTTATGACTTCTAATTATTTTATTCCAATTTATAGAATAAGGTCCGACAAGTTTGGAGATTTTAGTTTTAATTTACCAATAACCAAGGGAAATGTCTGGAGAATATTTGCAGGAACAAGTTTTAACGGCCTAGGGATGTCCACAAAAAGCAATACTTTAATTTTTAAATAAAATTAGTTAAAGATTATACTCGCCTTTTGAGGCAAAAGTACCCCGTCGGCAACCGCCTGGATGGTAAAAGGACCCACTTGGGGACTGGATAAATCATAGACTGCCCTGCCAAGATCGTCTGTAGTTGATTGTACGGGGTGGATATTAAGCTTAGCGGCATTATTTGCAATCACCACAGGCTTTCCGGGCACACCCAAGCCTTGATTATTAAGAACATAAATTGTAATTCTGATTTTTTCTATCCCTGCTTTGGCAGATAAGGGAGAGGCAAAAAGATAGGAATTTCCGGTAATACCAGTGGAGTTACGTGTGGGCTTAAAGAAAATAAAAAAAATTAAGATAAAAATAATTAAAATTAAAGTAATAATAATTACAGTTTTTGTTTTCCCCGATTTTGGAGTAGAATTTACTTCGTTTACCCCTTCCATATTTTTATTATACAATAAAAATAACTACCGCAAGGGCAAGGGTAAGCACAAATTGAGCTTATATATAACCAAAAAGCATCAAACTACAGTCTAAAATTTATTAGACAAAAAAATTATAAATTGATCTTCAATAAATATATTTTTAAATATATAAAGTCCAATAAATCGGAACGTAATGGCATACAAAATACTTAGCAATGGGGTTATGGGTCTGCCAATCCTCGTTATTATAGGAGTTAAATTATGTCGATATTGTTGAATTTTGGACTATCCCATTGTTGATGCTATTTGATGTGGTTAAGTAGGCTAATTCACCGATTGTAAATATCAATAACCGCTGATAACTGGATTACATATTATTCACCGCATTTTACCGCAAAATATAAATTAGCCTCAGATTTTAGCGTAATTTTTTGCATTATCGGTTATTATAATTTATACTAACTGCGTGATATTGAACTCAAATTCATGCGGAAAATAAATTATTATACCTGTGAAAAGCATTTTAAATATTTAATCATTTGCAGATATATATTCCCCCATTGACAGCCGACTATATATTATAAATAATGTGTAATTAGTATAATCAGTATAATCTAGCCTCAAAGACATGAACATCAATAACGATAAAATAATTAAAAATTTTATAAACAATTTATCCACAGAAGGTAAGTCATTTGTGTCAATTAAAAATTACAAATCAGATATCACCCACTTTATTGGCTGGGTTATTCTTAAACTAAAAACCATTGGTGTTTATGCCAACACTTTTTCGGAGGCAGTTCCTTTTTTGACTAATGAATTGTCAAGCGAATACAAAGAATTTTTAACCACCAATAACATCAAGGTAAAAACAATCAACAGGCGTCTTTCTTCTTTGCGAAGCCTTTCAAAATATTTAGTATCAAGCCAGATTGTAAATAATGATTTTGTAACTAATCTTCAAAACGTTTCACTAACCCTCTCCCCGACTACAGCGTCAAGTCAAGGAAGTACCGATTTAGTGGTTGATAACTATAAAAATTTTCTGGTTAAGGATGCTTCCGTTTCTTTTTCTACCGTAAAAAATTATATTTCAGACATTAAGCACTTTATTTCTTGGTGCCAAGCAATTGGAATTAATTCAAAAAACCTCAATAAAATTACATCAAATCATATAAAAGAATATCGAAGTGAAATACTTAAAAACGCTTCTTCCGTAACACTTGATAGAAAATTATCTTCCCTAAGAAAATTTTTTGATTGGATGGGATTAGATAATAAAATCGATATTAGCCCAATCGAAGTAAAAGTGGCCAGAGCTGAGAAAGACAAGAAGACAAAAACAACCGGTTATAACAATTTTCAAGCTCGAATTATTGCAAAATTTGCGGAAAAACCCAAAGCCCAAAACTTCTTTTATCACCTTTTCTACACTAGACCAGAATGGTACAAAAACTATCAATCCCTACCACTTGCCAATTATTTTAATCTGGCAATATTAGTTATATTAATGTCTGCCTTGGGAGTTGGAGCCTATAATCAATTTTTTAAAACTA
>Ga0172371_10001761_pt1 | contig 34405 bp, 24 predicted proteins | sample Lak12m_FD_114543 | JGI IMG/M metagenome (GOLD analysis project Ga0172371, IMG submission 114543) | Freshwater microbial communities from Kabuno Bay, South-Kivu, Congo - kab_022012_12m | ecosystem: Environmental > Aquatic > Freshwater > Lake | place: Democratic Republic of the Congo: South-Kivu...
CAGATCGTCCTCGTCGAACGGCCCCAGGCCCAGGAGCCGGTCCGCCTCCAGCCGCCGCGCCAGGCGCACGGCCGAGAGCCGCGAGCCCTGCTCCAGGCAGCGGGCCAGAACCTGCCACAGCGCCCGGCGGCCCTCCTCGCCCCCGCCCAGCGCCTCATCGATCCCCAGGCGCCGCGCCATCTCCAGGACGGTCAAGACCGCCGCCACCGATGCCCCCTGCCGCAGCTCGACCTCCATCGACACGTTGGCCAGTTCGCACACCGGACCCTTGTGCGCCAGGGCCAGACGCAGCGCCTCCAGTTGCTCTGGTTCCAGATGCGAGAGGTTGGCCAGTGTCCGCTTCAGGACCTTCCCGCCACTGCGGTAGCTCTCGCGCAGCAGGTGCCGGGTGTAGCTCCTTCCGTCGGGCGTGGTGTAGGTAGAGGAGTCTATATGCATAGTGACTACCATAGAGTCATATTATGCAGATACAAAGTACGCCTGCATCAAAAACCCCTCTTAGTGACTACATATACGAGCCACAATACCCATAACACATTACAGACCATGGGTTTCGGTTACCAGGCGGGTGGAGCATCCGTCGGGGGTCGCGTCGCCCGCACACGGGCGGGTGGCAGCCGAGACCTACCGGGGCCCCATCCCGAGGCAGGCGACGGTTCCCTGGTACCGCCCCGCCGCACTGGTCAACGCCATGGCAACTCCCCAGCCCCACGGCTATACTACACCTAGCGGTAGCGGTTGGTTCCTGGCGGGGTCAGGGCCTGGCGGAGGCTGGGGCTGAACGCCCAACGGCACGTGAGGCAGCACCATGATAGCGGTGACGATCCGCGGCATCACCATGACCGAGGCCGGCTTCGTGGTGCTCCTGCAGAGCCAGGATGAGGACAAGGCTCTTCCCATCGCCATCGGCAGCGCCGAAGCCCAGGCGATTCTCTTCGAGCTCAACGGCCGGGAGTTCCCCCGACCGCTGACCCACGATCTGTTCCGGAATGTGCTCTCGGAACTGGGCGCGACGCTGGCCAAGATCGAGGTCAACGAGTTGCGCGAGGACACGTTCCTCGCCACGCTGCACCTGGATGCCCAGAAAGGCCGCATTGAGGTGGACTCCCGGCCCAGCGACGCGCTGGCGCTGGCGCTGCGCTGTAAGGCGCCCATGTACGTTGCGGACGAGGTGATGGCGAAGGCCGGTGTCACGCTCGATAAGGAGGGCCGGCACGCTACCGTCGCCCACGGTGGGCCACCGGACCCGCTCCGCCAGATCAAGGCCCAACTCGAGAAGGCCATTGCCGAAGAGCGTTACGAAGAGGCCGCCCGACTGCGGGACAAGCTCCGGGAGCTCTCCGGGCAGTGAGCCCGCGAGGGGCCTTTTCGCATCACCCATGGGAGCATCGCCATGAAGGTCACTGCCTGTCGTCCCTACCATGGACGGATTGTGGACACCCGACTGGCCGCCATGGCGGATGGCAAGAGCCGCTTCAAGATCTACTTCGTGAGCATCGTCGGGCGCGACCAGCCGCAACGCTTCGAGTGGGCCCATTGCGGGATGGCCCCGGTCGACTTCGTCAAGCGCTTCAGCGCCGGCCCGGATGAGGGCGTCGGGTTCGTCACCGCCTTCCCCCACATCACCAAGGTGTTCCGGTTCGCTCCCGACGTCGAGATCCTGCTGTACGTCAAGGCCTTCAACACCAGGGATTTCACGCCGATCGACCTGGCGCGCGCCGAGGGCTATATGGAGTTCGCCTGCTATGCCGAGGCGGCCATCGCCGCGGACGAGTACCATGCCTGGGCGCGCGGCCGGAGCGTCTCGGAGTACCTCGCCGACTGGAGCCCCTGCAAGGAAGCGCCCATCGCGGACCACGCCAAGTTGCGTGCCTGGTGGGAGGCTCGCTGAGTGCCCCTTCGCATCCCACCGGCTCAGGCCGTGGTCGCTGACACGAGAGCGAGGTGTGCGTGCGCTTCAGGCCCTGCATCGATCTCCACGGCGGCAAGGTCAAGCAGATCGTGGGCGGGACCCTGTCGGACTCGGACCCGTCCGCCACCGTGACTCATTTCGTGAGCGTGCAGCCCCCGTCGTTCTACGCTGACCTCTACTGGCGGGACGGCCTGGAGGGAGGTCACGTCATCATGCTGGGACCCGGCAACGAGGCCGCTGCCCGGGAGGCCCTGGCAGCCCACCCCGGTTCGTTGCAGGTGGGTGGCGGCGTGACCCCCGCGAATGCGGCGCTGTGGTTGGCTGCCGGGGCCGGCAAGGTCATCGTCACCAGCTTCCTCTTCGAAAACAACGACTTCTCCTTCGCCCGCCTGGAGCAGATGCGCCAGGCCGTGGGGCGGGAGCGTCTCGTGGTCGACCTCAGTTGCCGCCGCGACGGCGACGACTACCGGGTGGCGTGCAACCGCTGGCAGACGCTCACCCGCCTGGTACTGGGACCGCGCATCCTGGAGCAACTGGCCAGCGCCTGCGCTGAGGTGCTCGTCCATGCCGTCGACGTCGAGGGGCGCCAGGGCGGTGTGGACGAGGACCTGATCGCGCGGCTGGCGGAGTGGACCGTGCTCCCTGCGACCTACGCCGGCGGGGTGCGCAGCCTGGCCGACGTGATGCGAGTCCGGGAACTCGGGATGGGTCGGCTGGACCTGACCGTTGGCAGCGCCCTGGACCTGTTTGGTGGCCACGGTCTCGCCTATCGGGACCTGGTCGAGATCGACCGTCGCGAGCGCGGCCTGCCTTTCAGCCCACGGGGCATGTGAGGGGAAGCCCGGAGCGCCTCTGGGGCCCCGTCGCCGTGGCAGGCGCTCCCTGGTGTGAGCGCGACAGGGGTGGTTCTGGCTCCCCTCCAGGGCGCATCTGGCCCCACCCCGGTACCGGGGGTGTCGGCGCCGGTGCGCCTCGACCCCCGGCTACGGTCTGTCATCCCTGCGGGATGGTGGGCGGCCGCCGCGGCAGGGGCCCTGGCAGAGGCCCTCGGGGTCACTCGACGTCCGGCGGGATGGCTGGGCTGGTCTCCCCCGGGGCAGGCTCACGGGCCAGGGCCAGGACCTGTTTCCACAGGTCACGGCTGCCGCCGGCATCGACGTGGATCTTGTGGATGAAGTTGGCCGCCCGCCGGCCGCCGTCCAGGTCCTGTCCTCCGGAGGACGCCTGCTCATACCAGTAGCGCACGAGCACCGCGTAGCGCTTCTCGACCATGGGCCGGCGGCTGTCGAAGTGCGCCTCGTAGACGTAGCGTGTGACCAGGTTGATGACAGCGGACTCATCCACCCAGACCTTCTGGGCGGGGTGCGGCACATAGGGGCCGCGCACCGGTCGCATGAGCGTGCACCCCGGCCCGATCCCGATGGCGACCCCGATGGCAGCCGCTAGCAGTCGTCGCACGAGGGCACTCCTTTCGGCGATCACGGACCGGCGCTACGCCGGCAGCAGGATCCCCTTGAGGGCCTGGAGGCCCTCGATGGCGTCGAAGACCTGTTCCCACTGTTCCAGGGGCGCGCGGTGGGTGATGACCTTCTCCGCGGGCACCGCGCCGCTGGCCACGAGGTGGATGGTCCGGTCCCAGCTCTCGTACTCGGTAGACAGGCAGAAGTGCAGGTCGACGACCTTGAACTGGAACCTGTCCCAGGGCAGTTCCACGGGTTGGTTGCCGGTGAGGCCGATGGCGCAGATCCGGCCGCGCTTGCGGACCAGGTCCACGCTGGCGGCGATAGCCTTGGGGGCCCCGCTGCACTCGGCGACCACATCTGCGCCCTGGCCCTGGGTGAGGTCAAGGACCCCCTTCACGGGGTCGGTCTCCGCGACGTTGACGAGGTGCGTGAACCCCAGTTCGCGGGCTTTGGCGAAGCGCATGGCCACGTCGCCGGGGGTCCCGAGGATCACCACCTCGCGGGCGCCGGCGGCCCGTGCGACCATGGCGACGATCAGGCCGATGGGTCCCGGCCCCTGGACGACGACCAGGTCCCCCGGCAGCACGCGCGTGCGCAGGATAAGGTCCGTGACGGCGTTGGCCGTGGGCTCGACCACGGCGGCCTGTTCCCAGGTCATGGCATCCGGGATGCGGTGCAGGAGGTGCTCGGGGTAGCAGATGGAGCGGGCCATGCCCCCGTGGATGCCCCACCCTGGGGAGCGTTTGTGCGGGCAGATCTGGATGTTCCCGGTGCGGCACAGGCGGCATTGGCCGCAGGCGCGGGTGTGGGGTTCGGCCACGATGCGGTCGCCCGGCTTCCAGGTGTGGCAGTTCGGGCCACACTCGACGACGGTGCCGGTGAACTCGTGTCCGAGGATGACAGGCGGCCAGTAGGGGAAGCTGTCGTGGCGCACGTGGATATCGCTGCCGCAGATGCCGCAGGCGGCGACCTCGATCTTCACTTCGCCGGGGGCGGGCGTGGGCTCCGGCATGTCGAGGACCTCGATGAACCCCACGCCCTTGCGGGTCTTGACCAGGGCTTTCATGGCTGCGGTCTCCTCGGTCCGGTGCGGGGCTGTCGGTCCTCACCGGGCTTGGCAGTAGTCCAGGGCGAAACGGGTCAGGACAGTGGCCGCTTCGGCGATATCCGCCATGGCGATCTGCTCATCCCTGGAGTGGGCCACGGCCAGCGTCCCCGGGCCGTAGACTACGGTCGGGATGCCACGTTGCCGCGAGTAGAACCAGGCATCGCAACTGGCGGTCATGGCATCCATGGTCAGGGGTACCCCCAGCGCCAGGGCGGCGCGCTGCAGCCCTTGGGGCAGGTCGTGGGCTGGGTCCACAACGCTGCAGTCGTGCCGGTACATGAAGGTCAGCTCGAAGTCCGTCTCGGCGAACTGGCCGCCCTTCAGGAGCACTTCGCGCATCTCGGCGCAGACCTGCTCTTTGGTCCGGTTAGGCAGCAAGCCCAGGACGCCCTCGAGCACCGCCCGGCTGGGGGCGGCTGCCGGCCAGTTGCCTGCCTGCAGGTGGCCGAAGGTGATGGGCATGGGATTGGGGTAGGGGTCGAACAGCGGGAACCCGCGCGAGGCCGCCAGCAGGTCGCCGTGGTAACGCTCCAGAACAGCCATCGCATCGCGGGCCATCAGCAACGCGCTGCGGGTCCGCCCCGCCTGGCCGCTATGGCCCGCGCGGCCATGGAACACGAGGCGGAACCAGACCGCCCCACGGATGCTGGTGAAGAGTTTGCGCGAGGAGGGCTCCAGGACGATGCAGCCGTCCGCCCTCTCCCCGGCGCGGGCCATGGCGAGGGACCCATTGCCACCATTCTCCTCCTCACAGACCAGGTGGGCGATGACGTCGCCGCCCAGGCCCGGACGAAGTTGCCGAAGCACCCGCAGGGCCAGGAACAGGGCCGCCAGGGGGCCCTTGTCATCGCAGGCACCGCGAGCGAAGAGGGTGTCGCCATCGGCCCGGGGCTCCCATGGGGTTGGCTGACCCTCCGACGGTGGTACCACGTCGGTATGGACGTTGAGGAGGAGGTTCCTGCCTGCGCCGTTGCCGGGGAGGCAGGCCCGGAGGTTGAAGCGGCCAGCGTACTCGAGGTCCGGGACGGGCGTGGAGTAGTCCGGGTCATCCCGCAGGCGGTCGTCCATGGCCCGGCGCTGGACCGGGACCCCCGCCTCGCGGAAACGCGCCTCAAGCCACAGCATCTCCTCGTGCTCGAGGCCGGGCGTCGAGGGGAAACGCAGGAGGTCGCAGAGGAAACGGCGCGTCTCAGGCAGCATCGCCTCGACGGCGGCGCGGATAGCGGCGTTGTCCATGGTCGACTCCGTCAGGCCTCCAGCCCCAGCACCACCCGTTCCATGATGGCCAGGCTCTCGTCGACCTCTTCCGGGGTGATCACCAGGGGCGGTGCCACACGGATGACATTGCCATACATGCCGACAGACCCCACCAGCAGGCCCCGGTTGGCACTGTCCACGATGACTCGCCGGGTGAGATCCTTGGCGGGCTCCCTGGTGGCCTTGTCCTTGACGAACTCCAGGCCCATGACCAGGCCCATGCCACGCACGTCGCCAAGGTAAGGGCTGCGCCGGCTGAGTGCCTCCAGGCGCGTCTTCATCCGGGCGCCCATGCGCTGGGCGTTGGCCACCAGCCCCTCGCGCTCGAAGATGTCGAGCACCGCACAGACCGCGGCACTGGCCACAGGGTTGCCGCCCAGGGTACTGGACATCTCGCCCTTCTGCAGGCAGCCGAAGACGCGGCGGCTCGCGGCCACGGCGCTGACCGGCACCCCGGAGCCGATGGCCTTGCCGATGGTGACGATGTCCGGCGTGAGCTCCTCGTGCTCCATGGCCCACATGCGCCCGGTACGGCCGTAGGAGGCCTGGACCTCATCCAGGGTGAAGAGCATGTCCCGTGCCCGCGCCCATGCCTCCAGGCGCTTGAGCCAGCCCGGCGGTGGGAAGATGAACCCGGCCGCGCCCTGGTAGGGCTCGACGATCAGCCCGGCCAAAGGCCCGCTGGCGTTGGCGTCCACGACCAGGTCGAGGTGATCGAAGAACCGCTGGAAGGTCGGACCGCCCTCGCACCAGCCCTCGGCATCCCGGTACGGGTTCGGGAAGGGGGCCCGGACGATGCCCGGCAGACTCGGGCCATACAGCCTCTTGGGGCCGGGGAGACCACCCATGCCGGCAGCGCCGTAGGTACGCCCGTGGAAGGCGCCGACGAAGCTGAGCAGCTCGAAACGCCCGGTGGCGCGCCGCATCAGGCGGGCCGCAGCCTCGGTCGCCTCGCTGCCGGTCGAGAGGAAGAAACAGGTGTCCAGGTGCTTCGGCAAGGCCTCCACCAGGCGCTTGGCGGCCTGGATCCGCTGGACGTTCGGACACTCGTAGTTGTTGAGCAACTGCGCCGAGGCCTCCTGGGCCGCGCGCACCAGGTGCGGATGGCAGTGCCCCACGTTGGTGACCAGCACGCCGCTGGTCCAGTCGAGGTAGACATTGCCATCGACGTCGGTCACCTGGCAGCCGCGGGCCTTCTCCCAGACCACCGGCGCCTGGAAGCCAGTCACGTCCGCCTCATACTGGTGCCAGGTCTCCAGCAGCTCCCGGCCGCGCGGGCCGGGGAGGGGACCGTTGACATGGGTGATGGCCATGGGGGCTCCTTGCGAGGTTCGGAGTTCCGGGCTCTGAGGTTCGGAGTTCCGGGTTCGGAGTTCGGGTTCGGAGTTCGAAGTTCGGCCTTGGGACTTGAGCCTTGCAGCTTGACTCCTGGATCTTGACTCTTGGGTCTTGGCTCTTGGCGGGTTCCGGGTTTGGGGCCATGGGCTGTGGGCGTCTGCCCCCGGTCCCCGGTCCCCGGTCCCTCCCTTCACCCCTTGGCCGCTTCCTTGTTGACGATGCAGCGTGGCGGACGGCCCTCGGCGAAGGCGAGGATGTCGTTCAGGATGCTCTCGCGGATCTCCCAGCCGGCCTCTTCGCTGGCCCAGCCGATGTGGGGTGTCAGGATGCAGTTCTCGAGACCGAAGAGGGGCAGGTCTGGCGGCGGGGGTTCCACCTGGAACACGTCGATGGCGGCCCCGGCAATGCGGTTCCCCCGCAGGGCCGTGGCCAGGGCCATGGTGTCCACCATCGGCCCCCGCGAGGTGTTGATGAGGTAGCCGGTCGGCTTCATCCAGCTTAGTGCCTGGGCGTCCACCAGGTTCCGCGTTTCCTCGTTCAGCGGTGTATGGATGGTCACGAAGTCACTCCGGCGGAAGAGGGTCTCCTTGTCGACCCACTGGATCGTGTCGTAGGCGGCCCGCGTCGCGTCGTCCAGATAGGGGTCGCAGCCCAGAAACTCGAAGCCGAAGGTGCGCAGCTTACGCCAGACCCGGCTGCCGATGCGGCCGACGCCGACGATGCCCACGGTCTTGCCGTGCAGACGGTAGATCGGAAACAGCCCCGAAAAGTCCCACTTGCCGCTGGCGCTGGACTCGTCCAGGGTCCGCCGGCTGCGCACGACCTTGCGGGCGCAGGCAAACAGCAGGGCAATGGCGTGTTCGGCCACGTCCTCTTTGCAGTAGTCCGGCTGGTAGGCGAAGGCCACGCCCTGCCGGGTGCACGCCGCCACGTCCACGTTGTCGTAGCCGATCCCATGGCGGATCAGCAACTTGCAGCGCGTCAGCCGGCGCAGTAGCGAGTCCGTGAACTGCACCATATTGACGACGATGACATCCGCATCCCGGCAGGCGGCGACGACCTCGTCCTCGGGCCGGAACTTGAGCTGGTGGACAGCGAAGTCGATGCCGCGCTCCTTCAGGGCACGGGCTTCCCAGTCCAGGTTGTTCTCGATGTAGTCGGTGACCACGACCTTCATGATCTGCACCTCAACGCGTTGGCAGACGGCGTGACTGCACCATAGGCGCTGTCGGAGAGGTTGGCCAGCCCTGGTCCGGGCGGCCGTCAGGGCTGCGGGATGTCGGTCTCGGTCCCGCGACGCTCCGCGGACACGTAGGCCGCGTAGGTCGTTGCCGTGACGTCCAGCGCCAGGTCCAGATCGGACTGGGGCCTGGTACCCGCAGCCACACAGGAGACGAAGTCCTGCAGCTCGGCCTGGTAGCCCATGGTGAATTTCTCGTCAGGGGCGGCCGGGGACCAGCCCTCCTGCGTGCTGCACTTCTCGACCAGGTAGATGTCTCGGTACTGCTCGCCCCGGGGATTGTATGTATCCACCAGGTGGACCGGGCTGAGGTGGCAGCGGGTGCGGTGGTTGTTGGCGAACACCTCGATGAAGTCGTAGATGCCGCCCAGCACCACCTCGCCGGTCATGATGTCCGCCACGGTCCCGTCCTCGAAGACGATGTGCATGACGCCGTAGTCCTCGATATCGTGGTAGTCGGTACGCAGCAGCTTGCGGTCCTGGTAGGATGCCAGGCGGGTCAGCTCATGCACGCGGGCGCTGACAGTCCGAGGCCGAATCGGCCGGCCATTTCGGGCCAGGCCTTCGACACGCTTGAGATAGAGGATCCCGCCCAGGGGGTGGACCCCTTTGCCGATAAGGGAGCCGCCTCCGGCGCAGCGCCAGATGCCGTAGACCGGGCTGGCCGAGCCGTTGTGGCTCTCCTCGCCGGTCAGGCGCAGCACCTGGGCCCCCGTCTTCTCGATGATCTCACGCTCTTTCTGGACGCTGGGGGCGTAGACGAAGTTCTCGCCGTAGCCGAACACCAGCTCGTGGCGCTGCATGGCCTCCCGGATGCGGACCAGCTTCGCCATCACCTCGACCAGCATCGGCCCCTTGGCCGCCCGGTCGCCGCGCCACGAGTCATCCGCGTCCGGAGGCCCAAAGCAACCCGTCAGCGGCTTCTCGCAGAAGACACTCCGGCCCGCCGCCGCGGCCACCAGGATACCGGCCTCGTGTGCATAGGGCGGGGAACAGAGGTCCAGGACATCCACGTGCTCGAGCATCGGCTCGATCCCGTCGAAGGCGCGCAGACCATGGGCCGCGGCAAAGGCCTCACGGCTCTCCCGGCGCCGGGAGGTGACCCCCACGATCTGGACCTGCACCCCATACACCCGGCGCAGGCACTCGACGTGGTAACGCCCGGCAAACCCCGTGCCGACGATGCCGATGCGTAGGGTCTCCATGCGACGGTCTCCCTGCTGATCGGTCGCCGGCGAGGGGCCTTGGAGCGCGGCATCGCGGTATGCCGCTGCCGGGATGCGGAGATCCCGGCCTCCAGGGACCACGCCGCCCAGCGGCGCCGGAGCGCGGCCTTCGCACCGCCATGCCTGGGGGGCGCGTGCGACCGCCGCCGGCTCAGTACTTCCCATCCTGCGTCTCGAAGTGCGTCGGCTTGCCCAGGCTGGCACCCCCGGCCATGATCCACTGCGCGGTGTACTCGACGATGCGGCTCAAAGGCACCGAAGGGTTGCCGAATAGGCCATTGGCGCGGCTGGCGTTGCTCAGGTAGCCCTGCCCGTTCTCCTCTCCCGTGAAGGTCGGCTCCTTGCCCATCAACCGGCCGAACTGCTGCGCCACCTGGCGGATGGAGAACAGCTCCGGTCCGGTGATGTTCAGGGCCGTGGCCGGGTGGCTGGCGAGTACCAGCGCCTGCAGCACCTGGTTGCAGGCATCGCCCTGCCAGATGACGTTCGCGTAGCCCGTCGTCACGTCCACCGGTTCCCCAGCCCAGACGCGGCTACCCACGTCGTAGAGCACCCCATAGCGGCACTCCACCGCGTAGTTCAGGCGGATGTGAACCGCATCCAGCTTCCCCTGGTCCGCGAAGTAGTCCCACACGCGTTCACGGCCCAGGCAGCTCTGGGCGTACTCCCCCACCGGGCCCACCGGGGTCTGTTCGGTGGCGCCCCCGGTCCTGAGGTGCATGACCGGGTAGACGCAACCCGTGCTGAACGCGGCGACCCGGCACCCCTGGAACGCCCGGGCGGCGTGGTATGCCACGATGCAGTTCACGGCCCAGGTCAGGGACTCGGCGCCGGTGCTGCCGAACTTGCGCCCGACCATATAGACCACGTTCTTCGCCCTGGGCAGTGCCGCCACTGCCTCGAGGTCCATCAGGTCGCAGCGCACGGTCTCGATTCCCGTGCCCGCCAGCGCGTCCAGGGGCGCCACATCCACCGCAATGACCCGTTTTCGCACGCCCGCCGCATCCACCGCCCGCTTCGCCATGCGCGCCATGGTTGGCCCCACCTTACCGCCGGCGCCAACCACCATGACATCCCCCTCCAGGAGGCGCATGGCCGCTACCAGCGCCACGGCAGGACGACTCAGGAACTCCTCGAGCTCACCAACGCTCTGCAGTCGTGCCGGAAGGGCGCCGTCCATACCCGTCATCTCCCTGCTGCCACCGTTTGACGTGTCGCACCGTGGCCGCGCCCGGGCGCGGCCGGCAGGCTTCAGAACAGGCCACCGCCGGCGAGGGCGAACTCCGCGATCCGTGTTGAGCGCAGGCCGGTGTCGGGTCCCACCAGAGGCATGGTCTTGTGGGTGACCCAGTCGGCGAAGTGCCGCAGCTCGTCACGGAACATGTTGCCCCGCTTGAAGGGGACCACCTTCTCCTCGCCGCCGCGCAGGACCATGAGGTAGGCCGACTCCGTCTGCGGGTCGATCTTGCCCTCCGCCTTCTTGGCGTCGAAGGACCCAGGGAAGAGCAGCACTCCGTTGGGGCCCAGCACCTCGGTGGCCGAGCTGGTCCGCACCCCCTCGGGCAGGCCCCAACTCCAGGAGACCACGATCTGGTCCCCATGCTCGAAACCCACCAGGACGGTCCCCGTGTCCCAGGCGGTGACATCGGCGCGGATCTTGGCCGGGTTGGACTTGACCCAGCGCGGCTCGCCGAAGCAGTAGGCGGCGAAGTCGTAGTTGTGCACCATCCCATCGATCATCGGGCCACCCCCCTCCATCTTCTCCATGAAGAAGGGGCGCGCCGGGGCCGCACTGCCGGCAAACTGACGCCACACCAGCGGCCGGCCCAGCTCGCCTGAGTCCACCACCCGTTTCAGGGTCCCCCAGTCGCTGTCGAAGCGACGCACGAAGCCGATCTGCAGGCCTAGCTTCGCCTTCGCAAAGGCCTGGAGGGTCCGGTAGCAGTCGTAGGAACACATGGCCATCGGCTTCTGCAGGAAGGTCGGCTTGCCGGCCTCGGCCGCGGCCATGGCCATCTCGGCATGCAGCCAGGTGGGCGTGCAGATCATGACGGCTTCCACCTCGCTGTCCCGCAGCATCTGCCGGTAGTCCTCGTAGCCGCGCTTCAGGCCGAACTTCTCACGGAAAATGTCCAGTTGCCCCGGACGGATGTCGGCCCCTGCCACCAGCTCGAACAGGCCATCCGGCCAGACCGTGCTGAGCTGGTGCGTCGCGATCCCACCACAGCCGATAACACCCAATTTCACCATGACTGCTTCTCCTCACCGGGATGGCGACACGGAGGACCTCCTGGCGTCGCGCCGGCTCGGGCCACACCATAGCACCGTCCACGGCCGAAGGGTAGCCAGGCCGCGGTGCGGGGTGGTGGTATGGGGGTGCCGGGGTAGGGCCGCGTGCCCTCACGCGGTGCCGGTGGTCCCGCGGTCGCGGGACAGACGCGGGACGCCCGTACCTCGGGTCCGGCGCAACGCGCCGGGTGCGGCCCCCAGTCCAGGGCCCGGTTACGCCGCGGCGCGACCCATTGGTGGAGTCTGCGGCGGCTGTCACCGCCCCTTGGGCCGCAGGACGACGTAGGTCGGCAAGCCCATGACTCCGTAGTAGTCCGGGACCGCGCGGACGACCGGGTCTGCGGTGTTGTCGGTCTGGAAGGCGACCAGGACGTAGAGTTTGAGCGCGGCCAGGACGGCCGGGTCTCTGAAGGTCGTCTTCTTCATCTTCGCGCAGCTCTTGCAGCTCAGGGCCCAGAAGTCCAGGAGGACCGGTCGACGCTCGTCGAGGGCCTGCTGAAGGCCGGCCGTAAAACTCGAGGTCCAGCCATCGGCCGCCGGCACCAGCGCGCCGGCCGCCGTGGGTGGGGGGCCTCTCTGGGCCAGGATCAGGCGGACGCTGAGCGTGGCGTAGTAGGCCGCGAAGAGCAGGATGAGCACCCCGAACGCGACCTTGACGCGGTTCATCCAGTGACCGGGCCGGGGCAGGACTCCGAGCCCGGCGCCGACAACGGGCCACGGCAGGGCCATGCCGACCCCCAGCATCAGGGGCAACAGCAGCCCCGCGAGGTTGCCCTTGGCATACAGGCTCGTGGCCAACAGCAACACCCAGATCAGCACCGGCGCCACGCACGCACCCGCCAGCAGCGCGGCCGTGCCGCCCAGCAGGAAGGCCGCCCACAACGGCGATCCCCGTGGCCGGCCGTCTGACACGCCGCCCGGCTGGAACCGGCTGAAGTCCACCACCACGACATCGAACATGGCCAGCGCCAAGACCACAAACACCGCCGCAATGGCGGCGTTGAACCAAGGGCTGGCATTCAGGGCGCCAAAGCGCGAGCCCGTCAGCACCACGATCACTCCCAGCGCTCCGTAAACCAGCGCCATGCCGGCACCGTAGACAGCCCCCCGGGCAAACCCCGTATGCCTGGATCCGGCAGACTGCCCGGCGCCGATGATCGCCAGGTTCACTGGGATCATCGGCAGGACGCAGGGGGTCAGGTTCAGCAACAGCCCGAGCGGAATGACGGCCAGGAGCGCTGCCAGCAGCCCGTAGCGCCGGAACACGCGGTCGAGGAGATTCTCCCGGGCCCCTGTCCCCTGTTCCGCCTCCCGCAGGAAGCCGGTGAACTCGGCGGCCGGCATGTAGCCCGTGCTCGTGCCCACGACCTCGAAGCGCTCGGCCAGCGACTGCCAGGCAGGGGTCGTCTCCGCGACTGGCGGCGCGACCGGGGCCGGGGTGGCGGAGCCCTCGGCGTCACCGACGGTGACCTCAAGCTGCTGAGGCATGAAACAGAGCTCTTCCTTACAGCCTTGGTAGGCGATGGCCACGGTCAGCGGCCTGGCCCCGAGGCCCTTCACCTCGTAGGTCAACACCACGTCATGGTCGTAGTAGCCGACCTCCTTCTCCAGCAGGTCGTCATACTTGCGCTTTGCGGCAGGCCGTTCCCGGGAGACCAGGGCGGCCTCTGGCGGCCGGACCAGGGTGACCTCCATCGTGTGCTCGTAAAGGGTGTGGCCAGTGGGCACACGGAACGCCACGCTCAGGACATCCGCCGTGCCGCGGACCAGCCTGGCCTCGGGGCTGAAGGGGTCCTGGGCCAGCGCGCCGGCAACGGCGAGGAGCACCGACGCGAGAAGGGCTCTGTACATCACTCCAACTCCTTCGGCCGCGCTCCGCCCGGCACCGGGCCCGGAGTCACGGGCTCTGGCCGCATCTGACCGGCTCGCAGTCGGCGCAGTTCCACCACGGGCTTGGCTCAGGCCTGCCGGCTCCCGGCAAGGCGCTCGAGCGCGCCGGCCATCGCCGCTTCAAAGCTGTCTGGCGGATGCAGCGTAGCGCAAGGGTCCGGCAGGGGGGTCACTCGGCCGGTCTTGGGGTCCACGTCGACCGCACCGTAGCGGCCAGGCTTGCCGGAACCGGTCAGGTACTCGTCGTAGGCGTCGCCCTGGTTGTAGTGCCAGAACTCATAGGGATAGGCCATGAACCCATGGCTGCCCATGGCCAGGCTGATGAGGGCCCGGTTGCGGGCGGCTGGCTCCGCGATGAAGGGCGACTGCATCGGCGTGCGCTCCGACATCTCCAGGTAGGGCCCGCCCCGGTCCAGCTCGCCGCCAGCCCCCAGATCGGTGACGGAGATATCGACGGCGCTGGCCGACATGTGCGTGCCGATCTTGGGGGACGTGGCCGTGAGCGCCGTCAGCCGGCGGAACAGGAGGTCCTGAGGTGGCACTCGCCCGCCGCATTCCCACACCACCTTGGCCAGGATCCGGTCCAGGACATACGGAGCCAGGGAGAGCTGCCGCTGCATCTCCGTCGTGCGGTACCCATCCTCGATCGTCAGGACCCACCCCCGCCGGCTCAGGTCCCGTACCGCGGCGACGAAGGGCGCGATCAGACCCTCGCGCAGCAGGAACAACCGCGGGAAGACGCCGGCGATGAGCGTGTCCGAGAAGCGGACGGTCACCCCGGTCGCGTGGACGGCCTCCCGCAGCGAGACCGCAGGTTCGCCGCACTCGCACACGGGGTACTCGAGCATACGCACCATAAAACGGTGCGCGGCATTAAGTTGGGATGTCCAGTACGCACGGCGTTCGGGGTCATCTGAGCCGTCAGCGGCCGTCATGGTTAGGGTCCCCTGTGCCAGTGGCCGCAGGGCAGGGGGCCGCCATCGGTCCCGGCTGGACTGCGGTCGTCATCGCGGGCGCACCTCGAGATGGCTTGCGGCGCGTTCTGCGCGGACACTCAAGACACTACTGCCTGCGCGCGGGAATGCCCAGGCTCCGACTCGATCCCCGGCGCTCGTCGGCGGGACCCGCGGCGCCCGCGGGCCTGGCCGGCTGCCCCGCCAGCGCCCCAGCGGCCGGCATCGGTCCCGGAGGACCCTTTGCGTTCGGGCCGGCCTGCGGTAGTCTGTGCCAAGTGGCCGGTCTGGAGGACCGACAGGTCAGCCCGTGGCCGATGACTGGGCCCCCGGGCTTGGCCGAGGCCAGGAGGAATGACGATGTGGGCCGGGAGGATACAGACCATGGCGCTGGTGACGGTCCTGTCCAGACCACGCCCTACTATGGGCACAACTACTACCGCCTCTCGGCCGACGAGGGCGCAACCTGGACCGACCCCTACGTCCTGACGCCCCACCCAGGGTATGTGATCATGCACAACGACCGGCTGGTGCAGCTCAGCTCCGGCCGCATCCTGGCCATCGCCGAGTACAAGGCCCATAGGCCCTCCAGCGATGACCACTCGGGGTATGCCGGCATCAGCTTCCTTGACGATGGGACCGTCCTCGTGGGGTACCATGCCCGCGAAGGGCTCTTCGCTGCCCGGATCGGGGTCGGCTGGTTCTACGAGTGAGGTTTCACGAAGAACCGACCCATGCCACATCCTGCCACGGCATCACTCCTGGTCGGCCTGGGCGGTTCGCGCCGGGTCGCTGGCGCGCTACGGGCTGAGTCTGGCCGCCCAGCGTCTCTTCCGTGGACTGGCCTCTGGGGACTTTCGCCGCCAACTGTCTCGGCTGCCTGGCTATCGGCGTCATCGCCGAGCTCGCGGCCCGCGGGGAGGGGATCACACCCGAGGTGCGGCTGTTGCTGGCCACCGGCTTCTGTGGCGGGTTTACCACCATGTCCTCGCTGGTCTACGAGGCGGGTCAGATGCTGCAGGCCGACGAATTCCTGCACGCGGTCGCCTACCTGGACGGTACCCTGCTCTGCTCACTGACGGCCTTCTTCGGCGGCGTGATCGCGGTGCGGGCGCTCACACGAATGGCAGGCGTGCTATGGAACTGAAGGGCGAGGCGAAGTTGCTGCGGATCTTCCTGGGAGAGGCCGGCAAACTGGGCCACACGGCGCTCCACGAAGTGGTGGTCCGCAAGGCTCGCGAGGCAGGCCTGGCCGGGGCCACGACCTAGCGGGGGACCATGGGCTTCGGCCGCACCCGCCGCATCCGCACGGCCCGCATCCTGGATCTTTCTACCGACCTGCCTATCGTCGTCGAGATCGTTGATCGCGAGGATCGCATCGACCAGTTCCTGCCGGTCCTGCACGACCTCTTCGAGGCCTCTCAGTGCGGCGGGCTCATCACCCTCGAGAAGGTGCAGATCATCAAGTACGTCCACGGCCGCGCAGGGGAAACGGCCCCGGCCTGAGCGGACCCCGCACCCCACCGGCCTAGCCCGTGGTCGCTGACGGCCATGCGGCGGAGCTCCGCTAGCCGACCAGCGGCGGGATCAGGACCTGGTACGCCTTGACCGGCTGCTGGATGCCCTTGAGGGTCTGCTCACCCAGGTACTGCGTCGGGAACCGCCCCTCGACCGCCAGGAAGGTCGACTCACCGATGACGATGCCGCCTGGCTTGGCGACAAAGGCCTCCAGCCGAGATGCCACGTTGACCGTGTTGCCCACGACCGTATACTCCACCCGGCGCTCCGAACCGATGTCGCCCGCCACGGCTACGCCGCTGTTGATCCCGATGCGGATGTGAATCTCGTCCTTGCCCTCGAGGCCCAGGTTGCGCTTGGCGAGGTGGGCGTGCATGGCGGCGGCGCACTGGACGGCCCGGATCGCGTGGTCCGGCAGGTCGTTGGGCGCTCCAAACACGGCCATGATCGCATCGCCGATGAACTTGTCCAGGGTCCCTTCGTGCTCGAAGAGGATGTCGACCATCTCGGAGAAGAACAGGTTCAGCAGGCGAGCCACCTCCCGGGGCTGCATGCCTTCGGTACGCGTAGAGAAACCCACCATGTCGGCGAACAGCACCGAGACCTCCCTCTCGGTCGGGTCCAGGAAGGCCCCGTAGCCGCCGCGGGCTGCCATGATCTCGTCCACGAGCGTCGGCGAGTGATAGCGCATGAGCCGGTCCCGGAACGCCGTTTCCTCCTCGATCTGGCGGCGTAGCCGGGCCTGTTCGATGGCCGCCGCCGCCACATGGCCGAGAAGAGTCAGGAAATGGAGATGGTGTTCGTCGAGCCGCACCCGCCGTGTCGTGGAATCTGCAAAGATCACCCCGATGGTGGCCTCACTCACCCAGAGCGGCACGCACATCACCGAGCGGATCCCCTGGGCCATGATGCTCTGGCCGCGGCAGAATCTGGGGTCATCCCGGGCATCCAGGGTCAGGATGGACTCGCGCTGGCGGAAGGCCCGCGTCGCGATCTCCGTGCTGATGGTGCCGCCAGGGCGCGCGCCATCGCGCTGGCGCGCGACCCTCTGGACCAGGCGGCCGGTCCCATCCTCCGCCAGGAGCAGGAAGACATTCTCCACCGGGACATGCTCGAACACCAGTCTTAGAATGCGCTCGAAGAGGTTCTCCACCGACGAGGACTGCAGCAGTTGCTCGGCCACGTTGACCAGGCCCGCCAGGGCCGAGGCGGCTTCGGGCGACCACCCCGGACTGCCCGCGGTCAGGGACGACCCGCCCTGGGATATGTTCCGCGCGTCCAGGACGATGCTGCCCTCGGCCATGTCGGACGCCGGAGCCGGTGCTGGCGCCTGGACCTCCGCCTGGCGCTCCTGGGCCGCCGGAGGAGAAGGGATAGCGACGTGGATGCGGATGTCGCCGAGGAGGATCTCGTCCCCGTCCCGCAGGGGCCGGTCCGCGGCCACGGCCCCGTTGACCTTGGTCCCGTTCTGGCTCCCCGAGTCGCGCACCCGCCAGCCGTTCTGCTCGCGGGACAGCATGGCGTGCCGACGGGAGACGCTCCGGTCCGTGATACAGACGTCGTTGTCCTGCGAGCGTCCGAGACGGCAGTTGCCGCTGGGCCAGGCCAACTCATGGGGCCCGGTGTCGTCCTGCCAGCTCAAGGTCAACATGGCCAAGGCCACTCCGCCCGTGTGTCGCCAGACTCCGCTCCGTACCGAGGTTAGCGGCCGGGTAGCTCTCCCGACCGGCCCGCGGGCCCACCAGCCACGACGTTAGCCGTCAGGACGGCCCAGTTCAAGCGCTCGCCGTGCCGTGACAGGGCTGTTCCAAGATCGTGGCCCGCAGGGTGGCGTATCTGTGCCTGCATCTGTAGGTCCCCACTCCGATGGGGACCCCTGGGGCCGGACGGATTCCGGCCCTACAGCCAGAGCCGGCTGACGGTTTCCCGGTACAGCCCCCTACAGTGGCCCGGCGGGGTCGTGGGCTGCCGCGCCGCCTCGGACCGTTGCGGCTTCCCGCGCGGTATGTTACCAGCGACCGGAGCCATGCCGTCCGCGCTGGCACGCGCTGCCGCCTGCGGGCTCGCCGTCGGGTAAGGTCCGTATGGAGTCTGGCCATGACACGAACCGGGATCACGAGCTCTGTCCGCAGGGGGAGACCCATGGCAGTGCCCCTGCTCGCCCTGGGTCTGCTGATGGGGTCCCCAATGCTCTGGGCGCTACCGCAGGAGTACCGCTACATCGAGGGGGAGACGTACTCCACGACCGAGGGGAGCGGCCTCCGCAAAGAGGGGTTCACCTCGTGGATGGCCCATCCCTCCCACGGCGCGGTCATGGTCCTGGGCGGGCCAGGGAACTGGCTCGAATACGAGGTCGGTGGCCTGGCGACACGTCCTTACCACCTCTTCGTGCGCGGGCTGGCGTGGGCGTCGGGCTGCGACGTGGATGTCTACTGGGACGGCCAGAAGCTCGGGACGACCTCCTATGCCCACCCCGTCACTGCCCTGCGCTGGTCGCGCGAGATCGGGGTGGTGCAGGGGCCCGGCGAGCATCGGTTGCGGCTGGTGGGAGCACCCGGCAGCCATCAGGCGCCCTACCTCGACGCCATCCTGCTGACGACCCAGGAAGGGGCCGCACCCGGAGACGCCGACCAGGACTTCGTCACCTTCACGACGGCGTTGCCCCCGTTGCTCGTGGGCGCTGCTCCCGACCAGCGGGCCATCCTGCCGGAGCCCGGCGGGGTGGCTGGCACCCCGGCGGTTGAGGTCCGGGCCCTGGGCGTGGGACCGCCGGTCTTCGGGGAGAACGAGGTGCGGGTCAGGCTGGCCGCCAACGAGCCGGTGGTGCTGCAGGCCGAGGTCCGCTTCGGCCAGGGGCCTGCAGCGTCTGCGGAGGTCCACCTCGACGGGCATGGCGCCGAGGTGGAGGTCCCCTTGCGCGCGGTCGCCGACCGGCCAGGCGATACGCTGTTGTCCGTGGCGCTCGGTGTCCGGGGCGCGGCCCTGGCGAGCGGGACCTACCCGGTCCGGATCCCGACGCCGGTTCGGGCGTCGCTCGATGAGTATGCCTATCCGCTGGGCGCCGAGAGGATGACCTGGTCGACCGACCTGAGCGGTGCCGACCCCGGTCTGGCCGCCGCGCTCACGGCGGAGGTCGACGTCCGCGCCGCGGGGGCTGCGGAGCCCCTCTTCCACACCGAGGTCAGGGCTGGGGCCGTGGCCGGACCGCTGGCCGTCCCTCTCACTGGCCTCGGCCTGGGCCGTTACGAGGTCACGTCGCGGTTCGCCCGGGATGCCAAGGCCGTCGTCGAGGAGCGTGCCACGATCACGCGCTTTGCCCAAGTCCCCTTCGAGAAATGGGCCCCGGCGAAGACTACGCGTGCCCGGGGACCGGTTCTGCTGCTGAACGAGCGGCCTTTCCTGGGCCGGCTGCTGTTCCACGCGGCCCCTACGGAGGCCGTCCGGGCGCATGGCTTCAACCTGGTGCAGTGCTATGGCAGTGATCCCGATCCGCTGGAGAGCATCCAGAAGCACCTCGACCTCTGTGCTCAGAGTGGCCTCTGGGGAACGGTGGCCCTGTTCAACAACCGCTTCTTTCTGCCTGGCCCCGGTTTCGACCGCGATCACCTGAGGCAGGCCGTGGAGCGCTTCCGCGATCACCCGGCCCTGTTTGGCTGGGACCTGATCGATGAACCTGACGGCCGGGATGACATGACCCCCGCCGAGGTCGCGGAGTGTGCCCGGCGGGTGCGCGGCCTGGACCCCAACCACATCGTCTGGGTGAACCTGTGCCGGCCGCAACGGGCCCTGGAGTGGCTCGACAGCCAGGATCTCTGGTCCTACGACACCTACCCATTCCCGGTCCAGGGCTTTGCCGGCTACACGCCCTGGCTCAAGGCCAGTGACGCGAGCCTCCGCGGTCAGCGTCCCCTGGGGACCTGTCTGCAGACCTGGCAATGGAGTGCCGAGGCTACGCTACCCATGCCGACACCCGACCAACTGCGGGCCAGCGCCTGGCTGCATGTGCTGCACGGCTACACCTGGTTTGGCTGCTACTCCTACTACGACCCCGAGCCGGCCGGCTGCCTGGCCCGCGATCCCGAGCTATGGTCGTACTGCCGGGCCCTCAACAGCGAGCTGGTGGCCCTGTCCGGCACCATCCTCGACCCGGCACCGTTTCAGGGCCTCGTCGTCGAGAGCGCCGGCAGCGAGGTGGAGGCGGGCGCCAAGGACAGCGGTGGCGTCCGGACCGTGGTGGTGGTCAGCGGCGCCCGTGAGCCGCGGCAGGCCAGGATCGTCCTCCCCGGGCCTGCCGGCGAGGCCGAGGTGCTGTTCGACGCGCCGCGACGGCTGCCGGTGGCGGGAGGGGCTCTCGTCGTCGACCTGCGCGCCTACGGGACGCTGGTACTCCGAATCCGGTGACAGCCCCACCCCGCGCCGGGGGCGGAGTCATCTCGCCACGGGGTTCGGCCAGGACTCTCTCCACGCGCCGCGAGCAGCCGGCGCCGGCAGTGCGGTCACCGTGCGTGCCCCCGATCACCGCACCTCGTCCGGGCGCCTGGTGCGGGCCGCGGGGCCGGGGTCCCTCCCGGTGGCCGGCTCGGTGCGGACACCCGTCTCATGTCTGCCGTAGAGCCATGGCCAGCCCCCAGCCCACCGGTCATGCGGTCTCCGCGTCCCCCACGGGAGCGCCCACGGTCCCGCGGCCGCGGGAGCACTGGCCGCGGGGGCGTTCGCCCCTGGGGCCGCGGCCGCTCCAGCCTGGCTCTACGGCTCGCGTATGCGCGGTACGACACGAAGGCGGACTTGTCCCGTCGGCGCCAGCAGCAGCCGCGTGCCTTCGAGGCGCCAGCCGTCACGAGGGATGCCGGTCACGTCCAGAACGGCAGCGACATTGGCCAGCTCGACGGTGGCCGACTGCCCGTGCGCATCCAGGTTGAGGACGAGGTCGGGCCCTTCCCGGTACGCCTCCGCCACCGCCACGTCGGGGGGCCCGACGGCGGTCACCAGCGGCCCGGTGAAGTAGTCACGGGGGAGGGGCCGCTGCACGAGGCCGCGGAGGTCGGAGCCGTGGGCCAGGGCCGCGGCAAGGGCCCGGTTTGCAGTGACCCCAATGCGCCACTCGGGGCTGGTCTCGAGCCAGGCCCGGCCGTCGGCCTGTCTGAGGAAACCGCGGTCGAGCCAGTCCTCGATCCGGGCCGCGGTGGCAGGGTCCCCACAGGCCCGGGCGGCCGGCGCCAGGAACGAGGCGACGGCCGAGGCGGGCACGCGGACCGGATTGCAGCAGGACGACTCCGTGGCTTCCCCACGGGCGAGGTCCACCGGCGTGGAGGCCGCGTAGCCGTCCAGATCCAGGTGGGCCCTGGTCGCCTGCCAGATCCGGGCCGGGCTGTCGGCACGGGCAGCCCAGGGCGCGTACCACAGGAGGCCCCAGCCATCCAGCCCGGGATGGCCGCGCGGGACGAACATGCCGGTGTCCAGGTGGTAGAGAAGGCTTAGCGCCCCGCCGCCAAGGCTCGGGCCATAGCTGCTCAGGGCCCACGTCTCCCACTTGGTCCTCTCGGCGCTCCAGTCGCCGAGGCCCATGCCCTGCATCAGCGCCAGGGCGATCTGCGGATGGTCATTGCACGGGAAGAAGACCAGCCCCGGTTCGCAGGCCACCCCCCCGCAGGCGTTGGCGCGCATCTGCCGGACCGTCACCCCGGCCAGGGATACCAGGGTGTAGTGGAAGGCCGTCTTCTCGTCCCAGACCAGATCCACCCCGGTCGTGCGGTAGCGCGGGTCGCCGGTGAGGGCCTCATGCAGGGCCATGAGCTGCAGGAGGTGGCCCGTATACATGATGTTCTCATCGGCGCAGGGATCCGGGTACCAGGGCTTGTCCTTCCAGTAGGCATGCACGTAGGACCAGGCCGCACGGTCCGTCAGGTGGTCGATCGTGCTCTCGAGGATCCGCCGGGTGAGGGCCGGGTAGGCCGGCGTCCGCATGCCGAGGACAGCCCCGGCATAGCCCGCGAAAGCCGCCTGGTAGCGGATGCTGGAGACGCCATACTGGCCGCCGCCCACGTTCCAGTGCTCCGGCCAGCGTTCGCGGGGCAGGTCGCAGGTGACCGAGGCCAACCAGCGTTGGAAGGCCAACTCCTGTTCCGTCAGCGCCGGGGGCTCCAGCCACCAGGCGGCAGTGGCCTCCGGCGGCCCCGCCTGAGCGACGGCCCCGACCACCGGAGAACGCCAACGCAGCGCCACATAGGCCAGCAGGCACAGCCCCACCACCCCGGCACCGCACCACGCCACCCATCTGAGCACTCGCCGCCAGCCAGGGAATCGCATGAGCGACCTCTTCGGCACCAGGACCAGCCCAGCCCGCCCACGGGAGCCCTAGCGGACCGTGCACAAGGCCGGCTGCCAGGGCCCGAGGCCGGGAAGCGTGAAGAGCGAGTAGGCACCCGCCTGCCCGCCGCGCGCGACCCGTTGTGACCGGCCTCCGAGGGTCCGCACGACCAGGCGCTCGATATCGCCCCGGACCGCCACGCAGGCGTTCCGGGCCGTGTCCAGGGAAGCGTTCACCAGCATCAGGGCCGGGTTGCCCCTGGCATCCCGCCGGCACCACACGGCCACGCGGTGGAACGAGTCCACATAGGCGGGCAGCGTCTCACGCGACAGCCAGCGCGCCAGGACCTTCATCTGCGACGACTTGGCGAGCGATTGCAGAGACCGCCAAGGGTAGTAGCCCAGCACCGCTACCCGGCCGCCAAGGGCATTCTCGAAGGCGCCGGCGCACACCCCCAGGGTCGTGGGCGCGAAGTCGATGACCATCGCCAGGGGCCGGGCGGCCGGGTCGAGGGGCTCCAGCAGGTAGCTGTTCTCCGGCCAGAACGAAGGACGGCAGTCGCGGTGCCAGCCGGCAAAGCGGCCATTGAGGGGGTCGGCCGTCAGGACCTCCGTGAGGTCTACCGTGCGCGTCTCCCGGACCCTGAACCCGGCCAACTCGCCGAGACCCAGATCGTGGAGGTGCTGCAAGGCGGAACCATCGAGCAGCACGGCCCCGGCCAGCATCGCCTGGAGCTGTTCGCGCTCGAGGTCGAGGACATTGCTGCCGCTGAGGACCGTCACGACGGCGCCTGCCGGCGTGTAGGCGACCGGCAGGCCGATCTGGGCCATCTCGCTGGTGGCCTGCAGGGAGCCCCCCCAGGTGGGGGCCGTTGCCCAGTCGCCATCGGGAGCCTGTACCGCGACGTGGTCTTGGCTGAAGGCGACCCAGATACCCTCCACGGGGCTGCGCCTGCACGCGTCCACGGCGGCGTTGAAGAAGCCCCGGCCGGCGCGCACACTCTCGAAGTAGGGCCGGTACTCGTCCAGGGGGTCGCTGGAGATCCCCATGCAGTTGAGGGCCACCCCGGTGCATCCCGCGCCGATGGCCGTCGCCATCTCGGCGGTAAAGATCGTGCGGCTCTTGCGCAGGACCTGGTAGGGGAAGTTCTCGTGTTCGTACTGGATATCGCGGACCGGCGGCGGCAGGAAGGCGATCTGGCGGCCGACGCTGTGGGCTTTGTCCAGGGCCGCGAGGGGCGTGTCGTCCGTGTAGAACCCACCGCCAGGGCGCCATTTGACCTCGATCTGGCGCGGTCCGGCCAGGGCCTCGACCCAGCGGTCGAACCCGTAGCCGCTGTAGCCGATCTCGCCGGTCATCTGGCCCAGGGCAATGGCCGGCTCGATCTCGTCCACGGCGGCCCGCACGCGCTGGCACAGGCCGTGGAGGTACCGGCGGTTGTGTTCCAGCCAGGCCCGCCGCAAGGCCAGGCGCTCCCCCCGCTCGCCGCCGCTCAGCGCCTGACACAACTCCTCGCGGGACCAGCGCCGGCCCGTCTGCTGCGCAAAGTCCGCCAGGCAGTGCTCGCAGAAGCACGCTTTGGCGATCCCGCCGTGGTGCTCCAGCCTGAGGTCGTCATCCAGCCAGATGAACTCCGGGCCGGCCGCGGCCAAGGCCCGGTAGCACTGGCGGGTGTACTGCTGCACCTGCGGGTCCGCCACGCAGTAGCAGCTCGGCGAGACGGCGCCGCCAAGGTCCACGAGGTGCTGCCAGGTCGGCTCGTTCAGCGACAGGGCCAGGTTCTCGTCCAGGTGCCCGAGGGTCGACAAATGGTTGATCCCGGCACTGAAACCGGCAGCCTGAAACTGCGGGATGACCTCCCTCAGACGTCGGGCATGGCCCTGGATCACCGCCAGCGGCAGCGGCGGGTGCGTGGCACTGGTGAAGAAGGCCACCTCGCGCACCGTGTCCCGGTACGGCGCCAGGAAGCTCAGCAGGGCCTCGCACTGGGCTGGCTCCTGCCACAGGAAACACCCGGCTCGGAATGAGATCCGTGCATCCATCGCCCAAACCTCCCGCACCGATTCGCCGTCACACGGGGACCGCCCCCCGGTCAGGGAACACTACTCTGCGGCGGGGCCGCTGCAAGCCGGCCCGTGCGGCGGTGGCCTGCCCGTGCCCTCCACGCTTCCGGCGTGTGCCATCGGGCTGAAGGGCAAGCACAGTCCCGCGCCTGCGGGACAGCGCGCCGCCGTTGGCGGTCCTGGTGGAGATGCGGTGGGCCTCCACCGCGGGCGCTCGAGCCGAGCGCATCTCCAGGGCACCGGGAGCGGGCCGTTGGCGGTCCTGGTGGAGATGCGGTGGGCCTCCACCGCCCAGGGAGTCGCCGCGACGGAGCGCGTCTCCCGCACTGCCGGACTCTGCCCGGTTGGGGCCGCGATTGCGTCCGTCCTCTGGATCGGGTAGATTCGTGACGTCCACGTCGGCACGACATAGCGCCATGCGCGCCAGAGGCAACCACGATGAACCACACGTACCGCATCCGCGGCCCGGTCCTCCCCGTCCTGCTGGCCACCGCGCTGCTGGGCCTGCCGGCGGTTGCTGCCGATCAGGTCAGGGTCGCGGCCGGCTCCCTCAAAGCGACCTTCGAAGCCGGCACGCTGACGGACTGGGATGCCGGCGGACGGACGCTGGTGGAACCGGGCGGCGCGAACCTCTGCGGCATCCTGCGCGTCGGCAGGGACCACTGGGTCGTGCCGGCCGCGGGCGCCGATGAGGCCACGGTGACGCCGGGCCAGGCGGTGCAACGCACCTACCGTGATCTGGCCGAACTCCCCGGCTCGGTTCTCACCCATGAGTACTCCCTGGTGGGCGATGACCTGGTGATCACCCAGAAGGCCACATCGCCGGGACCCGGGGTCCATGGCGTGCAGTGGGGCATCGGCTCCATCCCGCTGAGGTGCCACATCCTCGTCCCGGCCCATGGCGGCATCCGGCTGACGGCGGACTCGCCGGGGACCTTCCAGCAGTTCGACTACCCGATCTCGTGGGAAGCGCAGTTCGTCGTGATCGAGGACCAGAGGCAGGGCCTGTGTGTCTGGGCCGACGATGCCGCCGGCCGCTACAAGCGCCTGACCGTGCGCCGGACGCCCAAGGGCTGGCAACTGGGCTTCGTGACCCACACCAGCGCGCCCTTCGCGGAACGCAAGGAGTGCACCTCGGTGCCCTGGCACCTGTCGGCGTACCGCGGCGACTGGCGCGTCCCGGCCCGGCGCTACCGCGACTGGACGGCGAAGACCTGGGCGCTGACTCCCCGCGCGGCTCAGACCCCGGCCTGGGCCAAGGACACCCGCTTCCTCGTCATCATGGGCCAGGAGGTCCCGGTCCTCGAAGCCCTGGCCAAGCGCGTGGACCCGACACAGACGCTGCTCTACATCCCCGGCTGGCGCCAACACGGCTATGACCGCATGTACCCGGACTACACCGCCAACGAGACCTTCCCCGCCTTCGTCGACAAGGCCCACGAGCTCGGCTTCCGGGTCATGCCACACGTGAACTACTTCGGCTGCGACCCCATGAGTCCCGAGTACGCCACCTTCGAGAAGTACCAGGTCCGCAACCCGTGGAACCACGAGCGCGAATGGTGGCTCTGGGAGCGCGCCGACCCCGTCATCAAGTTCGCCTACATCAGCCCGGCCTGCAAGGCCTGGAGGGAGTTGCAAATATCTCGTTGGAAGGAACTTGTGGAACGGTACAAAGTGGATGCCCTGCACCTCGATCAGACGCTCTGTATCTTCAACGACGACAATGGCCTGATCGATGGCATGACGATGCTCGAGGGGAACGTCGCTCTGCACCGCGAGCTGCGCCAGGCGCTGCCCGGGGTGGCCATTTCCGGCGAGGGCCTGGACGAGGTCACGATGCGCTTCGAGGCCTTTGCCCAGAGGCACTCCTACGGGCTGGACTTCGTCGAGGGCACCTGGGACCGGCCGCGGCTGGCGATGGCGCACCCGATCAGCGCCTACGTACTCAACGGCTTCACCCAGCCCTATGGCTACCTGGGCATGACCTCGCCGGCGAACGGGCAGCTCTATGCCGCCTGGCGGGAGAACTACCGGAAGTGGGGGGTGATCCCCACCTTCCCCTGGCCCAGCACCAGTCTCCTCGCCGAACCCGAGGGCTTCGCCGCCCAGTGTCTGGCCGAGGCCGAGGCCTTCACCCGCCACCGCCTCGATGCCGACCTGGATGGTGCCTGGCCCCAGAAGGTCCGTTTCTCCTACCGCGGGGCTGGTGGCGTCCAGGCCGCCTACGAAGCCGCGATGCAGGGATGGGTCTTTACGCTGAAGCCGGCGGCAGGGGGTGAGGAGGAGGTCTCGCGGATCGTGACGGCGACCGCCAAGGTCGATGGCCCCGGCTCGATCCTCGGCTGGAGATACTACAACGAGGAGGCCATCCTGGGCCTGGACCCCGAGGTCTGGTATGCCTACAGTGCGGTGCCTCGCGACCAGGCCGCGTTCCACGTCCGCTCGCTGCCACCCGGCTTCACCACGACCCGCGTGACCCAGGCAGACAGCCTCGCGGTCATCGAGGTTGCGGACGTCGGCGGCACCACGCGGATCGCTGGGCTGCTGGACAAGGCCACCTGCGGGTCTCGGCCCTTCGCCTGGGACGCCACGCAGGCCCGTGGACCGCTCACCGAGTCGGCCGATGGAGCGATCTTCATGCCGCAGGGCCAGGACATCCATGCCCACCCGCCGTGGAAGGCACAGCGCACGAATCCCCAGACCGGCGTGGTCGAGGCCGGCGGCACCGGCATCGCCTTCGCTTCCATCCCCGTCTCGGTCCCGGAGGTCCAGGGCACGGTCTGGTTCCGCTCCGAGGTGGCCATGGACAAGGGCGCGGTGGGCGAAGGCAAGACCGATGGGGTCGTCTACCGCGTCAGGGCCAGCGCCCCCGCCGCGCCGGCCCTGCCTGAGGTCCAGGCCGAGGTCCTCAACGCCACCGCCACCCGCGCGACGCTGGATCTGGACCTGACCGCCTTCCGCGGCCGCGACGTGCGGCTCGTGATGGAGGTCGATCCTGGGCCGAAGCGTAGCGCCACCTTCGACTGGGCCCGCTGGTACCAGCCCCGCGTCGAGGTCGCGCGCCGGCAGCGCGGTACCGTCGGCATCGTCTCGCCGCCGTTCAGCTATGCCCTCTGCTCGTCCGGCGACGCCAAGACCGAGGCGGCTGCCGGGCGTATGGCGGTGACCATGGACCTACCCGGCAGTGTCATCCTGCTCAGAGAGGAGCCCAAGCCGGTGGCCCTGCCGCTCGACCTGGCGGCGACCCCCTTCATCCTGACCTTCACCTCCGCCTCGGGCCAGCTCCTCACCAAGCCGCAGTACGCCTCTGCCGTAGCGGGAGAGAACACGGTTGGCGGCGCCCAGCGCGCGGGGCTCAGTACCCACCCGCCGGACCACGGTTTGACCACGCTGGACTACCCCATGGTCCTCCCTGCGGGGACGGTCCGCCTGCGCTGTTTCGTGGGCCTCCGTGATGGCTCGAAGTCTGAGGGCTGCGGCTTCGTCGCCAGGGTCAACGGCATCGAGGTCGCGCGCCAGAGCAAGCTGCCGGGCGAGTGGTCTGAGATGACCGCCGACCTCTCCCCGTGGGCCGGGAAAGCAATCCTGCTCTCCCTCGTGACCGACAGCGAGGGCGGCTACAACTTCGACTGGGCCGTCTGGGGCGACGTCCGCCTGACGGCGGAGTAGGGAACTGGACCGGCCCCGCGGCTACAGCCCGAAGAACCGCCGGTACTCGTCCACCATGGCCAGGTAATTCACTACGGGCACGTCCTCGTGGACCGAGTGGCTGGTGTGCAGGATGTGGCCGCCAGGGGTCTTGAGGCCCCATTCCAGGCAGGAGCGCACATCGCGCCGGACGTCGTCGGGGGTGCCGCGGCAGAGGGTGTGCCGGGCATCGATGTTGCCGATGATGGTGACGCGGTCCTTGACGCCCTCGCGCACGAGCCTCTCCATGGTCATGCCCGCGGCCTGGTCGACCTCCTTGTAGCCATCGATGCGGGATTCGTAGAAGAACAGGTCCCGGATGGGCCAGTGGTTGCCGTCCGACGTGTAGACGGCCAGGGCGCCGCCGGCATGGATCTGGTCGACGTGCTCCCGGATGGCCGGCAGAATGTACTGGCGGTAGAGGCCCGGAGAGATGGTCGGCCCGCGGTCGCCGCTGGTGTCGCCGCCCATGGCCACCACGTCGGCGCCGCGCTCCAGGTAGCCCGCCGTGATGGCTAGCCCGTGACGCTTCTGGCGCTCGAGCCAGCGGCGGTACAGGTCGGGCTGCTCGAGCATCCATATATACATGAACGGCGGGTAGAAGGCGGCCCCGGTGCCGCACCCCACCTCAGCCATGGTGACGACGTCGTCGCCCTCGCCCCGCAGGAGTTCCTTGACCCGCTCGAAACGGGCGAACATCGCCGGGTCGACCGTGACCGTTTCGGGGCCGGGGCCGCGGACCATGGCCGTGAACTGCTCCTCGCCGCGGTTGGCGTCTTCCCAGTTGCCGCTGTAGATGCCCTGCGGTTCGATGAGGCAGGTGCGTGGGTTCCAGGCGTAGTCCACGCCGCCCAGTTGCCAGGTCTCGCGGCCGGTCTTGCGCGGCCGGGCGTAGTTCCTTGGCGGAGCCCCTTTGACGTGCATCATATCCAGGCCGAAGTGCCGCGCCATGGCCACATCGCACTGCGCCTCGGCTTCGACCAACTCCTCCCAGGCGATGCCGTCGGCCATGGCGTCCCAGGCCAGGCGCATATCGGTGGCCACGGTGTGCCCGCAGACCTCCCAGTGGACCGGGTGGTAGGGCCAGTACAGCTCGAACAGCGGGGTCCGGTCGGGACGCTCGTGCCGGAAGGCCTGGAAGACGCGCTGTCGTGACCCCTGCATCACGCGATCCTCCTGACGTAGACGTAGTAGGCCGAACTATAGGCCCCGGCACAGTGCGAGAACTGGGCCCGGACGTGCCGCGGGCCGCGGGGCAGACTCACCCGGAACACCGCCCCCAGGTCACCCGGCGAAACGGCTACGGTCATCTGGGGGAGCCCGGAGAGGTCCAGAGAGGCGGCGTTGTAGCCGACGGCCTTGCCGCCCGAATAGAGGTCCTCGGCGCCAGGCGCGATGCCATCGCGACGGAAGCCGATATCGCCGCCCCGGATGCCACCCGCCACCGTGTGGCCGGCCTCCCTGGGCCAGCGGCGCAACTCGAACTCGTAGGTCCCGGCCCGCTCCACCATCACCTCCCAGTAACCATGGCAGATCTCGCCGCGCCGCACCTGGTTCTGGTTCCAGACCACGGCGTGGTCCTGCTCATTGCGCAGGTCGTGGGAGCGCAGGACCGCCTCGGACTGGCACTCGGCCCCCAGGGAGACGGGGACGTCATCGCCCATCTGCCGCGAGCAGACCTCCCACCACTCCTCGTAGGCCGCCTGCAGCTCTCTGACGACCTCCGCGTGACGGCCGGCGATGTCCAGGCGTTGCCCGGGGTCGCTGCGCAGGTCATAGAGCTCATCGCGGTTGACCAGGCGCCAGGGCCCCCTGGCGACGCAGCTCAGGCGCCACTTCAGCGGATGAGCGACCCGCTGGGTGTCCGTGACGAAGGTCCGTTCAGGCCAGTGTCCCCCGGACTCTCCGCGCAGAAGAGGTGCCAGGCTCTCGCCGTGGAAGGTCTTCTCCGCCGGCACTCTCGCCCCACACAGGTCCAGGAGGGTCGGCATGATGTCCACGTAGCTGGCCAAGTCCGGAACCGTCCGGCCACCGCACAGCCCGCCCGCCGGCCAGCGCACCAGGAACGGCACGCGGTGGCCGCCCTCGTAGGGACTGCCCTTGAGCCCCCGCATGCCGGCATTGTACATCGTCCCGTTCACGGCCGGGTCGACGCCGGTCTGGCCGTTGTCGCTCATGAAGATCAGGATCGTGTTCCCCTCCAACCCCAGGTCCCCTAGGTGCTGTCGCAGCCGGCCGACGTTATCGTCGATGTTGGTGAGCATGCCCAGGAAGCGCGCATACTGCTCGCAGGGCGTGTGCGCCGTGTAGAGGTCGCGGTAGGCGGGTTCGACGTTGAAGGGGCTGTGCGGCGCGTTGGTCGAGACGAAGCAGAGGAAGGGCTCGCTCTGGTGGGCCTCGATGAAGCGCAGCGCCTCCCGGAAGAAGACATCGGTGCAGTACCCCTGGAAGGCCTGTGGCCGTCCATCGGCCGCGTACGTGTCGTCAAAGTAGTCATTCCCCCACCAGTCGGGCTGCTGGCTGATGCCGCCGCCGCCATGGCAGACCACCGTCTCGAAGCCGCGGTCCTGCGGCCGGTAGGGGAACTCATCGCCGAGGTGCCACTTGCCGAACAGCCCTGTGCGGTAGCCGTTCTCGCGCAGGGCGGTGGCGACAGACCACTCGTTCCGCCGCAGCAGCGACCGCCCGCCGATGGTATGCCAGACGCCGGTCGAGTTGCAGTGGTGCCCCGTCATGAGCCCCGCCCGCGTCGGAGCGCACGTGGTGCCTGAGTGGAACTGCTCGAAACGGACCCCACCGGCGTGCAGGGCGTCGACGTGCGGGGTCTGCACAAAGGGGTGTCCGTGACACCCCAGTGGCGGGTAGCCCTGGTCATCGGTGAGGACGAAGACGATGTTGGGCCGTCTGTTCATGGTTGGTTTCCCCCCTTCGGGGTGTCCGCCACAGCTCCGTTCCGCCCTTGCATCGTGTCGCCCTGGCAAAGGGCAGTTGCCGCGGACCCGCCACCTGTCCGGCCAGCGACGTTCTGCCGCAGGCCGCCGAGTGCTCCCCGCGTTCTGGAGGCGCGGATCTCCATATCCGCGCGGCGGCTTGCGGAGAAGCCGCCCTCCAGGCGTTCCCGGCCTGGCCGTGAACTTAGCTCAGAGGTGCGGAGGCTGCGCCAGCGAGCGCACTCAGGGCTCTGCTACTCTTACCCCATGCTCTGCAAGGCCTCTCGCATCAAGCAACGACCCATTGGCGGCCAGTAGCTTGACAACGGCTGGTTCGGGCCATCCCGCCGGTGGGGCAGAGGGAAGCCTGACCTGGTTCTCCCCGCCGTGGAGGCCCTGCTCCAGCAGCACCCCGCCGTCAAGGCCACACACCGCGAGTCTCTGACCCCCGGCCGTGACGGCGGCCAAGACGCGCAGCAGGTCCCCTTCGCGTCTGACGGTGAGCTGGGCGGGGAGAAGCGCGATGCACGCCACGTCGTCGCCCTTCAGGGAGGCAACCACCACGGGCGTGCTCCCCTCGGCCTCGAGGTCCCTGCACCCGAGCATGTCGAAGACGTGGTACCCCGCCGGCTTGGGCACCCGCAGCAGGGGGCCGCTGTAGTCTCTGCCGGTTGCATTGTACAGATGGAAGAAGGTCTTGCCACCCGCCGCAAAACGGTTGGCGTAGATCCGTCGGACCAGGGTCGGGACCAGCGCCTCGCAGTCACGGCTGGCGTAGACATCGGCGTTCTCACGGTAGATGGTGTGGAAGGGGACCGGCAAGGCGTAGTTGAAGCAGGCAACGCCGTTCCAGAACGTCCTCTTGTGCTCCGCATCTCGGCCATAGAGGTTGATCTCGAACAGCTTGCACTCGGGGAAGTAGAAGCGCTGGAGGTTGACCTCGAGGACGCGCACCGACTCCGGGGCAGGGGTCCCCCAGGTGTCCATGAGACTGAGATCGTAGGAGAGGCAGCCGTCGAGAGCGCAGAACAGGTAGTCGTAGCCGGGGTGCTCCGTCATCAGGACCGCGGCAGGATTGACCCGGTCCATGCCCCGTCGAACCCGCCGCACGGTCTCCGCCATCGCCTTGTTCCACTCGCCGAGGCCCACCTCCTCATAGGGGACGTGCCTGTGGTCCGTCGCGAAGCAGGCACCGTAAGGGTACCCCACCTCGTCCAGCCGGATCCCGTCGGCACCGGTCTCCCCGAGAACGCGCCCCGCAGTGGCGACGAGCCAGTCCTGGACCTCCGCGAGGTAAAAACAGGGGTTCCGAGTCAGGCCATTCCGCGTCTGCTTGCCGTCCTGCCACACGAAGTTCCAGGCGTTGCCGAACCGCTTCGCGGTCTCGTTGCTGAACTCGTCCCCTAGCCGGAAGGGGTCCAGGTACAGCGTGATGAGCCGGTCGCCGCGGCGGTTGGCGGCGATGGCCTCCCGCAAGGCGTCCCGACCGCCGAAACGCTCGTTGTAGCCGGTGTAGTCGGAGCCACACCCCATGAACATCGTCCTGCCAGTGACCGGGTCCGCGATCAGGTAGGGCCCGACTTCCTTCAGGACCTCCGGCGACAACCCGTCCAGGGGCACGCCGCCGGGCCCAAGGCTGGCCCAGTTCCACCAGGAGGTGATCTCGACCGCGTCCATGGCAGGCTGCAGGAAGTCATCGCGGTATTTTCCACGGGCGAAGAGGGGTGCACTCGGCCAGCCGGCAATCCCCAGGTTGAAAGCGCTCACGAGCCTGGATGGATAGGGGCGCCAGTCCCAGACCCTGTGGGCCCACGCCGCATAGGCGACCATGGCCGTCTTCCAGTTGCCCGCATGGGCCGCGAGGATGGCTGCCGGCGGCTCATAGCTCTCCCCTGGCTGGCGGGTCCTGCGGAGGTACTCGAGGGCCAGGCCGGTCCCTTCCTGCGGTTCGATGGCGGACGTCTGCCACAGGTACTCGGCCTTCGTCGTGTTGCGCATGTACAGGTCCGCGATCTGCTCGGCGAGGCCAGGCACGGAGTGGCGCAGGGACATCGTCTTGCGGTAGCCCTTGTCGTCGTCTGCCCTGAGGTAGACGCCACCTCCCCTGGCTGGACTGAAGACATCCATGACCTGCCAGAGAGCCTGGCTGTCGCCGTAACCAAGGCGCATGACCGTCGGGCGACTGCTGAAGACGCCTCCGCCCCAGGGGAAGTAGTAGTAGTCGTCCTCGACCCGGTCCGAGAGCCTCAGACCACCCATGCAGGGGAAGGCCACCTTGAGATCCAGGGGAGTCGTGCCGCGGTTGGTGAACCGGGCCGCAAAGCGCAGACCCTCGGCGTCGATGGTGACCCGGAGGCCGACCGCCAAGCCACCGTCCGGGCTGGCCAGCAGCGCGCTGAAGCCGTTGTCGACGCGGGAGACCGACGTCAGGCCGAACTCACGACTGCCCGTGAGACGCTTCCCGTTGGCCTCCACCACGAACAGCGCCGGCAACCCAGGCTGAAGCAGCACCTCTCCAGCCGTGAACTCGTTCCGCAGTGACTGCAGGGCCAGCCGGCCGCCGGTCGTGGTGAACCCGCAGCAGAGCGAGGGGTTGGCCAGAGTGATGGTCTCGCCGGCCACCTCGCAGAGAGGCCCGCGCGGCACCGGGCTTCCGGCCGGTTCGGCGATCGCGGGGGCCATGTCCACCGGCAGGCCCTGCGCCCGTGCCGTACCCAAAGCCCAGCAGAGGCCAAGGAGGAGGCCAGCGGCAACGGCTGCCATGGTCACTCGTGAGGGCATTGCGGCATCAGTCCTGCACGCGAGCCGCCAGCCTGCCAGTCTGCACCGGCAACCTCGCCGGGACCCTCGCCCCAACGCCGATGAGGAGGCCGCCGGCAGAGGCGAAGGCAACGCGCGCTGTCATGGACGGTCACTCTGGGGTTCGAGGTACCCTACATGGCCCCCCCGGCCGGTCAACCGCCCCCGTCCCACGGGCAGGGCTGTCCAGGGATTCGCGGTTGGTGGGGCGGCGTGCCCGCGCTCCGGCGGGCCGGGCAGGTGGGCGATCCTGCTGTACGGCAGGACTCTCGGGATGCGCGTCTCGCCCGCAGGCGAGCGGGCACCCCGTCGATCCAGCTCATACCACGTGGACGTCAGCCGTAGAGCATTGCTGGACCGGCCGCGGCCACAGGGGCGAACGCCCCCGCGGCCATGCCCACGAGGCCGTGGGCGCTCCAGCCGGA
>Ga0172371_10001763_pt1 | contig 34383 bp, 38 predicted proteins | sample Lak12m_FD_114543 | JGI IMG/M metagenome (GOLD analysis project Ga0172371, IMG submission 114543) | Freshwater microbial communities from Kabuno Bay, South-Kivu, Congo - kab_022012_12m | ecosystem: Environmental > Aquatic > Freshwater > Lake | place: Democratic Republic of the Congo: South-Kivu...
CAACAAAGTGTTGCAACGGGGCGCCTGAACGATGCCTGCTCGCTTACGCTACGCAGGCAGGATCCGCAGGAACTACGGAACGAGAACACAGATCGCCATCGACGTCGCCCGGGCCGTCCCAGTCGACGCAAACCTCGCCACCGTCGGAACAGACGCTCGGGACATTGCCACCGGAATCGCGCGAGCCATCACAACGTGTGACAACTTTCGTGTCCAAGAAGCCACCACCCGTGGTCACATAGTAACCATAGTGCAGTGTCAGTCCCTCGGGCAGGTTAATGCCCGCGTACGTGCTGATTGCCGCCAGGTCATTGGCAGACTTGTCGGAATGCTCGTTCGCCTCGATTACACGCCGAAAACGCACCAAGTAAGGCCACTCTTTCGGGTCGCGATGAAGATTCTGCAAACCCGTATCGAGGTCTTCCCTGTATGCATTGACGACCACTCCGTCTCGCCTAAACGCTGCAACCATCTTGGCGCAAATCGTTTCATACTTAATCATGGGCATGGTCCACAACCCTAGGTTTTCGCTCGGGATTGTGAATACCTTGAGCGCTAACTCGTACTCGCGCTCCAGCCCCGCCTTGCGGTAGGTCAACTGCCAATTGATATCGGGCAAGATACTCCCGAACACGAATCCCTGCAAGAACTCATTCAGGTAGTCCGGTTCACGCTTGCCCTCAACCACAAGCTCGCCCACTTTCACCAATAACCTCAGCATCCGATTCACCGCCGCATCTCTGTCGCCAGTATTCATGGCGCACCTCCTCGCAAGCTCAATGGAATAGTCGCCCAACGCGTCTGCGTCAGTCAATTAAACGACGATTGTCAATGAGCTTACTACATTTACACAATACACCCATTCTCAATAATTGTCAATGTTTTCGTAAATGAAAAAGAGCGGAGGCCCGTCTTCTGCTCTTTTCTGGTTTTCGACTTATTTTATATAACTATGTTAATTAATTTGTTTGGAACGTAGATTGTTTTTTGGACTTTTGACTCGCCCACTAATGCTTTTATTTTTTCAGATTTTAAAACTAACTTTTCTATCTCTTTTTGATCCATTCCGGCCTCAACTTCTATTTTGTCACGCACCTTGCCATTTATTTGAACTATTAATAAAACATTCTTTTCTTCTATCATTTTCTCGTCATACTTTGGCCATGGTTGCTCGCAACACAACTCTTTAAATCCTGCATTATCCCACAATTCTTCAGCCAAATGCGGAGCAAATGGAGATAAAATTTTCAAAAAGTCTACTAAATCCTTTTTATCTAATCCGTTTTGTGCAACTTGCAAAGCATTTGCAAACTCCATCATGGAAGAAACGGCTGTATTAAATTTTAACATTTCAATATCTTCGCCTACCTTCTTTATGGTTTTGTGCAAAAGTTTTCTTAAAGAATCTTCTGTTTTTTCTGGAACAACTTTGTTTGCACAAATATTAAAAACTTTTTCTACAAACCTTCTGGATCCTACAACTCCTTTTGTATCCCAAGGAATCATTTGCTCAAATGGCCCCATAAACATTTCATAAACACGTAAAGTGTCTGCTCCATATTCTTTTACAACTGAATCTGGGTTTACCACATTCCCCTTAGACTTAGACATTTTTATTCCACCCTCACCTAACACCATTCCATGAGAAGTTCTTTTCTTGTATGGCTCTGGCCCAATAGATGTTGGAACCGCTTGAATATCCCACAAAAACTTAAAAATAAATCTAGAATACAATAAGTGCAAAGTTGTGTGCTCCATTCCACCATTATACCAATCAACTGGAAGCCAATATTTTGCTATTGTCTCATCGGCCAATGCTTTGCTGTTTTTTGAATCTGTGTATCTTAAATAATACCAATTAGACCCCGCCCAGTTTGGCATAGTATCTGTTTCTCTTTGAGCTAGCTCTCCACATCTTGGGCATTTTACCTCAACCCACTTTTTTATTGCAGAAAGTGGAGATTCACCCGTATCAGTTGGTTTATATTTTTTTACTTTTGGAAGTTTTACTGGCAATTCACTTTCTGGCACAGGTTGCCATAAACACTTTTTGCAAAAAACCATAGGAATTGGCTCTCCCCAATAATGCTGTCTTGAAAAAACCCAATCTCGCAATTTATAGTTTACTTTTGGCTTAGCTAAATTTTTGCTGGCCAACCACGCAATTATTCTAGGACGAGCTTCTGCAGATTTTAATCCATCAAATTGCTGTGAATTATAAAGTACGCCTTCCCCCTCATAACACTCTTCCATGCGCTTTACTTTTTCAATTAATTCATCGGGTCCTTCGGGTTTTATAGAGGTTCTTAAAGCAATCCCGTACTTCTTCGCCATTTTAAAATCTCTTTTATCATGAGCATCTGCAAAAACAGCTCCCGTACCATAATGGCTCAACACAAAATCGGCCACCCACACAGGCATCTCTTCGTCTGTTGCAGGATTTCTAGCAACTATTCCCTTCAATTGCACTCCTGTAACCTCCTTATCTAAATTGGTTCTATCTTGGTCTGGGGTATTTTTAGCTTGTTGGCGATAATCAATTACTTCTTGGTAGTTTTCAATTTTGTTTTTATGTTTATCTATGAACTCATACTCTGGCGATAAAATTAAAAATGTTCCTGAAAAAATTGTATCTACCCTAGTTGTAAAAACTTCAACATGCTCTTCGGCTCCTTCAATATGAAACTTTACTAAAGCTCCGTGCGATTCACCAATCCAATCTTTTTGCTGAACTTTTACTCTTTCAGGATAATCAACTAAATCCAAATCTTTTATCAACCTGTCTGCATAATTAGTAATTTTTATCATCCACTGCTCTTTTTCGCGCTTCTCTACTTTAGCTCCACATCTTTCACAATTTGCATTTATAACTTCTTCGTTTGCCAAACCAATTTTACAAGAAGGACACCAGTTAATATCAATTTTTGCTTTATAAGCCAAATTGTTTTTAAAAAGCTGTATAAAAATCCACTGGGTCCACTTATAATATTTTGGGTCTGTGGTATCTACTTCTCTTGAAAAATCAAAAGACCATCCCATTCTTTGCATTTGACCCCTAAATGTATCAATGTTCTTTTTTGTAACAACTGAAGGGTGTACTCCCTTTTTAATAGCATAGTTCTCTGTTGGTAAACCAAAAGCATCCCAACCCATTGGATATAAAACGTTAAACCCTTGCATTCTGCGCTTTCTAGCTAATATGTCTAAAGCTGTATAACTTCTACAATGGCCAACGTGGAGCCCGTCTCCAGAAGGATAGGGGAATTCTACCAAAGCGTAGAATTTCTTCTTTTTGGACCCATTTTTGGCCTTAAACACGCTAGAATTATACCACTTTGCCTGCCACTTTGACTCTATTTTTTTAGGATTGTACTTCATAGAATAATTACCCTAATAATACCAAAATTTATGAAGTGGGTAAACTCTTGACAATATATGAATATGGGTATATAATTTATATATGTTCTTTCAACAATCAAACAAGGAGAATGCGTCATGGACGAGATAGGATTTTGGATTTGTGTCGTTGTGGGCGTGGTTGTACACGAACTTGCCCACATTTTGGCGGTACTTTTCTTTGTTGCCAAAAAATGGGGAATGAGAAAGGCATGGGATCATCTCATAAACGAGAGATCCTTCGCGGTTTCGGTGTCGTCGATAACGCTTTGTCAGGTCTTCCCGTTCTTTCGTCGTAAGCAAACTGGAAAGGTAGTGAAGGACTTATTGGACACGAGTTTCTCGCAGGTGTATATGCACCTCGTTGGTCCAATCAGCCACCTTCTGGTGTGCGTGGCAATAGTCGTCTTGTTCCACGATAAATCGTGGTATCCGTATTTTTTGGGTGCTTGGGCGGGTGTCGGATTACATAATATCTGGCCACGCTTTTTACCACACGAAGAATGCAGACGAGACGGCGAGTTCGCGATGTTCTTTCTGTTCTGCTCTGCTCCTAGCTTAGTCACGAAATTCTTTCCATTCAGACAGGAGAAAATAGAAGCTGTTGCAGAAGAGCAAACAGAACTGAATTATGCGCTTGAGGCTGGAAAAGAAGATTTGTCGGCCATAGCGAGGATGACGCCATGCCAGGTGATCGTTGCCATCACAGTTTGGTGGATAACGATAGCGTTTCTCACTAGTTTGGCGTTATGGTCGGCGTTCCTGATGTTTTCGTTATTGATTAAGTGAGAAAACAATATGCTCGAGTTGATGCTCCATAGAGGTGGACTCAACTCGAGCCTCTTTTTTTATTTAAAACCATACTTCAAATACCTGCGATCGCAGTATTACAACGTAATCAACCTAAACAAAAATATTTTCTAAAACTTTTATCGTCCCCCATTTTATCAATAACTAATATCCGCAACTCTTTCTCCGATAAACTAAAAAATGATCTTAATGTTTTAACTTCTTTATCGCAATCATATGGAATTATCCATGCGCTCTTTTGCAACATAACAAATCCCATATTAATAAGTTTCCCCCTCAACGCTTCTCTATATAATCTTTTCATTTCTACAACATCAAATAATAACACCCTCCACTTTCCATCCCACTCTTTAGGTCTTTTAACTTTTAGATCGTCAACTTGCATCCAACCGGCTTTACTTTTTCCTTTTTTGGTGAGTGAAAAATATATTTGGTTGTTCTTTTCGTAAAAATCAATTAATCCACTTTTCTTAAGATTATAAAACGTATCATATACTTTTTTGCTTGGATATTTCTTAAGCTTTTTAAAACTACGTAACAAGTTCTGCACGAAAAACGGAGAGGTGGTAGCAACCATTATCATGCCACCCAGCAACAAAGCTCCAAGTACTTCTTTTACCAACTCTGACTTTGAATTTTTAAAACCAAGACTTTGTCTCTTCATATCTTTTCTTTTATTAATTATATCACAGCAATATCAATTACGTAAGATACCTGCGATAGCAGGAAAATGACGTAAAGCACATATGACACCCACTAAAAACTTCGTATTAAATCTTGAATAAATTTTTGGCGTTTTGGTTGGTTTGACTAACAACTTCGTCAAAACTTATGCCTTTTAGTTCGGCTATACGTTCGGCAACGTATTTTACAAATACGGGCTCGTTTCGCATTTCTTTTGATCCGGCTTTTGGCGGAGTTAAATACGGGCAATCGGTCTCAATTAAAATTTTATCTAATGGACAAGCTTTAATAACCTCGTCTAATGAAAGCTTGAAAATGATGCCATTAAACCCAATATAAAAACCTAATTTTAAATATTTTTGCATTTCCTCTACACTTCCAGTAAAACAATGCATCACACCTTTTATTCCAAAATAACCTTTCAATATATCTATAGCGTCTGCATGTGCCATTCTGCAATGAAATATAACAGGTAAATTTAATTCTTTTGCTAAATCAAGTTGTTGTTTAAAAACATTTCTTTGATTTTCTTTGAATTGTTCTTGGCGGGATTTTGTTTTGGGTCTATAATAGTAATCTAAACCAATCTCTCCAATTGCCACCACCTTATTAGATTTAGCTAATTCTTTATACTTTACGTAATTAAACTCCTCACCTAATGGCTCAAAAGCCCCTTCCTCTTCATCTAATTTTAATTTCATTAAATCGGTTTTAATGTGTATTGGATGCAATCCTATGCTAGCATAAATATTTTCATATTTTTGTGCCAGCTCAATTGCCCTTTGGCTAGTTTCATATTTTGTTCCAACATCAATACAAACAACGCCAGCTTCGCTGGCACGTTTTATCACCTCCTCCCTATCAGCATCATACGCCTTAAAATTTAAGTGACTATGAGTATCAACTATCATTTTACTAATCTTGGAAATAATGGTTCTGATTTTTTAGAATCTATTTGCGCTAATATTTTTTTGCTAGTTTCTGGTAAAAATGGTTCAAGTAGGGTGGCAATTTCTTTTATAGCAAAAAATAAATCATTAATAACTGTGGGATGTCGGGTTTCCCACAATTTTTCTTCGTTTATATATTTATCACAAAAAGCAATAATTTCCCATATTGAAGCCAGGGCTTCGTTAAACTTAAATTCTTCAATTGATTTTGCGCAAGATTTTTGAACTTGCTTTATTAATTTCTTTAACTTTGGATTAGATATTTTTGCGTTTCCAGTTCCTTTGGCTATTCCAAGAGTTCTAGCTACTAAGTTTCCAATACCACCCGCTAAATCAGCATTATACCTTTGTTCAAACTTTCCATAAGTAAAATCACTATCTTCAGTTGGATGAAGTTCTCTTAAAATGTAATATCTTACTGGATCTGTTCCATATTTTTTAACTAAGTCAAAAGGATTTATTACATTCCCTAAAGATTTTGACATTTTCTGACCATTAGCAGTTATAAAACCATGAATAAAAATTTGTTTTGAAACTGGCAATTTGGCTGACAAAAGCATAGCCTGCCACATTGAGCTTTGCTGGCGTAAATTGTCTTTACCAGCTACCTGTAAGCCCGGCCAAAAACCCTTGAACTTCTTTTTATCCTCCGGCCAACCAAGGCAGGTTATATAATTTGCCAAAGCATCGAACCAAACATACATTACGTGTTTTTCGTCTCCTGGAACTGGCACGCCCCACGGCATCTTTTCTCTTAAACGTGAAATGCTAAAATCATTAAGACCTATTTTAGTAAATTGTTCTATTTCATTTAGCTTTGCTTCCGGCACAACAAATTTTCTATTCTTTTTATAAATCTTTAATAAATCTTTTTGAAATTTAGAATATCTAAAAAAATAATTTTCTTCTTCTACGATTTCTATTTCTCTATTTGGATGTATTGGGCATTTACCATCAACAAGCTCAGAATCAGTTTTTTCTAATTCACAACCTACACAATATTTTGCTTTATAATTTTTCTTATATATGTCACCGTTTTTTTCACATAACTTCCAAAATTCTTGAGCTCCTTTTATATGATGCTCGTTTGTGGTTCTAATAAAATTGTTATAACTTAGATTGAGAGCTATTTTTAAATCATCAAATTTTTTAGCATAAATATCACAATACGCCTGTGGATCTAAATTTTGCTCTTTTGCTTTTTGATATATTTTTAATCCATGCTCATCAACTCCTGTGTTAAAAAATACATCACACCCAAGATTTTTATAATATCTTGCCAATACGTCTGCCTGTATTATTTCTAAAGCAAAACCAATGTGCGGGTCAGCATTTACATATGGCAAGGTAGTAGTAATATAGAATTTTTTTGATTTTTGTGGCATAATTAATTAATAATAACATTTTATAACAAATGATACTAATCGTCCACATAATTCTTGGAGCAGCAATTGCTACGATACTTCCAAACCAACCTATTTTGGCCTTAGTTTTAGCATTCTTAAGCCATTATATTTTAGATGTTTTTCCTCATGTAGAATATTCTACAGAAAATTTTAAACCAGATAGAAAAAAAATAAAAGAACTATTAACCATAATACATATTTTCCTGGATTTTACCTTTGGTCTATTATTAATAATTCTACTAACAAACGATCACTTGTTAATTTATGCTTGTGGATTAGTTGCTGCTTTACCAGATACGCTTACCGCTTTAAAATATTTATTTCCTAAAAATAAATTTTTAAAAGCTCATTATAAGTTTCACCAAGCCATACACCTCTTCGATGACCAAAATGGAATAAAAAAACCAAACTTTTTCAACCAATTAAAAATCTCCAATTTTTGGAGAGTTTTAACACAAATTATTGTAATTGTTGTTTCTGTATTTATTTTTAAACCTACTCTTGTTCAGGCAATATTTCCTTTCTTTTCTCTAGGAACTCTTTAATAAACTCAAAAACTATTCCAAATACAGGAACTGCAAAAATTGTTCCTAGAAATCCAAACAATTTAGCGCCAATAAGCAAAGAAACTAAAACCAAAACTGGGGGCACGTCTACCAGTTTTTTCATTAACACTGGAGTTAAGAGTTTATTATCTAACTCTTGCACAAGCCAAGTTGCTAAAAGAACATAAATAACAACAATCCACGAATTAGAGGATACTGTAGTAATAACTGCCACTAGCAAAAATGTCACTAATGGACCTATATATGGTACAAAATTCAAAATACCAGCCACTAATCCAAGAATAAATGGGTATTTTACCCCAAAAACAAAGAATACAATCAGCGAAGCTATTCCCACAAAGATGCAAGAAAGAATTCTGGCGCCAAACCATCCTGAAATTTTATTCCTTGCTCTTTGAAATAAAACTGCTATATTATTTTCATATTTTTTTGGAGAAAGAAGCATAAAGAACCTTTCTGCAGCCTCTTCTTCCAAAGATAGAAAAAAGGCTGTTGTTATTATAAAAGCAGTTAAAGCTAGGCCACCAAAGAAAACAGCTATTGCACTTAATATGCTTTTAGAGCTTTGCGTTAATTGCTGAATTAAGAATTGACTTGATGTATCAAAATTTTGAGCTAAATCTATACCCATTTGCTGTAAAGCAGGACTAATATTAACAAAATAAATTGGGAAATTATTTACCAGTTGCTGTAACTCAGACTTAAAAATAGGGGCCATTAAATAAATTAAAACTCCTAAAATTCCAAATATAGAGAAGTACACTATAACCACTGCTAATATTTTTGGTATCCAATATTTCCTCAAAAACTTTATGGCTGGTTCAAGTAGTACCGAAATTGCCAATGCGAACAAAAACCACAAAACAATTTCTTTTATTGAATAAATAAGATAAATACTTAAAATTGCTATAAGAACTTTAAATATTGACCCCCAAGAAATATCTAGAAAATCACTTTTACTCATTGTATTATATTTTTAATAAATTTCTTATTTTTTCTTTTTCACTTTCTTCTACCGGACCTATTAAAGCTAAGTTTAATTTCTCTGGGACAAAAATTTCTTTTGCTAATTTATTTATATCATTTATAGAAACTTTGTCAATCTCTTTGAATTTTTGATTTAATTCAACAATTTTACCTTCTAGCAATTCTTGCACTGCGTGAAATGAAGCCTGACTATCAGAAGAATCTATAGACAAAGAAGTTGTACCCTTTAAATAATCTTTAGCCTTCTGCAATTCTTTTTCATTTATCTTATTATTCTTGATATCTTTGTATTCTTCTAAAATAAGCCCTACGGCTTTTTCTAGGTTTTGCGGATTAATACCTGCTTGCGTAACAAGATAACCAGTATCGGTAGTACTGTCAGCTGAAGTATGTATAGAATAAGCTAAACCATTGCGCTCTCTAACTTTTATAAAAAGACGCGAGCTCATATTACCTCCTAAAATAATTGCCAACAAAGCTAAGGCGTATTTTCTTTTATCATACAAATCAAAGGTTCTCACACCCAAACAAAAGTGTGTTTGATCAGTTTTTTTGTTATGAATTAAAACCTCTGGTTGGTTTTGTTGCTCTAAAACTTTAACTTTTGAAATAACTTTTTCCTTTTTTGTTGCAAAAAAATACTTCTTTACTTTTACTTCTGCTTTATTACCAATATCACCTGCAACACAAATAATTGTATTAGAGGCTGAATAATGAGATTTATAATAATCTAAAAGATTTTCTTTATTAAATGCCTTTATTGTTTCCTTTTCTCCAACAATTCTCCAACCTGCTGGCTGATCTCCATATAAAAGCGTTTCCCAAAGCTCTGAAACATAAGTAATTGGAGTATCTAAATACATATTAAGCTCTTCTATTATAACCCCCTTCTCTCTTTCTAGCTCTTCTGCTTCAAATTTTGAATTTAAAAACAAATCAGAAATCCATTCCAAAGCTTTTTCAAAATGCTCTTTTGCAACTTTTGCATAAAATCCTGTAATTTCTTTTGATGTAAATGCATTATATTCTCCACCAATAGAGTCTATGGCTTCAGAAATTTGCAAAGTATTGGGCCTATTTTTTGTTCCTTTAAAAAACATGTGCTCTAAGAAATGAGAAATTCCACTAATATCTTTAGTTTCATATTTAGAGCCAGTGCCAACTAAAACCAAAACCGTTGCGCTTTTGGCATTCTTAATTGGAACGGAAATAATTCTCAACCCACTACTCAACTTAGTTTTTTTGTATAAACTCATTTTTTTTAAATATAATTGTTATTCTAATTTTAATTATTTGCCACACCTCGTTTAACCTCTCCCAAAAACCATTTATTACCCCCCATTTAATTTCTTTTGGAACAATATCCAGTTCATCCAATACAACCAACTCATACTTTAATTTGTTAACCTTACAGTAATAATTTAATGCAGTTTCTATTGCGAAATTATGTATAAATTTATCCGGTACATTTTCTAAAACACTTCTTTTCATTGCCCTTTCTCCGCCAATTGCAAGCATATTATCTATTCTAGCAATTATATAAGGAAGATACATCCATCTGCCCCTTTCTCCTGTAACCATATCTAAATTCTTTTCTATGAAAGTATTCAAAAGTAAATCTATGTGTTTTTGATTAAGACCAATCAGGTCAGCATCAAAAAAAACGAACATCCCAGCGTCAGTAATTTTTAGAGCACTTTTCATTGCCATGCCTTTTCCTTCCCTCGTTTTAGATCTAAACACCCTTGCTCCATTTTTTTCACTTATCTCAACTGTCTTATCTGATGAAGCTCCATCAATAACAATAATTTCGTCAAAACGATTAGCATCTTTAATAACTTTTAAAACATTACCGATCGTTTTTTCCTCATTCCTAGCAGGAATTATAGCTACAATTTTATTGTTTAAATTTGTCATTTAAAAGTGCTACCAGGCCACCTATTTTTACTCGGTCTTGCTTGGTGGTATCGCGGTCGCGGAGAGTAACATCGTCTTTTTCTAAAGAATCAAAGTCTATTGTTGCGCAATACGGAGTGCCAATTTCGTCTTGACTATAATACCTTTTGCCAATATTACCCCTATCATCAAAAACAACATTAAACTCTTTTTTGAGCATATCATAAACTTCTCTGGCTTTTTTAACCAACTCTGGCTTATTTTTAAGCAATGGGAAAACTGCAACTTTATAAGGAGCTAAACTTGGCTTTATTTTCATAACCACTCTTTCCCCATCTTCCATATAGGCACCACACAAAACAGCCAACACAGATCTATCTACCCCCCAAGTTGGTTCAATTACATATGGATAAAGTTTCTCTGGCTTCCCTTCAACTCCTTCTTGATCTTCATAAGGAGCTTCTTTAAAGTGATTTTTCAAATCAAAATCTGTTCTATAAGCTAAGCCATACAACTCATCTTTTCCAAAAGGAAACTCATATTCAAAGTCTATAGTTTTTTTAGAATAATGCGCTCTATCTTTTTCAGCTACATCTAATTCGTGAATGTCTTTTTTGTCTAAACCTAAGTCATCAGTCATCCAGCTCCACATTTGTTTTCTCCAATATTCAAAAGAATCTTTCCACTCCTTTTCTTTAATAAAATATTCTATCTCCATTTGTTCAAACTCTCTTGTTCTAAAAATAAAGTTTCCAGGAGTAATTTCATTTCTAAAGGCCTTTCCAATTTGAGCTATTCCAAAAGGAAGCTTTTTTCTAGTTGTGTCTAAAACATTTTTAAAATCTACAAACATTGCTTGAGCTGTTTCTGGTCTAAAATAAACAGTGCTATCTTGATCTTCTACAGGTCCTAAGAATGTTTTTAACATCAAATTAAATTGCTTTGGCGTTGTTAGCTCGCCTTTACAATCTGGGCAAATTTTGCTATTTATTTTATCTGCTCTAAACCTATGATGACATTTTTTGCATTCTACAAGTGGATCTGAAAATGTTTTTAAATGTCCAGAATTTTCCCAAACTTTTGGATTCATTACCAAAGCAGCATCAATTCCAACCATATCATCTCTTTGATGAACAAACCTTTTCCACCACAATTGTTTAATATTATTTTTAAGTTCTACCCCAACAGGCCCATAATCATAAGAGTTTGCCAATCCACCATAAATTTCTGACCCAGGAAAAATAAACCCCCTCCTCTTGCACAAAGCAATAATTTTATCTATTGTTACTTCTTTTTTCATATATTTTTATTTATTTAATCTAAGCTATTGTACCACACCTCCGCCGGAGTTGGCAAAGTCGTCTGGCAAGCTAGTGTTCACACCATTATCTTGTGAGCTTACGGTTGTATTTGTAAACTGATTTTCTCCTGTTATTTGAACTGGCCCAATTAGGGGAGCTACAGAGCCCTTTTGTGAAGCATCGGAGGCAAATGAAACCTGAAAAGAAAGGCCCATAGGATCCCCTGTAACTCCCGTACCAGCCATTACATCTCCAGCTGACCAAACAATTTCTCTGCTCTTTGAATCAAAAGAAAAATTAGCTGATTCTGTAGATGGCATAATTTTACCTGTTAAAGAAACGTTTTTAGGCAAAACAGCTTTTACCTTCACATTCTTAGCATCACTAAAATAATCTTTTATTTCCCAATTTATAGTATAAGTTGTTGCTTTTCCAACTATTGGAGGCACAGGACCTGAATTTGGAATTTCTTCTGATTTGTAATAAGCTTTTTGAGAAATAACCAAGCCAGAACTTACTTTTATAGAAAACTTTTGAGTTATTTGTGATATTGTTACCTCATCTGTAATTATTGTATTATCTTGCCCTACAGAAACAAATGGAGAAAAATCATTTTTAACTTTTACAGTAAAACTAACTTCTCCTTGTTGCTGAACATCTAAACGTCTTAAGGCAGATACCTGACTAAAATCCCAAATAATCATGTTGTCGTTTGGCTGAACCTTTCCCCCATCATTTGCTTGAATAGTAGATAAATCTAAAGCCTGACCATTTATTCTAGTTATTAAAAATAAATTATCAAAAGCAGTTGACCCAATATTTGTAAAAGAAATTTGATACCTTAAAGTTTCTCCAGGAGAGGCTACATATGAAGCAGATCCATTGACCAATTGAGAAATATATAATAATGGCTGAATTACCTGAACCTGGGCATTTGCCTCTTTTATTACCACAAAGCTTCCATTTTGCCACATACCCAATTGCGCTAAAAAGTCTAAGTTTTGGTTTGCATCGGCTGATACACTCCCTGTAATATTTATTCTACCTCCTTGAGCTTTATTGATTGTGTTAAGTTTCCACTCTGTTCCGTCTAAAGATGCAGGATTAGATGAAGTAATACTAAAACCGGGTATTTGACTAATTTTTAAACTTAAATTCTCTAATGGATAATCAACATTAGAGAAATAATTTATTGAATATTGCAAGCTTTTGCCCTTTTCTGTTTTAGTTGGTAAATCAAAGGTTAAATTTATTGGACTGGTATCAATTTTAGTAATGAAAGTTGTTTCAGAAGAATATGTTGCAGTAATGTTTTTAGGTATGTAAATTAAAGAAGCTTTAGCAGTTTTATAGTCACCTTCTTTACCTAAAAGCCTTGCCTTAATTTTAATTGAATCTTGGTTACCCGGATAAATATCTTTTAAGCCCTGTGTTATTATCAATTTTCCGTCTTCAGTTAAAGAATTATCGGGCAATAAAAATGTTAATTTTGGGTTTTGCAAAACAAAGTTTCCATTGTTTTTATAAACTACTGTATATTCTATTTCCTCACCAATCTTAGCGCTATCTTTACCTAAAATTTCTAGCTTTAAAATTTCTTTAGAAAATAAACTTCCTCTATACACAACAAACCCAACAATAACAAGTATTGCTATAGTTGATAATATTAAAATAATTTTCTTATTCATATTTTTATTATATCACTTTTAGAAGAATAATCAGATAATATATGCAAATAATATTTTCTAGTGATTTCTGAAAATAATTTTAAACTATCTGTGCCAACTTTTAATTTAGACAATATTTGCCATTCTTTGTTTAATATTAAGCGTAAAATTTTTATTACATCAGAATTTATTTTTATAGCCTTGCTGTCCTTATTTACACAATTTTTACATAAAACTCCACAGAACTTTAAAGAAAAGTATACTCCATACGGATTTAGTTTTGTTTGACAGGCACTGCATTTTTCAACTTCTGGTTTATAACCTAGCAACGCTAAAAAATTCCAAATAAAATAATAAAAAAGAGTTTTTGCTAAGCCGTTATTTTTAAGAATATCTAATTCCGCAAAAGTTTCTTTTATTAAATCAAAAACGCGGCTATCTTTTTCCTGACCTTTTATAAAATTATCTACAACTTGTCCTATATTGTTAGCTACTTTATATTTTTCTAAACTTTCAGATATATTTTTGTATTTTTTAATTATTACTGCGTCAGTAAGGGTTTTTTTATTCCTACCCTGTATAAACTCAAAATCAGAAAAATAAAAACTATCTATACCACCTCTAAGTTTTGAAATAGATTTTCTAATTGCTTTCCCAAAAAGCTCAACTCTTCCATAATCTTGCGTAAATACAGAAAAAACTCGATCTGATTCATTCAGATCGCTTTTTTTAAACACAAACCCTTGAGTTTTATATTGCACAGCCATACTCTTTTCTATAATTCCTTTAATTTTTTAAAGAATTTAATTTCTTTTCTAATCTTTGCGTGCTCTTGCGGGGAACTTCCAGAAGAATATAACTTTTGACGAAGAACCTTTATAGTTTTCTTTAAGTCTCCTTTAGAAATATTACCTTTTAAAACTTTTGGAATATCTTTTACAAGTTCGGCCCTGCCTGCTCTTCCTGCTGTAATACCCGCAGATCTTGCTTCTTTCCATATTTCAGGATTATTTCTTAATTCATTTTTTAGTTCTCTTCTAGAAAGACCTTGCCCATCACCAAAAAGAGAACTTGAAATATCTTCTTTCGGCCTAGAAGTTGAAACCGTAATTTTTTCAAACAATTCTTTTTCGTCACCTTCTTGGTTAATATTTCTTGGCATATGAGACTCAACAGAATCTTTTCCGTTATCTGTTTTAGCAGAACCTTTAAGAGATTTTAAACCTTTTTCTATATCTTTTTTTTCTTTACTAGAAAAATTATCACCTGCTTCTTTTTTAGTTTCCTCTGCTTCTTTTTTAGGAGAAATATAATCTATAGTAGGAGCTACTATAGATTTTTTTTCAGGAATTACTATATTTTTTTCTGCTATTAAAATTTCTCTCTCTTTTTTAAATGGATCACCGTGTATTTGCTTTTCACCTTGTGTGTTATTACTTTCACTATTGGTTGAATAATAACGTTTTGCTCTTGCAAGAGTTCTAAATAATTTGGCTAAAGACTTTAAAAGACTTATTAAAGCAATAATCAAAACTATAAAGAAAAAAATAGCAAACCCTAAGAATATTAAATTCTCTTGATTAGAAAAATCTATATTTTTAATAGCTGAAAAGCTAATGGTCATTATTTTACTTGGCTAATTTTTATTGCTCTTTGCTCTTCTTTTGCTTGAACATTTATACTATCTGCTCTGAATTCTTTTAATAAAAAAGTTTTATTTTTATCAATTATTTTCTTCTCAACTTCTGGGGCGAACATTTCAACAATAATTCTGTCCTGAGGAATTAACCCAAGTTCTTTTCTTTGCCCCTGAGCCTCTCTTACCAATTCCCTTAAATAACCTTCTTCTTTTAACTCTTCTGTAATATTAGTATCTAACTCAACCTCTTTTGTGTCATCCCAGCCCGAGGCTGGTCCACCTTGGGCGGAAAAAACAACTTTCTTCACATTTATTTCATCTCGAATAAGCCCCAGCAAATCATCGCTCATATTTCTTAATTCTTGCTTCTTAATTCTAAGCAAAGCCAATGGTTGTTTTACTTTTATTCCTTTTGCCATTCTCTCAGCCAAAGCCAAATTTACCACATTTCTAATTTCAGTCATTTTTCCTTCTAAATTTTTGTTTATCTTTTTACTAACAACCTTCGGCCAATTACACAAGTGAACAGATTCTAACATTTTTTCTGTTCTTACTGCCTGATAAATATTTTCGGCAAAAAACGGCATAATTGGAGCTAAAACTAAAGCTGTTTTCTCTAAAATATAGCGTAAGGTTGCCAAGGCATCTTTTTTATCTATAATATTTTCATCTTTAAATCGCTCTCTACTTCTTCTTAAATACCATACGGAAAAATCATCTATAAAATCCGTGATAGGCCTTATAGCAACATCTATTTTATAATCTTCATACCCTTGCGTAGCGGTTTTAATAAGTTGATTTAATCGTGATAGCATCCATTGGTCTAAGATATTTTTACTAGAATCAGATGCTAAAGTACCATCTTGGTAAAGTTGATAAAACGCAAGCACATTATAAAGCCTGCTAATATTTTTCTTTAAAATTTCATCAACTCCTTTTTCCGAAAAAGACAAATTATCTGCCTGAACTACCGAAGAATTTAACATATAGAATCTTGTGGCGTCGGCTCCATATTTATTTATTACATCAACAGGATCTGGATAGTTTTTTAACTTCTTAGACATCTTTTTGCCGTCTTCAGCTAAAACAATTCCCGTAACAATACAATTTTTAAAAGCTTGTTTCTTAAATAAAGCTCCCACTAAAACATGCTGATAGTAAAACCAAGCCCTTGTTTGATCTTGGGCCTCACCAATAAAATCAGCTGGAATAGATCTTTTTGTAGCGTATGGAACAGAACCAGAATCAAACCAGGTATCAAGCACATCTGACACACGAAAAAATTTACCTCCGCATTTACAATCAAATACAACCTCATCTACAACGTCTTTGTGTAAATCTTTTACTTCTATGCCACTTGCATCTTTCAATTCCTTGGCTGAACCAAAAACTATTTCTTTTTTACATTTATCACATCTCCAAACAGGAATAGTATTTGCCCAAAAACGCTGACGTGAAATAGACCAATCTTTAGCGCCCTCTAACCATTGGCCAAACCTACCTTCTTTTATATGCTCTGGAGACCAATTTATTTTTTTAGCAAGTTTTAAAAGTTTTGGTTTTACTTTTTCTACAGCCACAAACCAAGAACTAGTAGCATAATTTAATAAAGCTGTATCACACCTCCAACAATGAGGATAACTATGTTCATATTTCTCATAATTAAACAATAAACCCCTCCTCTCTAAATCTTTAACAATAGTTAAATCTGCTTCTCTTATTTCTTCTAACTTATCTTTTGCCCTTGGTTTTAAATCTAATCCTGCGTACTGACCAGTTTTTGTTTCAAAAGTTCCGTCCATCTTAACATGCTGAACAAATGGCAAATTTTCTTTTTTTCCAAGCTCCATATCATCTGATCCAAACGCGGGAGCTATATGTACAATGCCCGTGCCGTCTTCTGTTGTCACAAAATCTCCAGCGTAAACCTTACCTGCCTTTATATAATAATCAAACAATGGCTCATACTCTAAACCAACCAACTTACTCCCTAAAAATTCTCCTGCAACCTCATATTGCTTACTAGCTAAAATAACCTCTGCTCTATTTTTAGCTAAAATATAATTTATCCCTTCTAATTTAACTTTTATATAATTTATATCCTTACCAACCGCCAAAGCTACGTTTCCCAACAAAGTCCAAGGAGTTGTAGTCCAAGCAAGCAAATAGGTATTTTCCTGGCTTTTCAGCTTAAATTTAATAGTAGCTGATAAATCTTTTATATTTTTATAACCTTCGGCAACTTCGCCTTGGCTAAGCGTTGTTTCGCACCTTGGGCAAATATGCATAGATCTGTATGCCTCATATATAAGCCCTTTTTTGTAAAGCTCTTTAAATGCCCACCACTCTGCACTCATATATTCAAAATCCATTGTTCGGTAAGAATGTTCCATATCTACCCATCTGCCAAACCTTGGTATTATTTTTTCCCATTCATGTATAAAAGTAAAAATCCGTTCTCTGCAAAGATCATTAAACTTTTTAACTCCCATTGCATAAATTTCTTTTTTGCCTGTCTTGCCAGGATTTTCTTGACCAAGTTCTTTTTCTACAATGTTTTCAATTGGCAAACCATGACAATCCCAGCCCCACTGGCGTGGCACATAATATCCTTGCATTGTTTTATAGCGTGGAATAACGTCTTTCACTGCGCTTTGCAACAAATGCCCATAATGTGGAGTTCCTGTTGCAAATGGAGGACCATCATAAAACACAAAAGCTTTTCTCCTTTTTTCCCCAAAGGGGCCCTTTCGGGGTTCTAAGCTCTTCTCAAAAATCTTATTCTCTTGCCAAAACTTTAATATTTTTTCTTCCTCTTGTGCAAAGTTTATTGCCATAATTATTTTATTTCTCTTATTTCGGCTTTATGAATTCTTTCTCCGGCTGGAGAATTTTCAACTGTTTTTTCTATAGAAAATCCATTAAACCACCCCTGTAGCAAAAATGATGGACCTTCATGACTTACAAGTAAAATATTTTTATTTTCATATTTTTCTTCAATACCATAAACAACTTCTTTCATTCTATTTAAAACCTGCTCATAAGATTCTCCCCCATCAACTCCTTTTTTTATTCTATCTTTTTCTGCTTTTACAGAAGCCCACATTAAATCTTGATGCTTCCCATTAAAGCTACCAAAATCAATCTCTTTTAAATTTTTATCTTCGACTGGTTTTACTTCCAAAATTTGTCCTGCAATTTCCGCAGTTTGTTTTGTTCTTAAAAGAGGAGAGTTGTAAATCAAATCTATCTTAGCTCCAGAATCCTTTAATTTCTGTACAGATTCTTTAACTGTGTCCCTCCCCAAGTCAGTGAGTGGATTTTCAAATGTTTCCGGCCAAGATGAATAAATTTTATTTACATTGGATATCGCCTGGCCATGTCGCATTATGTAATATTTATTATTTAGCTTCATTATAATTTTTCTGGAGATGAAATCCCCATTAAGTCTAGCACATTCTTTAATACTATTTTTACAGCTAAAATTAAAGATATTCTGGTAGCGGTTACTTTCTTATCGTCTGAAATAACTTGGCATTTTCCATAAAAACTATGAAACAACTCAGCTAATTCTAAAGCATATGCAGGCAACCTTTGGAGCTGGTAATCTTTTGCAGATTCTTCAACAACTTCAGGAAATTCTATCATTTTTGATATTAAAGCTAACTCACCTGGCTCTTTTATTAAACTCAAATCACCCTTTGAACTAATTTTTCCTGCCTTCTTAATTATTGAACAAATTCTCGCATACGCATACTGCACCTTAAATACCGGATTTTTATCGGACTTTTCCTTTGCCAAATCCATATCAAAATTAAAATGAGTGTCCAAAGATCTTTGCAAAAAGAAAAATCTTGCCACATCAAGCCCAACTTCATCTACCAACTCATCCATTGCTACATATATTCCAGTTCTTTTTGACATGCGTACTTCTTGACCATTTTCAAAAAGTTTTACTAATTGCAAAACCCCAGCATTTATTTTGCTCTTATCAAATCCAAGCGCCTGACAACCTGCTTTCAATCTGGCCACATAACCATAATGGTCTGCTCCTAAAAAAATAACGAGCTTATCAAAACCTCTATTAAATTTATTTTTCAAATAAGCAATATCTGAAGCAAAATATGTTTTTACACCATCTGATCTAACTAGAACCCTATCTTTGTCATCACCAAATTCTTTTGATTTAAACCACAACGCGCCTTCACTTTCATATGTAAAACCATTTTTAGTAAGTTTTTCAATTGCCTTATCAACTTCTTTATTTTGATACAAGCTTGTTTCAGAAAACCATTTATCAAATCTAATACCCATCTTTCTTACAGATGGTTTTATCATTTTATCTAAAATTATTTTTCCTGCTTTTGCACCCACTTTTTCTGCATTACTGCCCTTAACTTGACTCCTCAAATTATTTATATAATCTCCCTTGTAAACTGCTTCATCATCTCCAATTACAGAGTGTCCAAGCTTTGTTATTTGTAAACCAGTATCGTTTATATAATACTCTCTGGAAACTTTAAATCCAGCTTTTTCTAAAACATTCGCCAACACATCGCCACCAAACCCTCCCCTGCCATTACCCAAAGTTAATGGTCCTGTTGGATTGGCAGAAATGAATTCTACATTTATTTTTTGCTTTCCAATTTTTAAATTACCGTATTTTTCTTTTTGCTTTAAAATTTCTGCTAATGCTTTTTGCAAATATTCTTCTGAGATGAAAAAGTTTACAAATCCGGGGCCAGCTACTTCTATTTTAGAAAATAAATCTGACTTAATTTTATTTTTTATATCTTCAGCGACTTCTCTGGGGTTCTTACCTACTTTTTTAGCTAAAACCAAAGCCGCGTTACTAGAATAATCTCCATGACTTAAATTATCTGAAACCCCCACTGAAAATTCTATTTCAGGTCCAACAAATTTTTTAATTAAATTTTTTATTTCTTGCTTCATTGTATTGTGGTTCCAATAAACTCTTTATTATTTAAAAAATTATCTAAATTTTCTAGTTTATGACCATTTATACTTACTACTTTAATACCAAGTTTTTCTGCCATTTTTGAAGCAACAGGATCAAATGGTTTGTTAGCACCAGGTGACCATTCTAAACCAACCATTTCTCTAAAATCTTTCCAATTAATTTCTTTTAAAGGTTTTGCGTCTGGAAATTCTTTGGGGTTTTTATCATAAACATAATCTATGTTAGTTAGATTAATTATGGTTTTTGCCTTATGGTTTTTGGCTATTAAAACTGCGTCATAATCAGTTGACCAACCCGGCTTCCAGCCAGCTCCCACAACAATATTAACTTCTTGTGGCTTCTTAAAAAGTTGCCAGCCAGAACCAATTATAATATTCTTTTCTGTAGACACTTTTTTGGTAGGATTGGTAATAATTTCTGGAAATACATTTTTAGAAAAAACTTGCTTTACTACTTCAGCATTAAGCTTTGTAGCTCTAATGCCTATCCAATCTTTATCAATGTCGTTTGCACCAAATTCAGAAATAGCATTTTGATAGTTTCTAGCAGTTTTACCCCCACCAACTATAATAAAAAACTTTTTTACATCAAAATACTTCTCTAAACAAGCCTTAAAACTTCTTAAAAAATTAATGTCTATTTGCTCTGGCACTACCAGGCTTCCCCCCAATGAAATAATAATAGTTTCTTTTTGCATATTATTCTCAAATTCTATCACAAATACCCCCAAAAATAAAGCTTTGTATTTTTGCTTTTATTTTTTCCGCATTTCCATGGCTTAATAGTCCTAAATAAGAGCTGAATGTTTCTATTTTTCTACTTTTTAGCAACTTGTGCCACATTCTCTTTTTTGTTTTAGTTCTTATAACTCTATGATTAAAAAAGTTTACCCACCCTAAAAAATCTACACCTAAAACCAAGGTCTTAATGTATATTTTATCTTGGTGCAAATTGAGTTTTAATTTGTTTTGCAAAAAATCTTGAATAACTATAACTTTAATTTCTAATTCACTTTTATTCTGAGAAAAAATTGCAAAATCATCAGCGTATCTTATATAGTGTTTTGTTTTTAACTGATGTTTTACAAACTGGTCAAACTTATTTAAATAAATATTGACAAATAACTGGCTAGTCAGGTTACCCAACGGTAACCCACATGGCTTAAAACTAAAAATTATTTCTTTTAATAAATTTAATGTATTTTTATCTTGCATGTGCTTCTCTAAGATATTTATGAGAATATCTTGGTCTATACTGGCAAAGAACTTTTTTATGTCACATTTTAAAATCCAACATTGCTTAGTATTGTTTTTGCTGACTTTTTTTGCAAAGTCTCTAAATCTATTTATGGCTTTATGCGTACCCTTGTTATTTCGGCACGAAAACGAGTCTGCAATAAATGTTTTATCAAAAAACGGATAGAGTATTCTATAAACGGCACGATGCAAAAGCCGATCTCTAACACTAGCTTTATGAATTGTTCTTGGCTTTGGGTCACTAACTTTAAATTGTTGATAACCTCCATATTTGTAGGTATGATTGGCTAGATCATGGTGCAGTCCAAATATGTTATCCATTAAATTGTATGAAAAAACCAATACGTCTTTTTTACTCCTCTTTCCCTTAACAAACTCTTGCCAAGCAAATAATAAATTATCAATACTAATTAAATCTTCAAATTTATGAACCAATTGAATTTTCATAGCCAAACTAAAATTTTACCAGTTTTAGAAAAAGCAAAATCAGTATATAAAAAATGGATTACAATACACAAAAATATTGAAAGAACGGCAAGATTCGGCATAGGAACGAAAATAGACAACACACTCTTGCTTCTACTTGAATTGTTAAGAAAAGCAGTATACACACCTATCGCTAAAAAAATAGTTCTGCTCGAAGAGGCATCAGACAAAGTTGATGTAATTAAATTTTTCTTGCAACTTTTATGGGAACTGCATCAAATATCTAATAGCCAATATATTTGGCTTGAAACTGATATGCAAGATTTAGGCAAAATTATTGGCGGGTGGAAAAAGGGCCTATTTAACAAAACTTCTGCCACATCAGCAGAAGAAAGAAAATAGTCGCGAGAGAGCACCTGGTTGCCAGCATTCCAATCATTCGGGTTCTCGACCGAGTTGGCATTCACGTTCCAGTAGCCATTGTCAGAGTTCCAATAAGCGTTCATATCCCAGATTTACATGCGACATGCCATCCATACCACTGCTTTTTGAAGTTTTTTAACGATCTCAAAGCTGTATATAATTTGGGGCCTATAAGCCCACCAGCACGTCGCACCGATTCTTTTCTATTTTTAAAAAAATTACACACCAACTCTCGTCAAAGGCGTACCCGCAACGATTCTCTGTTGTGCATTTTCAGAGCGCTACGCAAAAGCCGTAACCTTCGCGCCCAGCTTTCTCTAATTTTATTTTACACTTTTTTGTGGAAAGAAAAAGACCCTCTTACTACTTCCTTTCAAAGTTTCAGAGGGTCAAAGTGTTTGAGAGCCCAAGGTCCAAAGGGACTAGGACTCAAGAATCGCGAGAGAGCACCTGGCGGCCAGCACCCCAACCATCCGGGCCCTCGACCGAGTCGGCAAACACGAACCAGCAGCCAAGGTAAGAGTTCCAAGAAGCGTTCACAGCCCAGATGTTACCATCGGTCCCGCGGATATAAGCAATATTTGCCCGTCTGTTAACCAACAAAGTACCTTTCTGTCCCTTCGACTGCTTTTTGAGCAGGTCGAAGAAATGAGCCAAACTGATTTCGGCGCGACTGCCGAGTTCAGTCATAATTGGTGCGTCCACCGAGTTCTTCTCGAGCTTGTGGACTGCCAGTGTTGCTTCTCCGACGTTTTCTTCAACCTTGTTCAGGAAGAAGTTATCGAAGTTGCTGCTACCCGTGTAGCCAACGTTGGCCGACTCCAGCTCGTCCTTGGCGACAAAACGCTTGGCGCCCGACACCTGCACCTTGCTAGCAACCAGCTTGAGGAGGTCTGGCATCTTGAGCACCAGCTCGCCACGAAGAAACTTGTCTAGTGCATCTGCCCCACCCTGTTCGATGAGCTTTTTCACCATCGCGTTCAGTTGTCCCGCCGTATAGTCCTTGCTCGCAAACACGTCGTTCATCGCAGTCTCCTTTGGGCTAATTTGCCCTTTGGATTTTACCTCTACTCCGAGGCATGAGCTTGACTGTGGTAGTCATAGCCAGAAATCTCCAATACCTTTTAGAAACTTTTGGCTACAACTACTTTTCTCGCGATTTATAATGTAAAAGTGCTAATTTATCTTATATTATTTATTATACACCTTATACGTATATATGTCAAGAGTTTCGCACTCCACTTAGATATGGTAGCATAAAAGAATGAAAATACTAAGCGAGAATAAGAAGGCGGGGTTTGAATATGAGGTCTCAGAGAAGTTTGAGGCGGGAATTGTTTTACTTGGACAAGAAGTAAAGTCAATTAAAACTGGGCATATTAATTTGGCAGGTGGATATATTAATTTTAATGGCACCGAACCTTTTTTGGTGGGCATAAAAGTGCCTCCCTACCAGCCAAACAACCTAGGAGCTGACTATATTGAGAGCCGTGCGCGCAAGCTACTTTTGAATAAAAAAGAAATAGATTATTTGATAGGAAAATCAAAAGAAAAGGGTTTTTCGCTTATACCCTTGAAAATTTACGAGAATAATGGTAGGATAAAGATCGAATTCGCATTAGCTAAAGGTAAGCGCAAATACGACAAAAAAGAGAAAATAAAGAAGCGCGATACCGAACGCGAAATAAACCGCGAGCTATCCGAATGATATGGGAGTGATTGTTTCGACAAATACTCTCTTTAAGATAAGCAAATCCAGTATTCTAGAACCTGGCAAAACTTCTAGAAAACTACATAATTGCCAATTTTTCATTTAATAGGCAACCAGCTTTAGCTTTAGCTTAATGCTGCATCATTGCTGTCAACTCCTGATAGACAGGCCAATGGTGTTATACATCAGGATAGATCTTGCAAATCTTCGGTGCATGATTGAAAATAAGAAGATAAGCTGTTAAAAATTTCGCTAGCTTTCTATTTAACAGCCCAACACAAAAGCTTGCTAAATTTGTAGATTTATTTTAAATAGGTATTTGGACGGGATTTCAATATCCCCACTTCCACAATGGATAAAGTTTTAATAAACAATTACATAAGGTCAAAAGAGGTTAGAGTTATTTCGGAAACCGGTGAACAGCTGGGAGTAATGAATATATTTTCAGCAATTGATTTAGCAAAATCACATGGATTGGACCTAATTCAGGTTACAGAAAAAGTTGAACCACCTGTTTGCAGGATTGCCAATTATGGAAAATTCCTTTACCAACAACAAAAGAAAGAAAAGAAAATTAAAAAACCTGTTGGCGGAGAGTTAAAAGAAGTAAGATTAACCTTTGGCATATCCCCTCACGACATGGAAACAAGATGCAACCAGGCAAAAGCATTTTTAGAAGAAGGAAACAAAATAAAAGTAAACATGGCTTTAAGGGGAAGAGAAAAAGCAATGGGCCAGTTTGCCACAGAAAAAGTAAAAATATTTTTAGAAAAATTAAATTCACAAATACCAATTAAAACAGAAAGAGAACTTAAAAGAGAACTGCGAGGTTTTTCTATGATAGTCTCTAAACAATAATGAATAAAACACACAAGGCCTTAATAAAAAGGTTTAAAATAACCAAAACAGGAAAAATTTTAAGGAGAGCAACAGCCCAAAACCACTACCGCTGGAAGAAAACCGGTGAGAAAAAGAGAAAAGGTCGCAAATGGGTTGCATTAGCTCCTAATGAAGCAAAAAGAATTAAGAAGCTTTTTAGATAAACATGTCACGAGTAAAAAGATCCGTACAAGCCAGAAAACATAGGAAAAATTGGTTAAAACATGCCAAAGGTTTTTCATACGGAAGAAAAACTCACTTTAAACTGGCAAAAGACGCATTAAAACACGCTTGGGTTTATGCCTACAGAGATAGAAAGGCAAAAAAGAGAACATTTAGAAATCTTTGGTCAATACAAATAAATGCTTTGGCCCGCCAAAATGGAATAACCTACAGCAGATTAATTAATGCTTTGAAGAAAAACAAAGTACAAATAGACAGAAGAGCATTGTCAGAACTAGCCAGCCAACATCCAGAAATATTTGTAAGAGTTTTAGAATCAGTTAAATAAACTTTAAAAAAACCGCCTTACTGGTGGTTTTTTGTTATAAACTCATCGGCCTCTTTGAGCAAAAGCTTTGAATTCTTAAATGTGGTCTTTTTTATTGCTTCATCAATTGGTAACCACGCATAACCAACATGCTCGCCTGAAAGCTTTATTTCTTTTGTTTCTGTTTTAGCAATAAAAAATACCACCAACTTAAACACCCATCCGCCTTCGCTCTTTGAGCTTCGGCGAGATAAGTTAACCTTTAGATCATTTAGTTTTATTTCTTTCGCGCTTATATTTTCTTCTCTTTTCTTAAAAAAATATTTTATATACTCCTTAAATCCAGGAATTATTTTAATATCGGTTAAACCTGTTTCTTCTCTTACTTCTCTTAAAACAGTTTGCTCTTCAGTTTCCCCTGCCTCCACATGCCCCTTAGAAAACCCCCAGTGCCCTCGCCCACCTTTCTGCGACGGATAATGCAAAAGCAAATAAAACCTCTCTTTATTATCTTCTCTATAAATTATAGCTCCCGCAGATTTTTCCCTTGGCATTATTTTAAATTGTTTAATAATTCTTCGGCTGATGATGTATTTATTATATCTTGCTTTTGGGCCCAACCTTTACGGGCTTGGCCTACGCCATACTCCATTAAATCCATTTGGTCTTTTTTATGGCTATCGGTATTCATAATTAATTTTACGCCTGCGCTTATAGCACGGCGAATATAAAACCCATTTAAATCTAACCTAAATGGCGATGAGTTTATCTCCAAAATTGTACCTGTTCTTTTTGCGGTTTCTAATATTTTATCAAAATCTATTTCATACTCGTCTCTTTGGCCTATAAGCCTACCTGTTGGATGAGAAATAATATCTATATTTGGATTTTCCATAGCTTTTATTATTCTTTTTGTCATTTCTGCTCTTGGAATTTTCATAGAAGAATGTACACCAGCAATTACGTAATCTAACTTTTCTAAAACATCGTCAGAAATATCAACAGAGCCGTCTTCTAAAATGTTTGTCTCGCATCCATGTAAAATTTTTAAATTTTTAAATTTTAAATTTTTGATATATTCGTGTTGCTTTAAAAGCTGTTTTCCAGTAAGCCCAGACTCTATTTTCAAAAATTCTGTATGATCTGAAATTCCAATATATTCATAACCTAAACTAACCGCTTTTTTACATAATGTTTCTATAGAGTCTCTTTCTGTTACTCCACCCTGACCGTGCAGGCCAAAATTTGTATGAACATGCAAATCTCCTTTAACATCTTTAAGCTCAACTAATTTAGGCAACTTGCCCTCTAAAGAAGCTTGAATTTCCCCATCATTTTCTCTTATTTCCGGATCAATATATTCAAGCCCTAATGCTTTATAAACATCTTTTTCTGTTTTACCGGCTATTTGTTTGTTTCCCCTGAATAACCCATACTCAGAAAGCTTCAATCCTTTCTCAATTGCAATTTTTCTAGTAGCAATATTATGCTCTTTAGAGCCAGTAAAATATTGCAAAGCAGAACCAAAACTTTTTGCAGGAACTAATCTTAAATCAGCATCTCCGCCAAAGGCGGATCCGCCTTTGGCGGAAAAACGCACAGAACACTTTGTATCTCCCTGTGCCCACACTTTCTCAACCTCAGGCATAGACACAAAAAATTCTGCTGTCTTTTTCTCATCTTTAGAAACAACTAAAATATCTATATCTCCAATTGTTTCTTTCTGTCTGCGTAAAGATCCAGCATAACTAACTTCTAAAACTTCTTTTCTCTCCTGCAATCGTTTAATAATTATACGAGCAACCGGCAAAACTTCTCCTAACAAAAACCTTCCTTTAGATTGTTTTAAAAATTCTAAGCTTTGCAAAATATTTGCTTCAGTTTTTTCTCCAAAACCAAACAAAGGAGATATTTTGTGGGCCTTTGCAGATTTTTCCAAATCTTTTATATTTTTAATTCCAAGCTTTTCATAAAGAACTTTTATTTTTCTTGGTCCTAAACCCTCAACCTTAAGCAACTCTTCAACCTTTAAGGGAAGTTTGTCTTTTAATTCTTTTAATTGCTTTATTTTTCCTGTTTTTAAATATTCTTCTATTGCTTTGGCAATTCCCTCACCTACGCCAGGAATAGCTCTTAAACCCTCAAGACCTCCTTGTCTATAAATTTCAGCCACATCCTTTTCAAAATTTTCTAAAACTAAAGCCACCTTTCTATAAGCAAAAGGTTTAAATGCAACTCCATCTAGTTCTAAAAAATCAGCTATTTGAAAAAATAGTTTTGCTAACTCTTGATTGTGCATAATTAATAATCAACGTGTCCTTGAAAGGGCGGAACTTCTTGAACATCTTTTGTTTTTGGCAACATGTGTTTTTTAGCCGGAAATAAAAATAATATAGATAATAAACTTAATGATCCTGTTATTATAAATATAGCCTTAAATCCTATATAAGCTACAATAATTCCTCCAAGGGCTCCAGCTACACCAGCTCCCAAGCCTAACAATGTACTATCTAAGCTACTTTCATAGGCCTCTCTATCCTTATCAATGTGCCTTATAAATATCCCATATGAAGAAGGTATAATCATAGACATGCCTATGCCATGCAATATTTGTAAAAAATAAATATGCCAAGGGATAGAAGCAAATAAATATCCAAATGGAACAAGCGATGTTATTACTGCTCCAATAATATAAAACCAAAAATCGTCTATTTCGCCTTTATTTTTATCTAAATAATATCCTATTGGTATCTGTAACAAGGATTTGGTAATCCAATAAAAAAAAGTTGCATATCCTACAATTTCCACTCCAGCAGATGCGCTTTTTACAGCTATGTTTTCTAATATAAAAATAGCAAAAACCGGAGCCAAAAGACCCCAGGCAGAGTTCATTACAAAATCCCAATAAATATATGCCCGCATTACTTTATTTACTCCTTTGAACATAGTTTTAAAATTTATTAATTATTCATTTAATATACCCTAAAATTAACAAAACAAAAAGACCCCTTTAAAGGGGTCTTAAGCTTTTTAACTTATTTCGTATTTTATATTTTTTATTTTGTACGTTATTTTTGTTGGAAAATCTATAATAACTTCGTCTCCAACCTTACGCCCCAACAAAGCCTTACCTGCCGGAGATTCATTGCTTATTTTCCTTAAAGCTGGATCAGCTTCTAATGTGCCAACAATTGTAAACTCGTCTTTCTTACCATTCATATCTATCATTACTTTTGCTCCTACACCCACTATGTCTTGCTGATCCTTAGAGGGTTTTTTTATTATTTCGTGATTATCTATTATATTTTTTAATTCATCTATACGAGATCTTAAGAAATCAACGTCCTCCTGGAAGCTAACAAATTCTGGGTTTAAATCTTCCGATTCAAGAATTTTTGGAACTTCTTGGCCTATGGTTTTTTTCTGCTCAACATCAAGAAGTTTAGCATACTCTGCTTTAATCTCCTGTAATTTACTTTTTGTAATGTAAAAAATTTTTCCGTCCATAGTTTTGTTTAAGGGATTTAATAATATATCTATTCATTTCCAATGTCAAGCGCTTTTTTTAAAGATTTTAATTTTTCCATAAACTCCGTCATAACCAGGCTCTATTAAAATATCCCCCCTTCGCACCTTTAATATAGCATTTGCAATTTTTAGCAAAGAGTTCTTGGCAATATTTTCTTTTGAAACTTCTAATAATATTTCTAATTCACTGCCAAGGTTTTTAATTAAATTATTATAATACTTTAAAGCTTTTTTTGAAAGAATGGACGCGCCTAAAACCTCGGCAATAATTTCCTGCAAAGGAACAAGGCTTTTAAAAGGTATTACATTTTTAGGAATAAGCTTCTCAGACCTATCAGCCAACTCCTCAATCCTATTCAATACACCAATTACCAAAGGTTTCTTGCATTTTGGACACATGTTTTTATATTTTTTTGTTTGTTGTGGTTTTAAACTTATACCACATGCTCTATGACCATCATAATGATATTTCCCCTCTTCTGGGAAAAATTCTATAGTGTATAAAAACTTTTTATTATCTTTATTTTTTAATGCATCTAAAATTCCGTAATAACTTAATTTAGTATCAAAAACATTTGCCTCTCTGCCTATTTTTTGCGGAGAATGGCAATCTGAGTTTGATATTAAAGCTACATTATCTAATTTTGATACTCTCCAATTCATAGCAGGATTACTACAAAGCCCCGTCTCAACTGCATAAATATATTTTGTATATTCCTCAAAACACTCTTGTAAAGAATTAAATCCAGATTTTGAACCAAACACAGAAAACCATGGCGTCCATACGTGAGCTGGTACTATCAAACAATCTTTGTCTACACCTAAAACAATCTTAGCTAACTCTTTAGCATCTAAGCCTAAAATTGGCCTACCATCTGATTTTAAATTTCCAATTTCTCCTAACTTAGCATTTATTTTTTCAACTACCTCAATAGATGGAGCAAAAATTATTATATGAACTTTTCTAACCTTTTCTGTTTTTTTATATATACAACTTATTTCTGATGTTAAAATAAATCTGGTTGGTGAATTAATATTTTTTAGCTTAAAAAGACCGGGCTCAGCCGGCTCTAATTGCTCTTTTATTTCTTCCAACCATTTAGGATGCGTAAAATCTCCTGTTCCTAAAACCTTAACCCCTTTTATCTGCGCCCACTTATCTAAGCTTTCCAAGTTCATTGATTTTGAAGTAGCTCTAGAATATTTTGAGTGTATATGGAAATCTGCAATAAATTTCATCTTTTTTTAATAAATTTTGTAGACAAAATTCTACCAATTTCATCCTTGTCTATTAAAAACTTAGAAAAATCTTGATTTTCTGTTTCTTGAGACGGCACAAACCATATTTTATCTTCAATATCTTGGCTTATAATATTAAAATTTACAAAGACAAAATACAGATTATTGCCCTTTATATGAGTATTTACTATTATTTGTTTTACAAAATCGTTTTTTTCAAAAAGATGATCTTGTACAAAAATCTTTAAAAAAATTGGTTTCTGAAAATAGTTTCCTCTTTCTTCTACGACTAAATCTGCTTGTGAATTTTCTGGTTTTACAATAACTAATCTTCCACCAGATTTCTGGTTTATAGAATTTATAATTTTATCTTCAGCTAATTCGTGAAGTTTTTTTTCCATTAAACTTTAAAAACCTTATAACCTTCGTGAACTTTTTCTTTTACCTTCATTCCCACAGAATCTCCTTTTTTAGCTAATTTTACTTGCTCGTGTTCAATTTGCATTGATTCAACTTTTTGTTCAAAATCTGTTGCTTCTCCACCAACCACCCTGATTGTGTCACCCTGTTTTAAAGGAGATATTAAATCAATTACAGCAACTTCTATATTAGAAAAGTAATGAGTTATTCTGCCTATTGGTTTTCCTTCTTTTTCTTTTTTGGCAACTTTTACAACTACCTTTTTTGTCACTTTTTTTATTTTCTTTTTTGTTGCCTTTTTGGCAACTTTTGCTTTTTTTGCCATAATTTTATTTTGTTAATATTATTTTAAATACGCAAAACTCTTATTAACCCAGAACAAGGAACTATTTCTATGCCTTGTTTAGATAGCTCGTCTAAAAATAAATTCATGCCTAATGAATCAGAAGAAATATGACCTGCTATAACAACATTTACATTTGCAGACTCTGCTTCTTTTTTATTTTCTTCAGAAATATGCATTCCTACAACTGTTCCTACCCCAGCTTGAGCCAAAGCCTGAAACAGTTTTCCTGAACCTTCTGTTCCACCTGTAATTTCAGTTAAAGCAATTTTTCCGCATCTATTATTGGGAGAGCCCACAAATATTTTTGGACCTACGCCAATTTTCCCTGCTTCTTTATATTCTGGAATTTCTTTTAAAACACTCACTAATTCTTCAAGATTTTGAGGGTTTTTTTGATCTATAAAATTTTTCAAAAATTTAGCTGCTAAGTTGTCACACGGAGTATGTGAGTTCATCAAGTTAATATTCATTAATTTGGCAGCATCTACTGTTCTTTGGTGATTAGAAGCATTAACGCCTCTGGCAACTTCTGAAATTCTTTCAGACATAAGCTTTTCAGCAATATTAATTGGCACCCCATAATAATTATAAACATCAGATTGCAATTCCATTACATCAGCCAATTGGGCCAACCCCTTACCTATTGGGTGGTGACCTATTACCAAATCTATATTTCCAAGCTCTTTAGCTATTAAAATTTCTTCTGGCCCAATATCTACGCCAACTAAAACTTTCTTAACCTCTTTATCTTGTGAAATATTATAAATTCCAGAATCTAAATATGGGTTTTCTAAAGCGTCTTTGTCAAAATCTTGTTTTTGCTTTTCAGGCAATTCGTCAAATTTTTTCTTTTTTGCATCCAAAAGCTTCTGCACACCTTCCTTGCCCCTAAAATCAGCTTCCATTCCCAAACTTATAGATAAATTATGTATTTGTTGTATCTTCATTTTTTAATTTTTCTTCAATTTCTTTTAATTCTTTCTCAACACTTTCGCTGAAAATCTTAACATGTTTGTTCAAAAAAAGTGTTTGTTTTTTTTGATCTTCTTCCATAAAAATTTTTTCCATTACCTCTTGATCTTGTTTATTTAAACTTAAATACACTGCTTTCAATGCTCGTCCAAAAACTAGATTAAAAACCCTGACCCCCAGTTCTTTTGATTGATCAAAAAAAATATTATCTTGCATCTTTATTTCTTTTCTTTACTTGGGAAAAATATTCCTATTCCCTCTTTAAAACCTCCCAATGCACCTATTTTCCCCTTACCTTTAATTATTTTAATAACTCCGGCAATAAGTTCTCTTGATAAAACAAACCCAACCGTAGATGCTGTTTTCGCATCTTCATATACTAATCCAAGTCCATCCTTTGCCCTCTTAACCCATGCAGAACCCGTTACGCTGTCAACTTCGTCTTTGGCTTCTTCGGCCTCTAATTTGGCTTTAGGGTCTTGTTCTTGTTTTTCGCCTAATTTTTCTGAATTCATTTTTTGTTTAAAAATTCTTTAGCTATTTTACTGTCACTCCATGGAATTTTTTTACCATTTTCTACACACATCCATGGCTCTGACCCTTTGCCTGTTATAATAACACAATCACCATTTTTTGCAATGCTAATTGCTTGGCTTATTGCCTCTTTCCTATCTATTACTTTTTTAGCATTTAACCCTACTCCTTCTGCAACCTGGTTTATAATGTCTATTGGGTTTTCGTCATATGGATCTTCGTTTGTAATTATTATTTCTTTACAATATTTTTTTGCAATTTCTCCCAGCACTGGCCTTTTCCACTTGTCTCTACCACCGCCACAAGATCCTAAAACACAAACCAAATTTGATCCTAAAGACTTGTAGACAGACTCAAGTTGCTCGGGTGTATGCGCATAATCTACTACAACCTTAAAAGGCACTTCTTGCACAACCTCCATCCTTCCGGGAACACCTTTTGCTTTTTCTAAAACATTTTTACATGTTTGAAAATCAACTACATACGTTACACACACAGAAACTGCCGCTAAAGCATTCATTATGTTAAAATCTCCCTCCAGGTTTAATTTAATTTGACTGGCTACCTTACTATTGCGAGAAAACTTTATTATTTTTTTTGCTGGTATTTTCAAGAAATATTCGGCATTTTTATCATCTTCATTTATTACGTGAATATTTTTTGTTGCTTTAAAAAGCTTTAATTTTTCATTTCTGTATTTTTCAAAACTTCCGTGCGATTCAATATGCTCTGGAGTTAAATTGGTAAAAACAGCTGTATCAAAATTTATAAACTTGTGACGAAATTGCTCTATTCCTTGAGAAGTAACTTCTAAAACAACAAATTTGCATTTGGCTTTTTTAGCTTGATTTAAAAACTTTTGAACAACAAAACGCCCAGGCATTGTCATTTTGTATTTATTTTCCCATTCTTCATTGCCTATCTTAAACCGTATAGTGGAAAGAGATGCAACCTTGTAACCTGCGCCTTCCAAAATTGCCACAATAAACCCGCAGGTAGTTGATTTTCCACTAGTACCTGTTACCCCAATTATTTTCATTTCTTTTACATATCCTGGAAAACCAAAAATAACAGCTCCACACAAAGCCCAGCAAAAGTGATATAGATTTATTACAAATCTAGGTATAAATTTCTTAATTTTCTCCTTAAGCATCATGCTTTTAATTTAACATACTTTTCGTACAAAAAAAAGCCGGCTTCCAAAACCGGCACTCTGCACCCACTAATTATCTGTGGGCACCCACTTGCCTTTATGCATCTTCAAATGAATGCGCTCACCTCGACACCACACATTAACTCCTCCTATCATGCCATTTCTGGCAAGGGTGTATCTGGCATGATTAAAAGTGATTTTACGCCGTCCTAGCGACAAGTTCCAAAAATTGTCTGGATCTTTGTTGGCTAGCCTCAAAACGTCTTCTTTATTCATTTTTGCCTCGCTTTCTTGGCTTTCTTTTTGGCCCTCTTCTTTTTCCATATATTCTATTATCTGGTGCTTTTCCCCTAGCTTCCTTTGCTTGTCGCAAACTTTCTGCATCAATCGGCATATTCCACTACTCCTTTCTTTGCGTGTTGTTGGATTGTTGTTTGTAAAAGAACAAAAAACCTCTTTTTGAGAAGAGGCGTTTTATATTTTTTCTTTGTAAAAACGCGCCTTCTCTAAGAGAGGTTTATAATGCTAATAATAATGGCTATATTTCTAAAATTCATATCTACTTTAAGCTTACTCCCGTCTACTAGATATGTCAATGCTTTGTACTAGTCCACATCATTTTGGACTTTTCCGGAGCCAGAATTAAACTATTAATTATGTATTGCATCGGAGGTATCTGACATAACGTCTGATGCGGTCTTTCTGTATTGTACCACAATAACC
>Ga0172371_10001764_pt1 | contig 34383 bp, 25 predicted proteins | sample Lak12m_FD_114543 | JGI IMG/M metagenome (GOLD analysis project Ga0172371, IMG submission 114543) | Freshwater microbial communities from Kabuno Bay, South-Kivu, Congo - kab_022012_12m | ecosystem: Environmental > Aquatic > Freshwater > Lake | place: Democratic Republic of the Congo: South-Kivu...
GCCTTTTTCTCGCGGGAACCCTTGACATCCAGAAGATGCTCTCGCCCGCACGCGGGCGGTTGGCAGCCGCGACCTACCGGGGCCCCACCGCAAGGCTGCCGACGGTTTCTTGAAACAGCCCTGTTCCGGACGGCCCTATCGAGGTCGCCGCCGCAGAGGCAGTGAGACAGAGACTGCGACCATGAACTCCGAGCCAGCCGCAACCTCCGGCACCGCCCTGCGCGCGGACGTTTTCGCGACGACGCGCTGGACCGTGGTGCTCGCGGCCCGCGGCAAGCCAGCGCCGGCGGCGGATGCGGCGATGGCCGAGCTGTGCCGCACGTACTGGTACCCGCTCTACACGTACGTCCGCCGGCGGGGCTACCACCGCGAGGATGCCGAGGACCTGACCCAGGGCTTCTTCGCGCGGCTGCTGGAGCGGAACTACCTGGACACGGTCCGCAGCGACAAGGGTCGTTTCCGCGCCTTCCTGCTGGCGGCGCTGAAGCACTACCTGGCGAACGAGTGGGACCGGGCCGGGCGGCTGAAGCGCGGCGGCGGCGGGGTGCACATCTCGCTGGACTGGCAGGAGGCCGACACGCGCTACGGCCACGAGCTGGCCGACCCGCTCACTCCCGACCGGGCCTACGACCGCGCCTGGGCGGTGACCCTCCTGGAGCGGGTCATCGCCCGCCTGCAGGAGGAGAATGCCCGGGAAGGCAAGGCGGTGCTGTTCGAGACGCTGAAGCCCTTCCTGACGGTAGGCCGGAAGGCCATCCCCCATGCCGAGGCGGCCGCCGCGCTGGGCATGGCCGAGGCCACGGTGCGCGTGGTGGTGCACCGCCTGCGGCACCGTTACCGCGAGCTGCTGCGCGAGGAGATCTGCCAGACGCTGACCGATCCGGGTCAGGTCGACGACGAGATGCGGGCGCTGCTGGGGGCGTTCGCCGAGTAGTGGTGAGGTCCTGCGAGTGAGCATGTTCCACGCCGCCGTCTTCGGTCTGAGCGCCCCGGGAGGGGCCAGGGGCTAGACGCACGGGTGTATTGTAACTGTGTCGAGAACGGCAGGTTGCGGGTGTGACCCAGGGCGCACTGGCGGACCCGGGGTCAGGGGACCGGTTCCCGGAGCCGATGCGGCCCCTGGCGACGGTGGCCCCTTCCATGGGAAAGCCGGTGGCGTTCTGAGCCGCGGGGCGGGTGGGAGAGAGAGTGGCGGCGCGGGACCCAAGCCATGAACAGACGGCCTTTCACTCTGGTCGAGCTCCTGGTGGTGGTGGTGATCATCGCCGTCCTCTCGGGACTGCTGCTCCCGGCACTCAGTCGGGCGCGCGAGGCGGCGCGGCGGGCCCGCCGGCAGGCTGAGACCAGCCGCAGCGAGACGTCTGCCGACCGGCCACGGAGCCTGCTGCCCGCGCCGGCGGCACTGGCTGGCGTGCTGCCAGCCATCGACTCGTGCGACCTGCGGCTGACCCTCTCCACGGCCTACATCCAGCAGGGACTGGACGTCTACACCCGCATCGAGACCACCTGCACGGGAGAGTTGGCGCTGCGGCCCGGGCCAGGGGCTGACGGGCCGACGCTGGTGGTCATCCCCCTGCCCGAGGGCCGCCTGGACGTGCATGATGTGGCCAGGCGCGCCTGCCGGCTCCGGGACGCCATTACGGCGGCCAACGGAGCCCTTGCCGCCGCGCGGCCGGTGCCAGCCGCCAGGGCCGAGATGCCGGACGCGGGAGCTCCGACCGCCTCTCACTGCATGGCCTGCGGCAAGCCCTCGCCCGACAGCGCCTACTGCCCCCACTGCGGGGCAGTGCACGAGCGCCGCCATGCCCTGACGTGGAGCCTGTCGCCGGGCGTGGCCTGGGAGGATGCGGACCTGAGTACGTAGCGGCAGCGGCCCGGCGGGCGCCGGTGGGACGCTGCGGCGGGCTGCTTCTGGAGCCCGGCATAGCCCGAGTGTCACGCCCCGGCGCCACGGATCGCAGGCGCAGCGACCTAAAAAGCCGCGTCCCGGATCGTCATCATAGGTGGCGGCCAGGGTGCGACAGCGGGACGCCGTGTGCCGCCAGACCGGCCCACCGGCGGTCCCCGCGTGCAGGCGTGGAAAGGAGCATGCCATGAGAGCACGGAGCGTGTGGGCGCTGACCCTGGGCGCTGTCGCCTTCATCGTGGCGGTCTCGGCCGGAGGCCAGGCCGGCCCCTCGGCGGCCCCGGATACGGCGGACCTCAGACAGCAGATCGCGGCGCTGGAGAGACGGGTGGGGGTCCTCGAGGAACGGCTTCGCCGGCAGCCAGCCGCTGGCAGCCTGGTGACGCCACCGACCAGCCTCCAGACCCCGGCTCTCCCCAAGGGCTGGCAGCAGAGGGACTTCAACGGGATGCCGTACTACCTGGCTCCAGTGCAGGAAGGACTGACCAGAGCGACAGAGCCGGCGCGCTAGATGCGCTCGATGACGCCGCATGCACACATCTGAGACAAGCTCCCGGCCCAGCCGGGAACACCTGGAGGGCGGCTTCTCCGCAAGCCGCCGCGCGGATACGGAGATCCGCGCCTCCAGAACCATGGGAGCGCGGACACGGAGATCCGCGCCTCCAGAATCATGGGAGCGCGGATACGGAGATCCGCGCCTCCAGACCGCTGGCAACCCTCGGCGGTCTGGGGCGGAGCTTCGCTAGCCCGGGAGAGTACCATGGTACCTGAGAGGCGGGCCCGAGTCTGGCTGTTCCTGGGAGCAGTGCTGCTTCCCTGGGCAGTGGCGGCGCTGATCGAGTTCGGCCGCGGGAATGACCCCGTGCACGATGGTGGGTGGCCCGCAGGGGCGCTGGCGGTGGCGAACCAGCCCTCGCGCATCGCCTGGTGGGAAGGGCCCCCCTTTGGCGGGGGCCAGCGCCAGTTCCAGTATCGCGGCGACACGGACGCGTTCAGCAGAGCCCTCTTGGCCTTTGCCGCGATCCAGGCGCCGGACCTTGACCTCGTCCTCCACGATGGGCCGCAGGAGGATTCCCTACTGCGGGACGCGGACAAGCCCGGGGCCGAGGCGCGCATCGATTGGACCTTCACGGTCTGGAATCCGGAGAGCTGGCATCGGCTGTACAACGACCCGCGGAGCGTTTTCATGGCGAGCCAGCCAGGCTTCCGCCAGCCGGTCGATCCGCCGCGGCTCGATGTCTACCTTGGCGGCGGGGGTGTCGACTGGGCCAAGGTGGCGGTTCCGGCCAATGTCCGGGTCCGGGACGAGCGCGCGGCGGCCGGCGGTGCCGATGTGAGCGCCGGTGGCTTGGTCCGCGCCCAGGTCTACGACATGGCCACCGGCAAGCCCATCACCGGCGCCCGGCTGGTGGCGGAGTGTGCCGAGCCCGGTGGCGAGCGCGGCGGAACGACCTACAAGACGGTGTGCGAGGCCCACAGCGACGCGGCGGGCCGGGTCCAGGCGGACAAGCTCCCGGTGGGGACCCTCCGCCTCTGGGTCAGCGCCCCGGGATACGCGCCGAGGCTGCTCACCACAGAGAGCTGCAACCAACATATCTTCAAAAACTTACAGACCAGCCTGGCGAAGGAATCCAGCCTCGATGGGAGCGCGGTCGATGACACGGGCAAGCCCCTCGCAGGCGTGACGGTGTCGCCCTCGAGCGAGATGGCCATCGACGGGCGTGGGTACGGGCTCCCCAATCCGCCCAAGGCGGTCACCGACGCGGCCGGCCGCTTCACGCTGGCGGGGCTGCCGGCGGGCTACATGCAAGTGCGGGCCCGGCTCCCTGGGCACTGCTTTAGCGATCAGACTATCCACGCGGTTCCGTCTGCGGCTGTCGCCCTGCGCCTGAGCCGCGCTGGTGGGCTCGTCGTGGCTACGGTCGATCCCGCGGGCAAGGCGGTCGCGCGGTTCGAGGATAACCCGCTGCTGGTCGAGGTCGAGTCCAAGGACGGCGCGAAGATCGGCACCTGGGGCGGCAGCGCGCAGGTCAAGGACGACGGTACCGTCGTCTTCACGGACATCCTCCCGGGGGAGTACCGGGTCTGGGTACACCCCAACCCCTCCAGCGAGGACCGGCAGTACGCCCCGGACCAGTTCGTGCGGATCGAGCCCGGCGGCAGGACCGAGGTGCGCTTCGTCCTGGGCGGCCCGCCCGGGCCCACGGTCAGGCTCGAGATCCGGGCCGCGACGGGCGAGCCCGCGGCGGGGTTCAGCGAGATGACGGTGGCGGGTTCCGAGCGGCGGGTCTTTGTGGGCGGCGAGGTGCTGCTCTCGAACGACGCCATCCGCAGTGCGAGGGTGACCCACGGCGAGGGCGCTGCCTGGCAGATCGAGGTCGTGTTCACCGAGGCTGGGGGGGGCCGCTTCGCGGAGATCACGGAGGCCGCCACTGGCCGGCCGCTGGCGATCGTGGTCGAGGGGGGGTTGCTCTCGGCGCCCATCGTCCGCGAGCCCATCGCCGGCGGCAAGGCGGTCATCACCGGCGCCTTCAGCGAGGCCGAGGCTCGGCGCATCGCCAGGGGGTTGGCGGGAGGGCAGTGAGCATGGCATCGCACGGGACCTACGGCCGCACGACGGTGGGCTGGCTGGTCGGGGTGCTGCTGGCCGGGCTGGCGGGGTTGGGCCAGGCGCCGCCACCGGCGCCTGAGTTGGTGGCGGAGATGGACGAGTTCTACGATGGCGTGGACGAAGAGACGCGCGCCTTCCTGCAGCAGGCGGTGCGCCGCGGCCTGGGGCCGGGCAGCTTCGCGGCCGAGGGCGCCGCAGCCCAGGAGCCAAGAGAGCAGCGCGCTGACCAACAGGCCCGCTGGCTGGCGCTGATCGAGGGGGACCGCTACGAGGCCATCGAGAACCTGGGCGCAGCGCACTGCGTCCAGGCGGTGCCCGCCCTGCTGCGCTTCGCCACGGCGCGGGAAGCCGGCGATCCGAAGGCCCGCTGGCTGGCCATACGGGCGCTGGGCCGTATCGGCGATGAGCGGGCGATCCCCGAGCTGGTCTACCTGGTGAACTACCCCGAGGAGAACAGCCGCATGTGGGCTCGCGCCTCGCTCTACCGGCTCACGGGCCGCTGGTTTGGCGGGGACCGGGACGCCTGGGGAAACTGGTGGAACCAGACCGGCGGCGAGCCGCGCTATGTCCCCGAGGAGCGCTACCCGGGGGGCCCCAGGGGCATCCGCTTCCTGCAGGGCGGCGGGGTGGTGAACCTCGCCCCCAACGGCAAGCGCTCCTGGGGCCCGGAACAGGCCGCCGGTGAGCCGGATACCTTCCAGGCCGGCGATATCGTGACGGCTTGGGCCAGCCTCACTCCCGACGAGGCCCAGGAGTGGCTCCAACTCGAGTACGAGAAGGCTGTGACCATTGCCGGAGTCAACGTCCGCGAGACCTACAACCCCGGGGCTGTCTGCAAGGTCACCGCCTTGGCGGGCGAGGCCGGCGGCGAGCTCGAGGAGGTGGTCCTCTGGGAGGGCGCAGACCCCACCCGCGAGGCGCCAGGCGTGTTCGCCGTGCCGGTCCAGGGCGAGGTGACCGCCAAGCGGGTGAAGGTCTACCTCGACAGCCCCCGCGTGTCCGGCTGGAACGAAATCGACGCCGTCGAGCTGGTGGGCAAGGACGGGTCCCGCCAGTGGGCCCGGAGCGTCACTGCCAGCAGTACCTATGCGGAGCGGACGGGCGCGCGCGGGGGAGGCGTTGAGATGATCGACCTGGATGCCCCTCTGGTCCGGTGATGCCCGTCGTACGTCAGCCGTGGCGGATGGGTGAAGCGACTGCGGCCCCAGGGGCGAACGCGCCAGCGGCAGAGGCCCGCCGCATCTCCACCAGACCCGCCAACGGTGCGATCCCGGTGCCCTGGAGATGCGCTCGGCCCGAGCGCCAGCGGCGGAGGCCCGCCGCATCTCCACCAGACCGGCGGCGCGCCGGGCTGGCTTGCGCCATCCCTCTGCTTGCCCTCCAGGCCCCCGTCGCGCGCCGATGGTGGAGGGCAAGGGCAGGGCGCACCAGCGGCCGGACCGCCGCCGTATGCCCGGCCAGCCCAGTACGGCCTCAGCCCGGCCGCCAGAGGTCGATGGGCCGGCCGACGTCGGTCTGGAAGGGCAACTCGACCACACGCCCCTGCCCGGCCGAGGCATAGGCGGCACAGACGATCTCCAGGACGGCGCGGCCATCCTCGCCGGAGACCAGGGGCCGGCGGTCGTGACGGACGCAGTCCACGAAGTGGGCCATTTCCTGCGGGAAGCCATAGTTCCAGGCCTCTTCAAACATGGTGAAGCTCCAGCCCTGGGTCGAGCCGGCCTTCTCGACGGCGTAGCCGTAGCCCTTGCGCGAGTAGGTATGGATGGCGTTGCCGCGCAGCATATCAGCGTACGCAACTCCGTCGCTACCATATACTTCAGCTCTGTCATCCATGCCGCCTAGCTTGGCCCAGCTCTCTTCGGCCAGGCCGCGGCAGCCGCCCTCGAACTCGACGATGATGAGGGCGTCGTCCTCGCCGCGGGTGCGGGCGCCGTGCACGTAGGTGCCCATCTGGGCCGAGACGCGCAGGGCCCTGGGTCGAGCCCGGCCGTCCGGTCCGGAGAGCATCCAGCGGAAGAACTCGACGGCGTGGCAGCCCATGTCCATGGTGACGCCGCCGCCGGAGCGCCGGGCGTCCCAGAACCAGGCCGCGTGGGGGCCGTCGTGCTTCTCGGCCTGCTTGACCAGGTAGGGCTTGCCGAGGGCGCCCTCGTCCAGCAGCTTCTTGAGCCGCGCATATTTGGGTGCGAAGCACAGTTCCTCGGCGTACATCAGTTTGACGCCGGCCTGGCGGCAGGCGGCGATCATGCGGTCGCACTCGGCGAGGCTGAGGGCCATGGGCTTCTCGACCACGACGTGCTTGCGGGCGGCCGCCGCGGCCAGGACGGCCTCGGCGTGCAGGTCGTTGGGCAGACCCAGGACGACCAGGTCAATCTCGGGCCGGGCGAACAACTCGCGGTAGTCGCTGAACCAGCGCGGAATGCCATGCTGCTCGGCGAACCGCCGGGCGTTCGCAGGCGTCGCCGAGGCCACGCCCAGAACGGCAGCGCCAGGTACGGTCTTCAGCGCCTCGACGTGAAGGGTGCTGACAAACTGGCTACCCACCAAGCCGACCCCGACGGTATCCATGGGAGGGTCCTCCTGATGCCGACCGGCGCGTGCATCTGTAGGTCCCGACTCCGGTCGGGACCTCTGGGCCGGACGGATTCCGGCCCTACAGCCAGCGCCGGCCACCGTCACCGACTCACGCCAGGGCGAGGGGGTCACAGGCCCGGATGGGCTGGAAGACGAAGGGCTGGCGGAAGAGCTGGATGATGCTGTCGGGGTGGGTATTGCGGGACGCCCTGGGGGGCAACTCGGCGGTCCCGCGCAACACCGTCACCCGAGAGTAGGGCGCCGTGAGCCTGAGGGCCCCGAAGGTCTCGCCGCGCGCCCTCCGGACCGCCTGTTCGGCGCCCTGGCGGATGCGCTTCCGGGCCTCTTCGGGGCTGAGATGGATGGCATGGATGTTGTGGCGGCTGTAGGCGCTTTCGGGGAGGTGGTGTCCGGGGTCCGACTGCGTCCCGCGCTTCACGGCGACCGCCTCGATGCCGGGGACGAGAGCGCGGGCTTCCTCGCTGAAGGCCTGGTCGCCGGACGCGAAGATGCAGCGGATCCCAAGTTCCCCGGCGCACAGGGCGAACTGGCCGAACTCGCCCACCGACACGCCGTTGACCGCCTCGTCGCGGTAGCCGAAGCTCTGGGTGTGGGCCAGGTGTGCAAAGCAGGTCCCCGCCTTGGCGTGCTGGCCGACCCAGGCCACGGCGTCGTGCCGGGCAGGGTCCAGGAAGAAGGGCCACGATTCGGGCCAGCCGCGCATCAACTCCGCACGGGGGTGCAGCAGCCCGCCGTCGATGGCACCATGCCCATGGCCGTCGGACACGGTGATCGCGGTGGCCCCGGCGGCGAGGAAGCCCTCGATGGCCGCGTTGACCTCCTGGGTGAGCAGCGCCTTGCCCTTCTCGTAGTAGCGGCTCTGGGGGGTGCACCAGTCCTCGAAGTTCACCATCCCGCAGACGCCTTCCATGTCGGTCATCAGGTAGATACGCATCGGGCTGGCCTCCTGCTTTGCGCCGTTACTCATCGACGAGCCGGATACCGCTGTCGGTATCGGTGGCATCGCGGTTGCCGGCGACGGGGGCGCCGGAGTCGGGCAGGACCGGCAGCGTCGCCGCCATGGCCTGGGTAACCGCCACCACATCCCCATCTCGCTCGAAGGCGCGCACCATGCGCCGGAAGATCTCGCTGTGGCACTGGGCTGCCAGGCAGTCGCTGTCGGCGATGACCACCATTTCGCGGCGGGCCCGGGTGTGGGTGACGTTGACGCGGTTGGGGTCGCCGACGAAGCCGATGCCGGTGCCCGGGTTGCTGCGGGCGTAAGTGATGATGACCACGTCGCTCTCGCCGCCCTGGAAGCTGTCCACGGTGGCGATGCGGGCCCTGGTGAAGGCCGTCCACTGCGCCTCGTCCGGGGCCTTGTCCCCGAGCACAGCGCGAACCGCCTCGAGCGTCAGTCCGCTGCGCACCAGCCGCACCTGCCGGCGATAGGGCGAGATCACGGTGATCTCATTCAGCGGGTAGCGCCGGAGGTAGTCCAGCACCAGCCGCACGGCCAGGGCCGCCTCGAGACGGTTCTCCAGACCCGGACGCTTGCCCTCCAGCACCAGCCGTTCGGAACGGACTGCCGTCGGCAGGGCGCTGGTACGGTAAAGCCGCAGGGTGGCCGACGGGAAACGCCGTTGCCGCTCACCGAAGGGCAGCGCGAAGTACTCCGCCTGCGAGTTGGCCCGGACCCGGGCGTCGTAGAAAAGGGTCGACGCAAAGCGCATCAGCCGGGGGTTCTGGCAGCGATAGGACTGGTTGAGCAGCAGCAGCGGGATGCCGCGGTTCTCGGTGAGCCATTGCAGCCCGCTGCGGGTGACCAGGAGCCACTGGGAAGGCAGGCGCACACCGGTGCGTTCGGCCAGGTCGGCCAGCAGGGCTGGCTCCAGGGGGTGCGGCGGCAACTGCATGGGGTCGCCGAAGCACGCGGCCCGGTCCGCCAGGGACATGCACAGGACCATCTCGTCGGAACGGGCCATGCCGGCCTCGTCGTAGACCAGCGTATCGAAGGGACCCTTGGCTTCGCACTCGCGGCGGACCAGCTCCGAGCGCAGCAGTCCGATGGGCGTTCCGGCGAGGATGTAACTTCCCGTCGCGGCGCGGCGGTCGGCCAACTGGCGGCGCACGGCCTCGTCCTCGTGCCAACTGGCCTCGGCAACGTCGGGCGCCACGGCGTCGCGGCTATACCCGGTGCGCAGCAGGGGCAAGTCCGCCAGCCGTCGGCAGAGGTTGTCCACGGCGGTGTTGGATGGCGCCGTGATGAGCAGCCGCCGGCCGCGGGAGCAGAGCTCGCGCACGACCTGTTCGAGGACGCAGGTCTTGCCGGTGCCCGGGGGCCCCTGGACGAAGACGAGGGCGTTGGCCTCGCGCACGGAGCTGGCGAAGGCCCGTGCCTGAGAGGGGTCGAAGTGAGCCGGGGCAGGGCCTGGCCGGCCATCGAAGGACGTATCGCACAGACCCAGCATGCAGCGCAGTGAGCCCGACAGGGCCGCGTCGGGCTGCCGTATCTCTTCCGCCACCGCGGCCATGGCGCCGGCGATGAACTCATCCGGGCCCCGCCGCATCATGGCGCACAGGTACTCGTCCAGCGGATAGGGCATGGCAGGGTCAGCCCAAGACAGGCGCCCGTAGAAAAGGGAGGTCTCCAGGAGGTCGACTCGCAACTCGCCGATGGGAGTCAGGTTGCCATGCCGAATCACGTTCAGGGAGTCGCCCTCGTAAAGCACCGAGGACTCTTCCGTCGGCAGGGGGACTCGCAGGGTCAGGTCGCCATCGGGGAACCGCTCGATCACCTCGGCCGCCCCCAGCCGCAGCACAAACAACCGCCGGTGGTCAGCCCGCACCTGGCAGCAGGTCACCAGGAGCTCCATGTCAAGGGCCACTTCCCGCGGGGTCCGCATGGGGATGCTGAACGTCCCGCCCGAGGCCTCGGGAGCGGGCTCCGCAGCCTGGGGCGGCGGCGGCGCGGGGGCGGGTCCCGGTTCCTGGGCGCCACGGGCGAAGGAGCCGTCGAGGGGCAGTTCGAGCTGGCGGCTGACTTCATCGATGGCGTACTCGCTCAGGGCCCGCTCGATGAGCCGGTCGCGGGACTCGCTGCGCAACTGACGCATGACGCGGAGGATCCGCGGCGCATGGTGACAGGCCACGGCGTCGAGGGCCTCCCGGAAGGCCTGTCCGCGCAGGCGCCGGACGTCCCGGTGGCGGCCGTCGCGGCGGAGGTGGTCGAGGATGTCGTAGACGACCTCCAGGCGTTCACCGTAGGTGACCTCCGTGTCCTCGATGAACGAGGGCGACTGTTCGTCGATGCACGGCTCGCCGTCCTGGATCGAGAGCAGGACCCGCTGCACCGCGGTCCGCCCTTCGACGATGAGGACAGGGCACATCTCCTCGGCGTCCCAAGTGCAGAAGGCCGTCCGGCCGGTGTCTTCCACCAGGTCCAGCGTCGTCCCGCAGAGGACCACCGGGGCCCCGTCGTCGAGGCGGAATGGGCTGGGCTGCTGCAGGTCCTGCCAGAGCACGCAGAAGTCCCGGGTGACCACCCGCTCCGCATTCCGCGGCCAGCGTTGGCGGACCTCGTCGAAGAACAGCTCAATCTTGGCCAGTTCGTCCTTCACCTTCGAGCGGACAACATGCACCGGCTGGCGGGGATGGCAAGCCTGCAAGTACGATCGGCCCAGCGCCTCCCGCATTCTGGAGCAGCTCCTCCCCACGGCAGAGCTCGAGACCGAGCGTGCCGCTCTGGCGTGGCGAGCCCTCGCGGACGACCGGTCAGGCCCGGCTGGCGTCTCCGACTATCTGATGGGCCATGTGTCCCGCGAGCTCGACGCGTGTCCCGTGCACACCCTTGACCGCAAGGCGGTGAAGCACCCGAGCTCTGTGCGGGTTGGGTAAGGCGTCACGAGCTTCCAGGACCGGGTGGTGCGCCTGCAGGCCATCCGGCAGTTCCTGGGGCTTGTCCTGGCCGCTCCCGAGCTGGCCCATCTGCCCGCTCAGGTCCCGGAGCCCTGTCCGCACTGCGGGTCGCTCCGGCCTCGCCTGCGGGTCAGGCTCCGCCCAGTCCACCTGTCCGGCACGGTCCCGGTCACCTGGAGAGCCCCGCCGGCACAGGCATCACGAGCCGCTCCAGGCACAGCATCAGCCATCCCCCGCGACGCCGGCCACGACGCAGAGGCAGTGGTCGTGGTATGGAGCGGGGTGCTCGGTGGCCATGACTGCCGTCACGTTGCCGTCCTGTTCTTCGGTGCGATGGGAAGCTGGCTGGCTGGCATATCAGGAGGGAACGCCCCACGATCCCGTGATCTGGTAGCAGGTTGAATGTTGGTATCAATAGTGATACTATAAGACATGGCGAGCATCGCTGAGATACTGGCGCACATGCGTCGCACCCCCGGGGGCGTGCGGTTCGCAGACCTGTGTCGTGTCTGCAACGAGTTCTTCGGGGCGGCTCGCCACCGTGGGACCAGCCACCGAGTCTACAGGACGCCGTGGCCGGGGGACCCGCGGGTGAACATCCAGAGCGCGAAGGGGATGGCCAAGGCGTACCAGGTGCGCCAGGTCCTGAGAGCCATCGAACGGTTGACAGATGCAGCCAGTGCTTCACCGTGACCGCTATACTTACCGGGTCACCTGGTCTGATGAAGACGGGGAGCATGTCGGTCTCTGTGCGGAGTTCCCCAGTCTGAGCTGGCTTGCGCCTACTCCGGAAGAGGCGCTCCAGGGCGTTCGCGGGCTTGTGGCTGAGGTGGTGGCGGACCTAGAGGCCGGCGGGGAGGCGGTGCCGGAGCCGGTGGCGGTGCGTTCGTTCAGCGGGAGGTTCGTCGTGCGGGTTCCTCCCGAGGTACATCGTGAGCTGGCGATGGAAGCCGCCGAGGCCGGCGTCAGCCTCAACCGCCTGGCCAGCGCGAAGTTGGCCAGATAGGGAATGGTGCGCCAACGGCTGCATGCACCCGGACACGGAGGCGCTCGGCGTGCCTCCGCGCCGCCGATGCTGGCGCTGGACCATGGGGGATAGGGCATGGGATCCCTGGGCAGGCTGTCTGGCAAGCGCGGCAGCCCGCCCGCGAGAGGGAGGGCATGGATCCCATCGCCGTAGCACCGGCCCCGGAGGCAGCCGCTGCAGCGGCGACAGCCGCGCCAGTAGCCCCCCGCCAGGCTGCGCCGCCTGGGGACCGCGGCGTTTCCGAACGCCGCCGCCGGGTTGCGGAGGACCCGGTCTCCAGGGGGGCACGCCCCGTCCAGCGTTCCCCCGGCCGATGCTGCCGTCGGCGATCCTGGGCTGGATGCGCAGGAGCAGGGGGCCAGGGCGGTCCCGACAGAAGCGATGGCGCGGCGGCAACAACGGAAGAGCGGCTGGGCGTCCGACGACGAGCTCCGCCTGCGGCCTCCGCAACGGCGGCGAGCCCGATCCCGGCCGGGTGGGCGGCCATGCCCCGGACAGGTGGCGCTATAGTGGTTGGCGATGGCTGCCTGGCGGGGCGGGCGGCGGGCGCTCCCGGGCACAGGCTACCGGTGGCGGGGGATCGTGTCGGGTCGGCGGCATCGGGAGACGGGTACGATGGCACACGCAGCGTATGGTCTGATGGCGGCGGCGGCGGTCCTGGGGGCCGCGGCCTGCCAGGCAGGACCCACCGCGGTACGGGTCGAGAACGGTGCCCCCCGCATCACAGTCGATGGCCAGCCCGTGCGCGGGCGCATGTTCTTTGGCGCCCCGGGCCGTTCGCCCATCCGCGTGGAGACCTCCCCGCAGGAACTGTCGCTGGAGTTCACAGCCCTTGAGGACGAGCCCGCCAGCGCGACGATGCACCTGCGCTTCAACCAGGAACCGGGCGCGATCGTCTTGGACGACGTCCGGGTGGTGGACCTGGGCACGGGGCGGGAGGTGATCCCGGCGTGCACCTTCGAGGGCGGCGCGGCGGACTTCGAGCGCGACTGGACCTTCTGGCCGACGGGAGCGGCCAACACGGTGGCGACGGTCGAGGTGGCCGAGGGTCGCGGGCGGGGCGGGACGCGGGGGCTGGCAGTGGCCCTGCGGGCCCCCACCGATGGGCACTGGCCGGACTGGCACCTCTACCACCGGGCCAACCTGGCCCTGGAGGCCGGGCACCGGTACCGGGTGACCTTGTGGATCCAGTGTGACCGCGAGCGGCAACTGGCGGTGGCCTTCTACCGGCCGGGGACGACGTTTGTGCTGCTGGGTGCGCCGCAGGGGGCCTTCGAACAGCAGATCGGGCTGGCGGCGGCCGCCGGGGTGGACTTCGTCAGTTTCCCCTGTCCGTTGCCCTGGCCCGAGCCTGGCCAGGCCCTCGACTGGAGCGGCGCCGAGGCCGCCTGCCGGCAGGTGCTCGGGGCCAACCCCAAGGCACGGCTCCTGCCGCGCATCGGCATGCATCCGCCGGCGTGGTGGCTGAAGGCGCATCCGGAGGCCGTCATGCAGTGGGAGAACGGCCCGCGTGCCGAGGGCCGGGACTTCACGGTGGCGTCCCCGGTCTACCGCCGGGACGCGGCGGCGCGGCTGGGGGCCCTGGTGGGCCGTCTGGAGGAGGTCTTCGGTGACCGCATGGCGGGCTACCATCCCTGCGGGCAGCACACGGGCGAGTGGTTCTACGAGGGCAGTTGGGCACGGCCTCTGTCGGACTACTCCGTCGCCATGCGGGACGCCTGGCGGCTCTGGCTGGCGGAGCGCTACGGCACGGCCGCCGGGCTGCAACGGGCCTGGGGACAGGCGGATGTCGTGCCCGAGGCCGCCGAGATCCGTGCGGCGGCAGCACGGCATGCGGCCCCGGCAGGGATCCTGCGCGACCCGCGGACGGAGCGCCCCCTGATCGACTTCGCCGAGTTCCAGCAGGAGGCCATGGCGGACTGCGTGGCGGCGCTGGCCAAGGCGGTGAGGGAGGCCTCCGGCGGACAGCGATTGGTGGTCTTCTTCTATGGTTACGGCTTCGAGTTCGGAGCCCTGGGGACGAGCCCTTCCGTGTGCGGGCATTACGCCTTGCGCCGGCTGCTGGGTTGCCCCGACATCGACGTACTCTGCTCGCCGATCTCCTACTGGGACCGTGGTCTGGGCCAGTCGGCGCCGTGCATGAGCGCCGCCGAGAGCGTGGCCCTGGCCGGGAAGCTCTGGCTGCGGGAGGACGATACGGCGACGCACCTCAGCAGCGGCCAGTTCCCCGGCTGGCGGGAGAAGGCCACCACGCCGTGGGAGTCCATCACGCAACTGCAGCGCAACGTGGCCCAGGAGGCCCTCCGCAACCAGGCGAGCTGGTGGATGGACCTGGGAGCCACGGGCTGGTTCAACGACCCGGCCATGTGGCAGGAGATGACGCGCCTGGAGGCCATCGACAAGCCCCTGCTGGCGGTGCCGACGCCGTTCCGGCCGGAGGTGGCCGCGGTCCTGGATGAGCGCAGCATGCTCTACGTCGCCGAAGGGGGCCACGTGGTCACCCGGCCCTGCGTCTACGAGGTACGGACGCCCCTGGGCCGCATGGGCACCCCCTATGGCCAGTACCTCCTCGACGACGTGGCCGCGGGGCGGGTGCCGGCACGGCTGAAGGTCTTCCTGAATGCCTGGGTGGTGCCGACGTCCTTGCGCGAGAAGCTCATCCAGGCGACGGGCACCGGCGTCAGCCTGTGGTGCTACGCGCCCGGATACCTGGACGGCGACGGCGTCGCCGGTGCGGGCATGCGGGAACTGACCGGGTTCGACCTGGTGCCGGTGGCGCCGGACCAGGCCTGGGCCGAACCGACCGCGGTTGGCCGGGCCCTGGGCCTCACCCGCGGATTCGGGGTCAAAGGCGCCGTGAGGCCCCTCTTCGCCGCCCGCCCCGCAGACGGCGTCCAGGTGCTGGCCACCTACCCGGACGGGTCCGCGGCCGTGGCCCTCCGCCAGGGCCCCGACCGCGCGGCCCTGTTCGTGGGGGCTCCCGGGCTGACGTCGGAACTCCTGCGGGTGGCCGCCCGGCTGGCAGGGGTCCACCTCTACACGGACGTCGACTGCAACGTCTATGCCAGTGGCCCCTTCGTGGCCCTGCATGCCTCCCAGGACGGCGCCGTGGTGCTCGACACTGGCCGCGAGGGCGAGGTCACCGACGTGCTGACCGGGGCCACGGCCGGCAAGGGCCCACGCCTGAACCTGACGCTCCGCCAGGGCGAGACTCGCATCCTGAAGCGCTGAGGCGGGGGCGGAAGGGATACCGGTGACCGGCAACCGGTGACTCGGGGCTCACCGGCGCGTTCGCGCCTGGGGAGGCATTGCGGTCGCTGCCGCCGTGACGTACATTACGTATGAAGCCTATACGGCAGGGGAGCCCCCCGCGATGAACACCAAGCTGACACTGCGCCTTGATGACCAGCTCATCCGCCGGGCGAAGCGCTACTCCAGGCGGACCGGGAAGTCGGTCTCCCAACTCGTCTCCGACTACTTCTCGCTCATCGATGTCGGTGAGCCCATTCCGGGCACCGAGTTGACCCCACGGGTGCGCGCCATGGTCGGGTCTCTTAGGGGCGCCCTGGCGACCGAGGAGGACTACAGGCGGTATCTCGAAGGGAAGCACCGGTGAGGGTGCTCTTCGACACCAACGTCGTGCTCGATGTGCTGATGCAGCGCGAACCGCACGTTGACGCTGCTGCGAAGCTGTTTGCGCTCGTCGACAACGGGCGCATCGAGGGCTGGGTCTGCGCCACCACCGCCACGACCATCTTCTACATCACCGCCAAGGGCTTCGGGGACCGTCGGGCGCGCGAGCAGGTCCGCGACCTGCTGGGCCTGTTCGCTGTGGCCGCAGTCGACAAGTCCGTGCTCGATTCGGCGCTGAACACGGGCTTCTCCGACTATGAGGACGCGGTCATCCACGAAGCCGCGCGAGCGAGCGGGGCGACGGTCATCGTGACGCGTGACCGGGAGGGTTTCGCCGACTCGAGCGTCCCGGCCATGAGCCCAGAGGAGCTGCTGGCGGCGATCGCCGCCTCGTCATGATCCGCCGGCGTTCTCGACAGGACGGCGCAGCGGACCCCGCAGGCGCCGGGTCGTCTTACGCCCGGAAGTAGCCCCGGTACTGCTCGAGGGCCGTGCAGATGGCCTCGATGTTCTCCAGCGGGACGTCCGGGCCGCACTCCGCCGACAACCAGAGGCCCCCTTCGCGGGAGCCCAGTGCCGCCACGCACTCGCGCACGTGGTCGTTGAGGTCCTGGGGCGAGGCGAAGGGGAAGAGCTGCCGGTCGAGGTCGAGGTTGATGCAGACCTTGCCCTTGCACTCGCGCACCAGGTTCTGCAGGCCATTGGCGCGGATCTGGGGGTTGAGGACGTTCACGCCGCAGTCGATCAGGTCCCTGATGATGGGCACGATATGCCCATCGGTGTGCATGTAGACATTGGCCCCGGCGGCATGGCAGAGGCCATACATGCGGGCGTAACAGGGCTTCAGGTACTGGCGCCACTTGTGTTCGCCGACGGCGAGGCGGTCCTGCATGCCGAGGTCATCGCCGAAGTACATCATCGCCGGCTTGCCTTGGAGCATGCGGGTGATCTCGCCGCAGTTGTAGGCCAGGACGATGTCGATGAGCTGCTGCAGCTCAGGGGCGTCTTCGGCGAAATCGATCATCAGTTCCTCGAAGCCGCGCAGGTCCGGCAGGATCAGCCACATGAAGCCATGCTTGAACCCGGAGCCTGCCGGGGGCGCCTTGAGGCGATGCACGTCCGCCCGCGTGGGTACGGGATGGCCGGTGACGATGGACTCGGCCCCGTGCCGGATGTTGCTCCAGACGCAACCCCAGGCGTCGACGTGCGTTCCGGCGGCATAGGTGCCCGGGACGTAGTCGTAGTTGCGCGGCTGTTGGCCCTGCTGGCCGAAGATGATGGGGTGACGGCGCACGAGCTGGTCGAGTTCCTCGCGGTACTGGATCCAGGTCGCCGGCAGAAGGCCCATCTGCACGGGGATGTACTCGGGGCCCTCGTAGTTCATGGCCTTGGTGCGGTCGTCGGACATCGTCGGGCAACTCCTTTCCTGGTGGCGTTCCGCGGATCGGTTGCTGGGCCGGCCAGGGGTCTCGGCGGGGGGTTCCCGCGGTCACTTCACCCGTTCCAGGCAGGCGGCGTACTCGTGCCGGAGCACGGGGCGCTTCTCGGTGCCGCTGCGCAGAACCATGTCGAGCACCAGCGGCACCTCCAGCAGTTCCCGGTCGCTGAAGGGGATGGTGCCATCGCGGAAGAAGGCGAGCATGGCCTGGTAGAGCGGCATCCACACGGACACCCCCGGCTCTGGCTTCATGAACGGGTACTCAGGCGATTCGGCGTGTCCGAAGAGCTTGAGGCGGAAGCCGTACCAGTCGCCCGGCTGGGTCCCCGGCACGATCTGGATGGTGCCGCGAGCCGGGCCTGCCGGGCTGTCGGCGGCGTAGCGGAAGAAGATCACCAGGGGGCCGCGGACCGTGACCCCGGGCTGGTCCCAGGCGAAGTCATGCGTCTGGATCTCCTCGACGCCGGGGCCCAGGACCGTGGTCAGGATGCTGATGGCGTGCGGCACGTACCACCAGAAGTGGTTGCTGGGGCCGGTGACGTTGGCCACTTTGATGGGGGCGAAGGTGGCGCATTCCCGCCGGGCAGCGAGCACCCCGGGGTCTACCGCCAGCAGCGACGCGGCAAACACCGGGTTGCCGGACGCGCGGCCCAGCGCAATCAGCTCGGCGGCGTCCGCGGCCGAACCCGCCAGGGGGCGGTTCAGGAAGGTGCGTACCCCGGCCTTCACGAAGGGGGTCGCCAGCTCCAGGTAGCGTTGCGGCAGCTCCTCGGCGATGAAGACGCCGTCGACCTTGCCGATCATGTCCGTGGGGGCCGGCACCACCGTCACCCGGAGCCTCTCCCGGACCGCGTCGGGGAGCGTCTCCCGGTGCCACAGGTGGGTGACGGTGAGGCCGATGCGCTCGCCCAGTCCGGCGCTGAGTTCGTCCGCGAAGACGGACCCGTGGCCTTCGTAGCCCACGATGCCCAGGCGCACGGGCCTGGTCGGCTCGGCGGCGGCGCGGCTGGCGACGGCAGCAGAGAACAGTGCGGCCAGAGCCATGCGGAGGACTCCCGTATCCATAGCTTGGGCTCCACGGCGCGGCGGGGCGGTGCCGATCTCAGAGGATAGCCCCCTGCCCCGGCAAGGTCAACCGTGCCCCCGGGCCTGCAGCCGCCTGATACACCGCCAGGTCCCGGGCCGAGAACAGCACCAGGCGAACCTCCTCGATCCCGGGGGCCTCGGCCTGACGGAGGACATCGAACACGACCCCGGCCGCCCGCTCGATGGGGTAGCCGTAGACGCCGGTGCTGATGGCCGGGAAGGCGATGGTGCGCAGGCCATGCTCGACCGCGAGGCGCAGGCTGTTGCGGTAGCACGACGCCAACCGCTCCGCTTCGCCTTGGGTGCCCCCGTGCCAGACGGGGCCCACGGTGTGGATAACGAAGCGGGCCGGCAGGCGGAAGCCCGGTGTGATGACGGCCTGGCCGGTGGGGCAAGGCCGTTGCGGGGGCCGCAGGGCCCGGCAGGCGGCGAGCAGCTCGGGCCCGGCGGCACGGTGGATGGCGCCGTCGACGCCGCCGCCCCCCAGCAGGCGTGAGTTCGCCGCGTTCACGATCGCGTCAACCGCCTGCCTGGTGATGTCGCCCTGAACGAGGGTGATGGTCATGGTCGCCGCCCCCGGTCGGCCAGCGAAGCTCCGCCTCAAACCGCCGAGAGCTCCCAGTGGTCTGGAGGCCGGGATCTCCTATCCCGGCGGCGGGCTACGGAGAACCCGCCCTCCAGGCGTTCCCGGCTTGGCCGGGAACTTGCTCAAGCGTGCAGGTGTTGCGTCAGCAAGCGCTGGCTGGATCGCCCGCGCCTGCCTGTGCGTACGCGCAGACACGACCTCGTGGGCACAGGCCCCGCGCCTGCGGGACCGCTCCATGACTCGCCGGGGCCGCCCCTACTTCAGCATGATCTGGCCGCCCGTGACCGGGATGGCCTGTCCGGTCTCGTAGTCCTGCTCGACACAGTACAGGATCGCCTTCACCACGTCCTCCGGCAGGCAGCCCCGGCCCATGGGCACCTTGGCCTCGTAGGCCGCCCTCACCTCGGCGATCGTCTTGGCCCCGGGGACCTTGCCCGTACTGAGGTACTGCACGAACAGGCCGCTTTTCGGGTCGCTCCACAGAGGCCCGTCGAAGTAGTTGCCGGGGCAGACGCTGTTGACCTTGATGCGGTCGTCGATGAGTTCCTTGGCGAAGCTCTGGGTCAGGCCGATGGTACCGAACTTGCTGCCGGCGTAGGCGCCGTTCTTGTTGCTGCCCTCGAGGCCGCTCTTGGAGTTGATCTGGACGATGTCGGTCCAGGGCCCCCTGCCCTCGACGTTCTGGGCCGCCATCACCCCGGCGGCATGCTTGACGCAGAGGAAGTAGCCCGTGTAGTTGACCGTGGTGACGAAGTCCCATTCGGCCTTGGTCATGGTCTTGACCGAGCCGGCCTTGAGCACCCCGGCGTTGGCGACGAACAGGTCGATGCCCCCGCACTGGCGGACGATCTCGCGCACCATGGCCGCGACGCTCTCCTCGTCGGCGATGTTGGCGGCCACGGCCAGGGCCCGGTGCGGGCCGCAGGCCGCGCTGATCTCCGCGGCCGCCTTCTCGGCGCCCTCGCGGTTGAGGTCGGCGATGACCACGATACCGCCGTGGGCTGCCAGGCCCTGGGCGATGCCGAGGCCGAAGCCCTGGGCGCCGCCGGTCACGACGCAGACCCGGTTCTGGAGGCGGCCGGCGCCGCCGCCCGTGGCGCTGACCTTGCGGCGGTAGGATTCGACTTCCCAGTTCTCGATGAAGCCATACCGTGCCGGCGTCAGGTAGCTCGGCCCCCCGAAGGCGGCCGTGAGCTGCTGGACCCGGGCCGCATCGCGGGCGGCGATGAGCGCGGCGCGGGCGTCCTTGAGGGTCTCGCCGACACAGAACACCGCCTGGTCCGCCTTGGCAACGATCTTCGGGGGATAGCCGCGCTTGGCCCGGAAGGTCTCCAGGTCGCTGGGGTCGCCCGTGCATTCCAGGGCAAAGCTCTTGGCGTAGACGATGTGGTCGGGGCTCAGCGGCCCATGCGCCGGAACGAACGGCTCGCTCACGGCCACCAACGCCCGGGTCGCACCCCCAAGCAGGGACCGGACCCGCGGCGCACGCGCCATCATGAAGCCGGTGTCCAGGGCGCCGGTCTGCAACCCCGTCGGAACGCCGGCGGCAGCATAAGCCTGACGCAGCGTGGCCATGATCTGCTCGTACTGCGCCTGGATCCCCTCGAGGGTGTCTGCCGCCACGAACACACCGTGGTTCTGCAGAAACATCACCTTGGGCACGGACCCCGTCTTCGCCCGGGCCTGGCCAAGAGCCTTCTTCACCACCAGGGACAGGGTCGCACCCGGGTTGCAGTAATCCAACCAGAGAGCCTCCGGGAATAACCGCGCGCAGGCCTGCTTGCCGTCGACGGCACAGGTCATGCCGTTGACCATGGGGGGGTGCAGGTGAACGACAAAGGGGTAGTCGATGACATCATGCACCGGGGCCTCGACCGACGCCCGGCCACTGCCCAGCGGCCGGACGGCCGCCTCCATCAGCCCCTTGACCGCCGCCTCCTTCTCCCACACGTCCGCCGGCAGTCCCGTCGTGAACACCCGCGCCAGCGCCTGGCGGTCCATGCGGATGAACTGCTCCGGCTGGATCTCGGCCAGGGCCACGCCGCTGGGCTTGATGTAGAGCGTCTCCGCCGTCTTGAAGGAGGTATTGCCGCCACCGAGGAAGACGAAGTCCAGGTCGGCACCATAGCGGCGCGATACCGAGGCCAGGTCTCTAAGCTCTTGCATGCTCATCTCTTGTGGCTATCCATACGAAGGCCTTGGTGGGGCCCCTGCCGAGGGCGGGCCATGGGGCTGCAAAGGAACCGGGAAACGTACCGGCTCAAGCCTGCAAATCAACCCCGGGCGGACGGTCCGCGTGTAGACGATACGAGGTTCGCACCTTACAGTGCAGTATGGTTTACATGAGGGGGCCCGTGCTCTTGGCGGGCAGCAGGCCCGAGGCGACGTTCGCTCCAGGACCGACGGACCTGCGACCGGACGACCGGGGCCCATGGCCAGCCCCTCGCGGGTCCACCGGGCACCTCGGACCCTAGCCTTTCGTGGTGACCATGACGACCACACCCCAAGGACAGCAGATCCTCCAGGCGGCAAGAGCCGGTATCGGGCAGTACCTGGCCGAGCGGCTCCAGGACGGCGCCATCGACCGGAGCCAGTTCGCGGCAGCGTCCGCTGCCGTCTGCCCGACCCTCGAGCGGTGGCTGGGCGATGAGCACATCGTGCACCTCGACAAGAACTACCGCGAGGGCGTCCGCCGGGCGGTTGAGGCGGGCCGCTGGGGGGACATTGTTGAGGCCTACCGCAAGGAGGTCTCGTTCGGCACGGGCGGCATCCGGGCCATGATGGCCTATGACCGCGACAGCATCGCCTGCCTGCAGGCCGAGGGCATCGACGCACCGATCCTCAAAGGACCGAACACCATCAACAACCTGGTCCTGCTGCGCTGCAGCGCCGGGGTAGCACGGTTCGGCCGCGAGCAGGGCTTCGATCGCATCGTGGTCGGCTACGACAGCCGCGTCCGCGGCGCCGACTTCGCCCGGGCCGTCGCCGAGCTCTTCCTCGCCTATGGGTACACCGTCTACCTGTTCGATGAGCCGACGCCCTTCCCGGAGGTGACGTTCGCGATCCCGGACGTCACGGTGAAGGCCCACCTGGGCGTCTTCATCTCCGCCAGTCACAACGACTACCGGTACAATGGCTACAAGCTGTGCAACGGCACCGGCTCGCAGTTCAGTCCAAAGGACCGCGACCGCATGCTGGCGGATTTCATCCATCCGGCGACCTTTGCCGAGGTCCGGCGCAAGAGCCTGGCAGAGGCCGACCCCGACGCCCTGGTCTTCCTGGGCGGCGCGGAGCCGCTGCCCGGCGTGCACTACTACCGGAGCCGGCTCAAGAACCTGCACGGACGGCATATTGAGCATACCAAGCGGCTTCTGGCTGACCCCGACGCCATGGTCGCCTGGCAACGGGACCCGGCCACGGCCCTCAACCTCGGCTACTGCGCTTTCCACGGCGCCGGCCGCAGGGCGGTTCCCCGTCTGCTGCACGACCTGGGGCTGAGCCAGGTGACGCCCATCACCGAGAACGGCCTCAACGACCTCGATGGTCTGTTCCCCTGTTTCTGCAGCGATCCTGGACGCGAGCAGCAGCCTGACCCCGGGGATCCGCGGGCGGCGGCCATCGCCATGGCGGCCCTGGAGAGGCAGGTGGGCAGCGAGGCGTTGCGCCAGATCGATGTGGTGGTGGGCACGGACCCTGACGCAGACCGTTGTGGGGTGATCGTGCAAGTTCCTCCCGAACAGCAGGCTATATACGGTGGCACGCGCTACCTTCTGCCGGCGGACGACATGTGGGTCCTGCTGCTGTGGTACCGGCTGCACACGGAGATCACGCGCCATGGGGCGGTGACCGATGCCGCCCGCAAGTTCGTCGTGCTGAGCCACACCACCTCCGACGCCATCGCGCGGCTGGCCCGCAAGCATGGGATCGGGGTGATCAAGTCGTGGGTCGGCTTCCCGGCCCTGGCAGCGGCCACGGAGCGGGTCTGGAACCAGGAGGAGACGGGCGTCCTCTCGGGCCTTGTGGATGGCTGGAGCCTGGCCTCACAGGAGCATAGCGACCGGGAACGGCGCAGCGCGGGCAAGCGCCAGATGCTGCTCTCCCACGGCCTGGTCTGCGAGTGCTTCGACATGTCGGGCGGCAAGCGGGCCATCAACATCGGGGCCATGGAGCAGAGCAACGGCTTCTCCATCCTCGGCGGCCGGCCCGTGGATGAGCACTCCCTCGGCACCAATGGGCACGTCCGCGACAAGGATGGGACCCTCGCCGCACTCCTGGCCGCTGAGGTCGCGACCTACGCCAAGGCCCATGGGACCAGCCTCATCGGCCTCCTGGACCAGCACATCTACACGGACCCTGCTGTCGGTCTGGTGGTGACCGGCTACGAGCCCGACCCTGTGGACGGCGAGTACCCCGGCCTGACGGGCGACAAGATCAAGAAGGACCGTCTGCGGCGGGCTCTGGGACTGGCGCAGTTCGCGCTGGCGGGGGACATGGAGATCGCCGGCAGGCGCGTGCTGAGCGCCGCCATCTACCGCACCGGCAAGTATGACCATGTCTATCCGCCGACCCTCGATTTCCTCTTTCCGGACGAGGGCGTGCGCTTCTACCTCAGCGAGGACCGGCTCAACCACGTGACCGTGCGCCCGTCCGGCACCGGCAACTCGCTGCGCTTCCACTCGCAGCTCCACGAGACCCCGGACGCGGCCGGGCTGCTGGACACCAAACGGCGCCTGTTCCGCGAGAGCGCCGAGATCATGCGCGACCTGCGCCGCCTGCTGAAGGCCGAGTGAGGTGGGCGCGGGGTGGGCCGGCCGGGCTGGGGCTGAGGCCTGGCTGGGTTGGGCAAGCCGTAGCCAGGCCGACGTTGGCGTTGCGGCGGGTCACAACGGGCCGCGCGGGTAAGCCGTGCCTCACCGGCGGGCCCCGGGACGCGGGGGGCCGCCCGGCCCGGGGGGTGGCGGAGTACCCAGCGCCGTCAGACCAGCGCTGCGGTGTGGGCGGATGGGAGGGTCAGCAACGGCCGACGTGTTCATCAGCTACAGCCGAAACGACACGGTGGCCGCAGACCTCATCCGCCGCGAGCTGGAGGAGGCCGGCCTGGAGGTCTTCCTCGACCGCAGCATCGCCTTCACCGCCGACTGGCGCCAATTCATCCGGGAAGCCCTCGAGAAGGCCAGGTCCGTTGTCGTCCTGGTGGGCCAGGCCGGCCCCGGCGAGTACCAGCAGATTGAGGTCGGCGATGCCCTGGAAGTCTGCACGAAGTACCGTAGGCACCTGGGCGCGGTGTTGCTGCCAGGGGCACAGCCGACCGCCGTATCCCACGGGCCTCTCGCCAAGTACCAGTGGTTCGACTGCAGTAGGGACTCCGTCAAGCGGCTGGCCGAGGGCATCTGCGCGCGCCTGGGCCGAACGGCGGCATGGGGCGGTTGCCAGTTTGGCCCGCAGGTCTCCATAGCGGCGCCGTTCCCTGGAGGACGTCAGGCCCCGCTGCGTGTCCACACCCTGGCCAACGCAGCCAGCGAACGGCTGCCTCTTTCCTGCGAGACCTTCGAAGCAGGGATCGAGCGTCTCGAGAAACAGATCGAGGCTTCGGGCCGAGGGTGGCACCCCATCCTGGTCGGCGTGAACCCGACCGGCTTCGCCATCGCGGCGGCCCTCCAGCAACGGCTCTTCGGCGGCGCTCCGCTGGGCTACTACTCGGAAGGGGAAGGCCACACGATCGCCTGGCCCGAGGCCCTCACATCTGGCCGTCCAGACCGGACCGTGTTCGTGGTGGACAGCGAATTGAAGACGGGCAGGAGCCTGCTCAACGTCGTGGAGGCGGTTCGCACGCGGTGCGGGGGGGCCGAGGCGCAACTGCATCTCCGGGTGGCGGCCTTCGGGGTGGAGGTCACCGGCAAGCGGGTCACGGCACTGCAGGAGGACTACCAGGGGGATCCCGATCCGGCTCCATATCCTCCGGAGGTGATGCGGGCCTGGGGCATCGTCTCGGGTCTGAACCTGGATGCCCTCTACATCGCCTGTCTGATGGACGGCCCAGGGACCCGCCGGCCCCTCCAGTTGCGCTGAAGACCGGCCCCGGCCCGGGCGGACCAGGGAGGCTTGCGGCCTGTTGGGCCCCGGCGCAGGCCGGCGCGTGCCGCAGACCACTCCCGGGGACTTGCCGGAGGGGCCCAACGCGCCAGAGGAATCGGCGCACCCTGACGTCCCGCCGGTGTCGCGCGCCTCAGTTCAGCCCCATCGGCAGCAACACCGTGCCTTCGGTGAGGTAGGCGAGGAAGTCCGGGACCACGAGCGCGGCCCCAGCCTTGCTCCCATCCCGTCCTTGGATGAGGTCCGCCAACGACTCGGGCCCTGAGCTGCGTGGCGGGGACCGTGGCGGCACCAGGCAGGCGCAGAGGATCGCAAGGTGGACGGTGGCGCGGGGGTAGCGCGACCTGAGGTAGTCCATCACCGTGGCTGCCGTGTGCCCGGACTTCAGTTGGGCATCGACCACGAGGATGGCCCGGACCCCGCGGCGGTCGATCCTGGACAGGCGACCGTCGACGTCCGTCTGGCGCGTGGGTAGGCTGTACGTGTAGTCCCGGCGCTTCCTCTTGCCCCGTGCCGCGGTTGTCACTACCGCGCCTACCGGCCGCGACCTGTCGCCAAGCTGAGCCTGGATGTGTGCCGCGGCCATGAGCCCGGCACTGTTGATGCCCACCAGCACATCCGGGCGGAACTCCGGACGCCGTCGTGTGACCTGCTGGCCGAGCCGTTCGATGCCGGCCTCCACCGTCGGCCACGGCACCACCGTGGGACGGCCGGTGCGGAGCCAACCCACCAGGATGTCCTGAGGCTCCGAGTCGCTGGGGGTGGCCCTTACCTCGACCGTTTCCGTCAGGGGGTCGGACGCCAGCCGGCCGACCGCATCGCAGAACACGTGGAGGATTCCCGCCGCGTCATCGACCGCCAAGTCCCGCCCTTGCTTCCGGACCGAGAAGCGCTGCCGGTAGTGCAGGGGACCTATGCAGGCCGGCACGAGCGCGTCGTCGACGTCCTGATGGCAGTAGACCAGCATCTGCTTGCCGCGGTCACGGGCCATCTGCGCTTCGCTATGGATCCACGGCGGAACGGCGCCCTTGCGCAGATAGAGCACGACGATGACCAGGTCCGCCGTGCTGATGCCCTCGCTGATGTTCTGCTCGATGTTGCCGGTCTTCGGCTCACGCTCAAGGTCGACGTACTTGATGCCATGACGCTCGACACATGGCTGAAGCACCCGTTTCAGGGCATCCCATACGCGGGTCTCGTTCTCCGCGTATCCCCGGCTTACGAAGGCGGTCCTGGCTTCCATGGTTTCCTCCGCGGTTGCAGCGTGTCACCGTGCCTGGTCCGACCACCACGACGTGCCTGGGCGCCGAGGCCGAGTCAGCCCCATGATCCGGTCAGCCCGATCCCGGCCCACACCGGGTGATGGTCGGACAACCACCGGGCCTCCCTGCCCGTCGTCGCGCCGAACGCCTCGGCCTCGATCCGGCCGAGATCGTAGATGGCGGCGGTTCCGGTCGGGGATGGCACCGAGGTCAGGATCTGGTCCACCGCGAGCTGATGGCGGCGATGGGTGTAGGCAGGGCCGTCCGCGGCCGGTGCGTAGGGCACGGGAACCAGGCCGGTGGCGAGCAGGCCCTTGAGCTCAGGCGCGCCGGGGGCGCAGTTGAGGTCTCCCGCCAGGACCACGGGTGCGGTGCGACCGCGCGGGGACATCGCCTCTCGCAGGCTCCCGAGATAGGCGGCGATGCAGTTGGCCTGGCGCTCGCGAAGGGCCCTCGCCCGGGCGCTCGGGAGGCGACCCGCACCGGGGCAGCGCTCTTCCTTGAGGGTGGCCAGGTGCGTACAGCCGAAGACCAGGTCAGGACCGTCCTCAGCCCCCGGCGTGACGCAGCCGAGTCGCGCCACCACCAGGCTCCGGGGGTTGGTGTCGCGGTCGCCGTGGTAGAACGAGGCATCGTCATCCAGGTACCAGGGGATGGTCACCGCGTGGCCGTGCCGGTTGCCGGCATACCACTCCCCCGCGGCGGCGGCGCCACGTGGGCACAGGGCATCCCCGTACGCGCCGCCCAGAAGGCTCCTGAAGGCCCACGGCGAGCGCACGGCGACGGCCAGGCCCTCCTGCAGACGGAAGGCGGCGGACTGCCACCACCGCGGCGCGTCCCCGCCCCTGCCCGCAGCCTGCCACTCGCGGGCCGGGATGCCGGCCTGGGCCAGGCGCACCGCTAGAGCCGTCGTGGCGTGGTCCGCCGCGAACAGCTCCGCGCAGACCGCAGTGGCCCACTTCGCGGCCACTGGGTGCTGCCACGAGTCCACGGTCGGGAAGAAGAACCAATCCCAGGTTCCGGGAAGGTGCGGCAGGAGGTCGTCGCGCAGGAGATTGTAGACCATGCGGCCGTCGGCACTGACCACCGCCAGGGTCTCCTGCACCGCCAGGGCGTCGCAGTCCATCTCGCGGACCGCCCGGGCCAGTAGGACGAAGCGCTGCGGGGGCATTGCCTCCAAGCGCTTCAGCCCGGCCAGGTTCATGGTGGCCACGGTCACGGCGTATCGCATGCCATCGGGTCCTGTCCTCAGCGATTGCCCGGCCTTGTCCTGCAGCAGATACCATAGCACCATCGTCCCACGGCGGGGTCGAGCCCGGCCGCGCGCACCAGTACTGCTGCGGGATCGCGGTCCCCGCTACGGGTGAGTGCGTGAGAACGTGAATGCGTGAAGGTGTGGCAGACAGCCGGCATAGGCTCCGTGACCCTCACGCAATCACGTCCTCACGCTCTCACAGTGCCAGTGACCAACACCGCCGGTCGTTGGAAAAACGGAACCGCCCGGCCGCGCGCCCGGGGCCCCCTGGACGGCGCGGGCTTGGGGCTCTACCGTAACCGGGTCCGGTCCTGCCGACAGGGCGCCCATGGTCGTGGGACAGACGAGGCTGGACCGGGCCGGTCACCCATGCTGGAAAGGACCCGGGTATGGCAGTCAAGGCTCCCCTTCGCTTCGGCGCCATCGGCAGCGGCGGCGCGGGCACGGATCGCATCCTGCAGCTCGCCAGGCATGCGCTGGGTGTGCAGGTGGTGGCCGCGGCGGACCTCAAGCCAGAGCGCCTGGACAACCTCGAGAAACAACTCGGCTACAGCGTCGCCCGCTACACGGGCCCGCAGGACTACCGCCATGTCGTGGACGACCACGAGGTGGACGCCGTCGGCGTCTTCACCCCGCACGTCTCCCATTACGAGCACGTGAAGTACGCCCTGCAGCAGGGCAAGCACGTGCTGATCGAGAAGCCGATGGTCTGCGGGGCCGCCAAGGCCATCGAGATCACGCGGCTGCTGGCGGCCTCGGGCCGGGTGGGTATCATCCACTACCAGCGACACTACGAGCCCAAGTTCGTCAAGGCCCGGGAACTCATCCTCAAGGGCGCCATCGGCGAGGTGCAGACGTTCTATGTCTACATGGCCCAGGACTGGGCCGGCCGCGAGTGGCGCGGCGACCCGGCGCTCTCCGGCGGCGGCCAGCTCAACGACTCCGGTAGCCACTACCAGGACATCCTCCTGTGGATGACCGATCTGCTGCCCGCCAGCGCCCAGGGCTTCGTCGACAACTGGCAGCGGGGGACCCTCCGGGAGGTCGAGGTCGACAGCATGCACAACCTGGAGCTCTCCAATGGCGCCATGGGCCGGATGATCATCACCGGCGATATCCTCGGCGGGTTCCAGGACGATGTGCGCATCCGGGGTACCAAGGGTGACGTGATGTTCTTCGGTGACAACGTGCTGCTGCGGCCCCACGGTGGCGAGATCGAGCAGATCACCCCTGTCCTGCCCAAGGGCTACCCGGTCAGCCCCTGCGACAACTTCGTGAAGCTCATCCGCGGCCGTTGCCGCCAGAACCGGGTCCCCTTCCTTTTCGGCTGCCGGGTGGCACTCCTCACGGAAGCCATGCTGCGCAGTGGCCACAGCGGCGGAACCAAGGTGACCTGCAAGGACATCCTGCGGGAGGCCCGCCTCTCCATGAAGGACATCCAGTGAGCAGCAACCGCCAGTCCGTGGAAGAGCGCCTGCGGGAAGCCATCGCCGGCCTGACCATCATCGATACGCACGAGCACCTGCCCGGCCAGGAGGCGCGCCGGCCGGGGAACAGCGATGTGCTCAGCGAATGGCTGACGCACTACTTCAGTTGCGACCTGGTCTCTGCCGGGCTGCCACCGGCCCGCCTGGCCGAGGCATGCGATGCCGGCCGGCCACTGGCGGAGCGCTGGCGCACCGTGGAGCCCTACTGGCGGGCGGCGGAGTCCACGGGCTATGGGCGTTCCCTGGCCATCGCGGCCCGGGGCCTCTATGGCATCGACCGCATCGGCGCCGATACCATCGAGGAGCTCAACCGCCGGTTCGTGGCCGCCCGTGCTCGCGGCGGTCACTACCGGTTCGTCCTCAAAGAGAAGAGCCGCATCCGGGTATCGCTGCTGGACTCGGACCTGGGGGCCGACCCGGAGTTCTTCGTCTCGGTCATCCGCATGGATGGCTTCATCTGCCCTGGCCACCGTCGGGAACTCCTGGCCGCGCAGGAGCGACTGAACGTCCCCGTGCACTCGGTCCGGGACTGGAAGCGGGCCCTGGAGGTCGAGCTGGACCGGGCCCTGCGCAAAGGCGCAGTGGCGGTCAAGTGCGGCCTGGCCTACCAGCGTAGCCTGCGCTTCGACAAGACGACGGAAGCCGAGGCCGAGGCCGGCTTCAACGAGCTCTTCGCCGACCCGCAGGCACCCGACTGGCGGGCGGGCATCAAGACCACCAAGGCCTTCCAGGACCATATGATGCACCACCTGCTGGCACTGGCGGAACCGCGCGGCCTGACGGTGCAGTTCCACACCGGTCTGCAGGAGGGCAACGGGAATCTCATCTACGACGCCAACCCCGTCCTGCTCGCCAACCTTTTTCTGGAGTACCGCGGGGTGACCTTCGACCTCTTCCACATGGGGTACCCGTACATGGCGGAGATCTCGGCCCTCGCCAAGAACTTCGCCAACGTCTGCATCGACATGTGCTGGGGTCACATCATCAGCCCCGAGGCGGCCCGCCGGGCCCTGGCCGAATGGCTGGATGCGGTCCCGGCCAACAAGATCAGTGCCTTCGGCGGCGACTACTGCTTTGTCGACGGTGTCTACGGCCACCAGGAGCTGGCCCGGCGCAACGTGGCGGCCGCCCTGGCCTGGAAGGTCGCCGACGGCAGCATGGACGCGGACCGCGCGCTCGAGGTGGCGCGCTGGCTGTTCGTGGACAACCCCGAGCGCATCTTCAGGCTGGCGAAGACCGTGGCGTAGGCCCCGGTCAGGGATGGTCTGCGGGCCAGCCGCGCCCGGGGTGACGGCTGGCCGCCTTTCCACTCCGACGCCTGTTTCCCGGCGTGTCTGTGCCGGGCCGGAGCACCCCCTGAGTTGACCGGCCAGGAGACCCGCAGTCATGGCTACCATGTCCTCCAAGGAACGCGTCCTGACCGCCCTGGCGAACACCGAGCCCGACCGCGTCCCGGTGAACTACTTCGCCAACCCCGAGATCGACCGGCGGCTCAAGGAGCACTTCGGCCTGAATCCCGGCGACCACGAGGGCCTCTGCCGCGCCCTCGGCGTGGACTTCCGCGGCGTCGGCGCACCCTACCGGGGCCGGAAACTCCATGCCGACCTCCCCGAGCACGGCGTCCGCGTCGATGACTGGGGCATCCACCGGCGCTGGATCGAGCACGGTGCCGGCGGCTACTGGGACTTCTGTGACTTCCCTCTGCGCGAGGCCACGGTCGAACAGGTCGCTGCCTGGGCCATGCCGAATCCCGATGACTTCGACTACAGCGGCGTGGCCGAGGCCTGCCGCGCCAACCGGGACTACGCCGTGGTGGTGGGCGGCGCCGGGCACGGCGATGTGATCAACGCCACCGGCATGGTCCGCAGCATGGAACAGGTCCTGGTGGACCTGGCCACAGATGACCCCGCGGGCCTGTTGCTGATCCGTCGGCGGGCCGAGGTGCTGGTGGAGATCACGCGCCGCACGATCGAGGCAGCCAAAGGCGGCTTCGACGTCTTCTGGATGGGCGAAGACCTTGGGACGCAGCATAGCCCGCTGATCAGCCTCGATCTCTACCGCCGGCACCTGCGGCCCATCCACCAGATGTATATCGACCTGGCCAAGCACTACCATCTGCCGGTGGTGATCCACACCTGCGGCTCCAGTAGCTGGGTCTATGAAGACTTCATCCGGATGGGCGTCACCGGCGTGGACACGCTCCAGCCCGAGGCCGCCAACATGTCGCCCCGCTACCTGAAGGACCACTTCGGCGGCCGGCTGGCGTTCCACGGCTGCATCAGTACGGCCGGTCCCGTCAGCTTCGGGAAGGTGGCGGACGTGGTCGCCGACTGCCGCCAGACGCTGGACATCATGATGCCCGGGGGCGGCTACTGCTTTGCCCCGACTCACCAGCTCCAGGACAACTCGCCGACGGAGAACGTGGTGGCGATGTACGACTGCGCCCGGCGCTATGGGTCGTACCGGTAGCGCCTCCTGAAGGCCCCGGGGCCGTCGGGCGGGTGACTTCCCCCCGCGGTGACTACGGCAAGGCGCTGGGCATGAGGAAGTAGAGGCGGCCAGGCCGGACGGCACGGGCCTCGGCCGGCAGGAGCGACTGCAGGCCCACCCTGGACTCGGCGCGCATGCCCATCAGCAGGTCTATGAAACGCAGCGGCCGGCGGTAGCGCACGACCTTGGCCAGCGGGGTGCGGGCCAGTTCCTTGGCCTTGTCGACGGCGTCGTCGAAGTACCCGAGCTGATCCACCAGCCCCAGGCGGAGCGCCTCGCTGCCCGACAGAATCCGCCCATCGCCGAACTCCGACCCCGTCACATCCTCCGCCGTGTCGTAGCGGGTCCGGCCCTGGGCGACGATCGCGGCGAACTCGTGGTAGGTCTCGTCCACCAGGCCCTGGACATACGCGCGTTCCATGTCGGTGCGCTTCCGCGAGCCGCGCAGCATGTCCTTCATCTGGCCGGATTTGTAGACCTCCGACTCGACCCCGATCTTGGTCAGCAGGTCGGCATAGTTGAGGGTGCCGATGATGACGCCGATGCTGCCGGTGATGGTGAGGCGGTTGGCGATGATCCAGTCGCTGCCCGCGGCGATGTAGTAGCCACCACTGGCGGCGACGCTGTGCATGCAGGTGACCACGGGGATGTTCGCCTTGGTGCAGAGGCGGACCTCCCGGTAGATCTCGTCGCTGGCGGTGACCTCGCCGCCGGGGGTATCCATGTCCAAGATGATGGCCACGACCTGCGGGTCCCGGCGCGCGGCCGCCAGCTCGTAGCCGATACGACGGCTGCCGGCCATGTCGAAGGCATCCTCTGACAGGATGACGCCCTTGACGTCGATGACCGCGATCTTGTGCTCGGTGCCGAGGCCGGCGCCGCTGATCACCTCCTCGAGGACCCGGTGTCCCGGCTCTTCGGTACCGATCATGCCGGACATCACCGAGCCGGCGGCACTGGACAGGACCGAGCTGAGCATGAAGACGGCCAGCAGGCCACCCCCGACGAGGCACAGGACGATCGCCAGGATGCAGCCCAGGCGGCCCCACCGGCGCGGGCGGGGCGGCACCGGCGGCGGCAACACCGGCAGCCGGGGCGGCACCGGCGGCGGGCTGAGAGGAACCGGAGCGCTGGCGGGCGTCTGTTGGTCCATGGACCGTAGTCCTTTAGGGTATGCGACGGGCACTCCCGGAAAGAGCGCCGGCGTCGCCGTGGGGTCTTTGAGCGGCAGAAGCGTGTAGTATAGTCCGTGCGGTCCCGATGTCACTCCGGGCGAGCGTGGGCGCAGGGCTGTTCCCAGGCCGCTCCGGCACGGCGAGGGTCGTATCGGCGATGGGAGGCTGCGACACAAGGCGGGCTCGGCTCTGGCGCTGGGGGACACGGCTGGGAGTCGCGGCCTGCCTGCTGGGGCTGGCTGGGGCGCTGGGCCTTGTCCTCGGGCTGCCCTGGATCGCCGAGCAGGTGTTGGCGCGTGAGCTGGCCCGGCGGGGCGCCGGCAACGTGACCCTGGCCGTCAGGGCACTATCGCTGCATGAGGCGGTCCTGGGGCCGGTGGTCATCGCCGAAGGGGACGGGCTCCTGTGGGTCGAGTCGGTCGTCGTCCGCTATGATCTGCGGCGCTTGCGGGAGGGTGCCGTCGACGAGATCCGGCTGACGGGGGCCCGGCTGGCGTTGGCCCGGTGCGGGAATGACTGGGTCCCCATCGGCCTGGAGACCCTTGAGCGGCTGGCCGCCGGGCCGGGGACCGCCGCCACGACCGGCCCAGCCCGATTCCAGGCCATGGTGGTGCTCCGCGATTCGCGGGCCGAGCTGCGGCTGCCGGGCGACGAGGCGCCTCTGGTGGTCCCGCTGGAAGGGACCGCGCGGCTGGCCCTGCCGGGGGAGTCGCGGCTACAGGGAACGGTGACCCTCCAAGGCGACCGGGTTGGCGTCCGGGCTACTCTCGACCTGGCCACCGGCGATGGGAGGGTGAGCCTGGAGTGCGGTCGCCTCGACGCGGCAGCCTGGGTCCGGATGGCGCCGAGAGCAGGCCTGCAGTTGCCTGACAGCGCCGGCGAGCTGGCCGGCTGGGCCTCCTTCCGCGCCGAGGTGCCCCTGCGCGGCTGGACTCTCGATGGGTTGACCGGAGAGGGGACCGCCACGGACCTGGTCCTCTGCCGCGAGCCGGTGACCCTGCGGCTCCGGCAGGGCCTCGCGTACCTGGTCGCCGGGGCGGGGCTGAAGGGCCTGCGCGTGGAGTTCAGCGGCGAGACGGATGGGATCCGCTGGTCCGGCCTCGAGGTCGAGCCCTTCTCTGGCAACGGAGTCTGGGACGGCGAGACCGTGGTGGCCGCCTTCGAGGATGTCGTCTGGCGTGCCGGTAACGGTGCCCAGGGCCGTGTCAGCGGTCACGTGACGGCCTCGGGGCTCGGCGTGCTGGAGAGCGCCGCCCTCGAACTCTGGGCGACCGTCACGGACCTGCGCGCGGGTCCGCACGGGCCCCTGGCCGGCACGCTGCGTCTCAGGGGCAGTCTGGAAGACCTGCGTCTGGACGCCTGCCTGGAGGCGGACCAGCCGGAGACGGCCTGCGGCCTCTCAGCCCTTGTCCTGGACGCCCAGGTGCGGCGTGGCCAGGCCACCGAGGCCGAGGTGGCGGCGACGGCGGTGGTATCGCCCTCCTTGCTGGCTCAGGCCTCGGGTAGCGGGGTCCGGGTGGTGGCGGGTCCCTTGCCCGTCAGCCTGGCGGCCGCGGTTCGCAGCACGGACGCGGGGCTGTGGGAGGGCTCCGGGACGGTCTCCGTGCCGCCGCGGCGCATCGAGGTCCTGACGACGGCCTTCCAGGCGGCGGCCGATGCGGGCCTGGAGTGCCGCCTGAGTGCCCGCGGCCCGGCGGCTGCCGGGGGCCTGGCAGGCTGGGAATGCTCCGGGAGCGTGTCCGCCGCGGCTCGGGCGATGGCCCTCGAGGCCGGCACGGCGCGGGCCTCTGGAGACGCTGCCGTCGAGGCCCGCTTGGCGCTGGACGCCACCGGCCTGAC
>Ga0172371_10001765_pt1 | contig 34379 bp, 26 predicted proteins | sample Lak12m_FD_114543 | JGI IMG/M metagenome (GOLD analysis project Ga0172371, IMG submission 114543) | Freshwater microbial communities from Kabuno Bay, South-Kivu, Congo - kab_022012_12m | ecosystem: Environmental > Aquatic > Freshwater > Lake | place: Democratic Republic of the Congo: South-Kivu...
CCAGTTCCTCAAGCCCGACTGGAACATCAAGCGCAATGATCCGTGGGCCAATCCCGGCCTCAATAACCGTTTTTCGATCACGGACGCCATCGGCCTCATCGGCGGTCTGCTCAAAAACCTTCTCAAGAAGCAGCCCGATGATCCGGAACGCAACCGGATCAAGACGGTCAAGGACCTGACCCTTGATTTTCACCTCAAGGACTTTGAAGGGAATCCCTTGGAGATGAAGGTCGTCATGAAGATTTCAGTCCAGGCCCGGCCGGAGATCCGCACCGGAATTTGACGGGCTCGGCCTCCGCAGGCTAAGAGTCTGGTTCTTCACGGTTTTTCTCGCCGGGCCAACTCGGCTCCGATGGAACTCGCACTCATCCCCTTAAAATAACGGCTGCAGGAGTGAGTGCTCAAACATCATCGTTCGTCCGGGTTCTTCCGACCCGGATTCCCTCGTTGGCCTGCTCGAAAAACCTGAACCAGACATGCCTGCTTCGGCCGCGCCCAGGGGCTTTATTAAAACAAATCCCAATTAGGACTGGACTCTTCATTTGCTTGAGGGTCTTTCTTTAAAAGCCCTAGGCATAGCCGGAGCGGGCATTGTCCGGTTTAGGATTTTCAAACATATCGGGCGAAGGAAACCGGATCGGAAGAATCCGGTACCATGCGGCAAGGCCGCGTTGGCACGAGAACCTGGCCCTGGCTCCGAAGCGTCGCGTAGGCCTGCAAGGCCAGGTCGAACGATTATAAGAAAACTGAGATAATCGGAGCCGAGCAACATCGAAGATGGCTCGGCGTATCCTACGCGACCCTTGGGAGCTAGGAAGCCGAACCATACACGTGAGAAAAGCCGCTTTGAACCGGACTCTTCGTCCGCGAAGACCGCGCCCTCGAATACTATATTTCGACCTTGAAAACGCCTTTCAGGGCAAAGCCGAAAACCAGCGAAAGGATGAAGAAGGCTACCAGCCAGTTGACTCCTCCGCCGAAGAGCGGAAGGCTGTAGGACGGGTGGATCACTTCGATCGACGTCACCGGGACGTTTTTCGGCATCGGCTTTTCGCCGGGTGTGAGGAACAGGTCGAAAAATTTACGGGACCGGAGTGTCGCGACTTTGGCCGGGGCGGCCTGGCCGACGGACACGGATTTATCGACCGCGGTCCCGGCCACATCGAAGATCAGGCGGCGGAGCCCGGGGGAGTCCGCCCGGATCCGCCAATCCACTTCCCCTTCCTCCTCGATCCGCAGCGGCGGCGTTTCCACCGTGATCCCGGCGGGGGCTTGGAGCGAGATCGGCGTCGCTTCCGCGCTCGTCCCCTTGGCCAGCTTCATTTTGACCAGGGCTTGTTCGCCCTTGTCCAGGGAGGACGCGCCGTAGCGGAGATTGAGCTGGGCGAGGATGAGCATGACCGGGATGATCATGACCAGCATCGGCCGGAGGGCGTGGGCCATGTAACGGGCGTTGGCCGCAAGCATCGCGCCCTGGGACCGGAACTGTCCGCCGGTGTCGTTTTTAAAGAGGCGGATTTCGAGCAGCCGGGCTTTGATCTGGTTCTTTGCCCTCTTGATCGCCGCCTGGTTCGACGTTTTCTTGAAGATCAGCAGCATCAGGACGCCGGTGACGAGGGAGATGGCGATCATCCCCGGCCAGGGGCCCATCGCCTGGAACGGCGCAAAAAAGACGTCGATGACCGCGCCGCAGATCGAATTGACGATGCCCATCAGCCGATGTATCCGAGGCCTTTGAGCTTTTTCTTGATCTCCTCCTCGGAGTCCGAGGCTTCCAGCGAGGAGATTTCCCGCTCGAGACAGTGCTGGATGAATTCCTCGGGCGAGGAGTAGCCGGACAACTTGGCGAATTCCCGGACTTTAGCCATCAGGTCCGCATCGATCTTGACTTTTTCCGTAGCCATCGTCGTCTCCTAAAAAATCGGTTTGCCGACCATCTCGGCCGGGCGTTCGATTCCAAATTCCTGAAGAATGGTCGCGGTCAGGTCATAGAGGGCCGGGGCTTCGGCTTTGACCGGCCGGTCGCAGAGAACGATCCCCGGCACCACCTCGGCCGCGCCCATGTGGTCGCCGCTCCATTTGTCCGTATTGTTTTCCACGATGTTCCGGCTGATCCGTCCGAGAGGGGACTGGAAGGACATGCGATAACCGAGGGCGAATCCCACGGCGATGTCCGGCCCTTCGTCGACATGGGCGCCGGAATAGACCTCCCGGGCGAGCCCGGCCCGGAGGACGACCTGTTGGCCGGTTTCGGGATCGCGGTATTCCAGGAGCTTTCGGGCGATTTCGCGGGCCAGAGCTTCCGTTTCCGCGCCCGGGGCGACCGTGCCTTCGCCTTCCCGGCCTTGCTGGTTGATGAAGACGCCGTTGAACCCCAGGCCGTAGGCCTTGGTTTTCGACCAGTCGGTCGACGGAAATCCGATCTCCAGGTCTTCCTTCTTGAACGGATTCTTGAAGGCGTGGTAGCCCTGGGCGAGGAGCCAGGAATTGACGTTGAAACCGCGGTAAAACGGGCTGAATCCGTGGTCGGACATCACGATCACGGTCGTGTCCTTGTCGATTTTGGCCAGGGCCTGGGCCAGGATCTCGTCGGCCTGGCGGTAGGTTTTTTCGATCGTGTCTCCGAAGGCGGCCGCAAGCTTGGCCTCGTACATCGGATGTTTGGGATCCATCAGGCGCCAGAACATATGCTGGCGCTGGTCGAGATTCGAGACGTAAAAGAACAACACCCCGTCGTCGAACCGGTTGAGCTCGCCGTCGAGCATCGACCGGCTCTCCTCGAGGATCTGGCCGTCCTGGGCCAGGAATTCTTCCTCGTCGAGGATGCCGTTGCTCAAGGCGCTGGTGTCGGCGGGCAGACCCTTGGTGTAAAACGGCCCGAATTTCTTTTCCAGCTCGGCGGCATACGAATCCGGCGTCGATATGGGCAGGGCCGGGGAGGCCGGATCGAGGTTGACGGGAGTGACGTACAGCTTGAAATTAGGGCGGATTTCCTTGAGATAAAAACGGACCAGGCCGGAAACGCTCTGGGTCGGCATCAAATGGAAGCGGACCCGTTTCCAGCCGCTCCATTCCTTTTCTTTCAGGATGAACTCCTCATCGGGCAGGGAGACCTTGGCCACGGGAGAGGAGGGATCGAGATACACCTTGAAATCGACCTCGGCCGTGGGCTGGTCCGCCCGGAACGTGTTGACCGGGCCGGGGATCTTGGCATCGACGCGGTTGCCGATGACATAGGCCAGGTGGATCGTGCCGCCGCCGATATCCTGATTGATCTCCAGCGGCTCGGTTGTATAGTAGTTGAACGTCCCGTAGGTCCCGGTGAGATCGGGCGTGTTGAGGCCGGAAAGCGTCCGCTGTTTTGTCGGAAGAGGCGGATAGTTGGAGGGGATCTTGAAAATCGTCGCCGGAATGCCGTGATCTTCCAGGATTTGCCAGAAGGCCCGGCCTTTCATGTTGTTCCGGACCGCGCCGCCTTTGACGGGCAAAACGTATTTTCCGAGCCGGACGGTCTTGGCGACGGCGTCGGTGGTCGTCGGCGAAAAAACCGGCCAGTAAATTTTCGGGTCGCGATGGATGAAATCAAAAATGCCGTGGCCGCCGGGATTCATCCCCGTGATGAAATTCGACCAGGCCACGGGGCTTTGGGGCGGCGTGGACGTCGTCAACCGGCTGAGGGAGCCGCGCGCGGCGATCTTCTGGAAGGCGGGCAGCTTGCCCTGCTTCATCCAGACTTCGGTCAGGTGCGGATCCATCCCGTCGATGCCGAGAACCAGGATTTTGCCTTTCTTCGGCGCTTTCCCGAAGGCCTTGCGGACGAGGCCTCCGCGGGGGCCGAGGGCGGCCAGGGCGACCGCGCCGGCTCCGGCTTTGATGAACGTCCGCCGGGACATCGGCCCGGAAGGATTGCGATTGGGACTCATTTCTTCTTTTTCCCTTTTTGCGGAGCCGGGGCGGCCTTCGTCTTCGGGACCGGCCTGTCGGAAGAGACGTCCGGCTTGGCTTTGACCGGCTCGATTTTGGACGTCCCGGCCGGCAGCAGCGAGCGGCCGTCCATATGGCCGGGCCGTTCCTGCCCGAAAAGCTCGAGTACCGTCGGGGCGATGTCCATGATTGAAGGATTAGGCCTGGCCAGCTTGATATTGGAAAAGAGGACGCCGGGGACGACGGCCGGATCGATGCAGTGGTCGCCGCTCCAGCACTTGGGATTGTCCTCGAAAACCTTGCCGGTGACCTTGCCGGTGACCGCCTCCCAGGAGGCCCGGAAACCGACATTGTATCCGATGATCAAATCCGGCCCGTTGTCCTTGTACGGGCCGGAGTAGATTTCGTCCTTGTCGTAGGCTTTATTGACGGCCACGACGTTCCCCGCCTCGGGATCCCGGAGACCGCAGAGCTTCTCCTGGATCTCCTTGCGGAGGGCTTTCGCCTCGGGCGGGGGAACGATCCCCTGGGCCTCGCGGCCTTTCTGGTTGACGTACACGCCTCCCAGGCCGAGGGCGTAGGCCTTCGTCCGGCTCCAGTCCACGCCCTTAAACCATTCGCCGCTCTCGGCGCCGTCGGCCAGGGCGAGGTAGCCGTTTTGATGGAGCCAGGTGTTGAGATTGACTCCGCGGCGGAACGGCTTGAAGCCGTGATCGGACATGATGAACAGGGCGGACTTCGGGCCGAGCTCGGCCCGAACGCGGCCGATCAGATCGTCCATGCGGACAAACAGATCTTCGATGACTTTCGAGCTCAAGGCCGCCGGCCCCTTCTTCAGGGCGGGATGGCCCGGATCGAGATAGCGCCAGAACATGTGGCTGATGGAATCCGTGGTTTCGAAAACGATCGTGATATGGCCGCGCTTCATCTTGCGGAGGGCGTTGAAGAGCATCCGCTCCCATTCGAGGTGGTTGCTGTAGGTCAGCTCCAGGAATTGCTCCTCGTTCAGGGCTCCTTCATTGAGAGCCCAGGTATCGTTGGCTTCGCCCAGGGTGATGAACGTGCCCAGGAGCTTCGAAAGGTAAACCGAATAATAGAACGGGTGGGAAATCGGCAGGGCCGGCTTTTCGGGATCGAGCATCAGGGGCGTGACGTACATTTCGAAATGCGGGGACAAGCCGGTCACCAGAAACTTGGCGATGGCCTTGATCTTGATCCCCAGGCCGGGCTTGAACGTCAGGTTGATCCAGGGAGAGAACTCGCCTTTTTTCAGGGTGAAGGACTGGCCCGAAACCTCGATGCGGGCGGAGGTTTTCTTCTCGTCGATCGTGATCCGCATCGGAAGCTTGATCTCCGCGGGCGTGCGGAGCATCGTGTTTTCCGGGCCGGAAAGATGAGTCTCGACGCGGTTCTCCTTCACTTCGACGGGAAAGAACACCCCGCCTTCGGCCTTCTGGATTTTGGCCGGATCGGAGGTGAAGAAAGAAAACGTCCCCTGGCTTCCCTTCAGGTCGGGAGCGCACATGCCCGAAAGGAGATGGCCGTTGAATTTTTCCGGGGGGAAGGTGATCGGCACGCGCAGAACGGTGCTCGGGATTCCCTTGTCGCCGAGGATTTTCCAGAACGGCACGCTCCGCCGCATTCCCTGGATCACCGGCTTGGAAACCGGCACTTCGTATTTCCCGAGGCGGATGGTCCGCTTCGGCTTGGAAATCCGGGCGGAGGAAAGGTCGGGCAGATAGGTCTTGGGATCGCGGCTGAGGAAATCGAATATGTTGTGCTTCGAGGGCTCGGCCCCGGTCATGAACGAGGACCAGGCCACGGGGGAGATGGCCGGCGTGGTCGTCCGCAGGCGGCCGTAGAATCCCTCGTCCCGGAGGCGGGCCAGGTTCGGCAGCTTGCCTTCGGCCATCCATTTCTCGGCCAGCTCGGGAGCCATCCCGTCCAGGCCGACGACGACGGCCTTGTCCACCAGGCTTCGCTTGTAGCTCTTCTGGCCCCGGACGAGCTTCCAAAGGGCCCGGAACGGCCAGGCGAGGAGGGAAAAAACCGCCAGAAAAAACGTGAGAAAAAGGACCAGGAACGAGGACAGGAAAGCGAAACCCGCGCCCGGCCCGATATAGGCCGCAAGCGGCAGGCCGAGACCGAGAAGGCCGAAGAGGAGGAAAGCGGCTCGGACCGCCGGACGGGCTGGGTTTCTCTTGCGCATCAGAAACGATCCATGATGATTTTGGCGATGTCGGATATCTGAAGGTCGGGGCCGAAGTCGTTTTTCGCCAGGAAAAAGGCGTCGTCCCACGTGTGCATCCCCTGGAGACCGGGCGTCCGGCCGAAGATCTCCTTCCGCTTGATGGAGCCCTTCATGTCGAATCCGGGCTCGGAAAGAACGATCAGGTCGGGACCCTGGGTCGTATAGGGACCGGAATAGATCTCTTTTGTGTTGATGACCTTGCGGACGACTTTTTTCCCCTCGAATTCGAGTTTCTCGAGCTTTCGGGTGATGTCTTCTTTGATGGCCTTGGCTTCGTCGGCGTGAATCGTGCCATTGGGAAACCGCCTCGCGTAATGGAGGTAGATCCGGTTGGGATCCAGGGCGAAGGCCTTGGTCTTGGCCGAGACGTCCTCGAAGCCGTTCGGCTGGGGTTTGCCGAATTTGAGGAATTTCTCCTTTTCCAGCCAGGCATTGAGGTAGACTTCCTGCTGGATCCCGGTGAAGCCGTGGTCGGAAAGGAAAAAGATGTTTTCCTCGTCGGCGGCCGTCTTGCGGAACGTGCTGTAGATTTTGGAGATCAAACGGTCGATCTGGCGGTAATACTCGAGGAAATTCTGATGCTGAGGGTGGGCGGGATCCTGGCCGGCGTTCCAGAAGAAGTGATGCAGCCGGTCGGTGCCGGTGATGACGAGCTGGAAGTAATCCCACTCCTCCTCCCAGAACATGTTGAGGGCTTTCTGCCGGCCCATGAACGTCTTGATGAGGTCCTGCCAGAGGAAACCGGGGTTGCCCCGCGACTTGATCGTATCGATGTCGATCTGGTACCCCATCTGCTCAAGGTCGTCTTTCAGCTCGGGGGGCCAGACCGCTTTGGCCAGGTCCACGGCGACAAAGCCCGAGATCAGAACGCCGTTCATCCGATGGGCCGGGTAGGTCGAGGGCTGGTTGATGACCACCGACCGGCCGCCTTTTTCGGCCAAAACGTCCCAGAAGACGGGAGCTTTGACATCGGTATAATTCGGGAACCGGATTTCATACGATTTCGGCTTGAAATCCGTGAATCCGAAAATCCCGTGGGTGCCGGGATTGGTCCCGGTCATGAAGCTCGTCCAGCTGACCGAGGAGATCTCGGGCAGGCTGGCCTTCATCTGGTGGAGATGGCCGGAATCGATGATCCGGCCGAGAGACGACATCACCCCGGTCCGGGCTAAATGCTGAAGAAGCCCGAACGGCACGCCGTCCAATCCGATGACACAGACCCGGTTTTTGAGCTTTTTCTTTATCGTGGCCATGACAGTCGCGCATTATAGCATAAAATGGGCCCGTTTGGCCCCGTTTGACTTGGGCCGGTGGGATTGATAAAGTCCTCTTCCACCGGGGACGGAGGCTCCCTTCGACCATGATCCGGCTTCTTCATAAGCTTGAGAGCGACTATAAAAAGCTCACCCCTGAAAGCTATCGCATTTACCGGAGGGCCCGGGAGGTCATGTTCCGGGGCGGCAGCCATTCCCTCCGGCTGGTTTCCCCCTATTCGTTTTTCGTCCGGACGGCCTCCGGGGCTGAAATCGTCGATGTCGACGGAAACCGATATATCGATTTCTGGCAGGGGCATTATGCCAACATCCTGGGCCACAATCCCGACCTTTCGGGGGAGGAAGCCGGGGAAGAGTTCCCTGAAGGCGACTCGCTCCACACCGGATTTGAAGGGGAAACGCAGGTCCGGCTGGCCGAAATTCTCCTGAAGCAGGCCTGTTGGAAGGGGCAGAAGGTCCGTTTCACGACCTCGGGAACGCTGGCTGCGATGTATGCCGTCATGCTGGCCTGCGGCCGGACCGGCCGGGAGGAGATCCTGAAAGTCGGGGGAGGATGGCACGGCGCCTCGCCTCTTCTGCTGAAGGGCATCAAGTACGATGCGTCTCTGGGATTCAACAAGGTCGAATCGGCGGGGCTGCCGGCCTCGTTCGGCCGGAAAATCCATCTGGTCAGGTACAACGATCCCGACGATCTGGCCCGCGTTCTCCGCCGGCGGGGCGACAAGATCGCCTGTTTTATTCTGGAGCCCTTTCTGGGAGCGGGCGGATTCATCGCCGCCGATCGCGAATACCTGGAAACGGCCCGGAAGCTGACCGCCCGGCACGGCGTGCTCCTCATTTTCGACGAGATCATCTCCGGATTCCGGTTTGCCCCGACGAGCGTGGCCCGCCTGGCAGGCGTCGAGCCCGATCTCTCGACGTTCGGCAAGGTCATCGGCGGCGGCCACGCCGTGGCCGCGGTCGTCGGCCGGTCCGATATTCTCGAATGCATTCAACCGTCGGGGTCCGGCCGGGTCCGGGTCCATTTCTCGGGGGGAACGTACTCGGCCCATCCCTTATATATGAGGGCCGGGCTCCGGATGATCAACCACCTGGTCCGCCACAAAAAAAAGATTTATCCGCGGATCGCGGCGATGGGCCGGCGGCTCCGCCTCGGGATCGAAAAGGCGTTCGAAGCCGAAGGCGTCGTCGTCCGGTGCAGCGGAGAGGAAAATGAGATGATCGGGGGAAGCTCGCTCTTCATGCCGAATTTCCTCCGGACGCCGGGCGAGATCCGCTGCTCCGAAGACGTCCAGGATCCCCGCCGGGCCGATGTCCGATTGAAGGAAGATGTTCTCCGTCTGGCCTTGCTGCCGCGCGGCGTCCACGTCGTCCACGGCGGGGGAGCCGTTTCCGCGGCCCATACGGACGCCGACATCGACAAAGCGATCGAAGCTTACGCCGACGTGGCCCGCCTTCTCAAGCGGTACGGCGTCAGGTGACGGCGGGCGCTTCGGGCGAGATCCGGGCGAGAAAATAATCGGCGACGCGGATGCCGTATTTTTCCGGATCGAGCGTTTTCACGATCGTCCGGGCGAAGCGGCGGGTCTGGGAATCGATTTCCATCAGGTCGATCGTCGGGCCGTCGATTTTCCGGCCTTCCCGGTCGGAGATGATCTTGACCGTGGGCCGCTGGGACATCGACGCGTGGGGATTGGCTTCGGTGACGATGGCGAGCTCCCCGGTGTCCAGGATGACCAGCGAGCCGATCGGATAGACGCCGATCATCGCCACGAACACCTTGAAGATGAGCGGATCGAACTCCTCGTCCTTGTTCTGGATCATGATGTTGAGGGCTTCCTCCCGGGTGAAAGCCCGCGGCCGGTAGATCCGCTTGGTCGTGATCGCGTCGAAATAATCGGTGATCTTGACGATCCGGCTGAACAGGTTGATGTTGCTCTTTTTCCGATAGGGGGACCAGTTGTCCTTGTTGGCCTTGTAATGATGCTCGAAGGCCACGGCCAGGGCCCGGCCGGCGAAACCGTGGTCGCCCTGGATGCGGAGCAAATGGGCGGCGCCGAACCGGGCGTGCTGGTCCATGAGCTTCTTTTCCTCGGGATTCAGCTGGGCGGGCTTGTTGAGAATCTCGTCGGGGATCTCGATCTTGCCCAGGTCGTGGAGGAACGCCCCGATGCCGAGCTCCATCAGCTCCCGGTTGGAGAGGCCGAGGCGCCGGCCGAGGGCCATGGACAGGATGCAGACGTTGACCGAGTGGTTGAGGGTGTATTCGTCGTGGTTCTTGATGTTGGTCAGGCCGTAGAGGAAGGATTCGTCGTCGGTCAGGTGGTTGAAGATCGTCTGGATCCAGAGCTTCGTGACATGGAAGCTCGAAACCCGTTCCTCGGTTTTGCTGAGCTCCTTGAGATGGGCGATCCCGAGAAAGTACGTCTGGGCGGCGAGGCGGTTCTGCTTTTCCTTTGTCGCGTTGAAGTCCAGGTTTTCCGCTTTTTCCACGGCGATGTGGCGGAAATCGGCGTCGGAGAACGCTTCCTCGAAGCTTTCGAACATGATGTTGGCATGCGGGTCCTGGTTGGAAAGAAAAGCGATGAACCGGCTCAGCTCGGTTTGATCCAGCCCCTCGGTGAACGTCAGGGCCCCGAGCTCGCGCCGGGCGAATTCCGCGAGCAGCGAGCGGTTGATGTGGTAGTCGGCGTAATTGAACCGGACCCGGGTGTAGTTGATGAAAAAGGCGTTCCGCCGGACATGGATGATGACCTTGCCCTGGCGGTGCAGGGGCTCGGCCATGGCGCTCATCAGGTTTCGCAGCTGGTCTTGGAAATTGGCGTTGTTCGGCTCGTGGATTTTGGCGATCTTCAGCACGACGTAAAGGCGGTAGAGGATGTCGTAGGCGACCTGGGGCCGGAAAGTTTCGGCGGCGTCCGCGCTCATAAAGCTTCTCCCCGCTTATCCCCGCGCCGCTTCAAGGCCTGGGCGCAGGCGGTGGCGACTGCCTGGTTGGAGATTTCAGCCCCCGCCGTCAAGGCGTCACGGGCCTCCGGGATCTTCATGACGGCCAGTCCGGCCACGGCCAACAGCCGCGTTTCCCGATGGCGCTCTCCGCCGAAGAAGCGCTTTTTCAGGATCAATGTTTTAAGGGCCGCGGCGGCCTCGGGCGTATTGGACCGTCCGATGGCCTGGAGGATCATCCCCCGCTCGGCCGAGCTTCGGGCCAGAAATTCCTTGTGTGAGACGATCTCCAACATCCGGCGCAGGGTGCCTTCGTTGGTTTCCAGCCGGGAAACCCGGGCCGCTTCAATCCGGATGCGCTCGTCGGGATCCTGCAGATAGTCCAGGGTTGTCTTTCGGGCCAGCTCATGGGGCAGCCCGCCCAGGGCTCGGACAGCCGCCAGGCGGATCTCCGAATTCTCGGATTGGGCGAACGAAGACAGCTGAAGGATCGCCTTTTTATCGCCGATTTCGCCCAGGAGCCCGATCAAGGCAAGGGACAGATCCGGCCGGCGGTTCCGGGCCATGGCCGCGGTCTCGGCCATGTGGTTGCAGACCATGATCCGGAGGTATTCGACCCCGGCTTCGCGCCAGGCGGGTTCGGCGGCGGCTTCAAAGAGCTCGATCCCGATCGGCAGGGCCCGGGGGCCGAACCAGACGAGAAACTCGAACAACGCATGCGGATCGTCGATTTGTTCCGGCCGGGCGATCTCCTGAACGGTTTTCAGGTCGGTGTCCTGGACGATGTTGCGGACGGCCATGGCCAGGTCTTCGGACCGGCCGGGGGCTGACGAGAGCAGCGCCTTCCGCAGATCGGACATGGAATGGAGCAGGAAGACCGCGTTCCCGACATCGGCCCGCTTGATCAGCTTTTGAACGTAATTTTTGAGATAACCCAGGATTTCCCTGAAGACGTCGCCCCGGTCCTCGAGATAGAGGATCTCGGCCGACGTTTCGATGAATTCCTTGTCGACGGAGAGATCGTGTTCCGCCGTGACCATGGATTCGAGGCTCGACTGGTCGCTCGTGTCGATCGAACCGAAGAAATCGGCGATGCCGGCGGCGTCCCGGGGACCCGTCCGGCTGATTTCCAGGCTGCGGGCGGCGGCCGCGGCCCGGTCCTCGGCGTCCAACTGGATGCGGCCGCCGTAGAGCTGGCTCCGCTCGGCCTTCAGCTCGTTGACGTTGCTGACCATGCTGGCCGCGACCTTCGCCTCCAGGAATCCCTCGGCCGCATCATAGCGGATGAACTCGAAATCGTGCTCCCACAGCTCTTCGATGATGTCGCTCGATCCGTCGCCTTTTTCGGCGAAATTGGCCGTGATTTCCAGAAAATTATACAGCTCTTCCCGGGTCAGTCCGGGTACGAACGTCAGGGCCCGCATGCCGTCATTGTAATAAAGATACGGCAGGCTCTTGACTCCGCTGTCTTCCTGGAAGACGGCTCCGCCGGCGAAGAAAAAGGCGTTTTCCTTGATTTCGATCTCGAATTCGCCCTGTTCCTCCAGAAACGAGGACAGACGCTGATAGAGATTGTCCCGGAACTTCGTGACGTTGATGTGGCCGAACGGATAGAGACGCATGGCCGCGATCGTGTGAACGAACCGGCCGATGATATCCTTGATCTGCCGGATGGTTTCCCCGTCGACGGGATACAGATAGGACGCGGATTTTTGTTCCATGGCTTTTTACGCCGGGCTCTCTCGGGTAAAAGATAGACGTTTTTTGCCGAAATTGCAAACCCCTTTTTTGCCTTTCCGGACGTTTGGGCCGTTTCCGGTCCCTTGTGAGGTTCGGGAGTTTCCAGTATCATGAAAACGACGATGGAAGAGGCACGGCGGCCGGCATGGACCTGGAAGAAAAGCTCAAGCGATTGAAAAAGGAACGGGACGCCCGGTCCCGGGGGGCGGCCGCTTCCGTCGAAAAAACCTGGTCGACGCTCCAGGGAGAGGAAGGACTGACGACCAAGGAAAAGCTCGAGCGGCTGATCCGCTTGACGGGCGGACAGACGATTTCGGGGCCGAAACGGACGCCTCCTCCGGATCCCGAGCCCCGCAAATCCCTGCAGGTTTTCGAGAACGTTTATCCGCCTCATTCCCGCTACGGAAAACTGCGGATCTCCGACGCGCTCGCCGTCAACGGCGACGTGCTCCGCTATCTCAGCCGGGACGAGGCCTTCCGCGATCTCGACCTCTCGACGATGGTGTTCCTCGACCTGGAGACGACCGGGCTGGCGGGGGGGACGGGGACGCTCGCCTTCCTCGTCGGCCTCGGATATTTCCGCGACGGGGCCTTTGTCGTCGCCCAGTATTTTCTCGGCGATCCCAGCGAGGAACTCCGCCTGCTTGAGGAGCTGGGGCGTTTCTTCGCCGACATGAAATTCAAGTCGGTCCTCACGTACAACGGCAAAGCTTTCGACCTCCCGCTTCTCGAAACGCGCTTCATCCTCCAACGGCGGATTTTGCAATTGTCCGCCCTGCCGCACCTGGATTTCCTCTTTGCCGCCCGGACGCTCTGGAAGCACAAGCACGACAGCTGCCGCCTGTTTCACCTGGCTCAGCAGGTGATCGAGGCGCCGCGCGACGAGGACATCCCGGGAGCCGAGATCCCATACCGGTATTTCGACTACCTCCGGACGGGGAATTTCGGCCTGATCGAGCCCATCCTCTATCACAACCAGGAGGATATCCTCTCCCTTCTCGGGCTGGTGATCAGCGGGGCGAAAATGTTTTCCGAAGAGGAGATCGCCGACGGGGAGGGGCCCGATCCCCTCGACCTGGTCGGCGTGGGAAAAGTCTTCGCCAGCGCGGGCGAGGCGGCCCGCTCGACCCGCTTGTTTGAGCGGGCCTTGGTCGGCAACCTTCCCTCCGAAGTCGCCCTGTCCGTTTTCCGAAGGCTGTCGGTTCAGCTGAAAAAGGACGCCGACTGGGAGAAGGCGGTGACTCTCTGGCGCGAAGGTTCGATGTCCGAGCAGGTGTTTTGTTACCGGGAGCTGGCCATCTACTACGAGCATAAAACCCGCGATCTCGCCGAGGCCAGAAAGATCACCGAGGAAGGCTTGGCCCTGGCCATGGAAAAATCCTCGTCCGAGAGAGCTGATTTTGAGAAACGGCTGGCCCGCCTCAACGCCAAGATCAACAAGAAGACCGGTGGAGGGGCGGCGAAAAAGAGGCCGCGATCCTGAGCGGTTTCAGGTCCGCGGTCCGGACGCCGTGATTTCGTAGCCTTTGGCCGTGTAGAGGACCGCCCGGTCGAAGAACAGCAGGACCTGATTGTGCAGCTCCATGGCCTGGATGAAATCCTCGGCCGTGTCCAGGAGGCCCTGGTCCTCGATTTTTTTCCAGAGGACCCGGCGGGTCAGGTTCAGGCCGTGGAGGACCTCCGACAGCGGAAAGCCTTCTTCGCGGCGCTGCGCGCCCAGGGCTTCGTAATATTTGACCAGATCCTCGCGCTCGGATTTCTGGGAGAGCCAGACGCCGAGGTTGTGATAGAGGTTGAAGCCCCGCTCGTACAGCTCCTTGGCCGGATAGGCGTGAAACGCCGGCGTATGGGGATGCTCGCGGAGCGTTTTGACCAGCTCTTCAGCCAGCTCGCCAGCTTCCGTCTCGATCAGCCGGATGAGCCGGGCGGAGCCGGGCAGGGACAAGGCCCGGGTTTCTTTTGGAATGATGTCCACGGCAGGTCTCCTCGGTCCCATCATATCCGGGCGCCGGGCGATGTCAACTTGAGGATTGTCAAAGCGTCCCGGTTTCTGGCATAATAACGGTCCCTCGCTCGACGAGCCTGTAGCTCAGCTGGATAGAGCGTTTGGCTACGAACCAAAAGGCCGGGGGTTCGAATCCCTCCAGGCTCGTTATTTTCGATTCAAATGCCCGCGATCAGCCTGGAGCCCGTATTCCTTGACCCGGCCGAAGTCGTCCGGACGCTCCGCCTGGACCGGCGGGGCGGGGGAGAGGAGACGGCCCGGGCGCTGATCGGCGAAGCCGCGCCGCTTCTTCGGCCGCGCGCAGCCTGGCGGCCGGCTTTCATCGAAGGCCGTTCGGACGATACGGTAACGGTCGAGAGCCGGATTTTCCGCAGCCGCGTTCTCCGGGTCAATTTGGACGGCGTTTATAAGGTTTTCCCGTACGTGATCACCGTCGGGCCGGAACTCGAGAATGCCTCCGCCCGGTCGGGCGACCTTCTCCACCGGTATTATCTCGAGACCTTGGCCGACCTGGCGTTGGATGCGGCCCGGAACGGATTGCAGGAGCGCCTGGCCCGGGAAAACGGCTTCGATCTTCTTTCTTCCATGAGCCCGGGATCGCTTGAAGACTGGCCTCTCACCGAGCAGGCCCCGCTCTTCGGGCTCCTCGGAGAGCTGCAGGCTCAAATCGGCGTCCGGCTCACGGACGTGCTTCTGATGCTCCCCCGCAAATCCATCAGCGGGTTGTTTTTCCCTTCCGCCGAATCATTTTCCGCCTGTCGTCTCTGCCCCCGGGATTCCTGTCCGGGCCGCAAGGTCCCCGGCGACGGGGCCGGGTGGGAGCGCTACCGCCTCCCCAAGCCCTGACGTCCCCTCCGGGCCTTGCAAAATGAACGGTTTTCGTGTATAAAAACCTTTCATTTTTCATGATTTTCCCTGGTTTAAGCAAAACCTGACCTGGAGTTGAAGATGAAAAAGGAATTCACCGCCGTTTCGATTCCGACGTCCCTCTATAAGGAAATCGAAGAAGCCGTTCAAGGGACGAACGACGGGTCCGTCGCCAATTACGTCGCCCGGGTTCTCCGCGAATCCCTGAAAAAAGGGGGAGAGCCGGAGGAAGTGTTCAGCGCCGAAGACGAAGAGAAAGTCAAAGACCGCCTGAAAGCCCTCGGCTATATCGACTGATCGCCGGGGATACGGCCTTTCCGGAGAACGGGCCGACCGCTTCCCCGGAAAAATATTTTCGAGGAGATGACGGATGATTCAACCGCACGGCGGAAAGCTTATTGACCGCGTTTTGAAAGGCGCGGCTCTGGAGGAAGCGAAAAAACGGGCCGGGACTCTTCCCTCGGTCCGCCTCGACGCCGAACAGACCAGCGACGTCGAAAACATCGCCACGGGCGTCTTCAGCCCCCTGGAAGGATTTTTGGGAGAGAAGGATTTTCGGAGCGTCCTGGACAAAATGCGCCTGGCCAACGGCCTGGCCTGGACGATCCCCGTCGTCCTGGCCGTCGATAAAAAGACGGCGGACGCTCTCGTCCCGGGCAAGGACGCGGCCCTCCTGAACGTCGCCGGCGAACCGGCGGCCATCCTCCACCTGGCCGAGAAATACGGCTTCGACCGGAAGGAAACGGCCCGGAAGGTCTTCGGCACCGAGGACGCCGCCCACCCCGGCGTGGCCAAGATCATGAACATGCCCGAGGTCCTCCTGGGCGGGACGATCGACCTCATCCGGGAAACGCCCACGCCCTATCAGAAATACAAGCTCTCGCCCCTGGAAACCCGGAAGCTCTTTCAGGACAAGGGCTGGAACACCGTCGTCGGCTTCCAAACCCGCAACACGCCGCACATCGGCCATGAATACGTCCAGAAATCGGCCCTGACCCTCGTCGATGGCCTGTTCATCAACCCGGTGATCGGGAAGAAGAAAAAAGGCGACTACCGGGACGAAGTGATCCTCGAATCCTACGAGGAGCTGATCAAGAATTATTACGTGCCGGAACGGACGACGATGGCCATCCTGATGATGGAAATGCGCTATGCCGGCCCCCGGGAAGCCATCTTCCACGCGATCATCCGCAAGAACTTCGGCTGCTCCCATATCATCATCGGACGCGACCACGCCGGCGTGGGCAGCTATTACGCGCCGTTCGCGGCCCAGGAGATCTTCGCCGACTTCCCCGACCTGGAGATCACCCCGCTGTTCTTCCGGTCGTTCTTTTACTGCAAGAAGTGCGGCTCGGTCGTCAGCGACAAGATCTGCCCCCACGGCAAGGAGCATCAGATCCAGTTCCGGGGGACGGAGATCCGGGACCTCCTCCTGCGCGGCGAATATCCGCCGGCCGAGCTGGTCCGGCCCGAAGTCGCCAAGATCATCATGGACGAGAAAAACCCGTTCAACGACTGAGCGGGGGACAAAGGACGGAACATGCGCAAAGTTCTGATCGTCGGCCTGGATTGCGCGACGCCGGAGATCGTCTTCGACCATCGCGCCGAATTCCCCAACCTCAACCGGCTGCTGGAAAACGGGTCCTACGGGACCATGCGCAGCTCGGATCCCCCGATCACGATCCCCGCCTGGATGGTGATGTGCACGGGCAAGGACGCCGGCCGCCTCGGCCTCTACGGCTTCCGCCACCGGACCGGTCCGACCTATGACAAGATGTGGATCGCCACGGCCCAGTCGATCAACGAGCCGGCGATCTGGGACATCATCGGCCAGGCCGGCGGGCAGAGCATCCTGGTCAGCGTCCCTCCGAGCTATCCGCCCAAGCCGCTGGCCGGCCAGCGGATCGGCTGTTTCATCACTCCCGGCGCGGACAAGGACTACACCTATCCCAAGGAGCTGAAGGCCGAGATCGAGGCAAAATTCGGCCCCTACCTGTTCGACGTCCCCTTCCGGATCGAGAACCGGGCCGAGATCCTCAAGGAAATCTACCGGATGACCGACCAGCGGTTCGAGGTCATGCATCACCTCATGCGGACCAAGCCGTGGAACCTGTTCATGTTCGTCGAAATCGGGGTGGACCGGGTCCATCACGCCTTCTGGAAATTCTTCGACAAGGCCCACCATCTTTATGAGCCCGGCAACGAATTCGAAAACGTCATCATCGATTACTACAAGCATGTCGACGGCAAAATCGGCGGCCTGCTGAAAGAAGCCGGCGACGACACGGTCGTCCTGGCCATCTCCGACCATGGGGCCAAGAGGATGAAGGGGGCCTTCTGCGTCAACGAGTGGCTGATCAAGGAAGGAGACCTCGTCCTGGGCGCCGAGCCGACGCGCGGCGCGAACATCGAAAAAACGCCGATCAACTGGGCCAAGACCAAGGCCTGGGGCTGGGGCGGCTATTACGCCCGCATTTTCCTGAACGTCGAAGGCCGCGAGCCCCAGGGGATCATCAAGCCCGCCGACTACGAGAAGGAGCGGGAAGCCCTGGCCAAGCGGCTTCGGGGCATCCGCGGCCCGAACGGCGAGACGTGGGCGACCAAGGTCATCAAGCCCAACGAATACTACGACGATCCCCGCGGCGACTATCCCGACCTCATGGTCTATTTCGACGACCTCTACTGGCGGTCGGCCGGCACCCTGGGCTGGGGGACGATGTACCTGGCCGAAAACGACACCGGCCCGGACGACGCCGTCCACGCCCAGCACGGCATGTACATTTTCTACGATCCGAAAGCCAAGACGCCGGCGACCCGCAAGGACATCGACATCACCGACGTCGCCCCGACCGTTCTCAAGGCGATCGGCCTCCCGGTCCCGGCGGATATGAAGGGCAAGGCCCTTCGCTGATTTCAAAAGGAGCTGCATTCACCATGTGCGATCATTCCCATCCCAAAGGCGTCACTCTTTGGTTCACCGGGCTGCCCTGTTCCGGCAAATCGGCCGTGGCCGACCGGGTGGCGGAAATCCTCGGCAACGGCGGCTACCGCGTCGAGCGCCTCGACGGCGACATCGTCCGGCAGGACCTGACCCGCGACCTCGGCTTTTCCAAGGAAGACCGGGACGAGAACATCCGGCGGGTCACCTTCGTGGCCAAGCTTTTGACCCGCAACGGGGTCATCGTCCTGACGTCCTTCATCTCGCCGTATAAAGCGATGCGCGAGCACGCCCGCAAGGAAATCGCCTCGTTCATGGAGATCTACGTCAACACGCCCCTGGAGACGTGCATCCAGCGCGACGTGAAGGGCATGTATAAAAAGGCCCAGGCCGGCATCATCAAGGAATTCACCGGGATTTCCGATCCGTATGAGATCCCGGAAAAGCCGGAAATGATCCTGGAATGCGGCGCCGAGCCGCTCGAGGAAAGCGTCCGGAAAGTCATCCAGAAGCTGAAGGATTCCGGCTTCGTCAGCTGACCCGCCTTCGGGCGGCGGAAAGGGGAAAGGCGTGAGTCGCTATCTTGTCACCGGCGGCGCGGGCTTCATCGGATCGCATCTTGTCGAGACGCTCGTTCGGCGCGGGGAGAACGTCCGCGTCCTGGACAGCTTCCTCACCGGGAAGCGGGAAAACCTGGCCCCCTTCCTTGACCGGATCGAGCTTGTCGAGGGCGACCTCCGCGACCCGGACGCCTGCGCCCGGTCGGTGGAGGGCGTCGACTACGTCCTCCACCAGGCCGCTCTGCCCTCCGTCCCGAGATCGGTCGCCGATCCCTTCACGACCGACGCCATCAACATCCGCGGGACGCTCAACATCCTCTGGGCGGCGACCCGGGCCAAGGTCAAGCGCCTGACGTTCGCCTCCTCGTCCTCGGTCTACGGGGACGAGGCCGGGCTGCCCAAGCGCGAGGGCACGGAAGGAAAACCGCTTTCGCCTTACGCCGTCAGCAAATTCGCCGGAGAAAAATACCTCCAAGTCTTCAACGAAACGTACGGCCTGGAAACCGTCGCCCTCCGTTATTTCAACGTCTTCGGGCCCCGCCAGGACCCGGCCTCCCAGTACGCCGCGGCCGTTCCCCTGTTTATCACCAGAATTCTGCGGGGCGAAGCGCCGACCGTCTTCGGGGACGGCGAACAGTCCCGGGATTTCACGTATGTGGCCAACGTGGTCGAGGCCAACCTTCTGGCCTGCACGGCGGCCGGGGCGCCCGGCGGGGCGTTCAACGTCGCCTGCGCCGACCGGATCACGGTCAACGGCCTCATCGAGAAGATCAACCGGATCCTCGGCACCGCCGTCGCTCCGGTTTATGTCGATCCCCGGCCGGGAGACATCCGGCATTCCTTCGCCGATATTTCCGCCGCCGGGCGCGCGCTCGGCTATCGGCCGGCGGTGGACTTCGAAGAAGGACTCAGGCGGACGATCGCTTGGTACAAAGAAAGAGAGGAAATCCGATGAATCCCCAAAGCCGCGCGTTGATGAAGAAGATCAAGGCCAGAAAATCCGCCGTCGGCGTCGTCGGCCTGGGATATGTCGGCCTTCCCCTGGTCAAGGCCTTCCTCAAGAAGGGCTTTCCCGTCACCGGCTTCGACGTCGACCGCCGGAAAGTCGACTTTCTGAACAAGGGGCAAAGCTACATCAAGCACGTCACGGCGACCGATCTTCGCCGCTATCTGGCGATGAAGAAATTCGCGGCGACCGACGATTTCGCCCGACTGGCCGAAATGGACGCGGTCCTCATCTGCGTCCCCACGCCGCTGGACGCCCATCGCAATCCGGACCTTTCCTTCGTTCTGAACACGACGGAAACGATCGCCCGATTCCTCCGGAAGGGCCAGCTCGTCATCCTCGAAAGCACCACCTACCCCGGAACGACCGACGAAGAAATGCTTCCGATCCTGGAGAAGGGCGGCTTGAAGGGCGGAAAGGATTTCTTCCTGGCTTTTTCGCCCGAGCGGGAAAATCCCGGCGATCCGGTTTATACGGCCGAAAACACGCCCAAAGTCGTCGGCGGCCTGACCCCTGACTGCCTGGCGCTGGCCGACGCCCTCTACTCCCAGGTCGTGGCCAAAACCGTTCCGGTCTCCTCGACCCGGGCGGCCGAATCGGCCAAGCTCCTGGAAAACATCTTCCGCGCGGTCAACATCGCCCTGGTCAACGAGCTGAAGATGATCTTCGAGCGGATGGATATCGACGTCTGGGAAGTGATCCGGGCGGCCTCTTCCAAGCCGTTCGGCTACATGCCGTTCTATCCCGGCCCCGGCCTGGGCGGGCATTGCATCCCGATCGATCCCTTCTATCTGACCTGGAAAGCCCGCGAGGTCGATTACCAGACGAAGTTCATCGAGCTGGCCGGAGAGATCAATACGAAGATGCCTTATTACGTCCTGAATAAGACGCTCGAAGCTTTGGCCGAAAAGGGCAAGTCGTTCAAAGGCGCCAAGGTTCTCGTCCTGGGCATCGCTTATAAAAAGGACATCGACGACCAGCGCGAATCGCCGTCGTTGAAGATCATCAGCCTGCTTCAGGCCAAGGGGGCCAAGGTCGAGTACAACGATCCGTACGTCCCGGTCTCCGAAGGCCATAGAGAATATCCGGGGATGAAACTGAAATCCGTCCCTCTGACGACCGCCCGGCTGAAGGCCGCCGACGCGGTCATCATCGCCACCAACCACACCTGCTACGATTATGATTTCATCGTGAAGAACGCCCGGCTGGTCGTGGACACGCGCAACGCCGTCAAGAAACCGCGCAAAAACGTCGTCAAGGCCTGAGCGCTTCCGCGCCGGCTCGGTCCCAGCGCGGGGAGGGGAAATATGGCCGAACGCCCGAAAGCTCCTTCTCCGCCGACGTTGGAACAGTTGATCCGTGTGCCGGCGGTTCTGGAAGTCCCCGAGACGGCGTCGATCGAGAAAAAAGCCGATTTCGTTTATCGCCGGTTCGATGGCGAAGCACTGATGATGGACGTCTTCGCCCCCGCCGGCCGGGCTTCCGGCGGGAAGCGGCCGGCCGTCATCTTTGTCCACGGCGGCCCCATGCCTCCGCTGGCCCTGCCGCCTAAGGATTGGGGGGTCTTCGTCGGCTACGGCCGGATGGCCGCCGCCTCGGGATTCGTCGGCATCACCTTCAACCATCGGTTCTTCGCCCTCGACGGCGTGGTCGACGCCGAAAGCGACGTTCAGACCCTGGTCGCCTTCGTTCGGGGCCGGGCCGATGAGTTCGGGATCGACCCCGACCGGATCGCCCTATGGGCGTTTTCCGGCGGCGGCCCGCTCGTTTCCGGATTCCTGAGCCGGCCGATCCATCCTGTCCGCGCTTTGGTCTTTTTCTACGCGCTGATGGATCTTCGCGCCTGGCTCGCTCAGGCGAAGGGCAAGCTCGATGAAGCGACCGCGGCCCGGTTCTCGCCGCTCATCGCCCTCGAGAAGGTGAAAGAACCTGCTCCGCCCGTTTTCATCGGCCGGGCCGGGCTCGACAATCCCGGCCTCAAGGCGACGATCGATCAATTCGCCGCCCTGGCGAAGAGAAAAAATCTTCTTTTGACTTTAAAGAATCATCCGCAAGGCATTCACGGCTTTGACGTTTACAACGACGATGCCCGAACCCGCGAAATCATCCGCGGCGCCTTCGAATTTCTCCGCCGGCATCTTGCGCCGCCGGCCTGATTTGAACGGGGACCCTCCGGCGTCCTTATTTCAGGGTCACATCCAGGTAGACCGAATAGTTGCCGTAGCTTTCGTAGAAGGGCTTCAGGGCGAGGCCGTTGACCGTGAAACGGAGCGTCGACGGATCGCCGCTGATCGATTTGGAGATGTCGCCCGCGTCCAGGGTGACCGCCCGCCACGCGGACAGGGGAGCTTCCTCCTGCACGGCTAGAAGCACCGGTCCATAGAAGAGGCCGGCGATGTTCGGCATGTCCATGACCGATTCCAAGCGGAAGGAGAACGGCATGCGCAGGGTGACGACGTCGCCGTCTTTCCAATCGCGCCGCAACGCCAGATAGCGGCCCGATTTCGCCTCGACCTTTTCGTCCCGGCCGTTGATGGAAACGAAGAATCCGTTGGCCGCCCAGGCCGGCACCCGGACCATGAGGGCGAAATCTCCGCCGCCGGAAATCGTCAAGCGGCTGGTATCGGCATAGGGGAAATTCGTGCTCTGGGTGACGGTCACGCCGCGCTCCTTCCAGGCCACCGTGGACGGAACGTAGAGATTGACGTAAAGCTCCCGGCCGTCGAGGCTTCGGAAATAGATGGAATCCTGAAGCTTGGTGTTGCTTTCGAGGGCTGTGCCGTTGCAGCAGGTAAAACCGTCCATGTTCTCATTGTCGAAGGATTTACGCGCCCCGGGATTGAGCGGCACGTGATAGGTGTTGCCGGCGTTGGTTTCCGCGACGGAGGCCAGGATGTGGTTGAAGTATCCCTGCTCGTAATAGTCCATATACCGCGGATCGGCCCCGTAGAAAAAGAGCTGGCGGCTCAGCTTGAGCAGGTTGTACGTGGCGCAGGTTTCGTTCTGCCCGTCCATGGAGAATCCGTTGGCGAACAGGGTGTCCGGTTGGGCGGTATTGCATTCGGCGTTCTTGGGATTCTTCGCTCCGGCCATGCCGCCGATGGCGTACATGTAATGGTCGCGGATCATGGCCCAATAATTCTCGGCGATGGCGAAATATTCGGGATTGTCCGTCCCTTTGTACGTTTCCAGGGCCCCGATGATCTGAGGAATGTGCTGGTTGGCATGACGGCCGCGGATGGTGTCGACGTTCCGGGCCAGGCCGTGCTCGTGGCCGGCGTTGCCGAAGAAAAAGTTGGTGTTGTCGAAAAGCCTGGCGCAATCCAGGTATTCCGGCTTGCGGGTGAGCCGATAAAGGCGGGCCATGACCTCGTTCATGCCGCCGTATTCGCCGGCGATATACTTGCTCCACATGGAGATGCGGGTTTCCGCGGGCAGGGCCTGGAGCCGCTTGAGCGCCCACGTCCCCATTCCTTCGGCGATTTCCAGGGCCTTCGGGTTGCCTCCGACCTCGTAACAGTCGAGTAAGCCGGCCAGGATCTTGTGGAGAGTGTAGTAAGGAGCCCAGATCTGGGCGTTTGTGCCGCCGTACGTCGCGCCTTTTTCGAGCATGATGAACTGGTCCGGCGGATAAGCGCTGATGAAGCCGAGGCCCCAGTTCCAGTAATCGTGGCGCAGGCCCTCCTTGGTCAGGTCGGAATCGTAACCGCTTTTCCCCGGGCCGGGGGGAACCGCGGTGGGATCGGCGTTGCCCGGGCCGCCGGTCTGAACCGGCCGGCCCGATTTTCGGGAGAGATCATAAAGCGTGTCGATCATATAGTTCATTTTCTGGAGGAAGTTGGCCCGCAGCTCCCCGTCGTATGCGGAGCTCGCATAAGCCTGGGCGAGGGCGGAGAGGTAGTGGCCGCTGGCATGACCGCGCAGGCGGGTCGTCTGGTCGTCCCAGCCGCCCAGCTGGACAACGCCTTCGGGCTGAGGCTGACCGAAGGCGTCGCGGAAGTTGTAGAGAAAGTTGTCGGGATTGACCACGGCCAGAGTGGCGATGAACTTGTCGCGGTTTTTCATCATCGGCGTTTCGCGGCCGCTCTCGTCCCGGTTTAGAATGACTTGGCCCAAGGGAAACGGTTCCAAGATGCGTTCCGGCTTCGGCCGCGCGGCGGGCTCCGAGGCCGGTTTCACGGTGACGACGGCCTTGGGTTGGAACGAGGTCCCGGGAACGGTTCCGGTCAGCGTATATGTGCCCGGATTTTTGACGTCGGCGTTGTCCGCGGGAGCTGGCCAGATGACCCGCACGAGCGGTCCCGCGGCGCCGTTTGCATAGACGCCGGGGATACGGACGGGCAGGCGCGGGAGCGTTCCGGCTTCCGTCTCGACGGCGATATCCGGAACGGAGGCCAGTCCCAGGGCCAGAGAGCGGATCGGCGGGGCGGCCGGCTCCGGAATTCTCCGGGGACCGCGGGCGGCGTCGCCCAAGGCGCCGAAAATGATCGCTTCCACCTGCTCTTCGCTCAAAGCGATGTTATAAAGGCGCAGGTCGTGAAGCTTGGCGTTGAGGGCCGGGGTTTCCGCGCCCTGCGCCCGGCCGACATACAGCCGGTTTTGCGCCGGGTCCTTCCGGCTGATGAATTGCTCAAGACGGACGTTGACGTTTTCCACCCTTCCGGCCGTCCGGCCCATGACATACCCGGTCAGGATCCGTTGGGACGCGTCTAAAACGACCGTCACGTGGAGCCAGCGGCCTACAGGAAAAGCGCGGACGGTGAAGCCCTGTTCGGCTTCAGAGCCGCCGGCCGTGATCCCGACGTGGAAGCCGGCCGCTTCGTCAGGTCCGGTCAGCCGGCAATAGAAGTGCCGGCCGGCATCTAGCCCGAAATCGAAGAAAATCTGTCCGGGGGCGGCGGATCCCAGGTTGACCCAGCCGCAGATGCTCAGGCTGTCGGCGGCGGCCAAGGCCCGGCCCGGGATCTGGATCGAGCCGCCGGGCAGCGAGAGGGCTTTGCCGAACGTTCCCTCTTGGGCATACGTCGGTTGACCCGCGAGCAGGGCGGCGTGGAGATGGTTTCTTCCGCGGTCCTCGAGATTGCCGTCGAAGACGTACCTGGCGATCAGGGCCGTTTCTCCGATGCCGTCCACGATCTGGTCCCCGCCGGTTTGAGCGGGGAGGAAAACAGGGGAAAACAAGGCGCTGAACCCGATGATCGAAGAAAAAACAAGGGCGAGAGACCCTCTTTTCATGGCCGGACCTCCAAAATATGCGTCATGATTTAAACGTAAACGCTAATATCAAATATCAAATATAATACAGGTCGTTTTTATCTTCAAGCCGGATTGTTTGACCTTGTCCTTTCCGAATGAAGGGACAAGATTTTTCTTCTCCGGCGTCATCCGTTTCTTGACTCCGTCCGCGGTCGGAAATATCATGAGGCCATCAAGAGGGGCGTTCGGGAGGCTGCCGTGAAAACAAAATCGACTCCCGCGGCGAAAACGCCGGGGGCATTCGACAAGCCGCTCGATGGTTTCGTCTGGTGCGATAATTCCGGAACCATCACCAGGATCAGCCGGGATTTTTCGGCTTTGTTCGGATATACGGGCAAAGAAGCCGTGGGACGTTTTATCGACGATTTGGTCGTTCCCCCCGATTTCCGAAAAAAGGCGGTCGCCCTGACCCGGCGGGTGGGGGAAGGCGACACGATGTCTATGGAGGCCCTCCGGCGGAAAAAAGACGGAACGCTTTTTGAAGCGTCCGTCGACGTCGTGCCGATCATCGTCAACCGCAAGCAGGTGGGATTCCGGGCTCTTTACCGGGACATCGGCGTTCAAAAGCGGGCGGCCGAAGCCTATCGCCGGGAACAGGCGTACCTGAAACAGCTGGTGGAAACGGCAGCCGAGGGCATCATCGCCCTCGATGAGAACGGCTTGGTCTCCCGCGTCAACGGGGAGTTCCTCCGGATGTTCGGCTATAAAGCCGGAGAAGTCATCGGCCGGCCCATCGACGACTTGATCGTGCCCGCCGATTTAAGGGACGAGGGCAAGCAGCTGAATCGGATTTCCACCGGCGGCCGGCGGTTTGAGAAAGAATCGATCCGCCAGCGGAAGGATGGAAGCCGGCTCCAGGTGTCGATCATCGGCTCGCCGATCATCGTCGAAGACCGGCGGATCGGCGCTTACGCGATTTACCGCGACATCACCCGGCAAAAGAACGCGGAACGGGCCGTCCGCGAATCGGAAAAGCGCCTCCGGCTGTTCTTTGAGAACGTCCCTGTGGGAATCTACCAGACGACCCGGGATGGCCGGTACCTGTACGCCAACAAAGCCCATCTCCAGATCTTCGGCTTTTCCGACCTGCCCTCTCTCCAGAAGATGACCGCGGCCGAGCTTTACGCCGATCCGGCTGAGCGGGACAAATGGGTGGCCATGATGGAGCGGGACAACGTCATGCTGGCCCAGATCTTTCATTATGAGCGAAGGGACGGCCGGAGGATCTGGACGCGGGAGAGCGCCCGGACCGTCCGAGATGAGGCCGGCCGGGTCGAATATTTCGAAGGCATCGTCGAGGACATCACCGCCCTCAAGGAGGCGGAAGCCCGGGAGGCGGAGCGGATGGCCGAAATCGCCCGGGTCAACCAGGAGCTGGTCCTGGCCAACGAGGCCGCCGAGAAGGCCCGGAGCGCGGCCGAGGCGGCCAGCTCGGCCAAGGGGATGTTCCTGGCCCGGATGAGCCACGAGATCCGGACGCCGATGAACGCGGTCATCGGCTTTTCCGACATGCTGCTGGACACCGCCATCAATGAGGAACAGACCGATTTCGTCCGCAACATCATCAAGAGCGGCGAGGCCCTCCTCTCCCTGATCAACGAGATCCTGGATTTTTCGAAAATCGAAGCGGGCCAGCTGGCTTTCCAGAACATCGATTTCGACCTCGAAGTCACGGCCTACGACGTCTGCGCCCTGACCCAGCCGCGGCTGGGGAACAGGCCGGTGGAAGTCCTGTGCCGCGTCGCCGACAACCTCCCCGGCTTCATCCGGAGCGATCCGGCCCGGGTCCGGCAGGTCCTCTTGAACCTGATGAGCAACGCGGTCAAGTTCACCCACGAAGGCGAGATCGAGATGGCGATCGCCGTGGAGCAGGAGACGGAATCCCGGCTGAAGCTGCACGCCACCGTCCGGGATTCGGGCATCGGCATCCCGGACGACAAGCGGGAGACGATCTTCGAGCTATTCCAGCAGGCCGACGGATCGATCACCCGCAAGTACGGCGGGACCGGGCTGGGCTTGGCGATTTGCCGGCAGATCGCCAGGCACCTGGGGGGAGAAGTCTGGGTCGAGAGCGAGCCAGGGAAAGGCAGCCTCTTTCATTTCACCATCTGGGCGGACAAGTCGGAAAAGACGATGGTCAAACAGCCGCCGATCCGGGCTTTGGAAGGGAAGCGGGCCCTGCTTGTCGACGACAACGAAAACAATCTCAACATCCTAGCCCATACCGTCTCGCTGTCGGGGATGCGCTCGGAGCTCGCCCGAATGGGCGGCGAGGTCCTGCCGGCCCTGAGCCGGGCCGCGGCCGAGGGCGATCCCTTCGATGTCTGCATCCTGGATATTCAGATGCCCGATGTGAGCGGCTATGACGTCGCCGTCTCCATCCGCAAAAACGCGGATCCCCGGATCGCCAAGCTGAAAGTGCTGGCCTTTTCCTCGTCGGTGTCGCGGCGGCTCAAGGCCTCCAAGGACTCGGGGTTCGACGGCTTCCTGCCGAAGCCGATCCAGCGGAACAAGCTGATCATGATGCTGAAGCGGCTCCTGGGAGAGGCGGGCGAAGGAGCGGAGGCGGAAGAATCGCAGGAAGGGGAAGGCCTGCTGACCCAGCACACGCTGGCCGAGGAGGCCAAGCACTCGGTCCGGATCCTGCTGGCCGAAGACAATCCGATGAACCAGAAGGTGGCCCAGGTCATGCTGACGAAAGCCGGATATCATCTGACCGTCGTGAACAACGGGCGGGAATTGGTCGAAAAATTCGCGGCGGAGCCGGAGCGATACGACCTGATCTTCATGGACATCCATATGCCCGAGGTGGACGGTCTGGAGGCCACCCGGATCCTGCGGAACCGCGGCTACAAGGACGTGCCGATCATCGCCATGACGGCCGACGCGATGAAGGAAGACAGGGACAAGTGCCTGGAATCCGGAATGAGCGACTACATGTCCAAACCGATCAAGCGGGAAGACGTTTTTACCATGGTCAAGAAGTGGATTTTCAAGGAAGAGACCCCCGGGCCGGGGATCTCCCCGCCGGATCCGGAGGACGCGCCCCATCGCAACGGATTTGTCCGTCTGCCGTAAGAGGCCCCTTTCTTGAGAAAACCGTCATTCTTGAGGGGATTGTTTCCGCGGCTTGCGCGGCCGGCGGCGGCGGCGTTTCTTGGCCGGGGCTTTATCTTCGACGGCCGGATGGAGCCGGCCGAATAAATTCGCGGGCATTTTCTCCGGATCCCCCGGCCGGCCCTCCATGATCAATCCGAAAAGAACGAAGGCGGACGGAAAGGCGGCATGCCTCGGGATGACATAGTTCGCGCGCGAATTCCGGAACGCCTTGAAGATTTCGACGATCAACGTCAGGATTTGAACGACATCGGTCTTCATTTTCTTGGGAAAGACCGCCTGCGTCCCGGCGCTTTCGAAGGCCTTTTCCATTCGTTCCCGGAAGCCGCCGTCCTTGCCGTCGATATAGGCTTCGGCCCAGGGCCAGAACAGCAGCGCGTAACATTCCTCCCGGGTCAATTCCAGCCCGTCCTTTTGCAGACGATCCTTGTTTTCCAGGATCTCGCGCAGGCGCTCGTAAATGGTCCCGTCGTTTTCGTAATCCTCGCCGAATCCGCCGATGATGTAGCGCAGGAGGCCGCGGGCCCGCAGGGCGTCCATCACCGGCCGCGTCCTCTCGCCGAGCTCCTTGTTGAGCTCCTCGTATAACCGGGCCCCGGCGCATTTTCCGAGCAGGGGAGCGAAGGCCGGGATCGCCCGGGCCGTTTCCTCCTCGATTTCGAAGCCGAGGCGGGCGGCGTACCGGACGACCCGCCAGATGCGGACGGCGTCCTCGGTGTAGCGGGAAGCGGGATCGCCGATCAAACGAACGCGACGGCTGGCCAGGTCGTCCAGGCCTCCGACATAGTCGATGATCTCCCCCGAAACGGCGTCGTAATAAAGGGAATTGATCGTCACGTCCCGCCGGAAAGCGTCTTCGCGCGGCGTGCCGTACATGAGCTCGGGGGCGATCCGTTCCGTCGCCGCGGCCCGTTCCTCCTCCGCAAGATCGCGGCGGAACGTGGCGACCTCGATGATCTTTCCCCCGGGGAAATGGACGTGGGCCAGGCGGAACCGCCGGCCGATGATGAAAACGTTGTGGAACCGCTTCCGGATCTGGCCGGGCCGCGCGTCCGTGACGATGTCGAAATCCTTGGGCTTGCGGCCGAGGAGGAGATCCCGGACCGCGCCGCCGCACAAATAGGCGAGGAACCCCATGCGATGGAGGCGGTGAATGATTTTCAGCGCGTCCGGATCGACGTCGTTCCGAGACAGGCAATGTTCGGAGGAGGAGAGGATGCGGATGGTTACGGTCATGAGCGGCCGGTTCCTTTGGACCGGTTTTTCCCCCGAACGGCAAGCGTATGCGGGGCGAAGTCGGTGGCCACGACGAGAAGGGTGTCTTCCCCGATCCGTTCGGTTTCGAACGGGACGGGACGATCGTCGCGTCGGACGTCGAGCTTTTCCGGGTCGATTTCCCCGGGAAGAAGCATCCGGATCCGCCCGGGGCGGCGGACGGTGCTTTCATAGCGCAGGGTGATTTCGTTCCGTCCGGGATTCCAGGCGTAATCGTAGGCCGCCGAGACGCCGGCGGCCGGGAGCCGGAAAAAGACTTTCGCTCCGTCCTTTCCCAGCCGCGGCTCGAGGTCGCATCGGTCGCGCGTCAGGCGAATCCCGAAATATCCTTCGGCCACGGCCAGGGCCAGGCTGCCCGCGCTTCCCGCGAAGACGGCGCTTCCCCGGCCGGAGCCATCGGGGGCGTCCCATTCATGGAGGCCGCTTGCGGAGATGTTTTTCCGGGCGATTTCGAGGAGCTTGTCTCTCGCGGCCGCGGAAAAACCGCAATCGAACATCGTCCGGACGAGCTTTCCGGCGAACCAATCCCATTGGCCGCCGTTCTGGTATTCAAAGGGATCGTCGACAATGGGGTGCTTGAACGTGCCCTTGGGGTAGGGAGGAAGGAGAGTCGCGCCGATCGTCGGCATCCGGAATTCGGCCTGCCGGGCGAGGGCGGTTTGGATGATGCGCCGGGCTTTCTCCGGTCCGGCCAGGCCCGAGAGGATCGCCTGGGCGTTTCCTCCCATGGCGAACATGTCATCCTCATCGAAGGGATGAGTCAGCGAATCGAGATGAAGGTGGACGCGATAGAATCCGCGGCCCTCCTGCCAGAGAAGACGGTCGGCGGCCTGACGGACGGCTTCGGCCCGCGACGACCAGAAATCCGCCCGTTCTTTCCGGTCGCCGGCTTGGAGCATTCCGGACAGGGCCGTGGCGGCGCCGTAAAACATGCTCTGATCGTATATGTCGCATGTCCAATGGGTGTCGCGGTCGACATAGATGGCCGACCGATCGGCGTCTTCCAGGCCGACGTCCCCCCAATCCGGCGTATGCGCGCCCTTGACCAAGCCATGCGCGGCGTCGAAACGATGTTCCAGGACAAACGCCAGAGCCGCATCGAGCCGGTCGAGGACGGTCCGGCCGCCGACGGTTTTCCGTAACCAGCCGGGGCCGCATATCGCCACGGCTTGGGATGCGGCCAAAACGGCGGACGCTTCCTGGTCGGTTTCGGTTGTGTTCTTGTCCGACCGTCCTCGGGAGTCGATCCAATCGGGCAGCCCGCCGTCTCGATCCTGGAAAGACAGGATCTCTTCGAGTCCGGAGAGGATATCCTCGGCCGGATCATACCAGCGGGACGCCGGGATGATCGTGGCCGCGTCGCGGATCCACATTTCCGGATAGGCGCTTCCGGCGAAAAAGGCCGTCACCGGTCCCGATTTTCCCTCGAAAGAAACCCGATCTGAAGCGAGCGTCGCCCGAATCAGGCGCCATAAGGACGGGATTTCGGAGACGCTCGAGCGGATGGTCGTCGTTGCGGCCGTTTGGGCCTCCGGGCCGGCGGCCGAGGTCAATGGAAGCAGGGCGACCGCCGTTCCCGCAAGAATCAGGTATCGCCTCATGCCCATACGTTACCCGTTCAGCAGATCCGGGGAAGGAGCTCGGACGTCAAAGGTTCGAGCAACCGCAGGCCGCCGCTTTCCGTCCTGAGGAGAAGCTCGCCCGGGCGGCCGATTTCTTTTTCCGCCCGGCCGATGATCGCGGCCTTACGGGCTTGGGAGTGGTTCCGAAGATAAGCCAGAACCGCCCGGGCCCGGTTTTCAGGGACGACCATGACCGCCCGCCCTTCGCAGGCCAGATAGAGCGGATCGATTCCCAAGAGGCCGGCCGCGGATTTGGCCGCTGAAGACAGAGGGATGGCTTTTTCTTCCAGCAGGAGAGGAAAGGGAGACTGTTCGGCCAGCTCGGAGAGAATCGTGGCCAGGCCGCCGCGCGTGACGTCGCGCATCCAGCGGACGCCGCGGGTCCAGAGCGGCAGGAGAAAGGTCAGCGGAGCGCAATCGCTTTTCACCGGGTTGGCGAAACCGAACTCGCCTCTGGCGGCCAGGATGGCCAGGCTGTGTTCGCCGACGGTTCCGGTGAGGATGATCCGGTCGCCGGGGCGGACGAGCCGGGGCCGGGGGCGTCCGATGATCCGGCCGATGCCGGCGGTGTTGACGAAAACGCCGTCTCCCTGTCCGCGGCGGACGACTTTGGTATCGCCGGTGACGATTTCGACGCCGGCTTGCCGGGCGGCCTTCTTGATCGAGCGGAGGATCCGATCCAGGGAGGCCGTTTCCAGGCCTTCCTCCAGAATCAGGGCCAGCGAGAGATATTGCGGCCTGGCCCCGGAAACGACCAGATCGTTGACCGTTCCGTTGACGGCCAGCGTCCCGATGTCGCCGCCGGGAAAGAAAATGGGATCGACGACGTAGCTGTCGGTCGTGAAGGCGATTCCGCCCGGAAGATGGGCGGCGTCGAGCAGGGGAGCCAGACGGTCGTTGCGAAAGGCCGGGAGAATGGTCCGGGCGATGAAATCGCGCATCGTTTTTCCGCCGCCGCCGAGCTCGAGGCTGATCTTATCCATGGGCTCCCTTTTTCCTCGGCCGGCCCGCACCCGGACCGCGGTATTTATAGTGAACGAAACAGGCGCCTTCAAACGAAACCATGCAGGGGCCGCGGGGGGCTTCAGGCGCGCAGCTCCGGCCGAACAATCCGCATTGAGGCGGGGCGAGCACTCCGCGCAGGACCTCTCCGCAGCGGCACCCGGGAGCGTCGGACTCGTCTTCGACGGGGCTCAGGCCGAATTTTACGGAAGCGTCCGCCCCGCTGAAGGCGGGCTTGAAGCGCAGGCCGCTTTTCGGGATCCGTCCGAGCCCGCGCCAGACCGCGTCGAACGGCTCGAGGCATTTATTCATCACCTCGCGGGCGGCGGGATTCCCGTCCGCCCGAACGACCCGCGGATAGGCGTTTTCGACCCGCGGATGCCCGTCCCGGATCTGTTCCAGGACGGCCCGGACGCCGAGGAGAATATCTCCCGGCTCGAAACCGGTGATCGCTCCCGCGAGGCCGAATTCCCTGGCAACGAATTCGTAGGGTTGGGAGCCGATGATGGCGCTGACATGCCCCGGGTAAAGGAATCCCGAAACCCGGATATCCCCTGAAGACAGAATCGCCCGCAGCGGGGGAGGAATGATCCAGAACGCCGTCAGCACGGAAAAATTGGCCCGGCCTTCGGCCAGGGCTTTCCCCGCGGTCAGGACGATTCCGGGAATCGTCGTCTCAAAGCCGGCGCCGAAGAAAACGACGTTCTTTTCCGGATTCCGGCGGGCGGCTTCCAGGGCTTCCTCCGGCGAATAGACGATTTTGACGGCCGATCCTCTGGCGGGGACGGCCGTCTGCAGGGAGCCGCTTTTCGTCGGCACGCGGGTCATGTCCCCGAACGTCGCCAGGATCGTATTCTCCCGCTCGGCGACCAGGCGGATGGCCGCCTCGTGAAAGCCGTCGGGGGTGATGCAAACGGGGCATCCGGGTCCGGAAATCATCTCGACGCCCGCCCGTTTGAGGAGGTCCTTCAGCCCGTGACGATGAATCGTCATCGTATGGGTCCCGCAGACTTCCATCAGCCGGACCGGTCTGGGCGCTTTTTCGGCCAGGGATGCGATTTCGACCAGCAGACCGGCCATCACCCGTCTGTCCTGGTACAAATTAATCGGCATCGGCGGTCTCTGAGAGGATTCCCGCTTCTCCCGGGAGAGGCCGTCAGGCCTCCCCGGCGTTTTGGACCTCGCGAAGCATGGCCAGCGTTTCCCGGGCTTCCTTGTCGTCCAGGCGGGATATGGCGAAACCGGCATGGACGACGACCCAATCCCCGATCCGGATGTCCTTAATCAAGGCGAAGTTCGCCCCCATTTTCGTCCCCAGGTAGTCCACTTTTCCGGCTTCCCCGGAGGAATCGACTTCAACGACGCGGACGGGAATCGCAAGACACATTTCAACCTCTTGGAAATTCATAGGATACCAGAACTCGGGCTTTGAATCCATTTACGGATGGGCGGGCATCGGCTATACTATCCCCATGTTAGAAGGCCTGAAAGGCTGGTTGAAAGACGGAAGCGAGGAAGCCGGCCTGGCCGACCGCCTCGAGGCCGCCCGAATGCCCCGCCACGTCGCCGTGATCATGGACGGAAACGGGCGCTGGGCGACGGAGCGGGGCCTCCCCAGGGTGGAAGGGCACCGGGCCGCGGCCAAATCCGTCCGGGAGATCGTCGAAACGGGCGCCCGGGCGGGCTTAGAAGTGCTTTCGCTGTTTGCTTTTTCCACGGAAAACTGGAAACGCCCGGCCCGCGAAGTCCAGACGCTGATGCGGCTTTTGGAAGACTATCTCAAGAGGGAGGACAATCTTCTTATCGAAAATAATCTCCGTCTCCGGGTGCTCGGCGACAAGGCCCAGCTTCCGGCCGACCTGCGCAAAGAGCTCGATCGCGTCGAGGATCTGACCCGGAGGAATTCCCGGATGACCATCGGCCTGGCCTTGAACTACGGCGGCCGGGCGGACATCGTCCGGGCGGTCCGGAAAATCCTGGCGGACGGCCGCCTCAAAGCCGAGGAGCTGGACGACGCCGTTTTCAGCCGTTTTCTCGACACGGCCGGTCTGCCCGATCCGGATCTCCTGATCCGGACGAGCGGGGAAAACCGGATATCCAATTTTTTCCTCTGGCAGATCGCCTACGCGGAAATCTGGATCACGCCGACGTATTGGCCTGATTTCCGGAAAAAACACCTGTTTCAGGCCTTGATCGAATATCAGTCCCGCAACCGCCGGTTCGGCGATACGAAACCCGCTTCATGAATCTCGTCAAGCGGTTCTGGACGGCCCTGGTTCTTCTCGCCGCGGTCTTCGCCGTCCTCCAGTACGGCCGGTCCTGGATGATCTTTGCCTTCCTCCAGGCCGTCATCATCGCCGCCCTCATCGAATTCTATAATCTGGCCCGGCGGCGCGGCTACCATCCCAAAACCGGCCTTGGCATTTTCCTGGTCCTTCTCCTGGGCGCATCCTTCATCGTCAAAGGATGGACTCGCGAGCTGGCCCTGTTTTCCGGATTGCTGGCCACGGGAATCGTTTATCTGGCGGCGACGCGGACCGTCGAATCCGCTATCCGGGCGACCGAATCGATCGCCGTGACGGTTTTCGGAGCGTTC
>Ga0172371_10001767_pt1 | contig 34342 bp, 19 predicted proteins | sample Lak12m_FD_114543 | JGI IMG/M metagenome (GOLD analysis project Ga0172371, IMG submission 114543) | Freshwater microbial communities from Kabuno Bay, South-Kivu, Congo - kab_022012_12m | ecosystem: Environmental > Aquatic > Freshwater > Lake | place: Democratic Republic of the Congo: South-Kivu...
CTTCCTGAAAGAGATGATCAGCAATTCTTCCGGGATGAATTGGAACCGGCTGAGAAGAATCCTCTTATTCCCCTATTATCTGGTTTTTTCTATCGTTTATCATTTAATTCTGAGATTGAAAAAATTATGAAGGTAAAGAATCCCTTTGATGATATAGCCGAACAATATGATTTGCTTTTTACCAGGTCGCTGACAGGTATGGAACAACGAAAAATTATTTGGCGGTATCTTCAACGAAGCGTTTTTCCCGGGATGGAAGTTCTCGAGGTGAATTGCGGAACCGGTGAGGATGCCTTTTACCTGTCAGGACTGGAATGCAAGGTCACAGCAACCGATGCGTCAAGTGGTATGATCATGCAGTGTTTGAAGAAACAAAAACCTGAGGTGGGCGCCTTCGCCCCGGTTTTCATACAAGCTTCTATCAATGAACTTGATACGGTTTTAGGAGAGAAAAAGTTCGACCTGGTTTTTTCCAACTTCAGCGGGTTGAATTGTCTTGATCACAACGAATTGCAGAAAACAGCTGCACTGTTTCATTCATTTCTTAGACCTGATAGGAAAATGATTTTCGTGGTTTTCGGGACAAAATGTGTTTGGGAAAAGTTTTATTTTTTTCTGAAGGGAAAAAATAATGAGATAAATCGGCGGAATAGAAATGGACCTGTTTTTATAGAGTTCATGAATTCCGGGATGCAAATCTTTTACTATTCTCCGGCTGAGATCCGCAAACACTTTGAGAAATATTTCAAATGCATCGATATCAAGCCTGTCGGATTGGTTATCCCTCCAACATATTTGGAACGGTTTTTCGAGCACAGAAAGATCCTTTTTAAGATACTGACATTTGCTGAGAGACTAACCGAAAAGTTCTCCTTGCTCTCAAACCTGGCTGATCATTATTTAATCGAATTCAGGAAGGTATGAAGATATTGCTTACCCACGGCTATTTCATTAATGAAAATCCTGTTGAATTAAGGATAATGAAGCCTTATCCTCCACTAGGCTTGCTATTTCTCTCTGCCTGGCTTAAAAGCTTCGACATTCCCAACGAAGTATTTGATACCACATTCGCGGACAGAAACAAATTATATTCCCATCTTGAAAATTCCAAACCGGAGATCATTGGTCTATACTCGACCCTGATGACAAAGCGGAACATCCGCAAAATAATGACATTCATTAAGGATAGCCATGTTTTAAGGAACACAAAAATAATCATCGGTGGCCCCGACGCAAGGCATAACGCAGAACATTATCTTAACCTGGGTGCCGATGTTGTAGTTCCGGGGGAAGGAGAAGAAACCCTGAAAGAGTCGATAGATGTCATAACTTCCGGAGATTTAAGGAGCCTGAGAGTAGTTAAAGGCATTAGTTTCCTGGATAATAACAGACAAGTATTTGATACTGGAGAAAGGAAGCCTTTGGATCTTAAGCATATTCCATTACCATTGTATGATTCAATCGATGTTCCCGGTTATCTCCAGCGATGGAAGAGTATCCACGGTTACTCATCGATGACCATAAATTCAATGAGAGGATGTCCGTTCTTCTGTTATTGGTGCAGTAAATCGGTATTTGGGAATTCATACAGGAGAAGAGATCCCATGTCCGTCGTCGATGAGATGATCAATTTGAAAAACACTTATCAACCGGACCAGGTATGGTTTACCGACGATGTATTCACGATCAGCAAGGAATGGTTAAGACAATTCAGCAATGAAATACAAAAACGGAAACTGTTACTACCCTATGAATGTATTACCCGGTCGGATTGTCTCGACGATGAGATCCTTGAAATGTTGAAAAAATCAGGTTGCCGGAAAGTGTGGATAGGAGCAGAAAGCGGTTCACAAAAGGTCATTGACCTTATGAACAGAAGGATCGATCTGGGGAGAACAACTGAAATGATGCAAAGATTAAAATCGTCCGGGATCTCTACTGGAACATTCATAATGCTTGGGTATCAAGGAGAAGGATGGAAAGATATTTTTAAAACTGCCGCTTTTTTAAAGAAGTCTTTACCAGATGATCTGACTGTTGGAGTGGCATATCCGATAAAGGGGACAAAATATTTTGAATTTGTTGAACCTTTTTTTGACAAACCCTACGATTGGAAATCGGGAAACGAAAAGCAAATCCGGTTCAAAAGACCTTTCAATGAACGGTTTTATCGCTTTTCAAGCAGGTATTTGTTCAATTTGGTTGCCTTTAAAAAAGCAAATCAGGGGATAGAAAAATGGATCTCCTTTTTCAAAGCGATGATTTCGAAAATCTATATCTTTTCATTTCATTAAATCCTTTGACATAACACTAAAAATAGAAACCAACCATCTTATCTTGAAAGAAAAAAGAGACAAAATTATCCTGTTTAATCCCCGCAGCGCTACCCATAATCACCGGTTACCTATATCTATTTTACAGATAGGGGCTTCAATATTTGGGATAGATGATTTTGTTTTTGTTGATGGGAACCTAGAAAATGATCTCTGGCCCATACTTAACGGCTATCTTGAATCAGATGAATTCAAATTTTTTGCATGTACTGTTATGCCTGGTCCACAATTAAAACAGGCCGTTTTTTACACAAAAGCCATAAAAGGGAAATTCCCGGAAATAATCACAATCTGGGGGGGATATTTCCCTTCCATACATTATCGGGTTTGCATGGAGTCAGGGATTATCGATTATATTGTTCGCGGTCCGGGTGATCAAGCCTTTCCAAAACTTGTCAAATATTTAAATGAGGAAAAATCAAGTCAATTGCCTGAAATAGGAAATCTTATTTACAAGATGCCGGAAGGTAAGCTGGTGGTCAATCCAATGGACCCAATCCCTGACCAGGATACTCTTCCTGACCTTCCTCTCGGATTTCTCGAAAAATTTTACCCGGTTGAAAAATACATAGCCCACACGTTTATCGGTAAGAGAACTTTTTCATTTCATTCGAGCATCGGTTGTCCGTATGCTTGCGGTTTCTGCGGAGTAGCATGCATATATAACGCAACATGGAAAGGGAAATCGGCACGAAAAATAGTAAATGAGATTCTTCATTTAAAGACCAACTATAATATAGATGCCATCGAATTCCACGATAGCAATTTCTTTTGCTCCCATAACCGTACCATCGAATTCAGTAGTTTAATGAAAGGACAGAACATACGATGGTGGGCAGAAGGCAGGATTGATACGATGAATCATTATTCGGATGACGAATTACAACTGATTAAAGAATCGGGATGCTGTCTGGTATTTATGGGCGCTGAAACCGGAAATGAGGTATTGCTTTCCAGGATTAATAAAGGGCCTGCCTTCCATGTAAACGATACGGTTGAACTTATCAGAAGGTTCAGATGTATTGATATTATTCCTGAGTTATCATTTGTCCTTGGATTTCCTGAAAGCAATCCGCAAAAAATCAGAAATCAGATTCGTGAAGACATTTCTTTTATCAGGAGACTGAAACACCTGAATCCTGGAACCGAGGTGGTTATCTATTTGTTCAATCCTGTACCTGGTATTAACTCAGAACTTTACAGAACCGTAATAAAAGATGGTTTTTCTTTCCCTTCCACTCTCGATGATTGGCTGACAAAAGAATGGGAAAATTTTTCCTTACGCACGGGAGACAAGTTACCATGGCTTAAGCCGTCGATAATCAGGTATATCAGGAACTTTGAAACTGTGATGACGGCAGCATATCCTGGTGTATCGAACTTTCAAATCAGTAAAATTACAAGAAGGTTACTTAAAATACCTGGGATTATCCGGTATGTTCTCGGGTGGTACAGTTTCCCATACGAAATAAAAATACTTTTACGACTATTCGGATATCAACGACCGGAGAAGGAAGGATTTTATTCACAATGAGTCTAAGAATTTTAAAATTCCTGACACCGGTTCTTCAACCGCTTTACCGGAAATATCTGATCAGAACCAGGTCATACAGGTTTAAAAACATTAGAGTACGGGTCAGGCCGGGTGTATTTTTTCCTGGTTTTATTTTTAGCACAAAGATATTTCTTGAGTACATCGAGAAGATGGATCTTTCAGGTAAGACTGTTCTTGAACTCGGGGCGGGATCCGGAATCATCTCGGTGCTTGCGGCTTTGAAAAGTGCTGAAGTAACTGCTTCTGAAATTAATCCGACAGCCATTCAAAATATTCGTGAAAATGCTGAAATGAATAAAGTTGAGATAACTACTATTGAATCTGATTTGTTTGAAGCAATTCCATCTTCGACATTTGATTTCATCATTATTGCCCCACCATATTATCCGAAGGATCCAAGGAATTATTCAGAGATGGCATGGTTCTGTGGTAAGAATTTTGAATTTTTTGAAAGGTTGTTTAAACAACTCACGGCTTTCTGTCAAGCATCAACCCAGGTATTAATGATCCTTTCCGAAGATTGTGACATTTCAGGAATCACAGAAATCGGAGACCGGTATGGATTCGAATTTTCCATACTGCAACGGAAAAGGAGACTGGGAGAATGGCATTTTATTTTCAGGATTTTCTACCAACCGGTTACATTATGAAAAGGGGTGTTATTGTATTCATACTGTTTTTGATCCGGGGAACGATTTTCAGCCAGGGAAGCTGGGAACCTGAAGGAGCAGATTTGAGCTTCCCTCGCACTTTATTAGATAGTACCTCAATTGACGAAATCCGCCTGACGCTAAATGAGACAATAAATCTTGATTTATATCGATTGATCTGGGAAAATGCAAACAGTTCCATCCCATCCGGTGACACCTTAGATGGAGAACGGTTTTCACGATCACTAATCGCACGGGAAGAGGCGTTTTGTATCCTCATGAACCGGAAGTGGGAGAGGGACTCAATTACAACACTGTCTGCTGTGGAACGGGATTCCCTTACGGCGAGGTGCATCCGATTATTGAAAGAGATGAACACCAACGTCGGATTCCAGCAGGGATGGGTTTTTTACCAGGAATGGCAAAATCGTTCCAAAGAGTTAATAAACTATCTGGTGGCTTACGACCTTCTTCGTGGAGCGGGAATCTCAGCTGGATCGCTGCAACAAGCAAGAGATTCGCTAACCTCCTTCACGGCCCACTTGTATCATCGTGCAATGGCGGTTTATACCGTGGATATTTTTCAACTTCGCTTTTTTCAGTTCCAGGTAAACAACCACAGTATAATGACTGCCTCGGCGCTCGGACTGGCGGCCGTTCTATTAAATAATTACGAAAGTTCCAATCCCGATTATCAACCGCTCAACTGGATCAATGCCGGGTTATGGAACCTTGACAATACGTTGTGGATCGAAAATGGTCTCTACCCAAGGGTCTCTGAACCCGATCGGATCGCCGGGTACGCCGAGGGCCCCGGGTATTTTGATTATTCATTCCAGAATGCATTCCCCTTCATCCGGGCGTTATGGAATTTCCTGCCCGACGAAATGATACCAGTAATTTTTGACCAACTTCCACGCCAGGTGCGCAATCCATGGTATGATCCACGCTATGACAGGCTTTATGATTGGATTAACCGTCTGCGGTTGCCCGACGGTTCATTACCGGCTATTCATGACTGCCCCATTGGATTCACAACCACCATCACTTCTCTTTGTGGCAAGGCCGCCTTTAATCTCCCATTCCCAAACCGAAGTTACGAAAGCCCTTTTATCCGCACCCAGTTCATAGCAACGCATCCACCTCAGGGTGTAAATATTGACAGCCTGTTTCAATCGTTACCCGATGCCGGAAGCCTTATTTTCAGGTCATCGTGGGAGCCCGACGCTATTTATATGCACTTTATCGGGAAACATGGAATATCGCTGACTGGAGCAAAATCGCATCACCAGGGGGATGCATCTTCCTTTGAACTGATGGCCTTCGGACAACTCCTGGCAGTCGATCCAGGCTATCCCGGCGCACCCCAAAGTGACATAGTGAACAAAGCAGTTAATCACAACCTGGTGTTGGTGAATTGGAATGGTCCCCTTCCGCCCAACGGGGAATATGTAAACACGGTGTCCAACACATCTTATATAGAAAACACTTTCCATATTCCCGGATTTGATTATGGGGAGATCCGGACAAGTTATTCTGGCGCATCTGTAGTCCGGTCAAACATCTTCCTGCATGACAGGTATTTTATTCTTACCGATCTCCCGAGATCTACCGCTTCACAGGATTATACTTTTCAATTTCACGGAAATGGATTAAATGGAAGTTCTCCTGTCTCTCCGGAAGGGGCATTTGATCCTGTCTTTGACCATTTGAGTGGGATATATACCCGCGATTCAGTGAAACTGTTGGTTCAGACACAGGCCGAAAACGGAGCCTCTTCCTATAGTTTCGAACTTGATTCCCTTGCTTCAGGCTATGAAACATATCGGCATTACAGCAAGATGCTTGTAACCCGGGCCAATGTTACCAATACGAGTTTCCAGACAATACTATTCCCGTTTAAATCACTGGTTCCGGATCTTACACCGATTACCGGTTTAACGGATCTTAATGCCACGGTTATACACGAAGATTTAATTACTGACATTGTTTTCTCTCAGTCGGCTACTGGAATGAAACAAATCACTGCTTCTCAAAGCAGTCTGAATACAACAGTTTCAGGCAACGGGAAGGTGAACCTTATTTCTTTTGACCAGGATAACCGCGCCCGGATTGTCTTTCTCAGGGATGGAGATAGTTTGCTGGCAGGTTCTCAAATCCTTATTGCTGCCAATCATTCCTTGGTAATTGGTTGGAAAGAATTGAAACCCGGATTTCTGGAAGGTTATTGCTCAGGTGCTGGCATAGTTGCCATCTTTAGCAAAATTCCACTTCAGGTAGTCCAGGGAAACATCTCTGCCGTGACCTGGGATCCCGGGAACAAACTGAATTTGCTCCAGGTCACCGGAAAAGGGAACTTCCGCCTGGAACCTGTTAATGGTATCTCTGAAAAGTCAGACATCCCAATCATCGAAATTAAGATAATCCCAAATCCTTCATCCACCGGATTATTCATGTTAAATGTGATTTCTCAGAAGAAAATATATGCTGATATTGTCCTCTTCACTCCATCAGGACAGTTCCTTTTCAACAAACACATCATTTTTGACCAGGGAGCTCAGTCCCAAACAATTGACCTGTCAGGATTTCCGTCAGGCACATATATTCTTAAAATTTCCGGAGAAAAGTTTAAACAAAACCTTACTCTAATCAGTCTGTAATTTGACTTGCGCTTATTCTTTCTTTCTATTATCCCTTTCCAGTTTCTCGAAAATTCTAATTTTGTTTCATAGAGTGGAACGTTTACCAAATACTGAAACGCAATGACTGGTCTGTCTGCACCTTCACAATCCGATATACGACCTAAACTCCTCAACGAATACGATCAGTTGACTTCCCGTCACTACCGGATTCTCTTGATGAGCTGGGCGGGATGGGTCTTTGATTTCTATGACCTTATCCTGTTCACTTTTTTGCTGATTCCCATTGCAAGGGAGTATCATTTCAGCAACCTGCAAATGTCATATGTGCTTGGAACCACACTGGCAGCAACAGCTATAGGAGGGGTTATCTTCGGAATACTTGCGGACCGTTTCGGACGAAAACCGGTTTTACAATGGACTATTCTGACCTATTCTATTGGCGCTTTTTTATCGGGTTTGGCAGGTAGCTTCTGGCTACTGATGATTTTCAGGGTCATGACCGGGCTGGGTGTCGGTGGAGAATGGGGTACCGGACAAACATATATCGGCGAAACATTCCCTGCCAAAGTTCGGGGGCGTTACTGTGCCTTCATGCAAACGGGTGCACCATTGGGAATTGCCCTTGCCGCGTTGGTTGGCGGTCTTCTTGCCCCTGTCATCGGGTGGAGGGCATGTTTCTTTGTATCCGTGCTTCCTGCGCTGCTGGTCCTTTATATTCGTAAGCAACTCCCGGAATCAGATCTCTGGCTTCTCCGGAAAGAAAATGCAAATTCCGGACCCGGAACGATCCGCGAAAATGGAATAAGAAGCCTGCAACAGTTCCTAAAGCTTTTTTTACCTGGAAACCGGAAATACTTCATCCTCGGATTGGTGTTGGCTATATTTGACATGTCTGCCTATTGGCTTACCTATTCCTGGATGCCCGGATATCTTCATACAGAACGAAATCTTACCTTGACCAAATCTGCATTGTGGATTTTAGTCACGCAGACCGGGGGATTCCTGGGATACCTTTTTTTTGGATTAATAGCGGACCGCCTTGGAAGGAGGCCTGCCTACAGCATTTATTCGGTCATTATGGCGCTGGGACTAATAATGGTGACCATTTTCTGGAACCATATTGTGATATTTCCCCCGGTCATCCTAGCCTTCATGTTTATTGTAGGATTTGGAACCGGGATGTTCGGTGGTTTCGGCTCTTTATTTTCAGAGCTCTTCCCGACTTCTGTACGGAACACAGCGATGGGTTCTGCATTTAATCTTGCCCGCGGTGTCCAGTTTTTTACTCCGGTCGTTATTTCCATCATTGCCTTAAGGTTTGGCATGTCCGGGGGTATCGCCCTTGCCGCCTTATTTGCTTTACTCACAGGCGCCTGGATCTGGACCTTTCCTGAAACCAAGGGAAGGAAGTTATAAACAGGCGAATTCATCTTGATAAACAATATTTTACATTAATTTTTTCCATACATTTGCAAACTCTTTTACAAATCAGAAAGTCGCCCTAATGTTACCCGGCATTTCACTCCGAGATCAGAAACCGGATGTTAACAGCGGATGCCGAAGAATCAAACATCATGCAGGAAATCAGAAATATAGCCATAATTGCACATGTTGATCATGGAAAAACCACACTGGTCGATAGAATATTACACCAGGTCAATTTATTTCGCAAGAACCAGCAGATGGGGGATTTGATCCTTGATTCCAACGATCTTGAAAGGGAAAGAGGGATTACGATTTTATCGAAGAATGTATCGGTAAGGTATAAGGGGATAAAAATTAACATTATAGACACACCAGGGCATGCAGATTTCGGAGGAGAGGTGGAACGGGTCCTGAATATGGCCGATGGAGTTCTTCTGGTTGTGGATGCGTTTGAAGGACCGATGCCCCAGACCCGTTTTGTCCTTCAAAAAGCGCTGGAACTTGGAAAGAAACCTATCGTTGTCATCAACAAGGTAGACAAATCAAACTGCATGCCCGAGGAAGCACATGAAGCGGTTTTTGAGTTGATGTTCAGTCTGGATGCTACCGAAGATCAATTAAATTTCCCCACAGTTTATGGATCTTCCAAACAAGGATGGATGTCGGAGGATTGGAAAAATCCGGGGAAGGATATAAGCTATCTCCTTGATATTATCATTACCCATATTCCTCCGCCTGTTCGGATGCCGGGGACTTTACAACTGCAGATCAGTTCTCTCGATTATTCATCGTATGTGGGACGGATTGCCGTCGGACGTATCACCCGCGGATCGATCAAAGCCGGAATGCAGGTTTCCCTGGTTAAAAATGACGGAACCATTCTTAAGTCGGTTGTTAAAGAGCTTTATCTTTTCGAGGGCATCGGGAAAGAAAAAGTTAAGTATGAAGTTAAAGCAGGTGAAATCTGTGCCGTCCTGGGACCTGAAAATTTTGATATAGGCGATACCCTTTCCGACGCCGAAAATCCGGAAGGACTTTCCCGGATCATTGTCGATGAGCCTACAATGAGCATGTTATTTACCATTAATAATTCTCCTTTTGCGGGCAGGGATGGCACTTACGTGACTTCACGGCATATCCGTGAGCGGTTATTCCTGGAGACAGAGAAGAACCTGGCATTGCGGGTAGAAGAAACTCCTTCACCCGATACTTTTATTGTTTATGGAAGGGGGATTTTGCACCTGGCGATCCTTGTTGAAACAATGCGACGGGAAGGTTATGAATTCCAGCTTGGACAACCTAAAGTTGTTACCAAGGAAATTGACGGTACACTGCAAGAGCCAATCGAAATTTTACGAATTCAGGTTCCCGAGGCCTTTTCAGGGAAAGTCATTGAGATAGTCAGTAAGAGAAAAGGTGAAATTGCAAATATTGAGACAAAACGGGACCGGCTGATCCTGGAATTTAACATTCCCGCCCGTGGCCTGATCGGGGTAAGAAATCCAATTCTTACTGCAACAGAAGGAGAAGCGATTATCGGACATCATTTTAAAGCTTTTGAACCCTGGAAAGGTGAATTGCCCGGTCGTAATAATGGCACACTCATCGCCATGGAAACAGGAACAGCCATTACTTACTCAATTGACAAGCTGCAGAACAGGGGAAGATTCTTTATTGAACCAAATGACGAAATATATGCCGGGCAGGTGATCGGGGAAAACGCAAGAGGGAATGACATTGTCATCAATGTAATAAAAACCAAAAAGCTCACCAACATCCGCGCATCAGGTTCTGATGATAAAGCCTTCATCGTCCCGGCGGTTAAATTCTCACTGGAGGAGGCCATGGAATATATTCAGGGTGACGAATTTGTGGAAGTGACACCAAAATCTATCCGGCTGCGTAAAATAATCCTTAACGAAAACGCAAGGAAACGTAGTAAAAAGCCAAGTGAAAAATTATCTTAACGATGAAAAAGAAAATTCTTGTTCCCACCGATTTGACGGAAGCGGGTGATCATGCTATCAGACAAGCGACTGTCATCGCAAAAAAGACAGGTTTCAGCCTCGTATTATTCCATGTACAGGAAAGCCATAGATCCATTCCTGAAGATGCTGAAGTAATACTTAAAAAAATGGCAGTACAGATCTGGGAAGAAGCAGAAGTAACTTGTAAGGTGCTGATCAAGTATGGAAATATCTTCGATGTTATTCCTTTCGAGGCTTCTGAAGGTGATTATAGCCTTGTTGTAGTCGCCACACATGGAATTAGAGGCTTCCGGCAAAAGATATTCGGAGCCGATATTCTGAAATTGGTATCCAGGATTGCGATCCCAACCCTTGTTATCCAGGAACAATCTGAAATGATTTCGGTATTTGAAAAAATAGTTTTACCGGTCAGCAGTCATAAGTCTTTTAATTGTGCCCTGGAAGCAACACTTTTATTTGCCGGTATGGATCAGGCAGAAGTATTTCTATATTCTGTATATAAACCAGGATATGAATGGCCGGAACAAATGATGAAAAATATTGAAAAGACAGCAAAGAAGTTTGAAAAGAAGGGAATTAAGCTGACAAGGGTAAAGGAAGATCAGAATGTTTATTCCATTGGATATTCCAAGCAGATTCTTAACTATGCAAAATCGACCGGGGCCGATATGATCTGTATAATTTCCATAGCATCAAAAGAATATTATTATTTCGCCCAATCTGATAAAGAATCTATACTACTCAACGATTCTTATCTTCCCGTTCTTTGTGCAGGTGGGATAATATGCGATTAATCATATTTTTAGATTCCTGAAGTAATCCTGAGTAATTCACCGCTTAAACGGACAAGTTCAATTTCTGATTTTTTTGCTTCAAACTGGGAAAGGATCAGCTGATATTCGGCATCAATCTGCTTTTGCTGTATTTCTCTGAGTTCTACATCATTAAGACTCCCTAATTTATACTTTTCAAATGCCACATTTACGTTTTCGCGGGCGACCTCCACGTTTGTAAGTTGCATTTTTACAACCGCCAGGCTTGACAGGTACTGGTTATTTAACTTTAACAACTCCGTACGTATTTCCTGTTCGGCATCTTGAACTTCAATATCACCCGAATTCATCAGAACTTTGGCGTCTTTTATCGTCCGGTTGATATTAAAACCATTGAATAAGGTATAAGTTAGATTGAACCCGTAAGAAAATCCGTAACTCTGATTGTATTGAAGAAACCCAGTCTGTGAATTCAGGGTATTGTAACTATAGCCTGCCGTAAAACCCAGGGAGGGATAACGGTCAGACTGAACCTGCCTGACTCCCAGCCGCGCCAGATGCTGGTTAAGGCGTGCCGCAAGCAGTTGAGAATTCTGCCTTAACGCATTCGCAATCAGGGTATCATAATTCAGGGTTTTATTGCTATGTATTGAATCGGTAATAATGAAATCCGTATTTACGTCACGTGCAAGTAAGCGGTTAAAATCCGCTTTTGTATTGGCAAGCAGAACCACCTGTTGAATTAAACGTGTACTGTCGGCATTCAGGTCGACAGTCGATTGCAAAAGCATAAGCTGGGAACCAGCTCCAAGAGAAAGCTTTGCCTCGGCAATGTGCTTGCGTTGCACCGACAGATCCACCGCTTCTTGTGCGACACGAACGAGTTTGACTAACTGAATGATCCCATAAAAGGTCACGGTTATATCTGCAACTGTTCCTTCAACAATAATCCTGGTTCCGTTTTCTCCAAGATCTTCCAAAACTCGGAGCATTTTTTTACTGACAAACATATTAAGTCCGTCAAAAAGGGTCCAATTCAGCTGGACACCCACGTTCAGGGTGCTGTTTTTTGCATTGGTAACATCTTTTGTCTGTCCGCTGAATTGTTCCTGATGGGCTGTACTGATGTTGTTGTTTTGAGTAACACTTAAATCAATTGAAGGAAGGAACCCGGCATTTCCCAACGTGTTATCATTTTTAGCAATTTGCGCCTGGTTTTTCTGAAGAATGATGGAATAATTTTTATCCAAACCGATCAGCAATGCTTTTTGCAATGTCATAGGTTCCTGTGCAAGGGAAAACATAGGAATAAATAATAGTAAAATCGCGAAATGGCGAAATGGCGATACCTTTTTCATTTTTTTGATCGTGAGAGATAGGTATACAAAGCCGGAATAACATACAATGTAAGAACAAGTGAAAAGATTAATCCTCCAATAATGGTGATTCCCATTGGTACACGGCTGCGGGATGCTGCACCAAGGGCCATAGCAATGGGAAGAGCGCCCAAAGCGGTGGCAAGGCTGGTCATCAGGATTGGACGTAATCGTCTGGTTGCAGCATCAATAACCGCCTCGTTAAGACTCAGGCCTGCTGTTTTGCGTTGGTTTGCAAATTCAACGATAAGAATACCATTTTTAGTGACAATACCGATAAGAACGATTACTCCGATCTCACTGAAAATGTTTAGGGTTTGGCCAAAAAGCCATAAGGAAAGCATTGCTCCGGCAAGGGCCAGTGGTACCGTGAACATAATGATCAACGGGTCGATAAAACTCTCAAACTGGGCCGCAAGGATAAGATAAACGAGTACCAGGGCAAGAAGCATTGCAAAAAGAAGACTACCTGAACTATCTTCAAACTCCTTGGATGTTCCTGAAAGTGCAGAAGAGAAGGAATCGTCAAAAGTCTCTTTCCCAATTTTCCGCATCTCCGCGATCCCTTGTCCGAGCGTAACTCCTTTGACCGGCTGGGCAGAAACGGTTGCGGAAACATATCTGTTATAATGGTATAGTTGAGGAGGATTACTTTGTTCTTTCAACGTAACCACATTATCCAGCTGAATCAATTCTCCTTTATTATTACGAATATAAATTGAGTTAAGGTCCAATGGATTATCACGGTTTGAGCGATCTGCCTGGCCGATTACCTGATATTGCTTGCTGTTCATAATGAAATAACCATAACGTTGTCCACTGAAGTACAGTTGCAAGGTTTCTGCAATATCACGAACATTTATACCCAGTGTTTGTGCACGGTCACGGTCGATCTCAACTGAAAGTTCCGGTTTATTGAATTTAAGGTTCATGTCGACAGTCTGAAACATAGGATCTGCCTGGGCTTTCTCCATGAATATTGGAAGATATTTTTTCAACTTTTCGAAATTAGGCGCAAGGACAACGTACTGGACCGGAAGCCCGGAACTACGGCCACCTCCAATGGTTTGTTCCTGAACAACAAAAGTCCGGGCGAAATTATATTTTTTACCTATGATGCTGAGCTCATCAGCAATATCCTGTTGTGTCCTTTTCCGGAATTGTGGCTGGAACAATGTTATTCTTACAAAACCAGTATTGGTTGAAGAAGAAGAACCAAAACCAGGTGCAGTGATAGCCATCATGGATTCCTTTTCCGGGATTGTATCTGCAATAGTTGACATTTGGCGAATGTACTTATCCATCAGTTCGAAGGATGTCCCTTCTGTAGCAGTCGACACGATTTGCAACCGGCTTTTATCTTCCATCGGGGCAAGTTCAGTGGGTATCAATGCACCTATACCAAGGATAAGCCCAAGGGAGACTACCACGATCAGAATTGCAAGCCAGCGGTGTTTTACAAAAAATTTCAGAGACCGGTTATATGCTTCAGTGAACCGGTTCAAGCTGGTTTCTGTATAAGTAAAAAAGATATTGTGGTGTTCAACCTTTTTCAACATTCGCGAACTCATCATTGGGGTAAGTGTCAGCGATACCAGGGCTGATACAATTACAGTTCCGGCAACCACAACACCAAATTCACGGAAGAGCCTGCCAGTCAATCCCTGAAGGAAGATAATCGGAAGGAATACCGCAGCAAGGGTGATTGTCGTTGAAAGGATTGCGAAGTAAATCTCCTTTGACCCTTTATGTCCGGCTTCGATGGGATCCATTCCTCCTTCAATCTTGTGATAGATATTTTCAAGGACCACAATGGCGTCATCCACTACGAGTCCGGTTGCCAGAACGATCCCGAGAAGGGTTAGGATATTAATAGAGAAACCGGCCAGGTACATGATAAAGAAGCCGCTGATAAGGGAAATCGGTATAGCAATAATAGGGATCATAGTAGTACGCCAGCTGCGCAGGAAGAAAAAGATTACCAGTAGTACCAATCCGAAGGCTATAACAATTGTTTCCTGTACTTCGGTGATGGCTTTACGGATGCTGAGGGTCGTATCGAAATTGGTTCCAATAGTAATATCCGGGGGAACCTCCGACCGGAGTTGCTCAAGCCGTTTATAACATTCATCGGCTATAGCAATCTGGTTAGCCCCTGGCTGAGGAGTGATGAGGACTCCAACCATAGGAACATTGCCATTACCCCTTAACAGGGTCCTTTCATTTTCCGGTAAAAGTTTGGCAATCCCGACATCCCGCATCCGAATAACAGTCCCATCCTTTTCCTTTATGATCATATTGTTGAATTCTGCCGGTGCAGTCAAGCGGCCTTTTGTCCTGATCGTCAATTCAGTTCCGTAGCCTTCGATTCTACCGGTCGGGAGTTCAATATTTTCACGGTAGAGAGCATCCCTGACGTCACTGGCCGTCAGCTGAAAACTTGCTAATTTTCCTGGATCGAGAAGCAATTTTATAGAATAACGCCGCTCACCACCAATACGGATTTCGCTAACGCCTGGGACCGTTTGTAGTCGTTCTTTGAAAACATTATTTGCGATATCCGATAACTCCATCAGGTCACGGGTGTCACTCTGAATGGTAAGAATTAAAATAAAACCGGCATCAGCGTCGGATTTAGTCACAATAGGCGGATCGGTGTCAGGAGGGATATTCCTGATAGCGCGGGAAACCCGGTCGCGGACATCATTGGCTGCTGCCTCCATGTCAACACCCAGTTCAAATTCAACGGTGATATTGCATCGTCCATCACTGCTGACGGAGGTGATGGAACGGATACCGGCAATTCCATTGATCGATTCCTCCAATGGTTCCGTAATTTGCGATTCTATAACATCAGCATTAGCCCCAATATAATTTGTTGTTACGGTAATTACCGGAGGGTCGACGCTGGGAAATTCTCTGACACCCAGAAATGCGTAACCAATAATTCCAAAAAGGAGGATCAGCAATGAAACAACAGTAGCCAGAACCGGCCGGGTAATACTTATTGACGAGATATTCATCGGGAAGATCTTATTTTTAGCGGCATATCTTCACGGAGTTGCAGTAAGCCGGTGATTATAACCGTATCCCCCTTGCTTAATCCTTCGATTACCTGAACTTCACGTTCAGTGCGGATACCCGTCAGAATTATCCGGGATTTGGCCTTCCCTTCCATACAAAGAAATACTTTTTCCCCATTAAGTTGAGGGATAATAGCTTCAGATGGAATCACAATAGCTTCTTTCAAATCGTCAAGTACGAGCTCAACTTTTACAAATGCGCCCGGAACCAATAATCCCCTGGTGTTAGAACAAAGAGCCCTCATTGAAAGATTCCGGGTACTGGGATCGATTTTCGGATCAATGGCATAAATCCGGCCGGTGAAGGAACTGTCTATACCTTCAACCCGGAATTTAATCATGGTTCCTTTTCTGATCTTTTCCCGGTATTTTTCAGGAATGGCAAAATCAACCTTTACGGGATCGAGTTGCTGGAGTCGTGTCACGAGGGTCGCTGATGAAACAAATCCTCCAGGACTTACCTGCCGTAAACCAATCTGTCCGCTGAAAGGGGCATAGATTTCTGTCTTGGAAATCTGTGTTTTTATCAGGTCAATTTGAGCCTGTGTTATACCTAGTGTGTTGAATGATTTATCATATTCCTCCTGACTGACGGCCTTCAATTCCAGTAATTTTTCTTTCCGGTAGAGATCATCCTTAGCTTGTTTTTCCTCCACCTGAAGTTTTTTAAGCTGGGCCTGTAATTCCCTGTCGTCGATTTTTACCAACAAATTGCCTTTATTAACGTGGCTACCCTCTTCAAAATTAATAGCAACGATACGTCCGGGAACCTCACTACGGAGTTCCACTTCTTCATTGGCAATCAAACTACCGGTTGACAGGATTTTATTTTCAAGTTCCCGGGACTGAATCACTACTGCATCAACTGTGATTGCCTTTTGTCCGGAGGCTTTATCGGATTGTCCCTTGTTTTTTGAATTACATCCGGAAAAAAAAACAGGAAGGGATAAGAGAAGAAGAAGGAGAGGCGAGACCTTTACTTTAATCATATAACATATATTGCCGAATTAATAAGGAATGATGGTGCAAAGTTAATTATTTTATATGTCTTAACCACAGCGTAAATGCCTTGTCTAAAACCTCCAATACTGAATTTGAAAATAATTTCGTAAATTTGCCGCCCTCCTCAATTTTTAAGGTCTTTGACAAATTATTAACTCGGTTTAATCTGTTTAAAGGAACAACCTTTTCGGGATGTAGCGCAGTTGGCTAGCGCACCACGTTCGGGACGTGGGGGTCGGAAGTTCGAGTCTTCTCATCCCGACTACCCTCTCTCCCTGCCCCCTCCCCCAGTTGGGGGAGGGGATCGGGGTGGGGGCTGAATGCCACTTTAGCTCAGTTGGTAGAGCAGCTGATTCGTAATTAGCAGGTCGGGGGTTCAAGTCCCCTGAGTGGCTCTGAAGAAGGATTCAAAGGTTGTCCTTAAAGTATTGTGTCATTTTCTGATTCAGATGAACACGATCTTTACCTCTGACATTATGAGAATGACCGGGGTAAATGAAAAAATCTACCTGCTTGCCTTCGTCGACACATTTTTTTAAGAAAGTCAGACTGTTTTGTAGGACTACTGTATTATCCTGGTAATCATGTATGATGAGTAATTTTCCCTGGAGATTCTGTATGTAATTGAGCAAAGAAGCGTTTTTATATCCTTCGGGATTCGATTCTGGAGTATCCATATACCGTTCTCCGTACATTACCTCATAATATTTCCAGTCGATTACAGGGCCACCACATACGCCTACTTTGAAAGTTTGAGGTTGTTTCAACATCATTGTTATGGTCATGAACCCACCATATGACCATCCATTGATACCGATCCTTGTTGAATCCACGTAAGGAAGAGATTTCAGCCAACTAACACCAACCATTTGGTCGGCAAGCTCCTTAACTCCAATTTGTCTGAAAATTGATTGTTCAAAACTGAGCCCACGATTGGCAGTTCCCCGGTTGTCGAGAGTGAAAACAACAAATCCTTGTTCGGCAAGGTAATTCAGGAACAAACCGGCTCCGCCCAGCCAGGAATTTGTAATCAACTGTGAATGAGGTCCGCCATATACATATATGATCACAGGATATTTTTTAGTGGAATCAAAATCAATGGGTTTAATTAAATGACAAAAGAGATCTGTATTCTCCTCATTTTTTAAGGTAAAGACCGTCATTTTACCCAGTTTGAAATTCCACAAAGGATTACTGTTTTCAAGTAGTACACGAAGTGTTTTGCCCCTTTCATCTAAAAGCTCAACCTGATTTGATACATTGATGTTCTCGAATTTATCCAGAATAAATCTTCCATCAGCAGAGATCTGCGGAGCATGTGTTCCTGGAGTTTTGGTGAGGGGAATAAGTTCATCCTTCTTAATCGACAAAGAGAAAAGTTGATTCTCCAAAGGATTTTCTTTGTTCCCAAGGAAAAATACTTTCGTACCCTTCAAGTCGGATTTTAAAAATTGGGTTACAACCCAAGCGCCTTTTGTAAGTTGACGGAGAAGGTTCCCTGCAGAATCATACATGTACAGATGATTATAACCGTCGCGCTGACTCTGCCAAATAAATTTTGAAGGGTCATCATTCACAAAAACAAGACCATGCACGGGTTCAACATATTTATTGTTTTGCTCTTCAAATAATATCTTGATCAGATCCCCGTTAGTTGCATTATATTTATTTAATTGCATGTGGTTTTGGTCCCGGTTAAGACATGCGATATAAATATACTTTTCATCCGGAGACCATGTCACATTTGTGAGGTATTCCATATCATCAGTGAAGATAGTATTATTTGATGCAGTTGGTTCATCAGAATACCTGGTATGCAGATAGATCGTCTTACCTGAAGCGGTATTATAAACCCCGATTGTGACTTTATGACTTGCCATCCCTGCCATAGGATATTTTACCGGATTTACTACAGCAATGCGCTTGGTAATATCCACAAGAGGATAATCAGTGACCATAGTTTCATCCATTCGGTAGAAAGCAAGAAAATTGCCCTTGGGCGACCAGAAAGTTCCTTTATCAATACCAAATTCATTACGATGAACCTGGTTTGAACCGTAAACGATCCCGGGATTTGGTTCGGATGTGATAGCCGTTTCTTTATCCCGAAAGGCGATTAACAAATTATTCCCTTTGGTATATGCTATTTTAAAAGTCGATTTCTCAATGTCAATATTTGTTGCATTGGAATCACACGAATTTACTTTTCTCGCTGTCTTTAATATAAGATCATAAATCAGGTAGATAGTTCCTGAATTGAATAAAAACTGGGATTGATTCTGGAAACTGATCACAGGAATCTTCTTCAGGGTTTCCACTCTCATATTCTGAAGACTGGTATTCAAGTCATCCAATGTTATGAGGGTGTCAATGGAAGGTGATTTTACTGAACCTTTTACCAAGGCATCGCCTTTCACGAATGAAAAATTGGTTGATTTACCGATCCATTGCAATTGTGGCAGGGTAATAGGTCTTAGGGCTGGATTCATGCCGGATGCTTCGTCTATTGTCAGAATTCGTGTCTGGGAAAATAATGATAACGGCAAAAGGATGCCGGTAAGCACTAGAAAAACAATCCTGTTCATAGTTAGATGATTTCTGCGATTTTATAAATGAGTCGTGGATCTTTCTCAATGGCATTACCAACAACAATCACATCAGCTCCGGCGTTCAGGACATCCCGGGCTTTTCTGGGGGTGGTTATACCTCCCCCTATAATAATGGGAAGAGTTATATTATTCCTGACTTTTTCTATCATATCCATGGATACCGGATTAAGCGCCCCGCTACCGGTATCCATATAGAGCAATTTTAGTCCCAGCATTTCTCCGGCAATTGCAGTACAGACGGCAACTTCACTCTTGTTCCATGGGATAGGAGTCGTATTGCTCATATAAGCCACTGTGGTCAAAGATCCGCCGTCAACCAGCATATACCCTGTTGGTATTATTTCCAGACTACTTTTTTTTAGAAATGGTGCTGAGATTACATGCCGTCCAATTAACATGTCGGGATTCCTGCCTGAGATTAAAGAAAGTAGAAGTAATCCATCGGCTTTATTTGTTAACTGTAAGCTATTCCCCGGGAAAAGAAGTACCGGAATATCGCTGCTTTCCTTGAGGCAGGTGATTAGCCCATCCTGATTGTCATTAATCAGTAAACTTCCACCAAAAAAGAAATAATCAACCCCTCCCTTGGTTGCAATTTTTACCAATTTTTGCAGAGATGCAATATCTGTTTTATCCGGATCTATAAGAACTGCAAACTTCTTTTTCCTTGACTGAACTTCTTTGCAAAGTGTGGAATATATGCTCATAGATCAGAAAATTAGAAAACGGCTTTAACGATTTGTCGTATGTTTTCAGCAATCCCGACGGTAAAATAATGAAGTACCGGAACGCCAAATTGAATTAGTTCTCGGGATTGATTAATACTCCATTCGATGCCGGCCTGAAATGCTTCATCGTTGCTTTTGCATTTCTGAATTTCTTTGACCAGATCTTCCGGGATATCGATATTAAAGATCTGCGGCAAAGCATTAATTTCTTTTATGGTACAGATGGGTTTCAAACCCGGTACAATTGGTACAGTGATGCCATACTTACGGCACGAATCGACGAAATCAAAATATTTCCGGTTGTCAAAGAACATCTGCGTGATGATATATTCCGCGCCTGCATCGATCTTGCCCTTAAGATATTTCAAATCATAGGCAAGATTGGGGGATTCGATGTGTTTTTCAGGATATCCTGCAACTCCGACACAAAAATTAGTAGCGAAAGTATTTAACAACTCCTCATCAAGGTACTTGCCTTGGTTCATATTATTTATTTGCTGAACCAGCTCATTTGCATATGCATGGCCATTCTTTTCAGGAGTGAAGGTTCGGATATTTTTTGGTGAATCGCCCCGCAATGCAAGAATATTATCGATACCCAGGTAATGAAAATCGATAAGGGCATATTCCGTTTCTTCCTTTGTAAAACCCCCACAAATCAAATGAGGAACCACCTCCACCGAAGGATATTTATATTTGATAGCCGCAGAAATAGCCACTGTTCCAGGCCGTTTCCTGATAGTCTTTTTTTCAAGCAACCCGCTGTTATGTTTTTTATAAACGACCTCCTCCTGATGATAAGTAACATTGATAAACGAGGGATTAAAATCCATTAAGGGATCAACAGTGTGATAAATACGGTTGATATTATGCCCCCTGAGCGGGGGAAGCAATTCAAAGGAAAACAAGGTATTTTTGGCGTTATTGATCAGTTCGATTACTCTCATAAGCTAATAATTCAGATTTGTAGTTAGGTATTTTTCAGCTTGCTCAAAACTAATATTTTTTCGTTTTGCATAATCACTTACCTGGTCTTTGCTTATACGTCCAATGTTAAAATATTGGGATTTTGGATGCGAAAAATAGAATCCGGAAACCGAAGCGCCAGGGTACATAGCGAAATTCTCCGTCAGGTGGATATCAATTTGTTTTTCGGCATTCAGCAGGTCGAAAAGTATACGTTTTTCCGAATGTTCAGGACAAGCAGGATAACCCGGAGCAGGACGAATTCCCTGATAGGCCTCACGGATTAAGTCAGGTATATCAAGAGATTCATCTCTGTCATATCCCCAGAAATCTTTCCTTACCCGTTCGTGAATCCTTTCAGCAAAGGCTTCGGCCAGCCGATCGGCTAAAATTTTTATCATGATGGCATTATAATCATCCAATTCCTGTTCAAAATTGCTTACCCATTCTTCTACACCAAGCCCTGCTGTTACGGCAAAAGATCCAAAGTAATCAAGAATTCCGGTTTCTCTTGGAGCAATAAAATCAGCCAGAGATAAATTTGACTGACCGGCTTCTTTTTGTTGCTGGTTACGGAGGAAATGAAATGTTGCCAGAATTCCTGACCGGGTTTCGTCTTCGTAAACTTCTATATCATCACCGATCGAATTGGCAGGATATAAACCGATCACTCCTCTGGCAATCAGCATCTTTTTCTCAATTATCTGATCAAGTAACCATTGTGCATCATCGAACAATTTTCGGGCTTCCGTTCCTTTTACCGGATCATGAAGTATAGCCGGATATTTCCCATTCATTTTCCACGCGTGAAAAAAGAAGGTCCAATCGATATAGTCCCGTAATTCCTGTAAAGGAAAATCATAAAAAACCTTATTACCCAAAAACTGGGGTTTGATTATTTTAGCAGTTTTCCAATCAAGTTTAAGTTTGTTCTTCCGGGCTTCGCCTAATGTTATGTAGGTATAATCTCCCTTTTTATCATAATTATCCCGGATTTCCTGATATTTTTTCCTTACGGAAAGTGAAAACTCTCCTCTAGTCTCACCTGAAATAAGATTTGCAACTACACCTACTGCCTTTGATGCATCCTTTACATAAATTACAAGATTCGAATATCCGGGTTCGATTTTCACGGCTGTATGTATTTCCGACGTTGTGGCACCTCCGATCAATAAAGGGATGGTGAATTTCTGACGTTCCATCTCTCTTGCAACATGCACCATCTCCTCCAGCGAGGGGGTGATCAGACCGCTTAGGCCGATTAGATCGGCTTTCTGCTCGCGGGCTTCCTGCAGGATGCGGTCGGCAGGGACCATAACACCCAGATCGATCACTTCATAGTTATTACATGCAAGCACTATCCCAACGATATTTTTTCCAATGTCATGTACATCTCCTTTAACAGTTGCCAGAAGAATTTTTCCACCGGATTGGGCCATGGCTATATTTTCTGCTTTTTCTTCTTCCAATCGGGGAAGGAGCCTGGAAACAGCCTTCTTCATCACCCGTGCACTCTTTACAACCTGGGGAAGAAACATTTTGCCACTGCCAAACAGGTCGCCAACATGGTTCATACCATCCATAAGAGGTCCTTCAATTATCTTCAGGGCGGTATCAAAACGGGGCATGGCTTCATCAATATCCTGGTCAATGTATTCCGTAATTCCCTTGATCAAAGCATGTTTTAACCGTTGCCGAACATCCTGGTTCCTCCACTCTTCCTCTTTGATGATTTTTTTACCTGGATCTTTCATCATTTCTGCAAAAGCCAGCAACCGTTCAGTTGCATCCTTCCTGCGATTAAGGATAACATCTTCGACGAGCTTCAGTATATCTTTGGGAATTTCATCATAGACAGGTAGAGCACCGGCATTGACGATTCCCATGTCGAGCCCGGATTGAATGGCATGATAAAGGAAGACCGAATGCATGATTTCACGCAGTGCATCATTTCCCCTGAATGAAAAAGACAGATTGCTTATACCGCCGCTTACCCTTGAATAAGGAAGGTTTTCTTTGATCCATTGAGTCGTATGAAGAAAATCAATTGCATAGTTGTTATGTTCATCCAATCCGGTAGCTACGGTGAGTATATTGGGGTCAAAGATTATATCTTCCGGAGGAAAATTCAGGTCTCGTGTTAGGATTAGATAGGCCCGTTTTGCAATTTCAATCCGACGTTGGAAGGTTGTTGCCTGCCCCTCCTCATCGAAAGCCATAATAACGGTTGCCGCACCGAACTTACGGAGTTTTGAAGCCTGGTTCCGGAATAGTTCTTCCCCTTCTTTCAGGCTGATTGAATTTACAATGGGTTTGCCCTGGATGCATTTGAGCCCGGCTTCGATGACGTTGAACCGGGAAGAGTCGATCATTACAGGAACCTTTGCAATATCGGGATCTGAAGCGATCATATTTAAAAAGTTCACCATAGCTTTTTCGGCATCAAGCATAGCTTCATCCATACTGATATCGATCACCTGCGCTCCGTTTTGTACCTGCTGTCGGGCTACAGATAAGGCCTCTTCATATTTTTCTTCACGGATCAGCCGGGCAAATTTCTTGGATCCGCTCACATTGGTCCTCTCCCCGATGTTTATAAAGTTACTACCCTTAAAAACAGTAAGGGATTCGAGACCACTTAACCGCAATTCATGAGTCCGTCCCGGAATTGGACGAACGTCGGCATTTGCAGCGAGTCCGGCAAAATACCTGATGTGATCTTGAGTGGTACCGCAACAACCACCAACCAGGTTTACAAACCGGTTATCTAAAAAATCTTTGATATAACCAGCCATCTCTTCTGCCGTCTGGTCATACTCACCAAACTGGTTTGGGAGGCCGGCATTGGGATAGGCAATCACCGGGAAAGGAGCTTTCCCGGCTAATTCCTCTAGATAAGGTCGTAATTCTTTTGCTCCCAGCGAACAGTTTAGTCCAATTGCAAAAAGATCAAAATGAGCTACAGAACATAGAAATGCCTCAAGCGTTTGTCCGGAAAGAGTTCGTCCGCTGGCATCCGATATGGTAACGGACGCAATGACTGGAATCGAATTTTTTTCGGAGGAGTCAGATATCACAGATGTATAAGCATTTGACGGATTACGATATTCCAACTCATCAAAGATCGCAATCAGGGCCGCTTTTGAATTGAGAGTATCAAAAATTGTCTCCACGATAAGTAGATCAGCCCCCCCATCAAGCAAACCCCGGGCTTGTTCCCGATATGCGTGATATAGATCGTCGAATGAAACGGACCTGAAAGCAGGATTCTGAACATCCGGCGACAGTGAAGCCGTTTTATTTGTGGGTCCCATAGATCCGGCGACCCATCTGGGTTTATCCGGATTACGTTCCATGTACCTGGTGATGACTTCTTTAGCAATCCGGGCGGCAGTATAGTTCATCTCGAAGGCAACCTCTTCCAAATGGTAATCTGCCTGTGAGATACGGTTTGCATTAAAGGTATTTGTTTCGATAATATCAGCGCCGGCTTCAAGATATTTTTCATGGATCTCACGTACTACCTGAGGCTGAGTAATCACTAATAGATCATTGTTCCCCTTGAGACTATAACCAAATTCCTTGAAACGTTCCCCGCGGTAAGCCATCTCGTCCAACTTGTACCGTTGAATCATAGTTCCCATTGCTCCGTCGAGAACGAGGACACGCTTTTTTATTTCGTTATAAATGTTGGGGTACATTGGGGTATTAAATCAGTAGACGATTATGTCATTAAGTCAGTTGTTAGTCATTAGTAATTATAATTAAAGATAACGGAGAATTACAATAAGTTTATTGCGTGTTGGATACAAATTTATCATATGTATATACCAACATATATTCATTAATCTCCTCATAATATATGGTATAATTTTTTTTTGAGTCTGAAACTGTCATGGAAGATTGGCAAGTCTGTAAGGGGTTGCAAAGGTAATCAAAGGAATGTATGATTATATCATTTTTAAAATCCACTTCCGGATTCCCCGCCAATTTGTACAAAGATTCCTTGGCTCCCCAATAGATATGTAATTTTTCAAGACGGTTTTCTTTGCCAATGGAATCCATTTCAACCTTACTGAGGAACCGGTTAGCTACGCGATCCACACGGTCTCTTATTTTTTCAATATCAATTCCAACTGCATGAGTATAACTGATGGCAACTGCCGCAAGATCACCCGAATGTGATATGGAAATTTTGTGATGATTGTTTCTGATAAATGGTTTTCCGGTTTCATTGTAAATTATCTCCGCATCAGGATCATTCAGGAGAGTTGTAAGAAGTATCCGGCAGGCAATCCATTGTTTCCGGCGCGCCTCATTTTTAAATGAATCAACAGCTGAAGGATAGGGAATGTTTTTATTTAAAATGGACCTCAATTCTTCTTCCGTTTCAGTAATATTCCAAACCCCTACATTAATTGTTTTATTTTTAATTATTTTTTTCAGAAAGGGCATCCGGCAATGAAATTGAAGCAAATTGTTGTCAAATTTACGATTTTCCCTTTCTTGCAGATTCTGGTTTTTTCACTACTTTTGCAAATTCATTTTTAAGACTAAAAAAATTATGCAAAAATTAGCTGTTGAGAAGAACCTGAAATACAAGGTGGCGGATATTGGTCTGGCCGACTGGGGTAGAAAAGAGATCGAAATGGCCGAAAAAGAAATGCCCGGTTTGATGTCGATCAGAAAGAAGTTTTCTTTGACAAAACCATTGAAAGGAGCCCGGATCACAGGATCACTTCATATGACCATTCAGACTGCCGTCCTTATCGAGACCCTGGTCGAACTTGGAGCAGAGGTCCGTTGGGCAAGCTGTAATATTTTTTCCACCCAGGATCATGCTGCTGCTGCTATTGCCGTTAAAGGAATTCCCGTCTTCGCATGGAAAGGAGAAACCCTGGATGAATATTGGTGGTGTACGCTTCAGGCGCTGACCTTCCAGGGAGGAAAAGGACCAACTCTTGTTGTAGATGATGGCGGAGATGCAACTCTGATGATCCATAAAGGTTTTGAAATTGAAAAAAATCCTGAACTTCTGCAAACCGGTTCTTCCAATGCCGACGAGAAAGCATTTATGTCAAGATTACAGGAGGGCTACGTAGAAGATAAAACAAAATGGCATCGCGCCGTTGCTGAGTGGAAAGGAGTTTCGGAAGAAACCACCACCGGAGTACATCGACTTTACCAGATGAAGGAAAAGAGAATGCTACTGGTTCCTGCCATTAATGTGAACGATTCTGTGACAAAATCGAAATTTGACAACTTGTATGGTTGCCGTGAATCCCTGGCCGATGGCATAAAACGGGCTACGGATGTGATGATTGCAGGCAAGGTTGTTGTCGTATTAGGATACGGAGATGTTGGAAAAGGTTGCGCAAAGTCAATGAAGTCGTATGGTTCCAGAGTTATTGTGACTGAAATCGATCCGATCTGTGCCTTACAGGCCGCCATGGAAGGGTTTGAAGTAGCTACTGCGGAGGATGCTTTAACCGAAGGAAATATCTGGGTTACCACGACGGGGAACAAGGATGTTCTCACCGCCGAACATATTTCAAAAATGAAAGATGAATCCATCGTGTGCAATATTGGTCATTTTGATAATGAGATCCAGGTTGAACAATTAAATAACTTTAAAGGAATTCGTAAAATCAACATCAAACCACAAGTGGATAAATATATATTCCCGGATGGGAAATGCATATACTTATTGGCCGAAGGGCGTCTCGTGAATCTTGGCTGTGCTACAGGTCATCCCTCTTTTGTTATGTCGAATTCCTTCACCAACCAAACCCTGGCACAAATCGAACTCTGGACGAATAAATTTCAGGTGGATGTTTATCGATTACCAAAAAAACTGGATGAAGAGGTCGCCAGACTACATCTCGAACAGCTTGGTGTAAAGTTGACAAAGCTAACCAAGGAACAAGCTGATTATATCGGAGTTCCGGTTGAAGGCCCGTATAAACCGGAGCATTACAGGTATTAGTCAGGAGTTAGTTTCATAGTTGGCAAGTCGGCAGTCAACAATGGTCAGATAAAATAGCATAATTCTAATACCAAATTATTAATTAAGATTTCCCTGTATTCAGTAATATAACCATTCAGACTGAAGTCTGAGGCCTGAGGACTGAAGACACTGCGGACTTAGTTGTAGATATACAACAGGTACCCGTCATATGTTGCAGTGTACTGTTTCAAGGGGAAATGAGAGGGTCCTTCGAAGGGCGTTCCGTCGGTCATTATATATTTTGATTTACAGATAGGGCAATAACAGGTGATTCCTGAAGTTTCTACCCGGATCTGGGCTCCTTGAGTCAGGGGATCGTATGGACAGGCCCGTTCGAAAGCGACAAATTCATTGATTGAAGATCTGAAAATCAAAATTCCCTGGTACCCTCCGGTCACTGTTTCCCATCCATTGACAACATTAAGGTTGATATACTCGGTAGAATTAGGATTCAAACTGAAATTGACATAAACATAGGGAATATCGGTAGGCTGTTCTTCTTTTTTACAACCGGTCATTAAAGAAAATATCAAGCTTGTCAACAGGATCAACCTAACAAATTGATATTGGAGATGGGATATCATAATACAAATTTCATACTTTTAACGTTCTAATACATATAATTAGTGTACGGTTAATACAATTCATTTCTGAAATTATCCCTTATGTTATGATCCTAAAACCAGGAAAAATAGTAATTTTGATTTTCTTCTTCCTTCCTTTCTTTTTTTCTTTCATCCCTCAAGAGGCACATGTTAATCAAAAAAAAATTGAAAGGGAAAAAAGGAACAAACAGAAAGAGGCTCAGAAACAATATGATAAAGCAGTAAAACGACACCAACAGATCCAATCTAAAGATACAAAAAAAAGGATGAAAGAGACAAAGAAGGATTCTAAAAAAGTGACCCCATTAAAACATTAAAATGAGTCGATTTACCTTTCAATTTTCCAGATTCAGCGATTGCTTTTTTGCAGTCATATAAAAGACTACCGGATAATTTAGAATGGTTATATATTTGTATTTAGCCTCAAATATTTTTAACTTTTATTTTAAATAATTATTACTTTTACCCCCTTTTAAAGCGCATTTTAATCTAACATAAAATTATATGGTATGTTAAGAAATTTACTCTTTTCATTTGGAATTGTACTAGCAACCAACGTGTTAGTATTTTCTCAAACGGGGTCCGGAACCCTCAAGGGAAAAATCACAGATAAGGCGACAAAAGAACCAATCGCTTTTGCCAATATCGTTGTTGAAGTAGGGGGTGTACAGATTGGAGGTTCCACTTCGGATTTTGATGGTAACTTCCAGATCAAACCAATTCCTCCCGGGAAAGTAGATTTGAAAGCAACCTATGTTGGATACAGGCCTTTTATGTATAAAGGAATCGTGATAGTACCGGATAAAATCACCTTCCAGGATGTTCAGCTGGAGGCAGCCACTACCACGTTGAAGGAAATCGAAGTAGTTGATTATAAAGTGCCTTTAATTTCTAAAGACCAGACAACCTCCGGTGGTACCGTAACATCAGATGAAATTTCCAAAATGGCCAATAAATCTGCCACTGCCGTTGCAACAACAGTAGGAGGTGTAACTACCGATGCTAACGGTAATATCACCAGTATGCGCGGTCAGCGTTCGTCCGGTACGGTTTATTATATCGACGGTATGCGCGTCGTTGGAAGTACTGCACTGCCTCAATCCGCTATTGAACAGGTTGAAGTTATACTGGGAGGCACACCAGCAAGTTATGGTGATGCAACCGGTGGTATCATCAGTGTTACGACAAAAGGTCCATCAAAAGATTTTTCGGGAGGTATCGACCTTCAGACATCCCAATACCTTGATGCATTCGGATATAACCGATTAGGGTTGAATTTTACCGGTCCGGTGGTTTCAAAAAAAGATTCCATTCGAGGTACAAAAACCCCTATCATGGGATTTTTCATTGCCGGTGATCTTATATTCCAGAAAGACGGAGCGCCTGCCGCATTCCAAAAGTACAAAGTAACCGATGCGAAAGTTGATGAGCTGGCACTAAACCCTTTACGCCTCTATGGTCAGAGCCAGGCCGTATTTTACAATGCGGAGTTTCTTACCAAAAATGATATGGAAAAAACTAAAAGCTCACTAAACTCGAACGGGTACAATATAAACGTTTCCGGAAAACTCGACTTCCGTGTATCTCCTACTATAAACATATCCTTTGGAGGAACCTTCCAGATGTACGATCAGACTAACTTCAGCTATTACAATTCCCTCCTCAACTGGAAATACAACAGTCACTCTGCCGGATATACATGGCGCGTCAATGGCCGGTTCACCCAACGTTTCCCTACCGCAGCCGACAGCAAATCATTTGTTAAGAATATCTATTACTCCATCGGGGCCGACTTTACCAGGAGTTATGCTAAATCCGAAGATCCATGGCATAAGGATAATTTATTCCAATATGGATATGTGGGTAGTTTTGCCACCCATACCATCCGCGCTTATACACCTGATATTGCTTATGACTCCGTATCGGGTAAGTGGGCGCATTTACAGAACGGAACTTCTGATACCATTGTGGTCTTTAATGGATCGGATATCAACCAGGAATCTGCTAATGTAACCCAGCAATATTTTAATTTCTTCGACGACCCTACCGGACACTATGAGAATCTTGATCAGATCGTCTCCGGCCGTGGTCTTATAAACGGTATGGAGCCAACCGATCCTTATGGACTGATGGCCAACATCGGAAGCCGGACCACTGGTTATAGCTATAGTACAAGCGACCAGGTTTCTGTCAATGCCTCCTTTGCCGCTGACTTCGGGAACCATGAAATCCAGTTGGGTTTGCAATATCAGCAACGAAAAGCCTCAGGTTATAATTTTTTTAATGCTGCAACCATCTGGGAAGTGATGAACGGTTTGACAAACGCGCAGTTACGGGAACTTGACCTCACGAATCCACAACTGGTTTACCAGGATGGTGTGTTTATGGATACCATCAATTATTTCCGGAAGTATGTCCCTACTTTGCAAAGGAATTTTGACATTAATCTTCGTAAAAAGCTTGGCCTTCCGGTAGATGGAAGCGACTGGATCGATCTGTTCTCTTATAATTTCAGTAATAACTCCATCAATTATTACGACAAAAACCAGCAGTTGCATACAATTACGGCCCAGGATCAGCTATTTACCGTTGATATGTTCAGCGCTGACGAATTACTGAATGCCGGTTCACCATTGGTAACCTATGCAGGTTATGATTACATGGGAAACAAGCTGAAAGGAAAACCGGCCTTTGAAGATTTTTTCAATGCCAAAGATGCTAATGGAAATTATACCCGTCCGATCGGAGCCTATGAACCGATTTACATGGCTGGATATATTCAGGATAAATTTGCATTCAAAGACTTGATATTTAATATCGGTCTCCGTGTCGACCGTTTCGATGCAAACCAGATGGTACTGAAGGATCCTTACCTCTTCTATCCTGCAAAGACGGCAGGAGAGGTTAGTCAGATGAACGGACAAACCGTTATCCATCCAAGTAATATTGGAAGCGACTATGTGGTTTATGTAGATGATTTAAACAGCCCATCATCCATAACAGGATATCGTAGCGGAAATAACTGGTACAACAAGGAAGGTACGCCGGTGACAGACCCCAGGATCATTGACCCGAGTGGTGTAAAGCCTTACCTTATAGATCCATCCAACCAGGTTATCGGTCCGGCTGTATTTCAGGATTATGATCCACAAACGAACTACATGCCCCGTATCTCTTTCTCTTTTCCGATCTCGGATGATGCCTTATTCTATGCTCACTATGATATATTGACCCAACGTCCTTCCTCTGCTGAAGTTCAGGTACAACCTGTAGCTTATTATTTTATCGGCGTAACGGGCGCTTCGGGGACTATCAATAATCCTGCGCTGAAACCGGAAAAGACTATCGACTATGAATTGGGATTCCAGCAAAAGATCAATAATGCCTCTTCTTTGAAATTGGCAGTATTTTACCGGGAAATGCGCGACCAGATCCAACAGTACCGCCTTTCCGGAGCCTATCCGAAAACCTATTATTCATATACCAATATCGACTTTGGAACGGTAAAAGGTTTAACCCTTACCTATGACCTTAGAAGATCAGGGAATGCTCGTATCCGTTTTAACTATACCCTGCAGTTTGCCGATGGTACCGGCTCCGATCCCAATGCCGCCGCAGGTATTGTAAGGTCCGACCAGCCGAACCTCCGTACGCTTAACCCCTTGAATTTCGACCGTCGTCATCAGTTTAACATCAGCATTGACTACCGTTGGGCAAGTGGGAAAGACTATAACGGCCCGGTCATAAATCGAAAAAAGAGCGGAAAACCACCGGTACAGTTCCTTTCCAATTTCGGAGCAAATGTCACGATCACAGGTGGATCCGGAACACCATATACAAAATCTAGCAAAGTATTACCTTTCGGGGCAATGGGTCCAATCAAGGGATCAATTAACGGCGCACGTTTGCCCTGGCAATTCCTTTTGAATTTCCGTATTGACAAAGACTTCAACTTTGCCCTGAATAAAAAGAAAAATGGAAACATAAACGTATACCTGGATATCAACAATCTTTTAAACACCAAAAACGTTACCGTTGTATACCCTGCAACAGGTTCACCAGATGATGACGGTTACCTGACAGCTCCTGAATGGCAAAATGCCATTAACGAACAAACAGATCCCCAATCATACCGGGATTATTACTCAATCCAGTATGATGAAAATCCGTATAATTACAGTTCTCCGCGCACCATCCGGCTGGGAGTTATGTTTAACTTTTAATGAAGGGTATGTATAAAATGGTAACTAAAAATAATTTCGGTATATTAAAAAATAAGTTCAATATGAAAAATATACTTCGCTTTTTTGTGGCTACAATCTGCGGCATTTTGGTCGTTAACTCCGTTCTTGCAGAGGAGGTTCACGTGGGAGGTGGAACTAAAAGCTCCTCTGATACTAAAGAGATTGCCGCCGGTTGCGAGCCCGGTTCCAACTTTAAATACCTCGACATCAACAATGTCAGAACTATTATCTATTCTTATGGAAACGGATGGTTTATTGAAAATGCAGAATACGAAGTCCCAAAAGGCTCCAGGAAAACCTCCATGTTCTCCTTCTCATTATGGATCGGAGGCATCGATGTTAACAATAACCTGAAACTTGCAGCTTACAAGTTTGGCCAAGGGCCCGTACCACAAAATCCCCACACGAAAAATGACTTCTGGCCCGGACCGTTGACTATCGACGGAACTGCAGCTATTGATGCAGAGACCTGCGCAAAATGGGATAAATTGTATCCAATGACCCGTGAAGAAGTTCTCGAGCTGCAGGCATGGCAAGCCAATAAAACTGCTTTTCCAAATTACCAGATTCCCAAATCGATCCTGGATTGGCCGGCCCATGGCGACCGTTCAAAAGGCCAGGCATGGTACATGGCTCCATTTTATGATGCCGACGGAGACGGCGCTTATGATCCCAAAAAAGGCGACTATCCATATTATGATTTTGGAAATACTCTTTGTCCGAAAAACCTGAAATACGGTGAAAAAGTTCAACGGGCTAAACTTAGGAACGGTGAGCCCGACGATACTCTCGGTATCCTGGTCGACCAGGTTCTTAAAGGCGACCAAACCTTATGGAATGTATATAACGATAAAGGTAATTTTCATTCCGAAACACAGGGTGAACCCATCGGGATGGAAATCCGGGCCCAGTATTTCGCTTTTGCCACTAACGATGAAATCAACAACATGACTTTTTATTCTTATGAATTGATCAACCGGTCAACCTATAAACTTACCGGAACTTACTTCTGCCAGTGGGTTGACCCGGATCTCGGTTTTGCCGGCGATGATTTCGTGGGTTGTGATGTAAAACGAGGACTCGGTTATTGTTATAACGGATTACCCATTGATGGTACCGGTCAGCCCTGGGCTTATGGCGCCCACCCACCCGCCGTTGGCGTTGACTTTTTCCAGGGACCTTATATTGATCCCGACCAGCGGGATAATCCTAAATTCTCCGGAGACTGCTCAATCATTGGCAGTGAATATCCTGATGACCAGATGGCAATTAACGGCGTGAACTTTGGCGATGGAATAGTGGATAACGAACGATTCGGGATGCGCCGTTTCGTATATCATACCAACGGCGGACCAAGTTTTGCGACCGACCCGGCCTATGCACCCCAGTATTACCTCTTTCTGAGAGGTATCTGGAATGATAATACGCCCATGCAATACGGAGGAGTTGCCCATCCGCCCAGTTCATTTGGGCCTACATGCGATTTTATGTTCCCCGGCGATTCCGACCCTTGTGACTGGGGAACTCACGGTCAGCCGCCCAATGGTCCAAAATACTGGACAGAAGAAGTTGCAGGAAACAATCCGGCCGACCGCCGCTTTATGCAGTCGGCAGGTCCGTTTACTTTGAATCCTGGCGCCTGCAACTACATCACAGTAGGGATTCCCTGGGCAAGGACAATTTCAGGAACTCCTTTTGAATCGGTTAGCTTGCTTCGAATCGTCGATGATAAGTGCCAGAATCTTTTCGATAACTGTTTTGCCGTATTAAGTGGTCCGAATGCACCTGACCTGACCATTGAAGAGTTGGATAAACAGCTAATTATCTATATTTCCAACAGAAAGGTTAATGATAAAGGTAATAATTACCATGAACAATATTCAGAATATGATCCGAACATACCAAATCCTGATACCTTACCGCATAACAGACGGCATGATTCACTGTACCGGTTTGAGGGATATCAGATCTTCCAGGTAAAAGATGCTACAGTATCGGCTGCCGATCTCAAGGATGCAACGAAATCGAGACTTGTAGCTCAATGCGATATTCAAAATGGCGTAGGTAAATTGATCAATTGGACATTTGACGCCAATCTTGGCGGAAATGTCGGGGAAGTCATGGTTGATGGCGCTGATAAAGGAATAAACCACTCTTTCGTACTTACAGAAGATAAATTTGCCACCGGTGATGTAAGGCTCATCAATCATAAACAATATTATTACATTGCTGTGGCCTATGGTTATAATGAATGGAAAAAATTCAATCCAAATCTCATAACAGGTATCGATGCCCTTGATGGCCAGAAACAACCATATCTCAGGGGTCGGGGAAACTACCCACGACCATATCCCTA
>Ga0172371_10001768_pt1 | contig 34339 bp, 32 predicted proteins | sample Lak12m_FD_114543 | JGI IMG/M metagenome (GOLD analysis project Ga0172371, IMG submission 114543) | Freshwater microbial communities from Kabuno Bay, South-Kivu, Congo - kab_022012_12m | ecosystem: Environmental > Aquatic > Freshwater > Lake | place: Democratic Republic of the Congo: South-Kivu...
CGACCCCGGCCGCCCGCTGCGCGCACGACGTGTAGACGTCTGCGAGCAGCCCCGGCCGGTGCAGCGCGTTCGGGAAGAACGTCGTGAAGTACAGGCCGCCCTCGCGGTAGGCGTAGCTGCCGAGGCCGAGGTCGCCGAGCGGCCCGCGCACCAGGTCGCGGCCGTTGAAGAACAGGGCGAGCTCGACGCCGCCCTCTTCGTCGGCGGGCGAGAGCGGCAGGGTCTGCAGCAGGAACAGGCCGGGGCCGTAGCGCGGGTGCGGCTGGTCGGCGCGCACGTAGCAGACCGAGACGGAGCGGCCGCAGCGGAACTCCGTCGTGAAGCCGGCGCCGTCGCGGCTGCCGCCGGCGGCCAGCGACTCGTCGAGGTCGTGCTCGAACGCTTCGCGGACCTCGTCCTCAGTCCACGCGGACGCCTTCTCGTACTTGACGTCGATGAACTGCTCGACCGTGCCGACGACCGCGTGCGCCTCGGCGCGCTCGCCGCGCTCCGGATGCACGCTCTCCGCCGGCTCGGCGCCGAGCGTCGCCGCGAGCTGGCCGGCCAGGAGGCGCGCCTCGCCGGCCTGCAGGCCCGCGGCGAGGCGCAGCAGCGGCCGCACCGCGTCCGCGTTCACTTCGTCGACGCGGACCAGCGAGCACACGTCCATCCGGCGCTGCTCCCCGTCGTACACGCCGCCTGAAAGCGACGCCAGCTGAAGCAGGTAGTGGTTCAGCGGCGGCAGCGCCGGCGGCCACAGGTCGAGGCCGCGCATCACCTCCGTGCGCACCGAGACGGCGCCGCCGAGCGCCTCGACCGTCTGGGCATGTCGCCCCGGCCACCAGCGGAACCCGGCGTCCGTCGCGACCGACCACTCGTCCTCGACCTGCAGCTCGGCGCGGAGCCACTCGACCGTCTGTGCTGCTGCGTTCATCCGTACCTCCCTCGGAGCGAGGAGTCTACCGCGCCCGGGGCGCCGCCGCGCCACGACGCTGCCCCGGAGCGACAGTCTGCGGCCGCGCCTGCCGATAAGACACGGTGGAGGCCCACGGCACACACGAGGGGACTACCATGGACACACGAGGTCATCGCAGGGCGTCGCACGTCGCGGTCGTCCTGCTCGCCGCCCTGCTGATCGTCGCGGGAACAGCGACGGCGGCCGCGTTCAGCGCCCACGCGGTGACCCAGCCTGCCACGGGACCCGGGACGGCCGCGCCTGCCGACGGCGCAGCCTCCTCCGCGCTCACCGTCGCCCTCTATCCCTGGGCGCCGCGGCCCGCGCAAGTGCAGCAGGCCGTCGCAGGCGCCTGGCAGCAGCGCCATCCGGACGTCCCGCTGCGCTTCGTGGACTGGGACTGCTACGGCTCTGTGCCACCCGCCGGCGTCGACGTCTTCGTCTTCGACGCCGTCATGCTGGACAAGTACGTGGACCGCGGGGTCGTGCAGCGCATCGCCGAGGAGGAGGTCGAGGACGCCTCGGACATCCTGCCCTACGCGCTCCGTGCCGGCCGTGCCGACGACGGCGCGCTGTACGGCATCCCGATGATTGGCTGCGCCATCATGCTGTTCTACCGCGCCGGCGACACGGTCCTCGAGCGCGCCAGCGACCTCGGCGATCTCGTGAAGGCGCTGGGTCCGGCGCGGTACGACACCCTCAAGCCTCCGCGCGGCAGAGGGCTCCTCATCGATCTCAGCGACGCTCCCATGGACGCCTACTACTACCTCGAGGCGCTCCAGGACACCTACGGCGTGTACAGCGACGACCCGCCGCTGGCGCCGACCGCGGCAAAGCTCGATCGCTGGGCCCTCGCCGACCTTCGCGACCTGCGCTTCATGGCCGGAGCCCGGCAGGCGGGTGCGGCCTCCACCGGCAAGTCCACGCGCGCGCAGTGGTTCGGCGCCGGGCGCGGACGTGCCCTCATCGGCTTCTCCGAGAGCCTCAACGAGATGAGCGCGGCCGAGCAGGACGACGTGCGCGTCAAAATCGTGCAATCCTCCGACTCCGGCCGCGTCAACGTGCGCCTCTTCTGCACTGACATCGCCGGGCTCGCTCCAGCGCTGTCCGCCGGTCCGCGGCGCGACCTCGCCCTGGAGCTCGCCAACCTGGTCACCTCGACCGAAGTGATGGTCGCCGCCCTCGGCCCATCGGCGGACGACCCTACGCCGAAGTACCTGTTCTCCGTGCGGCGCTCCTCGTACGACGAGCTGGCGCCGATGTTCCCGCTGTACGCGCAGATGGCCGAGCTCAGCGGCGCTGCCCCCGGCTCCGCGGCCGCGCCCGGCGGTCGTGACAAGCCACATCCCGTCCGGCTCACAGCGGACACGGACCCCTGGTTCGCGAAGGTGGCGCCGGTGATCGAGCGACAGGTATTCGCCGGGCGGTGACCGCCGCCGGCGGGGATCGCACTGCGCCGAGCGTCCGTCAGTAGAGACAGGCGTCGAGCAGCGCCAGCACCTCGTCCATCACGGCGGCGGGCGCCGCCCCGATGCGCTTCGCCCGCCGCGCGCGGTAGTCCACCGACTTGACCTGTTCGACCATCGCCACACCCTGCACCTCACAGCCCTCCGGCAGGGGCACGTGGAACGGGAAGTCGCGGCGCGCGCTCGTCACGGGGCACACCACGCAGAGGCCGGTGTGACGGTTGAAGAGGTCGTTGCTGACGACGAGCGCGGGCCGGCGGCCGCGCTGCTCGTGGCCCGCCTGAGGATCGAACGTCAGGGCGACGAGATCGCCTTTGCGGGGCACGTAGGCGACGGTCACCAGACTTCCTCGCCCGCCGGTGCGCCCCAGGCGACCTCCTCGGACTCGTAGTCATCAGGGATCCGCTGCACAAGGTCGTCGAGGCTCACGCGGCCGCGCACGCGACGCACCGGCGTCAGCACGACGACACCGTCCTGCACGCCGACGTCCAGTTCATCGCCGACGTCCAGACCCGCCTGTGCCAGCACCTCCCTGCTGAGACGCACGCCCTGGCTGTTGCCCCACCTTTGCACCTTCGTCACGGCACACCCGTCCTCAGTGGCTATCCGAAGTATAGCCGACTGAGGAAGGACGGACAAGGAGAGACGCGTGCCGGGCGCAGCCAGGCGATCAGCAGACGGAGTCGGCGCCATGGCAGGAGCGTAGTCGCCCGGCGCTCCGCGTGACAGGGTGACGATGCGGCCGGGCGGATGACAATGGCGGAAGAGAAGACGGCAGGACGAGCGCCGCAGCGGACCGGCCGGGTGGTAGATTCGCAGGGCGACTCCACGAGCGCCGAACGCTTGAGGCGGAGGGACATCCGACGGACGACCAGAAGCATGCGCGCCTCGGCCGCTTCGAGGCACTCGACAAGCGGCCGGTCAATCTGGACGGCTTCGCGGCCGAAGACGCCGAGGCCGGGCTCATCGCGTTCGCGTCCGCGAACGATCCCCAGCCCGGCATCCTGGTCGACGCTGCCTCCGGGGCCGTGCTCGAGCTCGACGGCACGCTCGCCGCCGAGTTCGACCTCATCGACGCGTTCATCGCGGCGCGGGGCATCGACGTCGCGGTCGCGACCGAGACGGACGCGCTCGACGACCTCGTCTTCGCCCGCCTCATCGTCGACCCCAACGTGCCGCGCGCCGAGGTCGTGCGCCTGGCCGCCGGGGCGACGCCGGAGAAGCTCGCCCGCGTGGTCGCCCTGCTGCGGCCGGTCGAGCTGCAGATGGCCGTCGCCAAGATGCGCGTGCGCCGCACGCCCAGCAACCAGGCGCACGTGACCAACCGGCTCGACGACCCGCTGCTGCTCGCCGCCGACGCGGCCACCGCGGTCGCTTACGGCTTCCGTGAGGTCGAGACCACGGTGCCGGTCAACGCCGATGCCCCGTCCAACGCGCTCGCCGTGCTCATCGGCTCGCAGGTCGGCTCCGCCGGCGCCATCACGCAGTGCTCGGTCGAGGAGGCCCTCGAGCTCGACCTCGGCCTCAGGGGTCTGACGACCTACGCCGAGACGGTCAGCCTGTACGGCACCGAGAAGGTCTTCCTCGACGGCGACGACACGCCCTGGTCCAAGGCGTTCCTGTGCTCCGCCTACGCCTCGCGCGGACTCAAGATGCGCGTGACCAGCGGCGGCGGCTCCGAAGCCCTCATGGGCGCCGCCGAGGGCCGTTCCCTGTTCAGCCTCGAGTCGCGCTGCGTCGCCTTGGCCCGCGCCATGGGCGCCCAGGGCGTGCAGAACGGCGGCATCGACGGCGCCAGCGTCGTCGGCGCCGTGCCCGGCGGCATGCGCGAGCTGCTCGCCGAGAACCTCCTCGTCATGCTCCGCGACCTCGAGTCGTGCTCCGGCAACGACGCCCTGGGCAGCGAGTCCGACATGCGCCGCACTGCGCACTCCGTCCCACTGTTCCTCGCCGGCTCGGACTTCCTCTTCAGCGGCTTCGGCTCGATCCCGCGCTACGACAACATGTTCGGCCCCAGCAACTTCAACGCCGAGGATCTCGACGACTACCTGGTGCTGCAGCGCGACTGGGACACCGACGGCGCCCTGCGGCCGGTGACGGCGGAGCGCCTGCGCGAGGTCCGCGAGCGCGCGGCCCGGGCCTGCCTCGCGGTGTACCGGGAGCTCGGGCTGGTGGACGGCGGCGCCGATGACCCCGGCCCATCGTCATCCCTAGGGTTCACGAAGGAGCACGTCGCCGAGGTCGTCAACGCGGAGGGTTCCAAAGACGTCACGCCGCCCGACCCGCGGGCGGTGCTGCGGGCGGCGGACGCGATCCTTGAGCGCCAGCTCGGCGTCCTCGACGTCGTGCGGGCGCTCTGGGCGACCGGCTACGAAGAGGAGGCGGCGCGCGTGTTCGCGATGGGCCGCGCGCGGGTCGCCGGCGACTACCTGCAGACGGCGGCGATCTTCGACGAGCAGATGCACGTGCTGTCGAAGGTGACCGACCCGAACGACTACCAGGGGCCGGGCACCGGCTACCAGATGACGGGGGCTCGGCGGCGGGAGGTCGCCGCGATACGCCAGCAGCGCTCTCGCGACGACCTGCTGGCGCGGTACTCGGCGGGGGCGCCGAAGGCCGGCGGCGGCATGGCGGCCGGCGCGACCGCCGGCTCGGCCTCGCCCGCGAGCCACCGAGCCGCGCCCTTCCGCCTCGTCGAGCGCGGCCCGGCCGCGGCCGGCGCCGACCCGCTCGAGGTCTGCGTCGGCGTCTCGCCGGCCTTCGCCACCAGGCTCTGGTCCACGATGGCCGGACTGCCTGTCGGCGACGCGCTCGCCGCGGTCGTCGCCGGCATCGAGGCTGAAGGCTGCAGCGCCCGCGTGGTACGCGTGCCGTCCACCGTCGACCTCGGCGTTGTCGGCCTCACCGCGGCGGAGCTCGCCGGCTCCGGCGTCGCCGTGGGCCTGCAGGCCAAGGGTACGGCACTCATCCACCGGCGCGGCCTGGCGCCGCTCGCCTGCCTCGAGCTGCTCTCCATCGCGCCGCTCCTCACGCTTCAGATGTACAGAGAGCTCGGCGCCAACGCGGCGCGCTACGCCCGCGGCGGACAGCCGGCGCCGGTCCGCAACCCCTACACCGACTGGGCCATCGAGGCGCGCTTCCACGCCGAGGTCGTCGCCCTGGTCGCCATCGAGCGCGGCGAGACCGTCCCCGGCGCGCCGCCGATCGACGCCGAGGTGGAGCGATGAGCGACGACGCCCTCCGCGCCCGTGCACTCAGCGGCCGCCCGCTCGGCGAGATCACGCTGCAGGCGGCCGTGCGCAGCGGCCTCTCCCCCGCCGACCTCCGCATCCACCCCGACACGCTGCGCCACCAGGCCGCCGTAGCCGAGGAGCACGGCAACCCCCAGCTCGGCGAGAACCTGCGGCGCGCCGCCGAGCTCACCGCGCTGCCGGACGACGAGGTGCTCGCCGTCTACGAGGCGCTCCGCCCCGGCCGCTCAACGCGAGCCGAGCTGGACGAGATCGCGGCCCGCCTCGACGCGGCCACCGCCCCTCTCTGCGCCGCTCTGGTCCGCGAGGCGGCCGTTGCCTGCGAGCACCGCGGCGTCCTCCGCGCATCCTGACCGCCGCGATCCGCTCCCCGGAGGACTGCGCTACCGCAGCCCAGCTGCCGATAGAGGGGAGGACACGATCGAGGAGGGGCGGTGTCCATCGAGCAGGCCAGAAGGTTCATCGAGCACGTGCACGTCGACGACGACTTCCGCGCCCGGGTGCTCGCCGAGGCCGACGTGGAGAGGCGGATGCAGCTCATCCGCAGCGAGGGTTTCGACTGCACCGCGGAAGAGATAGCCGCCGCGCTCGTGGCGCTGAGCAGCGCGGTGATCGAGGGCACGGCCGCCGCCTGGTTCGCGCCGCCCGAGCCCGCACACCACGACGAGCCGTGGAACTCGTTCAGCCACCCGAACTGACGGGCGCCCGTCGCCGGCCGGCGCGAGCGGCGAGATACGCCGCCCGCGGCGTCGTCGCACTTCTGACGGGCGCCCTCCTGACCGCGGTCCTGTCGGCCGCCACCTTCGCCCTGCCGGCCCCCGCTGCGTCGGCCGGCCACGGCCCGCTCAGGCAGGTGTGCGCCGCCTCAGACGCGCACGCCCTGACCCCGCGCGAGCGCGACGCCCAGGCGGTGCTGGCCGCCCAGCGGGCGCGGCTGCTCGAGCGCTTCGCCGCGCACCCGGAGCGTCTGTTCGCGGCGCCGTTCGAGCGCGTGAAGCCGCGGCTCGAGCGGTCGGCCGTGTTCCGCTCTCTCGAGCGCATGCCCAAGGGCGGCCTGCTCCACATCCACGCCACCGGCACCGGCGACTCCGCGTGGCTCGTCGACCACGCCCTCGCCGACCCCGGCTGCTACGTCTACTGGGGCGAGACGACCGACACCTGGTGCCACGGTCAGCTGGCCGTCTTCCCTGGGGATGACGTACCGGACGGCTTCGTGCCCATCGCCGGCCTGGCCCGCACCGAGCCCCGCCTGCGCGCCCAGCTCATCGACCTCTTCACCCTCGGCGCCGAGGACGCGGCGGTCACGGACATCTGGCAGGAGTTCGAGCACATGTTCTGGCGCATCGACGGCTACGTCTCGTACGTGCCGGTGTTCCGCGGGTACTACCGCGACGCGTTCCTGGACATGGCCCGCGACGGCATCCGCTTCGTCGAGCTGCGCACCGGCCTCGACCCGCTGACGGCGGCCGACGGCAGCCCGGTCGAGGACGAGGCCATCCTCCACGAGTACCGCTCGATCCTCGCGTCGGTACGCCAGACCTACCCCGGCTTCGACCTGCGCATCATCGTCTGCACCTGGCGTGGGGCGACGCTCGAGCAGGCGACGGCGCAGCTGGCCCGCGAGCGCGCCCTCGCCGCCGCCGCCCCGGACCTCATCGCCGGCTTCGACGTCATCGCCCAGGAGGACACGGGGCGCAGCAACGGCTTTTACGCCCCCGTGCTCACGACCGAGCCGCTCGTCCCGCTCTTCCTGCACGCCGGCGAGAGCGCCTCGCCGGACGACCGCAACATCCAGGAGGCCCTCGACCTCGGCGCCACGCGCATCGGCCACGGCCTCAACATGGGGCTGTTCCCCGGCCTCGAGGAGCAGGTCCGCGCCGCGGGCGTGACGGTGGAGGTCTGCCCCCTCAGCAACCAGGCGCTCCGCTACGTCCCCGACCTGCGCGACCACCCGGCCAAAGGCTGGCTGCGGCGCGGCGTCAAGGCGGCGCTGGGCTCCGACGACCCGGAACTCTTCCAGAGCCGCGAGCTGTCGGACGACCTCGCGCTCGCCTACCTGGCCTGGGGGCTCGACCTGCGCACCCTGAAGGGACTGGCGCTGCGCTCCATCACGGCCAGCTCGCTCCCGCCGGCGGCGATGCAGCGCCAGCTGCGCGCCTTCCGCAGCGATTGGGAGGTGTGGATCGCGGATATCGCAGCGCGGTGACCGCGCCGGACCGCAGGGACGACTACTCATCGTGGCCGTCGTCGCTCGCGGAGAACGCCCCTCCCAGCAGGACGAGGAGCTCCGGGTCGCGTGGGCGCAGCACGACGGTCGTGCCGTCGCGCAGCTCAAGGGTGAGGGTCCCCTCGCCGTAGACACCCGCCAAGGAGCGGTACGAGACGAGGTCGGCGAAGGCGGCCAGCACGCGTGGCGCGTGGCCCGTGGCCTCGAGGCCGCCCAGGGCGACCCTGCGGCCGGGCCTCGCGACGTCCGCCGCGGCCCCCGGCACCCAGAGCAGCGCCTCCTGCGAGGCGCAGAGCACGCCACGCCGCAGGCCGCGGCGGGCCCGGCCGAGCACGACGGCCTCACCGAGCCCCGGCGCGACGTACTCGGGCGCGGCCGCCTTGCGCGCGGCGCCGCGCGCCGCCCGCGCCGCGCCCCACACCCACAGCGCGCCCCAGCAGCCGACGCCGGCCGCGGCCACGGCCCACCCGGCGCGACCGGTCCCCAGGGCGAGGACGAGCAGGATCGCCGCACCGGCAAGGAACGGCAGTCCGACGCGCCAGGAGCGCGAGCCGGCGCCTCTCGATGACCTGGTCACAGCCACACCCGCCCAGGTCACGTGTCGAGGCCGAGACGCGCCCGGTAGAGGCCGGCCGCCGCGTCCCCGAAGCAGCAGAAGGTGACGGTGCGCGGCAGGTCGTGCGCCTCCAGCCAGCTGGTGACGGCGCTCACGGCCTCGTCGCAGGCCTGGTCCGGCGGATAGCCGAAGATGCCGGCAGAGACGGCCGGGAAGGCCACCGACTGCAACCCGGCCTCGTCGGCCAGGCGCAGGGACTCCGTGTAGCAGGAGCGCAGCAGCTCAGCCTCGCCGCACCCACCGCCCTCCCACACCGGCCCCACCGTGTGGATCACGTGCCGCGCCGGCAGGCGGTAGCCCTTCGTGATGCGCGCCTCGCCGACGGGGCACGGCGCCAGCGGCAGGCACTCCCGCTCAAGCTCCGGCCCGGCGGCGTGGTGGACGGCTCCGGCCACGCCGCCTCCGGGGCGGAGCTGGGAGTTGGCCGCATTCACGATCGCGTCCACGTCGAGCCGTGTGATGTCGCCGTCGACGACCGCCATGCGGCCGCCAAGCGTGCCGTCGCGTCCCTTGTCCGATGTGCTCATCCCTCGTCCTCCTGCGTGTCTGCTCCGTGTCCGCCGGGAAGGTCCTGCCTAGCACGTATCCATACCACTCACGAGGGGGTCAGGCGATGAGCTTCCAGATGTTCCCCTGCCCTCACTGTCCGGCTGAGCTCGACTCGCACCGCAGCCTTGAGCACCACATCAAGACCGCACACGCGGACACAACCGACACCGGGAGGACGCACCGCTGCACCACCTGCGACGAAGAGTTCGTGGCGTGCATGGACTGGCTCCGTCACTACGACGAGGAGCACGCCGGGGAGGCCGGGAAGATGGCTTCCTGAAGCCGTACGAGCAAGGGCCGAAGAACGACCGGCGGCCGGTGCGCGCGCACGAGCTCGGCGTCGGGCACCGCGGCCAGGTCGGGGAGCGTGACCCCGCGCAGCCGCTCCCAGTCGAGGCTCTCGAGCTTCACCGGGACGTCGCCGGACCCGGCGCACCGCACCATCACTTCCCGCCTCTTCACTTCTTCTCGATGATGACGTTGGCCATGACGGCCGCCGACGGCTTGGCCGACTCCACGTCGGCGAGCGAGAGTCCGTCGACCTCGCGTAGCATGGCCGCCGACAGGGCCACGTCCTTCTCCGCGAAGTACGCGGTCGCCCCCTGCCGGTGCCGCGCCGTGCGCAGCTCGGTGCGCTGCAGGTAGCAGTGGCTGATCATGTGGAACACGTCGCCATCGCCCCAGCGGAACCACACCGCCACCGGCGTCCCGCCGTACTTCTCGCCCAGCTCGCGACTGGTGATGAGCACCCGCACGCGCTCCGCGTCGAGGACGGTGATGGGGTACGACGAGCCCTCCAGCCACCACTGCGGGTCGTCCTGGCCGTCGAGCACGCCCACGAGGTAGATGTTGTTCGGGTCGCAGACCTCGATACGCACCACGTCGTCGCGCGTGGGCGCCTTCTGGAAGGCGAGCACCCCGGGGAACGCGGGCTCGACGACGTGCTTGAGCGCCCAGTCGGTGGTGAACAGGCTGCCGCCGACCACGACCACGTCGCTCTGCTCGACCTGGTCGAGGGCGCGCGCCTTCTCCGGCGCATCGCGCCGGAGCTGCTCGCGCGTGATCGGGGCCGCGGCCCGGTAGGACCTCTCTCGCCTGTCGGTCTCACCCTGCATGGCGACTCCTCTGCATCCGCCGCCGGGCGCGCTCGCGCGCGTCGGCGATGCGCCACTCGGGCTGCCGCGGGCGCTCGTCGTGCGGGTCCGCGGCGTCGCCGGCGCCGCCCACGTCGAAGAACGCGGCATGCACCGCGCTCCCGCGGTACACGAGCGCCGAGCCCAGCACGCCGCCGCCCTGGAAGCGCACGTCCCAGCCGAGCCCGGGGCTCTTGAAGCGCCGTCCCTCGAGCCCGGCGATGCGCCCGAGGAACGCCTCGGCGAGGGCGCGGTCGCCCGGCTCGCCGTCGCGCACCAGGGCCTCGAATGCGTAGCTGCGGAGCAGCTTGTCGTGCAGCTCGGCGTACTGCCGCGAGCGTGAGACGTAGTCGAGCCCGACCACGCGCCCGCCGTGCAGCACGAGCACGCCCTTCTGGTGGGCCTGCAGCGGGAAGGAGGCGATGAACGCATCCAGGTCACCCTTCTTCGCCTGGTACGAGTCACGCATGGCGCTCGTGGCCGAGTGCGTGCGCTGCCGGGTGTGCATGGCGTCGACCTCGCGCCACACACGCCCCTGGTCGGCGCGATGGCCGGCCCCGGCGGACAGCGACGCGTGTGTGGTCTCGTGCATGGCACGCCGCACCTCGCGCTCGGCCACGATCTCGCTCTCCTCGAACTGCGGCGACGCGTACGCCCAGCGGCCGGCCTCGGTGCAGCTCACCGGCACCACCAGCGAACCGTAGCCGGCGACGAGGATGGTGGTGTTGAGCACGCGGTTCTGCTTCGCGCCGCGCAGCTCCTCGCCGTCGAGCACGAGCACGCGCTGGTCGCCTTTGTTGACCAGCCGCAGCTCGGGGACTGAACCGCCCTCGCTGACCTCGGTGACCGCGACCATGCCCTCCGCGAGGGCCTGACGCAGGGTGACGTAGCGCGGGCGTGCGGGCTGGGCCACGTCCCTGTCGGTGAACAGCGGGAAGACCGCCAGCGGTCCGTGCGTCTGGCGCTCACCCAGCTTCAGCGTGCGCGTGAGCGCTCCGCCTGTGACACTGTCGTGCGGTGCGGCCATGGCGGCCTCCTCTCCGACGTGCCGCCCGCCGGCCCGGCCCGGCCGACGAGCGGCGCCTCCCATCCATTCCTCACAGGACACAGAGTGTCTCATGACTGCAGAACATCATCGTACTGTTATTCTACCACAGTGTGATGCTATTGTAACATATATGTCCAGACCGGCCCGCTCCGTGAGAGGGAAGCGAGTCCACGAAGGCAACGAGCTGGTAGAGTCAGTGTAGCGACGCAAGGGGACGGAACCGATGCGCCCACAGCATCAGGAAGGGGTCGGGGCGGAGATCGCCCGCCTGCGCCGGGAGCGCGGCTGGAGCCAGCGTGAGCTGGCGAAGGTCCTGGCCCTCGACCAGTCGGCGGTGAGCCGCATCGAAGCCGGACAGCGAGGCGTCTCCGCGGCGGAGCTGCAGCGCTTCGCCGACATCTTCCGGGTCAGCGCCGACACGCTGCTGGGCGCGTTCGCCGGGGAGCCCGCGACGGAGCGTACCTGGAGCGGCTCCGGCACGGACCGGGTGCGCACCGACCACTGGGTATGGAGGGCGTCGCCAGGCGAGCACGACCTGCTCGGCGCGATCTCCCGGGCCAGGAGCGAGGCCGACACCGGCGAGGTGCCCGGCGCGGAGCAGAGCTCGGCGCCGGCGGCCCTGCCGGCGGCGTCCGAGCCGGGCGACTCGCAGGCCCACGGCTTCGCCGCCGCCGAGCCGCCAGGCTCCGAGCCGGGGGCGGCGGCCGGCCCGCAGGACGCCGTCGAACGCCGGTGGCCGTCGCGGCGCCCGGCGGCCTCTGCGGCGCCTCCCGCGACCACCCCTCACGGCGACACCGGCGGCGAGTGGGCGGCCGGCATCGCCGCCGTGGTCCGCGACTGGTTCGAACTGCGCCGCCTGGCGGGGGAGCCGGACACGGCGCAGCTCTGGAGCACCGGCCAGACGGCGGACGGCCGCCCAGCGCAGGCCGCCCGGCCCTGGCAGCCTGCCATCCCCCCGCCCGGCTCGGGCGACGTGCTCTACGACCGCGTCGCCCGCTTCTGGCGCAGCGAGCTGCACGTGGAGCCCGACGACGGGCCACTCCCCGACCTCGTCCCGCTGCTCGAGGACGGGCTCGGCGTCCAGGTCATCGTGGCACGCATCCGCGCGCTCACCACACTTTCCACCGACCTCACCGATCCCGTCAGCGACCCGCGCCCCGTGGCCGCGACCGTCGCGAGCGACGGCGTGCCCTTCGTGTTCGTCAACGCCGGGCGGCCCGTCGTCCTGCAGCGCTTCGCGCTGGTGCACGCCTTCGCACACCTCGTGCTCGGGCACGGCGACGTACTCGACGAGAGCATCGGCTGGAGCCGCGCCAACCCGCGCGAGGCCGCGGCCAACGACTTCGCCGAGGAGTTCCTCGCACCGGTCCGGGCCGTCGAACGCTGGTACGGGCGCCGGGCCGCTTCCCCGCGCAGCCCCAGCCTCGATACCCTGCTCGAGCTGGCCAACGCCTTCGGCATCAGTGCGTGGGCGGCCCTGTTCCGCTCGCGTGCCGCCGGGCGCCTGAACCCCAAGCAGTTCGCGGCCCTGCGCGGCCAGATGCGGGGGCTCGAGTGGCAGCTGCTCCCGCGCCAGGCGTTCCTGGGCGGGCTCAAGGACACCCTCGCCCACCTAACGCCCGCCGAGGTCCTGCCCGTGGGCGGCTTCGGACCGCCGGCGGTGCTGCGCGTACCGGCGCGCATGCGCACCTGGGCGCTGGCGGCGCTCCGCGCCGGCCGCCTGAGCCTCGAAGACGCCGCCGCCATGGTGCACCTGCGGCCGTCGGCGCTGGCGGAGCAGCTCGAGCGTCTGGGCCTCGAGTGAGCCCCGACCCCGGCGTCGCCGCCTGGGTCGCGCGCGCCCCGCAGGTGCCGCGCGAGTGGTTCCGGCACCCCTCGAAGCTCCACGGCGTGGGCCACACGCAGCGCGTCCACATCCACACCCAGCGCCTCACGGAGCTGATGGACTGGAGCGCGGACGACGCAGGTCTCGCGCTGCGGGCCGCGCTCCTGCACGACATCGGCAGGCTGCACGACGGCTGGGAGCCGGCGCACGGCGCACGCAGCGCGGCGAGGGCGCGGCGGCTGGGACTGATGGACGACCTCGAGTCATCTGCGGCCGCCCTCGTAGTCTTCGCCGTCGAGCATCACTCGCGCTCGGACAGGCGCGCCGTGACGACGCTGGAGCGGCTGTCGACACCGCCAGGCGACGGAGCCGACGACACGGCCGGCCTGGACGACGCGGATGCCGCGGACCGCCTGGACATCTACCGCGCGCGGCGCATCCTGTGGCTGCTCAAGGACGCCGACGCCCTCGACCGCGTGCGGCTGCCGCGATGGGAGCGCGCCGACCCCAGCCTGCTGCGGTACAAGGAGTCGGTCGACCTGCTGCCCTTCGCCGACGAGCTGTTCAAGGCGCTGCGACCCTGAACGGGGCCGACCTGCTTGCGGCCGGTGGCCGCCTCGCCCCGGCCGGGGTCAGCCCTCGGGCGTCTCGTCCTTGTCGCGCCGCGTGACCTTGCGGCCGGCCTGCAGCATGCGGTCGCCGGCCTGCCGCGCCTGCGCGAGCATCGACTCGCGCGTGCTGCGGGCGCGCCCGGCGACCGTCTGCGCGGCGGTCTTCATCTGGTCGCCGGCCTTGTCCCCCGCGGAGCGGGCCTTCTCGCCGGCGGCCTTCGCCTGCCCGGCCATCACCACCGCCGCGTCCTTGGCCTTGCCGGCGGCCTCGGCGGTGATGCGCCGGCGCTCCTCGTCCGTCAACAGTCCCGTCTCGTACCAGCGCGTGGCCGCGAGCCCGACGATGTAGGTGCCGCCGAAGGCCACTGCCACCTTCGGCACGATCCCATACCCGGGCACGAGCCCCACGAGCGCACCGGCGATCTGGCGCCACACCACGGCGCCGCCGATGACCGGCGTGATCTCGATCATGCGCTTCTGGAAGTCGGGCTCGGCGCCGCAGGCGAGGGCGAGCCGATACACCATCATCACCTGGTTCTTGGTGAGGATGAGGGTGTCGGCGGCGGCCAGCGGGATGCCCAGGATGGGCACGATGCTGGGCACCCCGGACGCGAGCGCGACGGCCGCATTGGAGACCGACACCTCGCCGGTGAGCCGCGCAGCGTAGAGCGGCCGCAGGCCGGGCAGGTGCCGCGCGGCCGCCAGGCGCATCTCGTGCGGCAGCGCGTCGAGCACGGCGCCGCACAGCTTCATGCCGGCGCCGTGTGCGTCGGGGTCCACGGCCAGCGCCAGACGCTGGTCGAGATAGGGCCCCCACGTCGTGAGGTCGGCGTCGGCCGCGCCTCCGGCCGCCGTTCCCTGCCACGAGCCGGCGTTGAGCGCCGCCGCGCCGGGCCCAAGCAGGAAGACGAGCTGGCGCGGTCGCGGCGCCTCCGCCAGTGTCCGCAGCCCCTCGACCTCGGCCTCTGCCATCGTCCCGTGCGCGTCCAGCGCGAGGATGAGCAGGTCCGCCGTCTTCACGTAGTCGAGGTACTTGCGAGCCTCCGCGAGCGGGAGGAAGTACGGCTGCTCGGGCGGCAGGGGGTAGCGGTTCGGCCCCTCCCGCAGCAGGCGGTCGACGTGACGCAAGGCCGCGTTCTGGCCGATGATCGCGACCGTGAACTGCTGCTCTGCCTCGGCGCGGACGGCGCCGATGTCGACCTCACGGATGGTCTTCCAGATCGAACCGAAGTCACTCCACTGCAGACGTGCCACGCTGTCCCTCCCACTCGGGTCCGCCGGCGTGAGCGCCGCCGTACGGTCGTCTCGACGGCGCGGCGAACCTCACTGACGAGAGGAGTCGCGCCGGCTGGCGGGCGCGCACTCATGCGAATGCAGGGCCGCTCGAGCGACTCCGCCACACTCTTGTACCCGCAGCGGCCGTGTCTGAGGCCCCACCACCGCGACGCCCGCCACCGGGGCGTCGCTGCTTGTTGCCGACTGCCCACACGCGTCCTGACGATGGATCCCCGGCGCGGCCACGACATCGTACGCGCCGGCGGGCGGGGGCCGCCGCGACGACCGCCCGCCCGCCGGTGGAGACGCCTCTCAGACGATCTCGTGGTACTTGTACGAGATCTTCACCTTGGGGCGGTAGGCCACGATCTGCTTGTTGTCGATCTTCATGTCGAACTCGACGACCTCGGCCACACGCAGGTCCTCACGATGGATGCCGGCCTTCTCGACGGCGTTGCGGGCCGCCTCTTCCCACGACGTGGGGCTCGAGCCGATCACTTCCATGAGCTTGTAGACGCTCTCGGACATGCCTTCTCCTTCGCTGGGGAGCGGTGTGTGTGCGGTGCATAGTACCCACATTCGTCGACGCTGGGGAACCCCGGCGCCCGGCCGCCACGGAGTTCCGTCCGGGCCGGCTGCTAATCTCATCGATGGACGCCGCCGCCGGCTGCCGGCCCCACGAGGGCGCCGCGCACTGTGCCCGCGACCGGTCGCTGCAGACCCCTGTCGCCTCACGTGCGGCGGCGGCGTCCGCCTGCGGAGCGCGGCGGCCGCGCCGAGCCAGACCCTCGCGAAAGGAGCTGCATGTCACTCCCGTCCACGTTCGTCAGCGTCGACGAGCAGCTGTGCTGGGTGCTGCCCATGCCCGAGTGTGTGGCCGGCTCGGTACGCGCCGCCACGCCGGACCGCATCGCCGAGGCCTGCGCCGGGTTCGACGCCGCCGCCGCACGACTCGGCGACGGCCCGCACGCGCGCCTGGACGACCTCGCGGCCCTCGCCGCGCGCCTCGCCCTCAGCGCCCTCGCCGACCTGCCCGATCTGCCGTTCATCGGCGAGCCGTTCGGGGGCGAAGACGGCACCGACTGAGCGCCGCGCGAGCAGACGCTCCGATTCCCCAAGCTGCGACCGGCCCCGGCGGGCATGCCCGCCGGGGCCGGTCGATCAATCCACTGTCGGCGGCTCAGAACAGGCCGCGCGTCGCGGCCGGCCCCAGCACCAGTAGCATGGTCGCGAGCCACAGGGCGACGATGCCGAGGGCGAGGAGCCGTCCGTAGCCGTCCCGCTCGGCCACCGCGGTCTTCTCACGAGGGCGCTGCGTCGTATCGTCCATGACACACTCCTTCCGTGCCCACTGCATACCCGCTCAGCCGCGACACCGCACGCAAGGAGCGTGACGGCGCGTTACGGGAGTGTGAAGAAGATGGAGGCCCCGCCCGACCGGGCGGCGCAACGTCCACCACTCCGGGCCATCATCACCCTCCACCGGCCCTCAGCGTTCGCTGCGAACCACAACCATCGCTGAGGACCTATGAAGGCACATGACGTCGACCGGCGGCGCCGCGTACGCGCGGTCGGGTGCTCAAGAGTTGCTGACGAGGTAGCCGGCCGCGGCGCAGGCCGGCGGCGCTGCGGCGCGCGCGTTGACCCTCGACCCAGCACGGCGGCGCGCCATCTGGACACGCCCGAGCGGCGCGCGCTCATCTTCCGCGAGCGCGGCTTCGCGTGCGGCCGGCGGCGGGTGCCGCGCGGCCGCCGGGCCCCGTCAGTACACCTCGGGCACGAAGGTCTGCGAGTCCATGGGCGGCCGCACGTAGCCCTTCTCCGGCGGCCGCTGCTCGAGCTTCAGGTCCTTGGGCAGCACGTCCTCGTACGGGATCGTGTCAAGGAGGTGGCGGATCATGCTCAGGCGCGCGCGCCTCTTGTCCTCGGCGTCGACCACCCACCAGGGCGAGTCCTTGGTGTCGGTGTAGGCGAACATCTCGTCCTTGGCCTTCGAGTACTCCACCCAGCGCAGGCGGCTCTCGAGGTCCATGGGGCTGAGCTTCCACTGCTTGAGCGGGTCCTTGACGCGGCTCTGGAAGCGGCGCTCCTGCTCCTCATCGCTCACGCTGAACCAGTACTTGAGCAGGATGATGCCGCTGCGGATGAGCATGCGCTCGAACTCGGGGCAGGTGCGGAAGAACTCCCACACCTCGTCCTCGCTGCAGAAGCCCATCACACGCTCGACGCCGGCGCGGTTGTACCAGGAGCGGTCGAAGAGGACCATCTCGCCGGCCGCCGGCAGGTGCTCCACGTAGCGCTGGAAGTACCACTCGGTGCGCTCGCGGTCGTTGGGCGAGGCCAGGGCGGCGATGCGCACCACGCGAGGGTTCAGGTGCTCCGTCACGCGCTTGATGGTGCCACCCTTGCCGGCCGCGTCGCGGCCCTCGAAGATCACCGCCACGCGCAGGCCCGCGTGCTTGATCCACTCCTGCAGCTTGACGAGCTCGACCTGGAGCTTGACGAGCTCGGCTTCGTAGGCCTTGAGGTCGAGCTTGTCCTTGTGGCCGTGGACGGGGCGCCCGTTCTGGACGGGTGCGGTCTCGTCGTGCTTCTTCTTGGACTTCTCGCTGGCCATCGGCTCCCTCCGGATGCGGCCGTCAGGGTCTGACGACCATCATAGAGCAGCAGCCGCGGTGGTGGGAGGGTGTTCGCGGCGCACACACCACTGCCCTTGACAGAACGACGGAGCGGCGCGGGACGGCGAGCGGCCTGTAGTATCCTGAGCCCGTGGAACCCCCCTCCCCTTCGCTCGAGGCCGAGCTGGCCGCCATCGCCGAGCGCGCCGAACCAGGCCGTACGGCGCGGGTCGGTGTGCGCCTGTGGGGCTGGGACGGCCGCGGCGGCGTCACGCTCGAGGCCGCCGGCCGCGAGTTCGGGGGCATCACCCGCGAGCGCGTGCGGCAGCTGTGTGAGAGGCTCGCGACGCGCGTCCGCGCCGCCGCCGACCTCGACCGCGGCGGCGTCCCGGCGCCGACGCTCGGGCGCGCCCTGCTGGCCGCGGCAGATGCCGCGCCCACCACCGCCAAGCAGCTCGCGCGCCGCCTGGCGGACGAGCACATCGCCGCGCGTCCGTTCGACCCCGCCGGCCTGCTGCGCGCCGCGGAGATCCTGGGGCACGACGCGCCCTTCGCGATCGACGTCGTCAAGGACGTACGCATGATCCTCCCCAACCCGCCCGACCCCACCGCCGACACGGCCGAGGTCATCGCCGCGATCGTGGACACAGCCCGGGCGGTGGTGCGCCGCGCCGGCGCCGCGCGCGTGAGCGACGTGACCGGGCGCGTGGCGGCCGGCCTCGGCGCCTGGGTGGACGATGACGTCGTGCTTGCCGTCGTGTCCGAACCCACCGACTTCGTCTGGCTGGAGCGACGCACAGGCTGGTTCTTCTTCCCGTCCGTGGCGCGCAACGCAGTGACCGCGCGCGTCGTCAAGATCCTGGCCGTCGCCGGCGAGGCGACCCTGGCCGACCTGCACGCCGGCGTGCGTCGCGACGAACGCATGAGGGAGTTCGTCATGCCGGAGTACATCCTCGGGGAGCTCTGCGAGCGCCTTCCCGGCCTCGCCGTGACGGACGACCGCGTGCGTCTCACCACACCGGCGCCGCCCGAGGACGTGCTCGAGGCCACCGAGCTCACCCTCGTGCGCGTGCTGCGCGAGAGCGGAGGCGCGCTGGAGCGGCACGAGCTCGAGCGCCTGTGCCTGGAGGCGGGCATGAAGCGCTCGAGCTTCAGCAACCGCATCGCCTACTCGCCGGTCGTCGAGGAACGCGGGCCCGGCGCGTACGGCCTGCGCGGCGGGCTCGCTTCGGACGGGCGCACCGACCACGCGCGCCGGGAGAACGCGGCGCGCGGACACGGACGTTGACGGACGAGACCGGCGAGCGCGAGTCGGTCCGGCGGACGGCGCCGCTCGGGCCGTTCGTCCAAGCGCTGCGACGCCCCGCGCCGCGTCAGCCCGAGCCGAGGAAGTCCGCGGAGAGCTCGGGGGCGACGATGGCGAGCAGGTCGGCCGGCGTGTGCGCGATGCGCTCCGCGCCGGCCTCCTCCAGCAGGTCCGGCCCGTGCCAGCCCCAGGCGACGCCCACCGGCGTGGCGCCGGCGAGCCGCGCCTCGCGCATGTCGCCGGCGGTGTCCCCCGCGAACCAGTAGACCTCCTGCCCGGGGCACCTCTCGACGAGGGCGCGGATCTTCTCGACCTTGCTGCGACCGGCCTCGGCCCCGGCGATCTCGGCCACCCCACCGATGTCGTGGCGCCGCAGGAACGTCTCGACCACGGCCGCCGAGTTCGACGTGACCACCACCACGTGGCGCGCCTCGCCAAGCTCGCCGATGACCTCCCGCATGAGGGGGAAGGCGCGGATGGCCGGCATCGCCACACGCATGGCGTCGATGGTGCCGCCGACCACGCGGACGATCTGCCCGTCGTCCGCCCCCGCGGCGCGCATGCTCTCGTAGAGGTTGCCGGCGAAGAGGTCGAGCACGTCGTCAGTCGTCACGAAGCGCGCGAGCTTCTCGCGCCGGCAGCCCACGAGGAACGACGCGGCGAAGATCTCAAGCGAGTCGGCCACGACGCCGTCGTGGTCGAGCATCAGCAGCGGAGCGCTCACCCTCCCCCGAACGCGTAGCTGTAGGAGGGGTCCCACCAGGCGTGCCCGTAGCCGAGCCTGAGCGCAAGCGCCGTGGCTTTGATCTGGGCCGAGCCGTCGGTGATGCTGTGGCCGCGGTAGGGGTTCCAGGAGCCCTTCCAGGTGGAGGGCGCGTACTGGAAGAGGCCGTAGTAGCCGCCGGGCCCGACGATGGAGGCGTCGCCGCCGGACTCGATCATCATGAGCTTGTACATGCCGCGAGCGCTCACGCCGTTGACGGCCGCGGCCTGCTCGATGAGCGACCACCACGGCCCGCTGCCGCCCCCACCGGAGGCGGCGCCGTCGCCGGCGCCCCCGCCCCCGCCGGAGCCCCCGTCCGAGGGCGCGGAGCTCGTCGCCGGCTGCGGCGCCGGGGTGGCCGGGGTCTGCAGGGAGGCCAGGCGGCGGATGTCGGCGCGGGTGCTGTCGAGCAGCGCCTGGCGCTCGCCGAGCCGGGCCCTGATGGCGGCGAGCTCGTGGTCGCGCCGCCGCACGAGGCGGCGGGCGGCGCGTTCGTCGGCCGCCAGCGCCGCCGCCCGCTGCTGCAGGCGGCGCTGCCCCTGCTCCACGCGCTCGAGGATCGCCTTGTCGGCGCTCACGACCTCATGGACCAGCGACAGGCGGCCGACCATGACGGCGAAGTCGTCGGCGCTGAGGATCGCCGCCAGCGTGGAGATGTCGTCCTGCTTGTAGAGGGCCACGGCGCGCTGCGCCAGCGTGGCCTGCGCCTCCGCCAGCTCGTCGCGCCCGGCCGCCTTCAGGCGGCGGTTGCGAGCGATCTTCTGCCGGGTCTCGCGCAGCGCGTCGCCGGCGCGCGCGCACCTGGCGGTGGCGGCGCCGATCCCGGCGTCAAGGCCGGCGATCTGCGCGGCCAGCTGATCGGCCTGTGCACGCGCGGAGAGAAGCTCGGCGCCGGTGGCGCGGAGGGCCGGCGGGAGCAGGAGGGCGAGCGCGGCGCCCAGGAGCACGGCGAAGCCGACCAGTGCGGCGGCGACGTGCACGCGATGCGAGTGACTGCGGGCCATGTGCGCCTCCCTCCGGCGCCGCGGACGACGATCCACCAGCCGCGGCAGCCCACGACAGCCGGCGTAAGCCGCCGGGGCGAGGCTGAAACCTACCAGATGACGGATGCCTGCAACAAGGGCAGGAGTCCGCGCCCGCACGCCGACGTTTCCGATCCGGTGATCTGCACGGCCTCGCACGCGCACGCACAGCCACGAGCGCTTGTGGCCTATCTTGTCGGATCCGGCAATTGACCGACTGAATCCACCAGCCGTAGAATTCACCTGCTGTTGAATTCCTCGAGTCCGCACGCCCGGGAGGCAGGAGGGTCCGAGATGTGGGCCATCGCCCTGAAGGAGTTCCGCCAGCTGCGCCGCGACCGCCGCACGGTGGCGATGCTGTTCCTCCTCCCCTTCGTCTTCCTCGTCGTGTTCGGCTACGCGGCGAGCTTCGACATCACGCAGGTGCCGACGATCGTGGCCGGGCCGGGCGCGGACAGGGTCGCAGGGCTGCTGCCAGCGCCGTTCCACGTCGTCGCCGTCCGCCCCGGGGACGGCGAGGCACAGGCGGAGGGCGCCCTGCGCCGCGGCGAGGCGGTGACGGCCCTGGTGACCGCCGGCGGCCGGGCCGTGCTGCTTGTGGACGGCACGGAGCTCTTCGCCGCCCAGGCCGCACTGCGCGCCCTCGCGCAGGTCGCGGCGCAGCGCGGCCAGGCCGGCGGCGAGGCGGCCACCGGAACGGCCGGCGGCACCGCAGACGCCGCCGGCGCCGGGGCGGCGCAGGCGCCCGTCAGCACCCGGATCCTGTTCAATCCGGAGCTGCGCACGGCGGTCATCATGATCCCCGGCATCTGCGGCATCATCCTGGTGTTCGTGGGGACGGTGGCCACGGCGCTGGGCGTGGTCCGCGAGCGCCAGGCCGGGACCATGGAGCAGCTGGCCGTCATGCCGTTCCGCCCGCGCGACGTGTTCATCGGCAAGATCGCCCCGTACCTCGTCATTGCCGCGCTGGACATGGTCATCGTCGTCCTGGCGGGGATGCTGCTGTTCGACGTGCCCTTCCGCGGGTCGGTGGCCGTGTTCGCGCTCGGCGCCGTCCTGTTCCTGTTCACGACGCTCGGCGTCGGGGTGCTGATCTCGACCGTGTCGCAGACGCAGGGGCAAGCCATCCAGCTGGCGATGATGACCCTGCTGCCGCAGTTCCTGCTGAGCGGCCTCTTCTTCCCGCTGTACTCGATGCCGTGGGCGGTGCGCTGGATCGGCTACGTGCTCCCGCTGACGTACTTCATCAAGGTGGCGCGGGGCGTCATGGTCCGGGGCGCACCGCTGGACGCGCTCTGGGTGCCCCTGGTCGTGCTGGCGGTGATGGCGGCCGTGGTGTTCACGGCGTCGACGCTGCGCTTCCGCCGGGAGCTGGCGCCGGCCGGCGGCCGCGGCGGCGACAGGGACGCCGACCGGGACGAGGGCGCCGGCGCGCCCGGTGATGAGACGTCCGCGACTGCGGAGACACCGCCGTGAGCGCGTGGGGGCTCGAGCACGTGAGCGTGAGGTACGGCCGCCGGCTCGCGCTGGACGACGTGTCCCTGGAGGTGCCGCGCGGCGCCGTGACCGCCGTCATCGGCGGCGACGGCGCCGGCAAGTCGACGCTGCTGCGCGCCCTCGCCGGCGTGGCCCGACCGGCGTCCGGCAGCGTACGCGGGCCGCGCCGGCAGCGGCTCGGCTACGTGGCCGGCGCGTGCGGCCTGTACACCGACCTGAGCGTGGCCGAGAACGTCGACTTCATGGCCGGCGCCTACGGCGTACCGCCGGCCGACCGCGCCCGGCGCCGCAACGAGCTGCTGGCCGGGGCCGGGCTGAGCGAGGCACGGAGCCGCCTCGCGGGCAGGCTCTCCGGCGGCATGCAGCGCAAGCTCGCCTTCGCGCTGGCGATGCTGCACCACCCGGACCTGCTGGTCCTCGACGAGCCCACCACGGGCCTGGACCCGGTGAGCCGGGCCGAGCTGTGGCGGCTGATCACCGGCAGCGCCGCAGGCGGCGCCGGTGTGCTCGTCTCCACCACGTACCTCGACGAGGCCCAGCGGGCTGCGCACGTGCTGCTGCTGGACGGCGGCCGCACCGTCGCGGCCGGGCCGCCGGCCGTGGTGGCGGCGACCGCACTCGGGACGACGGCGAAGGCCGAGCGCGGGGCGGCGCCCGCCGCGGGGCCTCCCGCAGGCGCGACGCCGGGACGCATCGAGGCGCAGGCGGAGGCCGTGGTGCGCCGCTTCGGCGCCACCGTGGCCGTGGACGGCGTCGACCTCGAGGTGCGCGCAGGAGAGATCGTCGGCCTGCTCGGCGCAAACGGAGCCGGCAAGACGACGCTGATCCGCCTGCTGCTCGGGCTGCTGCCGCCCACCTCAGGCGCCGTACGCCTCTTCGGCGCGCGCCCGTCGCGCGAGGCACGCCTGCGGCTGGGCTACGTCCCGCAGGGCCTCGGCCTGTGGGAGGACCTCACGGTGGGCGAGAACCTCGCCTTCGCGGCGCGCGCCTTCGGCGGCGCCGCCCCGCACCTCGACCCCGATCTCGAGCAGCGCCGCGACGACGTGGTCCGCGACGTGCCGGCCGGCCTGCGTCGCCGCCTGGCCTTCGCGGCGGCGCTGGCGCACGCGCCGGAGCTGCTCGTCCTGGATGAGCCCACCTCCGGCGTCGACCCGCGCGCGCGTGAGAGCCTGTGGACCTCCATCACGCGTGCCGCAACGGCAGGCGCCGGCGTCCTCGTGACGACCCACCACCTCGATGAAGCCGCGTACTGCGACCGCCTGGTCATCATGGACGCCGGCGGCGTCGCCGCAGAGGGAACGGCGACGAGCATCGTCGGCGACCGTCAGACGGTCGCGGTGTCGTGCGCGCGCTGGGAGGCCGCGTTCGCGGCCCTGCAGCGCGCCGGCCTGGACGCCTCACTCGCAGGGACGACGTTGCGGGTACCTCAGGCCGAGCCCGGCGGCGTGCGCGCAGCGCTCTACGCCGCCGGGCTCACCGCAGAGGTGCGCACGGTGCCGGCCACGCTGGAGGAGGCCTTCGTCGGCCTCGTGCGCGCCGGCCGCCACACGCCGCCCGGCGCGCCCGAGAGCACCGCATCGTGAGCGCTCGTCCTCCTGTGCCCGCGCCGGACGCTCCCGAGAAGCCGGAGCGGGCCGGCAGCACGGAGAGAGCAGGCGGGCGCAGCGGGCGCCGGCCCGGCGATGCCCGCACGCGCGAGGCCATCCTCGAGGCCGCGCGTCTGGAGTTCGCCGCGCTCGGCTACGACCGCGCCACCATCCGCGGCATCGCGACGCGGGCCGCCGTCGACCCGGCGCTCGTCCACCACTACTTCCGCACCAAGGAGCAGCTCTTCGCGGCCGCGCTCACGATCCCGAGCGAACCCGGCGAGGTCGTGCGGCACGCGGTGAGCGTCGACGCCGGATCCCTCGGTGCGACCGTGGTCGGCTCCTTCCTCGACGCCTGGGAGCCTGTGGAGACGCGTGCGCCGCTGCTCGCGATGGTGCGCTCCGCGATGACCAACGAGGTCGCCATGGGCCTCGTGCGCGAGTACCTGGAACGCCGCGTCTTCATTCCGCTCACGGAGGCGGTCGGGCTGCCCGAGGCACGACTACGCGCCACCCTCGTCGGCAGTCAGCTGATCGGCCTCGCCATGGCCCGCTACGTCGCCCGGATCGAGCCCCTGGCGTCGGCCTCCCGGGAGCAGATCGTGGCGGCGCTTGGCCCCACGGTGCAACGGTATCTCACGGAGGACCTGGGGCCCACGGACGCCTGACGAAGAGCGGCGCACGCGCTCCCGGCTCAGATGAAGCGCGAGCGCAGAGAGGCCGCGGCCTCAAGCAGCTCGTCGGCCGACGGCTGTTCGTAGCCGTCGAACCGCCGCTGCAGCGCGGCGGAGCGCCCGGGGTCGTGCAGGTCGGCGAGCCTGCGGAAGACTCCGAGCCGCACCCCGATCGCGAACCGCGCCTGCTCGTCACGCGGCAGGGCGAGGTACTCGTCCAGCACGGCCAGCAGGCGCGCGCGCTCGTGCGGGAGGGAGCCCTCGAGCTCCCGCATCAGGTTGAGCGTGTGGTCGGAGCGCAGCTCCAGGCGCGCGTCCCCGAGCCCGACGATCAGGTCGCGCAGCTCCTGCGCGACCTCGACGTCGTCGGGCAGCACGTACTCGCCCGCCGCCTCACGCTGCGCCAGCGGCGTGCCCGGCGGCACCGCCGCCGTACGCAGACGCACGACGAGCGGGCGCTCCGCAGGAGCGGCCGCGGCCACCGCGCGGAGCACGCGCGCCGAGCCCGCCACGTGCGCGGCGCTCGCCGCACGTCCGCCCAGGCCCGGCATCAGGTAGAAGCACAGCTCCAGGCCGGCGCGTACGACGTTCTCGCCGGCCGCGACCAGGTCGCCGCTCGTGCAGCCCTTGTCGACCGCCATCAGCACCTCGTCGGCGCCCGACTCGAGGCCGAGGTGCACGCGCGAGAGGCCCGCCTCGGCCAGCAGGGAGAGCTGCTCCGGCGAACGCCGCGCCAGCGTGGCGGCGCGCCCGTACGTCGTCACGCGCTCCACAGCCGGGAACCGCTCCTTCACCCGGCCGACCACCGCAGCCAGCTTCTCCGGCCTCACGGCGCAGGGGTCGGCGTCCTGCAGGAAGACCGTCTTCTCCCCAGCCCGCACGAACAGCGCGACCTGGTACGCCTCCCGGGGGAGCCGCCCGTCCTGGAGCGGCCCGATGCCCTCGTTCCGCAGCACACCGGCGGCGGCGGCCATCGCGTCCACGTCGGCGAGCACATCCTCCAGCGGTCGCAGCGACGACCGCGTCCCTTTGTAGACCGGGCAGAACGTGCAGCGGTTCCAGGTGCAGTTGCGGATCACCCTCACGAGCAGGCTCTGGGCCTCGCTCGGCGGGCGGATCGGACCCTGTTCGAAGGGCGGCGTTAGCGGCGAGCTCGCAGGCACGGCTGGGCTCAGTCCACGTGCAGGCGCCGCAGCACGATGCCGATGAGGTCCATCAGCACCATGGCGCCGACCCCGAAGCCCACGATGAGGAGCCACTCCCTGGCCGGGAGCGACGCCGTCTCGAAGGCGACCTGCATGGGACGCCAGTACGTGAACAGCAGCTGGAGGGCGACGACCACGGCGACGCCGAGCACGATGACGCGGTTGCTGAAGGGGCTGAAGCGGAACAGCGAGCGTCCCAGCGAGCGACAGGCGAACAGGTAGAAGATCTGCACCGACATGAAGACGTTCACGGCCGCGGTCCGCGCCTGGGCGTCGCTGTACCCCTGGCTCTCCATCCAGTTGAACAGGGCGAAGGCACAGACGAGCAGGATGAGGCCGGCGATCACGATGCGCATGACCACGCCGTTGGAGATGAGCCTCGTACCCGGCTCGCGCGGCGGCCGCACCATGATGCCCGGCTCCTTGAGCTCGAACGCCAGGCCCAGGCCGAGCAGCACCGCGGTGATCATGTTGATCCACAGGATCTGCAGCGGAAGGATGGGCAGCGCCGTGCCCAGGGCGACACCGGCGAGCAGCACAAGGCCCTGCCCCACGTTGGTCGGCAGGGCGTACATCATGAACTTGACGAGGTTGTCGAAGACGCCGCGGCCCTCCTCCACAGCGGCCTCGATGGAGGCGAAGTCGTCGTCGGTGAGCACCATGTCGGCGGCGTCCTTGGCCACGTCGGTGCCGGTGATGCCCATGGCCACACCGATGTCGGCCTGCTTCAGGGCCGGCGCGTCGTTCACGCCGTCGCCGGTCATGGCGACGACGAGCTCGCGCGCCTGCAGCGCCTCCACCAGGCGCAGCTTCTGCTCGGGCGTGACGCGTGCGAACACGTTGACGCGCTGCGCGAGCGCGATGAAGTCCTTGTCCTTGAGGGCAGCCATCTCGGCGCCCGTGGCCGCCACATCCTCGCGGCCGGCGAGGCCGATCTGCCGCGCGATGGCCGTGGCCGTGGCGGCGTGGTCGCCGGTGATCATCTTCACGGTGATGCCGGCGGTGTGACAGGCCGCGATCGCCGTGACCGCCTCCGGTCGCGGCGGGTCCATCATCGCCTGCAGACCGAGGAAGGTGAGGCCGCAGGCGACGTCCTCGTGGTGCAGCTCGTCCCGCCCGTCCGCCAGCTCGCCGCGCGCGAAGGCCAGCACGCGCAGGCCCTCCGCGGCGAGCACGTCGACCTCGGCGAGCACGCCGGCGGCGTCGAGCGCGGAGGGTTCGCCGTCCGCGTCCAGCGCCGCCGTGCAGCGTGCCAGGACCTTCTCCACGGCGCCCTTGAGGTACACGACGCGGCTCCCGCCTCCGGCGTCGTGCAGCGTGGCCATGTACTGGTGCTGGCTCTCGAAGGGGATCGCGTCCAGGCGCGGCAGGGTGGCCTCCTCGGCCTGACGGCCGAGGCCGCCCTTGGCCGCCGCGGTGAGCAGGGCGGCCTCCGTCGGGTCGCCTGCCACCTGCCAGTGCCCGCCGTCCTCGGCCAGCGCAGTGTCGTTGCAGAGCAGGCCGGCGCGGAGCACCTCCAGTGCCTCCGCCCCCGGGCCGGGCTCGATGCCTCCCTCCGGCCCGTACCCCACGCCGCTCACGCGCAGCACCCGGCCGGCGGCCCACACGCGCTGCACGGTCATCTCGTTCTGCGTGAGCGTGCCGGTCTTGTCGGTGCAGATGACCATGGTGGAGCCGAGCGTCTCCACGGCGGGCAGCTTGCGGATGATGGCCCGCCGCCTGGCCATGCGGCTCACGCCGATGGCCAGGGTGATGGTCACGGCCGCCGGGAGGCCTTCGGGGATGGCGGCCACCGCCAGCGCGATCGAGGCGCTGAACATCGCCACGAGCGACTCGCCGCGCACCAGTCCGACGGCGAACGTGAGCAGGGCCAGCGCGACGATGACGATGAGCAGCACCGTCGAGAACTGGTCGATCTTCTTCGTGAGCGGCGTCTTGAGGTCGCGGGCCTCGGCGATGAGCCGGTTGATCTGGCCGACCTCGGTGGCGTCGCCGGTGGCGACCACGAGGCCGGCGCCGGTGCCGTAGGTGACGAGCGCGGAGGCGAACGCCATGTCGCCGCGCTCGGCCAGCGGGCAGTCCTTCTCCACGGGCTCGGCCGGCTTCTCCACCGGCAGCGACTCGCCGGTCAGGGCGGACTCGTCCACGCGCAGCTCGCGCGTGCGCACCAGGCGCAGATCGGCCGGCACCTTGTCGCCGGCCTGCAGCAGCACGAGGTCGCCGGGGACGATGTCCTCGGCCGGCAGGCGCAGCTGCTCGCCGGCCCGCACCAGCGTGGCCTCTGTGGTCATCGACTTCGTGAGCGCGTCGATGGCCGCGACCGCGCGCGCCTCCTGGAAGTAGCCGACCAGCGCGTTCAGCAGCACCACGCCGAAGATGACGATCGCGTCCACCCAGTCGCCGAGGACGATGGTGACCACGCCGGCGGCGATGAGGATGAGCACGAGCGGGTCGAGGAACTGCTGCAACAGGCGCTTCAGCGCCCCCGGCCCCTTGGGCGGCGTGAGGGCGTTGGCGCCGAACTGCGCCCGCCGGTGTTCGACGGTGAACAGGTCCAGGCCCTGCTCGGGGTCGGTCTCCAACAGGTCGGCGACCTCAGCGGCCGGCAGAGCGTGCCAGTGCTGATGCTCGAGCGTCAGGATGTGACAGCCTCCCCGGTGCGTGCGCGAGGCCACGGCCGGGATGCCGCGGCCTCGCGCCTCCTGGTCGTTGGTCCTACCCGCTGGCGCGGACTTCACTCGTAGTGGATGGCCTCCAGGATGTCGATACGTGCCGCCCGCCGCGCCGGCAGGATGGCGGCGATCACCCCGACGATGACGCCCACGATGAGGAAGACGACCAGCTGGCCGCCGGGCAGCGAGAAGGTGATGCCCTGCCCGGCGAACCTGGTCGTCACCACCCAGGCGAACAGGCTGCCCACGACGATGCCCATGATGGCGCCGATGACCGACGTGATCACGCTCTCGTAGCGCACCGTCGCGCGGATCTGGCTCCGCGACGAGCCGATGGCCCGCAGCAGACCGATCTCGCGGGTGCGCTCGTACACCGCCAGCACCAGCGTGTTGACGATGCCGAACAGCGAGATGATCACGCTCATCGCGAGGAGGCCGTAGACCAGGTTGAGCAGCTGGTTCACCTGCCCGACGAGGCTGTCCTTGTACTCCTGCGCGGTCTGCACCTTGGCCGTCGGGACCGCGGCCAGCGCCTGCTTGAGCCGGCTCTGCTCCTCAACGAGGTCACTGCCCGGCGCCGCCTTCACGAACACCATGTACTGCTGCCCCGAGGGGAACAGGGCCTGGTAGCCGCTCGTGCCGACGACGATCCCGTTGAGCATCATCGGGTCGCGGTAGACGCCGATCACCTTGAGCTGCGCCTTCGTTCCGTCCACCGACTCGACGGTGACGGAGTCGCCGACCTTCACGCCCAGCGACGACGCCGTCTGCTCTTCGACCACGGCGTTGCCCGTGCCCAGCTGCCCGAGCAGGGCGTCGCTGCCGTCCACCCAGTCGAAGCTCCAGACCTGCTGGAACAGCCCGGGGTCGAGGCCCATGACGACGGACTGCTTGCCGGCCGCCCGCACCTGCTGCATGTCCAGCCCGGTCGCGGTCTGCACGCCGGGCAGCGACTGCAGGTTGGTGGCGGTGCCGGAGGGCAACGGCACGAAGCCCTCGCTCTGGATGACGAAGTCGGCGCGGGAGACCTTGTCGAAGGCGTCCACGAACGAGCTCTTGAGGCCCTGCGCGAACACGGCCACGAAGACCACCACGCCTATGCCGATCATGAGGGCCGAGGCGGTGGCGGCGGTGCGCGCCGGGTTGCGCACGGTGTTGTCGCGGGCGAGCCGGCCGCTGACGGGGGCCACCTTCTGCAGCGGCCAGCCGAGCGCGCCGGCGAGCGGCCTGATGAGGTACTTGCTGGCGATGGCCACGGCGAGGAACACGAGCACGGCGCCGAAGGCGATCGTGCCGAGGCGCGTCGTGGTCGTCCCGGGGCCGTACATGCCGGCGACGATGGCGGCCGCGCCGAGCACGGCGACCGCGGCCGCGACCAGCGGCATGAAGCGCGCGAAGCGGCCGGGCGGCAGCGCCGCCCCCTCCTGCAGGGCAGCCACCGGCGGCACGCGCGTGGCGCGCCACGCCGGCACCACCGCCGAGAGAAGCGTGACGATCACGCCGACGGCAAGGGAGATGGCCACGGTGCGCGGCGCCAGCACGAGGCCGCCGTGCGGGATGTCGACGTTCGCCGCCTGCAGCAGCCGGAGCACGCCGGCGGCGATGCCCATGCCCACCACGATGCCGAGAAGGGAGGCCAGCACGCCCATCACCACGGCCTCCACGGCGATCGTCGCCAGCACCTGCCGCCTGCTTGCCCCGAGTGCGCGCAGCATCGCGAGCTCGCGGCGCCGCTGCGTGACCGTCATCGAGAAGGCGTTGAAGATGATGAACGCGCCGACCAGCACGGCGATGCCGCCGAACGAGAGCAGCATCGGCTTGAGAAAGGCTCCGATGGCGTCGCTCATGAGCTTGGACTGGTCGGCGGCCATCTGCGTGCCGGTCTTGACCGAGGCGTACGCCGGCACGACCTCCTTGATGCGCCCGGCCAGCTCCTCCGCCGGTACGCCGGCCACCGCCTTGACGTCGATCTCCGAGAAGCGACCCTGCATGCTGAACCAGCGCTGCATGTCCGAGAGGTCGGCGTCGATCAGCGTCGACCCGCCCAGCGACGACTGCGACGCGAACGTGAAGATGCCGCTGACGCGCACCTCCTCGCTGCCCCCGGGCGTGACCACCGTGAGCGTCGATCCGATGTCGAGTTGCTCGTCCTGGGCGAGCTTCTGGATCACGGAGACCTCGCCCGGCCCCTCCGGCAGACCGCCCGCCACGTAGCTCGTGTTGCTGATGTCGGTGGGCACGGCGGAGAAGAAGAGCGTGGGCGCGCCGCCGGTGGAGACCACTTTGCCGTCCACGGCCACGGCCCCCATGCCGGTCACGAAGCCGTGAGCCTCGGCCACGCCGTCCACCTCGCGCACCGTCTGCTCGAGCGACTCGGGCAGGCCCTCGGTGGCGGCCGACATGCCGCTGTTGAACTTGGCCTTGCGCGTGATCGTGACGTCGATGCCCTTGTAGGCGTCGGTGAAGATGTTCTTGAAGCCGCGGTCGATCTGGTCGCTGAGCACGTAGGTGCCGCAGATCATGGCCACGCCCAGCAGGATCGCCAGGGTGGTCAGAAAGGTGCGCAGCTTGTGCGCCGTGAGGCTGCGCCAGGCGATGCGGATCACGGCCTCACCCCGACCCCTCGAGCGACTTGATGACGTCGTAGATGTCGTCGCGGCCCAGGCGCCCGCAGTCGTGGGCTATGCGCCCGTCCTTGAGGAACACGATGCGATCGGCGTAGGTGGCGGCGTGGGCGTCGTGGGTCACCATCACGATGGTCTGCTTGAGGTCGTCGCACGACGCACGCAGCAGCTGCAGGACCTCCTCCCCGGTGCGCGAGTCCAGGTTGCCGGTGGGCTCGTCGGCGAAGAGCACCGCGGGCCGGGTGGCGAGCGCGCGGGCCACGGCCACGCGCTGCTGCTGCCCGCCGGAGAGCTCGGCGGGCTTGTGGTCGAGACGGTCGCGCAGGCCGACGGTGTCGATCAGCTGCTCGATGTACCCCTCATCGCCCTTGCGCCCGGCGATGGTGAGCGGCAGCACGATGTTCTCCTGCGCCTTGAGTGTGGGCAGAAGGTTGAACGTCTGGAAGATGAAGCCGATCTTGTCGCGCCGCAACTGCGTGAGGGCGCGCTCCCTGAGCGTTGTGATCTCCTGGCCGTCGATCCACACGTTGCCGGCCGAGGGCCGGTCCAGGCCGGCCAGGACGTGCATGAGCGTGGACTTGCCGGAGCCCGAAGGCCCCATGATCGCGGTGTAGGCGCCGCGCCCCAGGTCGAGGTCCACGCCGGCGAGGGCGTGCACGCAGGCGTCGCCCTGGCCGTACAGCTTCGTGAGGCCGCGCGCCTGGACCACGGCGTCCGGCAGGCCGGTGGCCGTCCCCGCCGCGCAACTAACTTCGGCGATCGTCACAGCCTCACTGCTGGTGTCGTCGCTCACGTCATCCTCCTCGTGTGGGCCGCTCCCGCGGCCGGTGGCGGGCCGGGCCTGCAGGCCCGGCCCGCCACACGGGCTGCTTCACTGTATGACATGCGAGAGTGGGTCTCGCAACGTATCATGCCCGGTCCGTGGCGGCCGTCTCAGGCCTCCGCCGAGGTCGTACCGCCGTCCGGGGCCGGCAACGGAGCACCGGCGTCCGGCGCGACCTCGGGCTCGGCGGCCGGGTCCGCGACCTCGGGCTCCCCGGCCGGGTCCGCTGCACTTCCGGCCGGCTCGGCGGGAGCGTCAGCCGGGAGCTGTGCTCCCGACTCCGACTGTGCGGTCTCGCCTGCGGCATCCCCCGGCGCGTCCGCGCGCGTCACCTGCGTCGCCTCCGGCCCGAGCGGCTGTACCGGACCGTCCGCCGCGGCGGCATCCGGGGGAGCCGGCGGCACGGTCGGCGGCGCCCAGGGGGCCATGTACCCCGCCGGCTGCGGCGGCGCGGCGTCCACGGGCGCCGCGCCCGTGGACACCGCCCCGCCGGGCAGCGGTGCGGGACCGGCCGGCGCTCCTGCGAGGGCCGGCGCCGCCGCCCGGCGCTCGCGGCGGTGCTCGCCGTAGGCCAGCACCGCCGCGCCGGCGCCGAAGACGGCCATCACGAGCAGCGCCAGCACGCCCGCCACCGGCACCTTCGAGACCAGCGTCGTCGCCAGCACGCCCAGGACGACGGCCATGACGAGACTGTCGCGGTACTTCGTCCCCCTGAGCACGAGCCCGGCCACGAGCGCCGCCACCGTCGTGATCACGAAGAAGTAGAACAGCGCCAGGAACACCGCCAGCGGCACCACCAGCAGCAGACCCACCACGCTGATCACGAGGACCACGAAGATGGCCGGGACGATCACGAAGAACGCCAGGGCGCCCCAGCCCAGCGACGCCGCCGTGCGGCGTGAGAGCTGACCCTGCACGGCGCGCATCTGCCTTGGCAGCAGCGCCGCCGCCACGAGGCCCAAGACGAGGCAGATCGCCGCCTGGATCACCCAGCCGACCACCCCGAAGCCCCACCACGGCCGCACGAGGCCGCTCCCCACCCCACGGCTGAACCAGCCCGCGGCGCCGGTCCAGTTCGCTTTGTCGTACACCGCGGTCGTGCCCGTCACCTGGGCCGATGGATCGCGCTTCAACTGCCCCCCGAACAGCACCACCGTCTTGTCCGCCGGCTTCATCGTCGCACCGACCACGGCGCCGGGCAGAAGCGTCACATCTCCCCCGAAGGCCACCACGCTGGCGCCGACGCGTCCGTTGACGGTCACGTCGCCGCCGAAGGCCACGACGCTGCTCCCGACGCTTCCGTTGACGACGATGTCACCGCCGAAGGCCACCGCAGCATCGGTCACCACGCCGTCGACGGTGACGTCGCCGCCCATCGCGACCGCGCTCTGGGTCGTGGTCCCCGCCGGCACGACGACGTCCTCGCCCGCTCTCACGAGCGGCTCGTCGGCCTTACCGGTGGCGAGCGCGAGCAACGCCAGGTGGTGGGGACTCGCGCCGGCGGCGCGGACCGGGGCGGCGATCAGCCCGCCCAGCACGACCACGCCCAGCGCCAGCGCCACCAGAGCCATCGAGGGTCTCAGGATCCTCCGCGTGCGTCCAGCTTCCATCTCTCTACCTCCACGACCCTCAGGGTCAGTCCGGTGCGTTCTCGGGAGCCGGCGCGCCGGTGGGCGCGGCGTCCGGGGCCGCCGGCGCGCCGATGGGGGGCGGCCACACGGCGGTCGCCGCCGCGGCCGGAAGCGGCTGCGCGGCAGGCGCGGCGGCGGGCGAGGTCGACACCAGCGGAGGCGGCGGCACGGCCGCCACCGGCGACGCCGGAGCCACGCTGAACACGACCTCGGCCCAGCGCCTGCACACCCAGCCCCAGGCGTTCAGCACGTGCAGCGACGCGAAGATCATCAGCACGCCCGCAGGGATGCCGAGCATGCCGAGCCAGAGGGGCGGATACCAGGGCCCGGAGCCGAAGTCCATGGACGCCACGTGCGACAGCGAGACGAACGGCAGCGCGAACAGCCAGCTGATGATCGCGGCCAGCGTCACCACGAGGGTGAACGACACCACCCCGAAGGCGAGCTTGGCGAGCAGGTACAGGAGATCCTTCCAGGTCGCACCGTTGCCGAAGTGCGCCTTGACCTTGCCCCAGACACCGTCGACGGTCTCCCAGGAGCGGGGCGCGTCGGGGACCCGGGCACCCAGCAGCACCCGGGCCTGGATGCGCTCGAAGGCGCCGAACAGCCACCAGGCGCCGGCCACGACGAGGAGGATGGGGATCCCGACCCAGATGATGACCAGCCCCAGGCCCACCGACAGGCCGGTGACCAGGAAGATGAAGTAGAAGAGACCGAGCGGGAACGCGACGATGTGGAACAGCAGGTTCAGCCACGTGCGCGGTCGCGTGACGACGCCGAAGAACCTGCCGAGCGGCGTGTCGTCCATGAGCGCACCTCCGTCGATCCTCTTGCAGCTTGCAGGGCAAGCGTAGCGGGCGGAGGCGCTGCGGTCGTCACCCCGCGGCGGGAACCTGCGGTCGGCTGGCGGAGGGATTCGGAGCGCGGGCTGCGTACCCCCACGGGGGTACGGCTGCGCGCCGGTCCAGCGGCCGCGCGGTGCG
>Ga0172371_10001770_pt1 | contig 34338 bp, 39 predicted proteins | sample Lak12m_FD_114543 | JGI IMG/M metagenome (GOLD analysis project Ga0172371, IMG submission 114543) | Freshwater microbial communities from Kabuno Bay, South-Kivu, Congo - kab_022012_12m | ecosystem: Environmental > Aquatic > Freshwater > Lake | place: Democratic Republic of the Congo: South-Kivu...
CTTTAAATACTCTTAGATTACAATATTATTTAACTTTATGAGTTATAAAGGGAGATGTATTTATGATGTTCAGTAAATTGTTATATTTAGCATTGGGATTTATATTCGTATTAGCAGGTGTTTCAGCAGGCTACGCAGTAACTTATGCAACGAATGCATTTGGATACTCTGATGCACAAAGCTATGTAACTGTTGATTTGACAAGACATGTTGAAAGCTACACTGATTACCCTAACTACAATTATAATTATTCATATAATTATTATCCTAATTATTACCCTGGTTACAGTGCATATTACTATGCTGGCTCATACTATTATTACCCTGGACCAACAAACTACTATTATGTAACTCAACCAGTATATACCTATACTACATACACAGTAGCACCTGGATATTATAATTATTACCCTCATGGTTGGTATTACAATTAAGCCAACTTCTTTTTTCTTTTCTATTTTTCTAACATAAGCAAAGTAATATAAATATTCATAGATTATATTCTCCTATAATTGGTAGGTGATTTTATGAAATATTTATTTATTTTTTTAATATTAACATTATTTTTAGTTTTTTCAGGGTGTATTACAAATATGACTAATCCTACACAAACCCTAGAAAAAAATAATGTTCAATACAACCCTACTAATATTGATAATAATTCACAAAAAGATACAATTGTTTTAGACAGTAATTCAAATAATAATCAATTAATAGATTCTGAACCTCAAGTTGGGTTTTACAAACTGACAGTATATATATATAATCTAAATACCACTTGCGAGAATGATAATTTAGTAGTATTAAAAGATAGACAAGGAAATATTATTGCTAGTTCAATTGCAAAAGAGAAAGTAGACGATCATCAAATTGCTTATTTAGATATTAATTCAAACATGCCTGAATTTATTATCTCTACTTATGATGATAAGTATATTCAAGATGGTGTCAATACCACTATTTATAAAAAATTGAATAAATATAATGATCAATATCAAATAGATACAAGTAATGGGGGCGTTTATAATGGTAATCCAATATTTTTAAGACTGTCCGAAAATTATCCTAACGAATGTAAACCATTAACTAATACTAACACCCAAAATGTAAATTACAACACAAATGCCACAAATAATACACAACAAATACTATCGACATTTTTATATGTAAAATATTTTGATTTAGATAATAATCCTTTATTAATAACACTAAATGACCCATTAGGAAGATTATACTTAAAAAATGCAAACACTAATAATATAGTGTTGAATAGTAGCATAAGTTCAGGGGTTGCTAGTTTTAGTTTGCCCTCAAATTTAGGCAAAGTATATTTTAAACATCCTGATGAAATATATTCAGGACCAGATTACATTGAATTTAAATTAAAAAATGGGAAGAAAGTCTTAGATGTATGGGAAAATGGAGGCGTAACTGAACAACAAGAATCTAATGGTAGTTTTACATTAAATTATAAGTTAGATGTACAAAAAATGTTCGGATATATTTCAGTAAGGTTATATGATTCTGGCAAAAAAATAGATATTAATAATCAAATATTTGATTTATATTTATATGATGATATTACTGATGATTATACTATTCCCGTTTCAGGAAATTATCCTCCAGAATTAAAAAATGGAGAATTATATTTTAAAATAAATACTTTTGGTAAATTCAAAATCAAACCAATAAATGATTCTAAATATTATTGTGATTATGTTTCAGATTATATAATAGAATCAAAAGTAAGTCCACTAGGAAAATTAAAATTGTATGTTTATGATAAAGATAAAACATATGAATATAATAAAGATATAAATAATTACTATAGATATTTTGGATGTTCTCTTAGATAATATAATAAACATTAATTATTGTTCCAAGTCCAAAACAATGGCCAGCATCCTAATGCAGGACCATATGAAGATAAACTAGATAAAGTATATTGTCCCAAATCAAATATATTCTTGAGCTCTTCTAACTTAGGGGTTAATTGCTTTATTTTTGAATAATTAGCAAAGATATAAATCTTAGATAATTCATTACCATCATATAAAAAAGAATTTAATCCAAATGGAATAAACGCATTTGCATTAGTAGTATAAATTCTTTTTTGTTCTAGTTCTTTCATAAATCCAGGACTATTATCATCTAATAATTTTAAAAAACAATAAGTAGGGATATAATAAAATTCAAAACCTATCTTCGAATTTTCCATTTGAGCTATCGAAGGATATGGTTTATATCCATTAACATCAAGATTACACATACCATCAATTATATCTTTAATTTGTTTTGCTTGAGTCTGAGGTTCAGCAAAAAAATTAATCTTATTATTCTCATTAGATGCATACCAATAAAAAGTCACATTACCATCAGAATAGATTGCATTTGAATCAATATTGTGATCAGCTAAAAGATGACAATATCCTGTGATTGGGTTGCCACCATTAAAAAACTTCATACAATCAAGCTGAACTTTCTGAAATAACTCTCCTTCTTGACCATAAGATAACCCTTGTGTAGGGAATATGAAGAATATCTTTTTATTATTTATGTCCCAACCCCCACAAGTACCGATTTTATAGCCATTATCGGTATACATAGTTGGGCAACTAGCAATATTAGATAAATCAAAATTTGTTTTGTATCCTGAAGAATCTAATGCTCGTTTCTCGCAATTTATTTTTTCTAAAACATCATTTTGATCAAAATATTTAAATCCCTTTTCACCACAAATAATTGGTCTTTGATAACTAAATGGGTTTATATCTGAACTAGAATATATTCCTGATGTTTGTTGAACATATACTGCAGCACCTTCCGTCCATATAGGACTATATTTTTCAGTACAACCACGCATATAATGCGATAATTCATGAACAAATGTAGGATCAATACAATTTTCAGAAGGATCTTTGTTATATACCATATCAGGATCATTAACATACATAGTTATTCCTGTTTTAGATGTGATTGCACTAATAAAACTATTTGAAGTTCGTTCTTGAACATGGACTACATATTTTTCTGATGTATTCCAGGGTTCCGTTATACCCATAATATTCTTAATTTTAGGAATGCATGCTTTTAGCTGAGACATAAAATAATTTGCTTCTTTTTGAAATTTAGTTTGATAAATCAAATTATAATTTCCTTCAGTAATTATCTGTTCATTTAAATCAGATATTGGATTTATTGCACAAAAACCAGTACATTCTTCTTCATCATGATTCTTTAAACAAGAAGTATATACTTCTGTACAAGAATTGTATTTTTCAGAATCTAATGACCTTACATTAAGAATTATTTTACCATTATAATTATTACTATCTGATTTAGATGACAATTCAACAGGATATAATTTAACAGGATATTTTGTAGATGTCAATATTGTCAAAGGATAAACATCTAATTGATCGTCCCCTGCAAATGGTAAAAGAGATAATATTTCTACAATTTTTTTGTTATCTTTAAATTCTTTAACATCTAATACCTTTATTGTAATATTATTATCTGAAATAATAGTATCTCCTTGTCCAATTAAATAATTCCCATCACCAAAATAATTTTTAGGAATATCTGTGCATTCACCATTAATACAAGAATATGTTGCTCCTAGTTCTTTACAGTTTTTCTGAATATAAGCATATTTATTATTAATACAGGTTCCTTTCAACAAATAATTCTTACCATTAATAAATTTACAATAATCTTTGATACCACCGGGGTATTTATTTGAAAATATGGTCCCCTGAACAAAAAAATTATTACCATCATAATTCCAACACCAATCTGGAATAATATTAACTTTAACATTTAGATAATTATTGTCTATGTGAACTAGATTTTTAGTATAATTTGTACTTAAAGAAAACAACCCAGAAATATCGACAGAAATAAACAAAAAAACAAAAAGAGCAAATACAAAAGTAAAAAGACCTACAATTATGAGCTTTTGTGACATAAATAGATATATTAACAAATATATTTAAAGCTTTAGTTTGCCTTATATTATAATGAAACTTAATACTGGCATAAGACTAGTTTTATTATTAATGATAATAACAATAATTGGCTTTGCAACGATTGTTTATTTAGATACAAAACAACAAACTAACTCCAATGCAAATATTACAATTGATTTTAATTTAACTACAAAACAAAATGATTACGCTGTTTTTTTCTGCCCTGAAAATGACTGTAACTCAACGCTATACTTGAATTTGGAAAAAGCAAATAAGATAGATTGTGCAATCTATGATATAACATTAAATTGGATTTACGATTTAATAAAAGACAAAAACACAAGAATCATAACAGACAATGATGAATTAACAGACTATGGAAGACAATTTAATTTTGTCAAAACAGATTCTAGCCCTGATTATATGCACAATAAATTTTGTATATTAGATTCAAACTTACTTTTAATAGGCTCATTAAACTTTACTAAAGATGCTATAACAAAACAAAATAACAATTTCATTGTAACAAATAACAAACAACTAATTAAAGAAACACAAATCTATTTTGATAACCTATGGGCTGGACAATTTAATTCAGGAATTTCTAATGTTGATTCTTGCTTCTCGCCAAGTAATTGTATGAACAAATATATTGAAGCGAGTAAAAATTCAAAAGAAAGTATCAAATGTATGTTTTTCTCATTTACCTTTGATAAATTAGGACAAGAATTAATTAATGCAAAAAATAAAGGTTTAGATACAAAATTAATTTTAGAAAAAAGTCAAAATTCGCAATATTCAGAATATACATTGCTCAAAGATAAAGGCGTAAATGTTATCTGGGATCAAAACCCTAGTTTTATGCACAACAAATTCTGTGTTTTTGATAATTCTATTGTTATTACTGGATCAATGAATCCAAGTAACAATGGAAACATTAATAATAATGAATCTATTATAATAATAAATAATAAAAATATAGCAAATCAATATACAAATTATTTTAATAAATATTATAGCAAATGGAGTTGAATGTATATTTATGCAAAAGCTAAATAAACTAAATTTTCTAACTGCTGGTTTTCCAAGTATAACAAAAGGTAACTTCTTTGGCGCCATAGATGCAATAAAACAATTAAAACTAGATGGTCTAGAAATGGAATTTGTTCAAAGCACATGGTTAAAATACAAAGAAAAAGAATATACTGATAAAGTAATAAAAGAAAAAAAAGATTTAATATTTACTGCACACGCATCCTATTACATTAATTTTGCAAGTTTAGAAAAATCAAAAATACACGCATCAGTATCAAGATTAGTACAAGGAGCAGAAGCCTGCGCAAGTGTTAATGGATATTCAATTACATTTCATCCAGGATTTTATCAAAATCAAAATCCAGTAACAGTTTACACAACTGCTAAAAAATATTTAAAAGAAACAATAAAAATAATTAAAGACAAAGATATTGAACTATGGATAAGGCCAGAAACAACCGGCAAAGCAACTCAATTTGGAGATCTAGAAGAATGTATCAAACTATCTGAGGATTTAGAAATGGTTTTGCCATGCATAGATTTTGCACATTTACATGCACGCTATAATGGAATCAATAACACTAAAGAAGAATGGCGAAATATGTTAAACCTAATTGAAAAAAGATTAGGTAGAAATGCATTGGATAATATGCATATTCACATGTCTGGAATAAATTACACTGCAAAAGGAGAAAGAAATCATTTAATATTAAAAGAATCAGATATTAAATGGAAAGATCTTTTAGAGGTATTAAAAGAATATAAAGTCAAGGGTACATTGGTATGTGAATCTCCAAATATAGAAGAAGATACTTTATTAATGAGCAAATATTATAATAAACTAAAGTGATTTATATGACACAAAATTATGGTATAACAAAATATTTTTTGATTTTCAGCATATTAACAGTATTAATTTACTTGTCAGGGTGTATATTTACAGATTATTCTTATTCTAATAATTACAGTTACGACTCAAATTATAAAACAGAAAGTGATAAAGTAATTGATAATTATACTAATAAATTAGCATCTTGCGATAACAATGATCCGTGCCAAACAGCATATTTAGATAATAATTATAATTGTCAATACAGAACAGATTCAAAATGTGTTGAATCTAGAGACAATAATTTACTGAAAATTGATTTTGATGCAAAAACATTAAGTTGTAATAATGCCCTAAAGGCAAATTACAATAAATAATTGCTTAAACACAAATATTAATGATAAATTAGAATGTATAAAAAATTTATCTCAAAAACTAAATAACATAAATTGTTGTTATTTAATTGCAAATAATTTTAGTGATCTAAAAAATGAGGATACAAAATTATTGTTAAGCAAATGTCAAACTGATTTAGCAATAAATAAAAAAGAACCTAATGAATGCATAAATTCGATTAATCCAAAAGATTGTTTTGTTTGTTATTTGAAAAATACAAATGCAAATCCTTACACTAGTAATTTGTGTTCATCATTCTCTGGAGATAATAAATTATTCTGCAACTCATCAATCTTACTAAATTATGATTATTGTAATTCAATCAAAGAGGATAAATTAAAAAAAACTTGCTTAACTACCGAAGTCAATCAAACGAATTGTATTTATTTTAACACTTTAAATGCCCCATCTAAGATTACAACAAGTAAAGATAAGAAAACAAATGCTTTTGAAGTATATGATAATACTAGAACAAATTTACAATTTGTTAAAAGAAAATTATTAGACGTAAACAATTTTTGGCAATTTTATAAAAAAGCACAAAATTATACATTTGCATTTGATGATACCGTTGGACAACCATACACATTAGATGATTGTAAAGTGGACATTAAAAATCCTAAAATAAATTATTCTAAAACAAGATATTCTACATTTTATTTTGATTACAAAGAATATCATTTTGTTTATGTTCTACCAGTATATGATGATTTATATTTATATTCAAAAGATTTGAAATATCAATATTGTTATAAATATGATAATGGAAAATACTATAAAAGATATTTGTTAGATCCTTTAAACAATGCTGTTTTAGATAGAATAACTGAAGATTTTAATGCGTTAAAGAATTATGGATTTACTGATTCTGAAATATTTGAGATTGCAACTAGATTTGTTCAAGAAATACCTTATAATTACAATTGGGAAAAAAGAAATGTATACCCGTATGAAGCATTATTTGATATGCGAGGGGTTTGTTTAGACAAAGTTGTTATTTTAGCACAAATATTAAAAAATTTAGGTTATGAAACATATATTGCAACAGGAGTTGTAGATTATACTAATAGCACATTAACCCACGCAGTTTTAGCTGTGCCTTGTAATAATTCAAATTATAGTTATGATAATAAAAAAATGTGTTTTATTGAAACAACGCACCCTTATTATATAGGCGAAAAAGAAATAACAAATAAATTGGAATTTATTAAATTGTCTGAGGGTAAACAATATACAGAAGCATATTATGGCCCAAATAATGCAAAAGAATTAAAAGATAATGAAACAAAAATGGACCCTATATATCAATATATAAATGATAGTGCAAATGCAAAAGATTGGCAAACATACAATAAATATGTTTTAGAATACAATCAATATTTATACAATACATTAAAACTTAGATTCAAAAGTTACCAATAAAGTGAGAATATGCAAATACCCAAAAAAGATTTAGATATAATTATTTCAGAACTAAAAGAATTAGCACAAAAAGATACTCAAAGAGCAATTAAAGTTGAACACATGCTTGCAGAAATAATCAAAGTGCACCCTGAACGGATTAGTGAAAGAAATAGTCCTAAAGGACTAGTTAAAGAATTATATGAAGATCTGCGAATGCGCGATGATTTAGATAAAACAAATTCTAAAAAAGTTGATACTACTTTTTTGAAGAAAACATCTCGTATAGGAAGAATTGATAGAAAAAAAGCTTGGCATAATATGTTATTTCATTTGCACAAAAAAGAAGAAATGTTAAATTCAAATGAATTAAAACATGAATTAGTTGAAATAGAGCAAAAAATAATTTTACCTGAAGATTATGATGTTTCACAAACTGCTAAAATAAGAGATGAGTTTGTTTTTCTGAAAGATAGAAGATTACAATTCCATGTTTTAGAAGATTCTCAAGATGTAATAAAAAGAATTGCACTAAGAGACAATATTATAGTTGTTTTAGGCAAGAATCTAATATATAAAATTGATTTGAATAACGGAGCAGTTGATGGAGATAACCCTAGTACATTAGGATTAATGCCAATAGATTGTATTTTATATGTTTCTGGTCAATTTGTATTTATCTGGAAAAGGTAAGTGATATTATGTTATATTTTATTGGATTGGGATTAAATAAAGAACAAATAACTGCTGAAGCATTACGAGCTTTAGAAAATAGTGATAAAATTTATATTGAGAATTATACGAGTAACTATACAGACAATGATTTAGATATTTATGAAAAGAAAATGAAATTTAAATTTCATAGAATTTACAGAAATGAATCTGAACAAGGCTTTTCTGAAATTATAAAAGAAGCAAAAACTAAAGATATTGCTTTCTGTGTGTTTGGAAATATTACTAGCGCAACAACTCATAGTTCTATAATTAATGATGCTAGAAAAGCCAAAGTGAAATTGAAAATGATTCCTGGAATAAGCATCTTTTCAGTTATTCCTATGTTAACTGGTTTGGAAGAATACAGGTTTGGCAGAACAATATCAATTGTTAAACCTGTTGAAAATTATTCTCCAAGCAGTTTCTTTGATTATATTTTGCAAAATATGCAAAATGGTTTGCATACTATTTGTTTGTTAGATATTAAGATTGACAAGAATTCAAAATACTTCATGCAACCATATGAAGCGGCTATGCGTTTGCAGGAAATAGCTAATGAGAAAGACATAGAAACAAAGAATTGGAAAGTATATGTTGTTTCTGGTGCGAGTTCACACAAAGAACATATCGCCCTAACAAATCTACGGGATTTGTCTAAACACAAAACAAAATATGATTATCCAAGCGCGTTAGTAATAACAAACAAGCTCACAATGGATGAAGAAGAGTTTTCTAAAATGCTTTCGAGATTATAAAAACAAGTATTTATAAACTTAATGTTAATATAATATTAATATAGAATTAATATGGTATTAATAGGTGAGTTTATGGTACAAGCAATAATTACAATATCTGATGATGTAAATATGGTTTTAAATGTAATAAAAGCGAAATATGGTTTAAAAGACAAATCTGAAGCAATTAGCGCAATGGCAGAAGAATATAAGAATAAATTATTAGAACCAGAACTTAAACCTGAATTTATAACTAAAATGGATAAAATATCTAAAGAAAAGAGTCTAAAAGTAAACAACTTTGGAAAAAGATATGGTTTGTGATTTAAATGTATGATTTATATATCAAGCCATATGCTGATAAAATATTTCAAAAAATGTCAAAGAAAGAAAAGGATACTTTACAAATTATTAATGATAAAATTAATGAAATAAGAGAAAACCCAAATCATGAATACAAATTCATGCATAGCCCATTACAAGGATTTAACAGAGCACATATAAAAAGAAATTTTGTTCTAATTTTTAAAATAATTCATTGTGAAAAGAAAGTAGAAATTTGGACTTATGAACATCATGATGATGTTTACAAAGGTAATTGGTTAAACCAATAATTTATTTAGGCCAAAGTAATTTACCTTGATTACCATAAACAGGGACAATATCATCTATTGATTTTGCAAAAGAGAACATTATATGCAATAATTCGGGTAAATTCTTTTCATTAGGACAAAAATATCCCAACAAATTTTTATTTGTAGCAGTCCTTTCCAGAATCAAACCAATATGCATTGCAGAACCTACTTTATTTGTATTAGTATCAAAAGTATAATATTGAGATCGTGCAAATAATCTTGCAAGATATTCATGTAATTTATCTAAAACTTCTTGATTTTGTAAAAATTCAACTTTCCCTAATTTGTATTGTCTCAAATATTTCAAAATGTATGATAATTCATCAGAGTACATATTTCTAAACTGAAGAAAATCATTAGTAAATATACTGTCTGAAATTTTAGAGGATAATAAATCCATATAAGAATATTCTTTATTTTTGTATCTAACTAATCCTTTTTTTGATGCATTATCAAAAAAATATTTTATATAATCAAATTTTGTTTTAAAACGTATATCCGCATGATCAAAATAGAAATGAAGACTTTGGTTATATACCCGTGTAGCGCCACTCATTCCTTCATCATGATGTGGCAAGAATAATTCATTTAAATCAGACAAACTATTTGAATTTAATCCATTAAATCTTGTTCTCCAATTACCAGATAATATACTTTTTAAATAATTAATATCTGTTAAATGTAACTCCATAAATGGATTATCATCGGAAATAACCTGAGACTTAACGCCCTCTAATTCTTCTTCACTTAACAAACCTTTGCGAATTCGCAATATTTTGATAATTCCTTCTCTTTGTTGTTCAGGAATTCCTTTTCTAATTAGTTTCTTTTCTAATCTTTGTTTATGTATTTCTTCAGGTGTTCTTATCTGTCTTTTTATTGGTTCATGCATAATTAGAAATAATATAAAAAGAAATAAAAAGAGAGATGATTAACTTTCATCTTCTTCAACATCATAATCATCATAATCAATATATTCTGAATCAGTTATAGCGTATCTTTCAAAATCAGTAGGTTCTTTCTTACGCTTTTCCTTTAATTTTTCCAAGTACTTTTCTTCTTCCAATCTCTTCATCTCTTTTTCCTTTTCAATTTGCTTTGGATCCTTCTTTGGTTCTTTGTGTACAATAACTTTCTTTTCTACTTTGATTGGTTTTTCTACTTTTTTAACTAATTTTTCTTTAACTACTTTTATTTCATGAGCTTTCGGCAAAACTTTATGACCTGGCTTTTCTTTTGTTAGTGCTTTATTGACAATTGCTACTTGTTTTCTTTGTTTAGTTTCTTTTTGCAATTCATATTTCAAAGCCTTAGGCTTAGTAAATACATTTCTTTCTGGCTTTACATGTTTTATTGGTTTTGCAATTACTTTTTTTGCAACTGGTTTCTTTACTGGTTTTAATACTAATTTCTTTTGAACTGGTTTCTTTACTGGTTTTAATATTCTCTTCACAGGTTTTGTTGTTGATTTCTTTATTTTCTTTACAATTATTTTCTTTTGAACTGGTTTCTTTACTGGTTTTGATACCTTCTTTTTAATAATCATTTTAACAGCCTCTTTTTTCTTAGGTTGCGGTGCAGGTTTAACTAATTTCTTAAAAAATGCAGTCAATTTTGAATTTTTTGATTTTGATGACATATAAGCACCCCCAAACAGTATGATTTTGTATATTAGATAAATTACATAATATTTATAAATATAACTATCATTTTTATATTATTTGGAGGACTATTCATGAAAAAATTTATTTTTATTTTAATTTGCTTCTTATTTATTGTTTCATTTGCATTTGCAAATCCTTGGCCTAATACTACAGGAACAGAAATACAACAAAATCTTCCTGCGGGATATGAACCTTCGGGAATTATTTGGTCAACATACTACAACGCATTATTTACAATAAGCGATTCAGGCATAGTAAGCAAAATGAATTTGGACGGTACAAATGTAACTAACTGGACTATTGGCGGGGATTTAGAAGGAATAACTATTATGGACGATAACTCAAAATATGTGTACCTTATAGTAGAATATCCTTATCAATTAATACAATTTGATCCATCTACTGGACAAAAAATAAAAACAATTTCATTAACAGGAATAGTACCTGCAACTATTGCAACAAATCAAGGTATTGAAGGGTTAACATACGTACCTAAAGGTTACCACCCATATACAAATATTAACAATGGATTATTTTATTTGGGAATACAAGAAAATGGCCCAATTTATATTTTAAATGCTGATTTTACAAACTCAACCGCAAATTTAGTAGATAATTTTACCCCTGTACCTAGCAGAGGGGATATTTCAGATTTATTTTTTAACAAAGATACTAACACATTGTATGTTCTTTATGATAGTACAAATAAACTAAGAGAAATTAAATTGGACAATACATTAGTTACAGAATATGATGTTCCAGGTACAGAACAAGAAGGTATTTGTTTAATAAACATCTGCCCAAACACAAATGCTACAATTTTAATTGCAGAAGACACCCCTGCAAAAATAGTAAAATATAATTATCCAATAAATTGCCCTATAATTAAACCAATTGATTCTGATAATGATGGAATCCCTGATGAAAATGATATCTGGCCATTAGGATTAGAAACATCAATACAACAAAATTTACCTATTGGGTTTGAATCATCTGGAATAATATTTAGCAAATATTACAATAATTTATTTTTGGTTAGTGATAAGGGTACTTTAGCACAAATGAACATTAATGGAGAGAATATAAAAACATGGAATATATCTGGAGATTTAGAAGGGATAACAACGGATGGTTCTGAATATATATATATTGCTACAGAATATCCTTATGCCATAACTAAATTTAACCCTACAACAAATGAAACTATTAAAGTATCTTTAACAGGAATAATCCCAACAACAAATGATTCTGGACAAGGAATTCAAGGAATAGCATATGTTCCTGAATGGTATCATAAATATACTACAATACACAATGGTTTGTTTTATTTTGGAATACAAGAAGATGGCAAAATATATGTTTTAAATATTGATTTCACAAATAATACTGCAAATTTAATTGATTCTTTTAAACCAACAGAAAGAACAGATATTTCAGATTTATTTTTTAATACTGAAACACAAACATTATTTATTTTATATGATAGTACAAATATTTTAAGAGAAATTAATTTAAACAATCTGTTAATTAAAGAAACATCAATACCCAATAAAAACATAGACGGAGTAACACTTTTACCTAATTTTCCAAACAACTCAACAACATTAATTATTGCAGAAGATCAAGGGAAAGTTATGAAATATGAAAACTATCCTATAACTATTATTGCCGAACCACAAAAAGATAGAGATTATGATAACTATTTTGAAAACTTAGATTGTGATGATACTAACCCTTTAATCAATCCAGGAATGATAGAAATAATAAATAATAACATAGATGATGATTGTGATACAAAAACATTAGACAAGCCAGATTCAGATAATGATGGAATATTAGATATATACGATAAATGTCCTGGTTTTAATGATAATTTAGATTTAGATAAAGATGGATTACCAGACGGTTGCGATTTGTCTGATGATAGAGATTTAGATTTAGACGGATTAACAAATTCACAAGAAACACAATATGGTACAAACCAAAATCTAGCCGATACTGACAGTGATGGATTAAGTGATTATCAAGAAATTTTTACTTACAAAACTAATCCATTAATTAAAGATACTGACAATGGCTCAGTTTCTGATGGGCAAGAAATAATTAATAAAACTAATCCTCTAAATGCGGCCGATGATGTACCTATTGTAATTGATCCAAATAAAATAAAATCATTTAGTATAAATAGCAATGCAACAATTTTAGTAAATTATGAAAATAACACATCATTAACAATAGATCCATTTAGTGGAACAACAAAAATTAGTGTTGCAACCAATACAAATAACGATAGATTAATTGTGACTAATGGACAATATTTATCAGTATACAAAAGAGATACATTGATTGCACAAACTAAAGTGTCATCTAATACATCAAAAAATACATTAAGTGTTACTAAAAGTGGAAACTCAAATAAAATTACTGTGCAATACTATGTATGGATATTCAAACAAACAAAAATATTCACATTAACAAATGATGTGCTTAAATAATACCCGAGCACATTATTTCTTCTTGGCTTTATTTGATTTTATTTCTTTCTCAGGAGCCTGTTTTTTAACAATAATCTTACCTGTTTTTGTGAATTCACTAACACTTGCCAAACCAAATTTAGTAACAATCCATGAGCCCGTGAAAATAGCGCCTGCCAACAATGGATTTAATCCCATTAATAAAGATGCTACTCCTCCAGAAGTTGCAACTTGGATTTCTGCTTTTGAAAATAGACTTGCCAATTTTTCAATGAACTTCTGATTTTCGCCTGTTTTAGGATTTATTTCAGCAATAATTCTATTGTTTTTGAAGATTCTTACCATGCCATCTTCTTCACTTGACAAAACACTCATAACTTCCTTTATCTGTGTAATTCCCAATGCTGCACTATGTCTTGTGCCATGTCCCAAAAAGACTTTTGTCTTTTTTAGTTTAGCACCATATGTAATTACTTTACCTGTTTCTGAAATAACAAAGGCACCATCTAAATCAGCTAATGCATCAATAACAATTTGTGTTTCTTTGTCTTTGATGTTTATGTTTTTGTCTGAAAACAAATCAGGATACAACAAATCATAGCTTTTTGATAAATCATTTTTTGTAATTATAAAAAGTGAGCCTTTTTTCTCAGAAGCATATTTATTAACTAAACTTAAAACAATTTTCAATGTATCTTTTTTATTCATCATAATTATCACTCAAACAATATATTACAATAAAATAATGTATTTAAGATTTATATATTTTACGGATTAGAAAAAATCATTTAATCTTGATTGTTTAAAAAGATTTGATTGGGAAATATACTTACCAGTATCATATTTCAAATGAGATTTTAAATATACCATTAATTCATCTTTTGAATTAAAAGTCTTTGGATATTTTAGCATTGCTGACCTAACATTCTCCCGAACCTGCCACACTCCTACAGGAACACTATAATCATCATAGATCTCTCGTATTACTAATGCTCTTCCTTGTTTTTTCATTTTTTGTAAATACTCTATTACAGGTAATCGTGCAGCATAATAGCCTCCTGCTTGGCTTTCGGCGTAGCCCTTTCGACCATAAAATCCCTCAGACTCATGATTAAATCCAAATCCGTGCCATTGTGAGCCTTCGGGCCATAATTCAAACTGCTCATATTCCCAATTACCTTTTGCCAAAACAATTACAAATCTATTGTGTAAAAATTCATTTTCAAAAACATAATATGCATCTATATTTTCATATTCTCTTATTCCCTGCAATATCTGTTTTGCAATAGTATCATCAATTGCAGTAATACTTTGTCTAGTTGTAACTAATCTTTTATCTAAACCTAAATTCCCCGCACTGAAAACTTTAGTTAAATAATAATTATCAAATCCATATTCTTCTAATGTATGAATACTTTCAACAGCTTTTTGTTTGTCTTGCAAAACATGATCTACTTGCCAAGGTATTTTGGGATTACTTAAGTAATCTATTTCTTTTATTTTTGCTTTCAAACCAATAGGTTGTATAATAGAATCAGGATTGAAATTATAATCTAATTTCTTTTCAAAAGAAACATCTAATTCAACTTTATTTTGCGCCAAAGACAAATCTTGTAAATCTTTTACTTTTGCATTAGGTTTCTCAATAGTTATTTTGTATGGATTTACACTTAATGCTAAGTTTTCAACTATTTCTCTATAGGATTTACCATAGCTAGTACTAGGATCAAAACTTCCAAATACTGGCCCAAACTTCAGTCCTTGTTCATTAGGCATCACAACAACATTATTAGTATTTGCCAAAATGCTTTTTTTAGATTTTGGTTGCTTAGCTAATATTTCAGGCAGAATACTCTCATAAAAGTTTTTCTTGCTTTGTTCAACTCTTTCTTTTGAACTAATTTGCCCTGTATTTGAAATCATAAATAATTTTATATATTACCTCTTTTTATTATTAATGATGAAAAAAGATATAGCATTAGAGTTTTTGAAAGAAATTAAGAATATTTGTAAAAATAATAAATATACTCTAAAACTTCTATCTAAAGTAGGCAAAAGTAAAGAATATCCTTTATTTGCTATAGAAATAAATCCAAAAGCAAAAAAATCAATTTGTTTTTCGGCAGGAATTCATGGGAATGAAATTGCAGGACAATTATCTATTTTAGAATTTTTAAAAATATTTAATGCAAAGAAATTAAAAAAAATTAAAATAATAATTTTTCCATTAATTAATCCTTACGGATATACAAATAATATAAGACGAAACTCCAAAGATCTTGACTTAAATAGACACTTTTGTGTTTCTAGACCAAAAAATGAAAATAAAATACTAATTGACTATATTAAAAAACAAAATATAGTTTTCTTTCATGCATTACATGAAGATTTAGATAAAAAACAATTTTATATCTATTTATTTGAGACCCACAAAGAACTCATTTACAACCAAATCCTAAAACTAGCAAAAAAACATATTCCTTTAGATTTAGATAACAAAATATACAAAGATAAATCAGATCATGGATTAATTATCAACGAACATGATGGATCATTTGAAGATTATATGTTTTTGCACAATACACCATTTTCGATGTGTACAGAAACTCCAGGAAAACAGAAATTAGAAAAAAGAATTAAATTAAATATAGAAATAATGAACCTAATTATAAAATATTGTGAAAAATACAACGGATTTAATTAAATCAAATGACAGGCAATGCTAAACATATCTCTTAATCCTGTTGCAAATCCAAAAAGAGTTATGAAAAGTAGAATATAATTCTTTTTGTTCTCATCAATGTTTGCGTATCGCAAAACAATTATTACTGCTATAACTAACAATAACTTAATTAAAGGAAAGATCCAAGTGCCAAACTGCAATATAAAATAATTACTTAAAACATGTTGCTCTCTGAAATAAGGATAAAATGTTAATGCAGAAAATGTAGCAACACCATCAGTTAATTGTGCGCCGATAGCAAATGTTTCCGTAGGCGTTAATTTGTGTTTTATTAAATATGCAAAACCATATATTGCAAATGTAATTGTTAAAATCGAAATTACAATTAAAAAGAAATCCAAAACAAAAGTCATTTTAATTAAAAATAAAATAAATAATACTAATGCAATAGGAATTGTTATTGCAAACAATAATCTCTTTTGATCTAACAAATATTTTTTAGAAATATAAAATGTAAATGCTAATGATAACAAAGCAAAAGCTAAAAGCAAGAAATATACTCCTGGAGTAATAAACCAAAAGCCTAATTGTAAAGGATTTGTTGATCTTGTAAACCAATGTATTGTTGAATATGATTCTTCTGCAACCCTTAGCATTGCACCTATAAATGTTAATAACCCTAAATACAAAAAGAATTTTGTGTCTAGTTTGCCATACCATTTTTTAACTAAAGGAACAACAACAAAAAAGAATAAAGCTAAGGCCAAAACAACATACACCGAAGTATTAACTAGATTATATCCTGCATCCTCAGTTATTGTTTTGCCAAAATAAGCATAAAGAAAGTTTGAAATTGATAATATAATTGGAATCATAATAAGATTACAATGTAAAGTTTAATTAATCTATTCCTAGAATTCTTTTCATTTCTTCATATTTAGGAGGCACTCTTAATGCTACTTTTGCCATTATTCTTCTTTCTGCTTTAAAAATAATTTGGGGTGTTCGTTAGGCATAATATATAAAAGAATATATTTATTAATAAAGCTTTTCATATCTTATTATGAATTATTTTATTAAAGTGCCAAAATTGGATGCAGATATAGTTAGAAGAACATTAATTGAGCAGAATCTTTACAACAAAGGAGTAAAGACTCAAAATGACTCAAAATATGTTTACTTTCCTGTTATCTCTAAAGATTTGAAATCTACAAAACTAAAAAAATATTCAATAGTTTCAAAGAAATCTGAAAACTATGAAACAACAAAATCTTTTAGAGATATATTAGTAAATGATTTTCATATCAAAGATTACATGGCATCCTATGATACTGTTGGAGATATTGCAATAATTAAAGTTACAGATGAAATGCAACCTAAAGAAAAACAAATTGCAAAAGCATTATTACAAAGTAACAGTGCAATTAAAACAGTTGTTAAGAAAGCATCTGAACATCATGGTAAGTATAGATTAGAAGATGTTAAATATTTGGCTGGCAAAAAAACTCTTAAAACATTTGTTAAAGAATCTAATTGCATATTTAATATTGAATTAGGAAAAATGTTTTTCTCTACTCGTTTGTCTTACGAAAGAGAAAGATGTTCTGAATTTGTTAAATCAAATTCAACTGTAGGAGTATTCTTTGCAGGAGTTGCTCCATTCTCAATTGTTATTGGCAAAAGAAATCCTACTTGTAAAATATATTCTATTGAATTGAACAGAGCCGCTCATCGAAATGCTAAAGAAAATATTGCTTTGAACAAAATTGATAATGTAAAAGCTGTTTGCTCAGATGTATTAAAATATGCACCAAAGATAAAAAATGAATGTGATTACATTATAATGCCTTTACCAAAAACAGCTAATTTGTTTTTGGAAGCTGCATATACAGCAATCAAAAAGAAACCTGCAGGACAAATTACTCTTTACAAATTCGTTCCTAAAGAAGATCCTTATACTGAGCTGTTAAGCGAACTGGGCAGATTCGCAAAAAAGAAGAAAAAGAAATTGAAAGTTATTTTCAAAAGAGAAGTCAGGGATTACAATCCTAAAATCTGTCAAGTAGCAATTGATTTTAAATTTGTGTGAGAATTATGCGTAAAAAAGAGTTGTGGAGTACATTTAGAGGAAATAATAACTTTCCTGTTTACAATTGGTTTTATTTTACTGAAGCTTACTCTCGTGGGCTTGTACGCGAAATAATTCTTAAGAATCCTATTAAAAGTTCAAATCCTGTTTTGTATGATCCTTTTTGTGGCACTGGCACATCACTTCTTGTAGCTAAAGAATTTGGCTATCAAGCATTTGGAACAGATATATCTTACTTGATGTATTTAGTTTCAAAAGCAAAATGTTTGAACTTCAATGTAAATACAATTGAAAAATTATTACCAATGGTTTTGCAAATGCAAAACAATGAACCAATTAAAATACCAAAAGAAAATGAATGGATAAAAAAATACTTCTACAGTGAGAACTTACAAAATATTTTGCAGATAAAACAAAATATTGATAACATCAAAGAACAGGAAAAACATTTTTTCTATATTGTTTTGCTTGCAACAATTGAAGTAGTAAGCAGAGCAAGAAAACAAGGACAGGATTTGCGCTTGCGCAAAGTAGAACAAATGGATGTTATTCATAAATTCCAAAAACGATATAATTTATTTTTGAAAGAATATAAAAAGTTTACAAGTAAATATCCTTGCAAATATGAACCTGAGATATTAAACGAAAGTTGCTTAACATTCTACAAAACTCATGAACAATTATTTGATTATATTATTTGTTCTCCACCATACTTAAACAAAACAGAATATACAAAAAGATTTGGAATTGAATTAGCAATATTGGGTAAAGAAACAATATTACAAGAACACTTAGGGCATAGCAAACATAGTTTAAATGATAAAGATGAATGGGTATTCGAAAAGCATTTCAAAAAAGAATTAGAAAGAATTAAAGAAGAACAATACAAAAATGAAGAATATAGCGCTAGAGAATATTTCAAACAATTAGAAACTTTTGTTAATGATAGTACAAAGCACCTAAAGAAAACTGGTGTACTAGCTATTGTGATTGCTGGCGGGGTTATAGGTACTACTATTTTTGAGATTTACAATTATATGCAAGACTTGTATTTGCTAAATGGTTTGAATATAGTTGACATAAAAACAAACAGAGATATAACCTGCAATATAAACAGAACAACAAAATTAGGTACAATAAAAGAATTCACAATAGTTGGGAAAAAAGATTAATCCTTTAATTCTTGTAAACCAAAAAGCTTTTTCAATTTATTTAAATCAGAAGCAGATGTTTTATATATTTTTAATCTGCCACCAATAACATCAGGAACTGGATTAAAACCAGAGTTCCTAAGCAATCTAAAAAATTGTTCTTCATTAAAACGAATATTGGGATCAAATGGGAATGTAGGGATTATACTGATATAACCATTTGTTTTTAATGCTTTCAACATCTTATAAAAACCTATACGTCTCATTAATGATTCTTTTGTGTAAAATAAAAATGAAAAATGACAAAAAATAACATCAAACTTATCTTTCACATTTAATTCTTCAACTGCAATAGGGTAATCAACTTTATTTACTATTTTTGATGGATCCAAAGATTTTGCAGAAATACCATTTTGTTTCAAATAATCTACTAAACTAGAATCTCCACTACCTACATCTAAAACACTTTTACCAATCAATTCAGACAATTCAATTTTGTGATCTTTTAATATATTCCTACCACTTCTATTTGTTGGTGCTTCATCTTTAAGTCTAATTAATTCACTATCATAAATAGCTTTTTTAGATCTTATATTTAATCCAGGTATCTTTTTAACAACTTTTGGTTTTAGTCTAAATAATCTTCTAATTGGTTCAAGCATAAATAAAATAAAAACACAGGCTTTTTATATAGATTCTTTAAAATTTATATATGAAAAATAAAACTAAGACTACAAAAATAACAAATATTACAAAAACAACAAAACAAGAAAAATTAAAATGTCCTGTTTGCCAAACCAAAATTACCCTGACTGTTGATACTAAAAGCAAAATTATTGTATGTTCTGTATGTGATAATAGCTTGTTTTTACATAAAACTAAGAAAAACACAATTGTACAACCTTTTGCACTAAATCTAGGCATAGAAGGCAATAGATTGGTTCCTGAAGACGAATTTGATGAATCAGATGAATTTGGCTTAGATCCAGAAGATTTTGAAGATGACGAGCTAGATTAACAGAGGTAGCTTTATAAACCTTTCTTATCCAATTATATACGTTAACGGTCATTGCAATTGGGGTACACCTGGTCTCTTTCCGAACCCAGAAGTTAAGCCAATTGCGAGAGATAAGCACTGGTGCAGATCGGTACTTATTTCTTCTGCTAACACTTTATAATTTCTTCTTTTCTGATTTTATTAATTTTAAATTTAGATTTGTGATTTTTATGTTAACCGACATGCATCTACACATTGCTGACGAGTATTCTCCTTTGGATATAGATAAAGTTAAAGTTATTATAGAAAACGCCAAAAAGCACAATATAGAATATTTGGTTAGTAATTCAACATGCTTGAGAACTACAGAAGAGAACATATTATTGATGAAGCAATACAATAATGTGATTGCTGGATTGGGTATATTCCCTACTGAGTTTAAAACTAGTAAAGATTTAGGAAAAATAAACATTATTGAGAAGAAAATTGAAGAACTAAAAAAGAGTGGTTTTGGAAACAGAATAATTATAGGAGAAGTTGGATTAGATTTCAAAGATGAGAAAAGCAACAAAGAAGTACAAGAAAAGGCACTAATCACATTTTTGGAAATTGCAAAGAAAAATGACTTATATATAGAAATACATTCAAGATTTGCTACTAAACAAACAGTTGCTTTGCTTGAGAAATTTGGTTACAAAAAGATAATTATGCACTGGTTCTTAGATTCTAAAAAGTATATCGATAAAGTTGCTAAATTAGGTTACTATGTAACTATTGGCCCAAAATATCTATATGACCAAAACTTAATGGATAATTTAAAAGATTTGCCTAAAGAACAAATTTTATTTGAAACAGATTACCCTGCAAATGTTAATGGCAATCCACATTATCCTGAAAAAATAAATGATCTATTCAATAAATACTGCAAAGACTTCGAAATCCCTAAAGAAACAATGCAAAAAATACAAGATAAGTCTTTCAGAACTATTTTTCCAAATCTAATATAAGATAAGAATATAAATCATAGCCAAGTCTATATAGTATGAATATTTGGCTTGTTATCTTAACAGTTATATTGATAATAGCAGTAATATCCCTGATTCTGGCACATATTCTGCTTCGTTTTACAAAACAACATATTCCAGAAAAACAAGAAAACAAAGGTGAAAATAATGATAAAAATTAAATGTTTAGGTGCCTCTCACGAAGTAGGCAGATCTGGATTTCAATTAAATTACAATAATACTGATATTCTTTTGGATTATGGTCTGAAAATTGATAATGATACAACACAATATCCATTAAGACCAGATGAAAACGCAATAATAAAACACATGATATTAAGTCATTCACATTTAGATCATTGTGGTATGATTCCATGGTTATTTCAGAGATATAGGCCAACAGTATATTTAACTGCACCTAGTTTAGATATTGCAGATATACTTTGGGAAGATACTTTAAAAATTGCAAGATATGAAGGTACTGCATTACCATTCTCAAAAGAAAACATTCAAGATGTATTTGGTGCAATGAATATTGTAAATTACAAACAAAAAATACAAATTGCAGAAGATATTTCATTTGAGATGTATGATGCAGGACACATTATTGGTAGTGCAATAACAAAATTAAATTTAGGAAAAAAATCTTTAATATACACAGGAGATTACAAATTAGAAGAAAGCTCATTACATCAAGGAGCAGATATAGATATTGATTCTCCAAATTATTTGATGATCGAAAGTACTTATGGTGATAGAGATCATCCAAAAAGAAAAGATGTAGAAAAAGAATTTATTGAAAATGTAAAATATACTATTGATAATGGTGGTTCGGTTTTATTACCTGCATTTGCAGTAGGTAGATCTCAAGAATTAATTGAAATATTAGATAAGGCAAATATCAAAGATGTTCCAATTTATTTAGATGGTATGGGCCAGAAAGTTGCTCAGATATATATGAAATATCCTGGATTCTTCAAAGATTCTTACAAACTAAAGACAGCTATGCAAAATGCTCACTTTGTAACAAGTAAAATCGACAGAAAAAAAGCAACACAAAAACAAAGTATAATTATAACTACTGCAGGAATGTTAGAAGGCGGACCAATAATGTATTATTTGCAAAGAAAAAAGAATGATGTTAAATCAAGTGTTTTCTTGACCGGGTTCCAAATGCCAGGTACAAATGGAGATTCATTATTACATAGTAAAAAAGTAGATATTGAAGGAACAATGGTAGATATTAAAATGCCAGTAAAAAAATTCGATTTCTCTGCACACATTGGAAAACAAGACCTAATGAGAAGTATAAATCAATGGAATCCTGAAAAGATAGTTTGTGTACATGGGGATACAAAAGTTGTAGATTCATTTGCAAAAAATATAAAGAAGGATACAGGTATTGATACTGTTGCACCTAAATTAGGAGATACTATTAAATTAGATTAGTCAGTAAATTTATGAATTGCACCTAGCAGTTCATTTACTTCTTTTTATTTTTTCTTTTTGTTAAATGTTTAAAAAGATAAATAATTATTACTAAACATACTATTGCTATAATTACAACAGTAAAATAAGATAAATAGGTTTTTATTATTGCTTCTTGTGTACCTAAAAAGTAACCCAAACAAATTAAAAATGTGTTCCATAAACCCGCACCAATAAAAGTATAAATAATAAATTTCTTTTTATTTTCTTTTGCAAATCCTGCAAAGAAAGAAATAAAATGTCTTACACCAATAATAAGTCGTGCAAAGAAAATACTGCTTGCACCAAATCTTTCAAAAAATAAATCAATCTTTTTTATTTTTTCATCATTTAAAAAAAACCTGCTTTTGTGTTTTTCAACAAAAGGTCGACCTAATTTCTCTCCTAACCAATAAGAAAAGAATGACCCAATTATTGAACCAAATACTGCACAAATAATTAACAGGTAAATATTCATTGTCCCTTTATACACCAAATAACCTGCAGGCAGTAATATTAATTCAGATGGTAATGGAATAACTGTACTCTCAATAGCCATTGCAAGAATGATTCCAAAATAACCTAAACTAGAAGTAAAACTTATTATCCATGAAAAGAATTGTTCTAACATAAGTATCACTATGGACAACTATTTTCTAAACCAGAATATGATTTAGCATATTTGGGAGAAACTGGCTCTACAAATATACCTGACTTATTCCAAGCATCAGCACATTGATCAGCCATAATACAACCATCACAATAATTGTACGATACACATAATTGCACATCCATATCAATATATTGCTTTTCGGTTTTAGTTGGCACACATGTTTTTGATTGATATTCATTATTTGGCAAAACTTCTAATGTTTTTACAAAAAACTTTGCAGGATAAATTATATTTGAAAATGGATCTAAATTATTTGGTAAAATTGCTTGCAAAATTATTTTCAGTCCTGATTTTGATAATTCAACATTATTTTCTAAACCAACATCTTTATTTGAAAAAAATCTAGAATACTCTATTTGTTTTTTTGGGCTTAAATTTAAGTAGGCCAAATTTTCATTATTTATTATTTCTTTATTTTCATTATTTAAAATAAAGAATGCAAAATAATAATCCTCTGGCATAGATGTTATAGATATATTTTTTACCCCTTGATTTTCAGTATCATTTAATAAATTGAAATTATATTGTAATTCAGAATATTTAGTCCCAAAAACAATCTCACAAAAAATATTTTTGTTATTTAATAAATCTTGCATATTTGTATTAGATGAAAATAATAATCCTGGATAACAGATACTACAAAAATCTAAATCTTTTGCACTATCTTTTGTATTAAATACAGAATATTCTTTTGATTTAAAAATAGTATATTTATCAGTAGTGGTATTAAACCACACAAATAATTTTAATGATGATAATGATGGTGATTGTAATAATGCATTTGTATTTAATGACTGTTCTTTATTCAAACTCAATTTTGAACAAACAGGATCACCTGGAACTGTTATTGCTTTAGTTATTGTCGAAGTGATGTCTAAATATGGATCTGATTTTGGAAAAACAAATAATTGGAATATAATATACAATAATAGCCCAGCAACAATCAAAGCAATTAATAGCTTAAATACTGAATTCATATATACAAGATAAAAGATAACATTAAAAACAGTTCCTTAATTTCTACTTAATTTAGAAGAATATCGATCACTTGATTTCTGTAATTTTCTGCTAGTTGAATAATTTCTTAGGAAATCCTCTAAACCAATATTATATGCTTTATTTGCTGCATCATAACTACCCAAAATATCATAACAATATTTATAGTAAGTTATTCCCAAAACAATATTGATATAGGGATTATATAACTCTGAAAACACAATTGTTCTTCCAAATATTAAATCCATTCTTGCCTGTTGTGTTAAATCAGTAAATGTTATTGGTCTGATTTGCATTAATCCTAATGCATTAGTATTTAGATTTTTTATTAAATAATCATAATTTGATTCAACTTTAATTAGTCGTAAAATATATTCTTCTGGAACATTTAACTCTTTCGCAACAAATGTAGCAAATTTATTTATTTCTATAATCTGTTGTTCTCGCGAAAGACTAATAAACTCAGTCATATTCAAAAATTTGTATTTACTCAAATCCAAAACCATATGAATATTTTTCAAAAATCGTTTTCCTGGACTTCTTACTCCAAGTCTTTTTATTAGGGAATCATAATTCTTGTCACAACTAATTAATGCTTTTTTTGATAACTTATATTTAGTAGTATAATCTGCACTTGATTTAACTTGGCCATAAATATATCTTGTTAATACAGAAACAGGATCATATTTTTTTTGTTGTGCAACTATTTTTTGTAAAACAGACAAGCCAATATCGATACTCAAAAAAGGATCTTCTGAAATATTTCCTTGTTCTAAAGTATAACCAGATAAATTTCTTACAGAATTATAATCAGATATTCCCAAAGGATTTACCAAATCAAAATTTCGTAAATAAAAAATAGTTTTTGACAATTTTGGATCTATGCCCAATTCAGTTGATTTTTGAGCAATATATGCATCCATAATAAAATATAACTCTCTAGGATGCCGGAATAACTTTTCTTTTAACAACGTTCTTTCAAATAATGAACTTTTCATAATTAAATCTAAATTTTCAGATATTACTTTTTTATCAGGATCTAATCTTAGTGGCTCTGAAATACATGAATTTTCAAATTCAGACAAAAACTCAGGAGGAGTATAAACAAAATATTGTTCTAATCTGGTCTTTTCTTTTTTTGGCAGTGATTTGCTATGTTTTATATCTCCATGCAAACCTAACCCTAAACTTAACATTAATGTTAATGGTAATATTCTTCTTGATTTAATAGGCATAATAAAAAATACTACAAACCTATAAAAACCTAACTACTTTTATATATATAATTACTTAAATTAGGGATAATTATGTCTGATTCAAAAAATTACAACGAAAACAGCGAATATGAATTAAATGCATACAACAACTTGGATTCTGATAATTTATATGAAACATTAAAAACAGAGTTATTAATATCAAAATCACATGCACAAAATCTAATTTTAGTTAATCATGCATTAGTACAGGAAAAAGAAAAACTTGAAAAACATTTGAACGCATTTAAAAATAATCCTGCAATAGTTGGATCTGTTTCAGAAATATTTGCTGAAAAACAAAAGGCAGTAATCAAAACCAACAATGGTATGATATTTTATATTAATATTCCTGAACAATATATTTCTGGTTTAAATATTGAGGACAGAGTTGTTTTAGCACAAAATAATTTAGCATTATTAGATATTTTACCTCAAGAAAAAGATTATAGGGCTGCAGCATTTGAAATTACAGAAAAACCAAAACAAGATTTGAAAGATATTGGCGGATTAAAAAAAGTAATAAGAGAAATTGAAGAAACTGTAATTTTACCTATGACTAAACCAGAAGTATTTAAGAAATTTGGGATTGAATCACCAAAAGGGGTTTTGCTTTATGGCCCTCCAGGAACAGGTAAAACATTAATTGCCAAAGCAATTGCAGCAAAAACAAAATCAACATTTATTTCTTTATCAGGTTCTGAATTAGTACATAAATATATTGGTGAAGGAGCAAAAGTAGTTAAAGATTTATTTAAAATTGCAAAAGAAAAAGCACCAACAATTATATTTATTGATGAAATAGATTCTGTTGCAGGTTATCGGTTAGAAAATACAACTGGTGCAGATAGAGAAGTCAATAGAACCATGACACAATTATTAGTTGAAATGGATGGATTTAAAGATTCAGAAAATATAAAATTAATTGCGGCTACTAACAGAATAGATATTTTAGATAACGCTATTTTAAGACCTGGCAGATTTGATAGAGTTATTGAAGTTGGATTACCTGATGAAAAAGAAAGAAAAGAAATATTTAATATTTATTTAAACAAAATGCCAACAAATAAATTAGATTTGGATGAAATAATTAATAAAACAAATGGTACATCTGGTGCAGAAATAAAATTAATTTGTAAAGAAGCAGGAATATTTGCAATAAGAAAAAATAAAGATAAAGTATCACAAGATGATATTTTAGAAGCAATTGCAAAAATAATTGAAAAAGATATTGATGAAAATGAAGTAGTTAATAATTATTATAGATAATTTTTATAGGAGAGATTTTTATGGCAAAGTTAATAATTTCTTTCAAAAGAATCAAGAAATTATAACATATACCATAAACAGATAGAGGGATATTTATGGCGTTTGCGACAAAAAAAGAACTAATGTATGCGGGAATATTAACATTGGTTTTTGCATTAATTGTAGTTATATTGGCTCTTACTTTGCCTTTAAAACAAGATGTAATCCAAGATCAGAATACTAAAGATGTAAATAATTTTAATCCGGCTTATGATGGCAACACCAATGCAGCTGCACAACAATTAAAAGAAGATCAAAACAAAGCATATATAGAATGTGTTTCAAGATGTAATGAAAATAAAGGTACAATTAGTTATTCTAATGGCCCTTGTTTATCTGATCAATTTGGATTTGATGTTAAAGGTTGGGCTTGTGATATTGCACACAATCCTAGAATTGCATTAGATAATGATCCTTTAAATCAATGTAAATCATATTTAAATGGAGAAACAAACAGATTTGTAGAAGTAGATGAAAATTGTGCAATAATACGTTAAGATTAAATTAGAGGGATATTATGAAGAAATTTGTTCATATTGTAGAGGATTGTATTGGTTGTGGTGCTTGTGCATCTTTATGTCCTAAATACTGGACAATGCAAGGTCCAAAATCAAAACTAATTAAAGCAGATATTGAAGATAAAGATTTAGAAGATTGTAAAGAATGTAGAGATGCCTGTCCTGTTACTTGCATAAAGATTATGGATGAATCAGGAAAAGAACTAAAGTGAAATAATGAGACTTTGGAGTATTCATCCTAAATATTTAGATTCTATTGGTTTAATTGCTCTTTGGCGTGAAGGATTATTAGCCAAAGCAGTTTTATCTGGAAAAACAAAAGGCTATAAAAATCACTCGCAACTAATTCGTTTTAAAAAATGTGCAAAACCAATTAATGCAATAAATAACTACTTATCATTTGTTTTACAAGAAGCTGAAAATAGAGGTTATAAGTTTGACAAAAGAAAAATCAATTCTAAATTAAAATTAGATAATAAACTAAAAGTTACAAATAAACAATTAGAATATGAACTTCAGCACCTATTAAAGAAACTTAAAATAAGAGCACCAACAAAACACAAAGCTTTAAAAAGTATAAAACATATAGAATGTAATCCTTTGTTTTGTGTCGTTAAAGGCAATATTGAAAGTTGGGAAAGATTAAAATGATTGCTAAGAATAAGAATCATGTACTTTACAAAAAATATATTGGACTAGCAAGACGAGACTGGTTTATTGTAATTGTATTATTAACAATAATATTTACTCGTATCATGCTTTGGTTTGTGCCAGAAAACAGTTTCATATTTTTTGATCATTGGCATCACATATATTATGGATTATTTATCGTATTAGTTGTATTGATAATGGATCGAAAACTACATCATGTTTTATTGATTCCATTTTCAATAGCCATTGGACTGATTGCAGATGAATTAATGTTTTTACTGCCTTTGATTTATTCAACAGGTAAGGTCGCATATTTTAGCTTTCCATCTTTGTTAGGTATAATTATATTAACACTAATCATATTTGTATTCCGAAACCAAATACTTTGGGGTCTAGAAAAAATCGATTGATCCAAAAGATATATAAATATCTTAAATATTATTATAGCATGGTTAAACTTGTATTGATTAGACATGGCGAATCTGTTTGGAATAAATTAAATGAGTTTACTGGGTGGGTAGATGTTCCTTTATCTAAACTAGGAATTAAACAAGCTATTTCTGCAGGAAAGAAATTAGAAAAAACAAAAATCAGATTTGATAGTATTTATACTTCAGAATTAGTAAGAGCACATCAAACTTTATTTCACATATTAGAGCAATTTAATTTTGAAAACATAGTATATCATGTTGATGATCCATATTTAGAAAAAATGACTAAACACAAAATGAACATTAAAGAATTGCCCATTTACAAAACAATTGCTTTTAATGAACGTCATTATGGTGATTTACAAGGTCAAAATAAAGATGAGATGAGAAAACAATATGGTTTAGAAAAAGTTGAACTGTGGAGAAGAAGTTATGATATTAAACCTCCACACGGCGAATCATTAAAAGATACTTTAGAAAGAGTATTACCTTATTTTAAGAAATTTGTTTTAACTGATTTAAAAAACAAAAAGAATGTAATGATTGTTGCTCATGGGAATAGTTTAAGAGGAATAACAAAGCATTTAGAAAAAATTTCTAACAAAGATATTCCTCATTATGAAATTCCTTTAGGCATACCTATAATTTATGATTTAGATTCCAAAATGAAAATAAAAAGCAAAAGTGTATTAGATTCAAAATGTAAATTATGAATCTATTACAAAGTGTTACAAATCTTTACTAGAGTTAAAGATATTGAAACACAAAATATTAAAATAAATTATTTTTAATGTGGCCAAACTTTTCTTCTTAATCTATCATTAGGATATGCTAGTTTTAATGGATAAGTAATTTCCAAAACATATAATGTTTTATAAAATTTATGTGCAGTAAAAAACTGTTCCATATATTCACTCATTACTGTTCCACCTAATCTCCCTTTTGCTTTAGCAAGATATTCTCTTAAAGGTAATTCTCTTCGTCTAACAGAATATCCTTTTGCTAATGCAATTCTACTAACAGAATCAAGATATTCTGGACTTTCTGAATTCATAAACACTTTTCCATTAGGTAATAAAACTTTAGGTAACAATTTAAAAAATTCTTCAATACGATAAACATCACCAACAGGCCTAGGCAAATCAAAATTTATATTTCTAACTTTTATACTATTATCAACACATTGTTTCAAATAATCATTTGCTCTTGTTGATCCAAATACTTTGTAATTTTTCCCATTAACATCTTCAACATCTATTGATAAATCAACACCTACATATTCTCTTTCGGGTCTTTTAGCTGCTTTTGCAACAAATCTTCTACCTTTGCCAACACCTATATCCAAAGTTTGAATTTCATTTGGTTTAGTAGGCCTTCTAAATGGGCCTCTTTTTAATCCTTTAAATTTAGGTATTTCTGGCAAAAAAATCACTTCTTAGGTTCCCAATGTTCATAACATCTAGGTTCATATTTATTACTGCCGCCGACATCTACTTCTTGGCCTGAACTTTCTGTTTTGAAAGTTTTTGTTGCATGCTTACCACATAAAGGACATACTGCTGAGAAAGTTTCAATATGATCTGCTTTAACTAATAAAGTTGCAACAGTATCTTTTCTATCCATAAATGGAAATGCTTTACCTTCAGAAGTTTGATTCAATAAAGAACAATAAACATTAATTCCTAATTTTCTCAAATCTTCAGCTACATTTAAAATCTTAGATGAAAAAAATTGTGCCTCATCAATAAAAACATTTTCAGGTAATTCTTTTGCAACTATTTCTTTTAATTCTTCAATATTATTTAAAATAAAACTTTTTCTTGTTCTGTTATCGTGAGTTGCAACTTCAGAATCAGAATATCTATTATCCAAACTCGGTTTGATAATAATTGATTTTTGATTTGCATAAGTTGTTCGATCATACAATCTAATTAATTCAGAAGTTTTTCCTGCAAACATAGGCCCTGAAACTACCCATAATAACCCTTTAGAATATTGCTCCAAAATATCACCTTCCGCACCTACACACTTTTCTTTTTCTATAAATATAAAATGCTAATAATATAATTGATACCGTTAAAAAAACAATAAATAAAATCCAAATATAGTCAATTGAATGATAATTTTTATATACTGAGTCAGAAGCAACATTTGATGATTGTAATACTGTTGATACCAGTTTTGATTTTGAATATCCTGAAAACCAAATTTTTATTCCAAATACAAATGTAATTATTGTAGTAATAGAAAATGCAATTAATACTTTAACTCCAGATGGATTAATTAAACACTTAGCATCTTCAGTTAATTCATAATATTTCCATATATTGTTTGATTCAATTTGTTTTAATAGCTTTGCATCTTCTAAAATAGTTAAATGATCTTTTATAGTTGATTTCTGCAGACTCATTTTTTTAGCTAAATCACTTAATGTTTCCGTATGTTTATACAATACTTTGAGGATTTTCAGACGAGTATCACAAGATATTGCTTTTAGACGTTTATTCTCCAAAACTAAGCTATCCATAAACTAAAAACAATAGAAAACTATTTAAAAAGAAAACATATTAGTTAATTGTAGATTTTTAATATAAATTATGTAAACATTGTGAGGGGCATTAGAATGGCACTGAAGAAGTGAGCATCTAATGACTTCGAGTAAATATATTTTTGAAGAAAATATTTTAGGAGATGATATTATGCAACATGAACATTGTACTTATTGTGGATTTATGAGTTTAGTTAAAATGCCAATAGATGGTATGAAAAAATGCCCTAGATGTAATTGGGAAGGTTATCCTGATAGAAGTAGTATGGAAGAAATAAACAAACTAGCTAAAGGATATAGACCAGGAACAAAATGGGCGCCACCTATCAAAGCTGATGCTTTGAATATGGCTGAAACAGAAGATGCACATGAACCTGAACAAACAACATTAGAAGAAAACAGAGAACCTGTTCAAAAAAACTTAGATCCCAGAAAAAACTCTTTTAGAATGGATGATGCAACAGCTAATAGATCAGAGAACTTAATTGATCCCAATAGGAAAGTATCTAATAAAGTACCTGGAAACCAAGAGCTATTAGATAGATTAAAGGGCAAAAACATTCGTGGTGCTGATTTTTTATAACAACAAAATTTAATTATGGCAAATTTGCCATAATTATAACTAAAACTTTAGATTATAAAAAAGAAAAAGGAACAGTTTCCTTATTGTGGAACTGCAGGTGGTAGACTAAAATCACCAGTTAATTTTGAAGATTCTGGAAACATAACACAGCCATCTTTTACTTTAATAAATATTCCATAACCAGCATAATTAGAAGGTAAAGAACCATTTATATCTACATTTTGCCAATTTTGGATTTTTGCATCCCAAAAATAAATTTTTTCTATTTGACAAGTTGTAGCTAGATTTTTGAAAACATAAGGATCTTCTTTTACCCAGCTAGGGTCTAAAGATATCGCATTCCAACCTTGTAACAAATATCTATAATTTCTATGGTATAAATGCATTCTTAATGTTCCTGAATCTTTGGCATAAACCCATACCGGAGGATTTACCATTTCTAAACTCTCAAATATTTTTGTTCCTGAATTTAAAATTGTTTTACCAACTGTTTGCTCCCAAATAGTACAATTGACATCCATAGGAAATATCGTTACATATTGCTTTATATCTGGTGCAAAAATCCACCCGCCATATAATGACTTATATAACGGATTTGTCAAAACAGAAAATTCACTTGTTTGCATAATATAATTTTGACCATCATAATGCCCACAATAACCAGACATAGAATTTAATACGCCACCTACCAAATTCCAACCAGGTTGTAAAGTTATATCAGTATAATAACTTTCTAAAGTTGATGTAAATTCTTTTTGGGTTTGTGCATTGTAAATATCTTTCCCAATAAAAGATACTTTTTGAGTATTAACCTCTTCATAACCAGTTATAGTATTTGCAAAAGCAATACCAAAAAATAAAGTCATTGCAAAAACTACAGAAAATATCTTTACATATTTATTCATTATTTCACCTCTAACTTAGGAAATTCTGCTCCAGCACCACTAATTAAATCATCATTTGAAATAGGTAGTGCAGGAGGAGTATTCATATTTTTATTATTAGTTAAATTATCTATTTTTACAGAATCAATTGTTTTGCCAGAATCTTTTGTTATACAACCAGAAAATAAAATAGTTACTACAACAAATACTAACCCTAAAATAAGATATATATTCTTCATATTATCCCCCTTTCTTAGAATTACTACCTATATATATATATATCGTAAGAAAAGATCAAAATCTTTAATAATACAAATTTTTTACTAGCTTAGCTATCCCTTTTTATTCTTTTTTAGTCCTATTCTTTATATATAATCTTATTATATAGTATTAACTTATGTATATTGGTGAACATTATGGATTTTATTAAAGATATTAATTATTCAAAAAACATATCAGTGAAAGATTTAATTGAACAATATGATAACTCAGGCTTGCAAGCTTCAAATCTAAAGAAAGCAGCAGAGATTATTGTTAAAATGAAAAAAAGTGGAGCTAAAATATATTTAACTTTCACATCTAATATGGCTTCTTCTGGTTTGCGAGGCTTATTTGCACAATCAATTGAAAAGAAATTAGCTGATATAGTTATTACAACTACAGGCGCAATAGAAGAAGATGTAATGAAAGCATTAAATGAAAAATTCATTTTGGGAACGTTCAATGCAGATGATGTTGAACTACATGAAAAAGGTTGCAACAGAATTGGAAATATTTATGTTACAAACCAAAGCTACGAAAAGTTCGAAGCGCATATGCAAAAATTTTTGGAAGAAATTTATAAAAAACAAAAAGTATGGAAAACTCCTGACTTTTTACATGAATTAGGATTAACATTAAAAGATAAAAATTCTTTTTTGTATCAAGCAGCAAAAAATAATATTCCTGTTTATAATCCTGCAATAACAGATGGATCATTAGGATTTCAATTCTTTTTATTCAAGAATAAACACAATGATTTCCAAATTGATGTTATAAATGATTTTAAAGATTTAGTTTTCCAAGTAACAAGAGATGACCAAAAAGGAATAATTGCTTTGGGTGGTGGCGCATCAAAACACTACGCAATATTATCTTCGACTATTTCTGGCGGAATGGACTATGCAGTTTACATTACAACTGCAAGAGCAGAATCTGGAAGTGCATCTGGCTCAACAACAAATGAAGCTAAATCATGGGGAAAAATAAAATC
>Ga0172371_10001777_pt1 | contig 34192 bp, 29 predicted proteins | sample Lak12m_FD_114543 | JGI IMG/M metagenome (GOLD analysis project Ga0172371, IMG submission 114543) | Freshwater microbial communities from Kabuno Bay, South-Kivu, Congo - kab_022012_12m | ecosystem: Environmental > Aquatic > Freshwater > Lake | place: Democratic Republic of the Congo: South-Kivu...
CATTAATCAATAAAGCCTGTAGGCCTGTCCTGCGGGTGGCTCTCCCGGATGCGGCGGGCAAGTGGTGCGTCAATCCACTTCTTGATGCCGATGGTTACGATCAGCCCGATAACAAGCGCGATCTGCCAAATGGGTCGCTGCCAAAGCCAGGCAAAAATAATCATCATGACCATGCCAACGCCCCAAGCCAGGTCCCAGTTGCGGAACATGAGATAGCAGAACAAGAACAACCCGGTACCTAGCAGCGTCTCACAAGGCTGGAGGTAGAGCAAGCCACCCAAAATGGCAGCCATACCTTGCCCGCCAGCAAAGCGGATATAGATGGAAAAATCGTGACCAAGCGCGGCAGCGAGAGCAGCCAAATAGGGGACAACCGGGCTGGGCGAGAGCTTGTCTGCCAACCAGACCGCGAGCGCGCCTTTGCTGATATCCATCACACCGATGATCAGCGCGGGTTTCCAACCGATGACACGGAAGGCATTCAGACCACCCAGGTTGCCATCTCCATGCGCACGCAGGTTGACATTGAAGTGTCGGCCCACCAGATGCGCGGTGGGGAATGCTCCAATGAGATAAGCAAGGCCGAGGCTGATTAAAGGAGTGAAAGCCATAGGCTGATTCTACCCCCATTTTAGAATGGCAATTCCCGAAATAAGGCGGAGAACACCGAAAAGGATCAGAGCTGTGACCAGACCAATTTCGCGAGCGAGAAGGGGACCAGCAAGCGAGCCGAGCAATACCGCAGCGTTGAAAATGATGTTGTACCACGCCAGGTGTGCCGGGCGGTCATCCGCGGGGATTTTCTCGAGCAGGTAGTTAGAATAGGCTCCGCTGAACATGGCCCAGCCAAACCCGCCGATCGCTGATACGAAATAGTAATCTGCAGCATGGCGGGAGAATGCAAGCAAAAGAGGGTAAAGGCTCATACCGAGTACGCCCAAACCTGTCATTCTATGATGGCTGGTTTTACGTGTAAACCGGGCAAGCTGGGTGGAAGCAAGCAGCACTGAAAGATAAAAGAGAGCTGTGCCAAAGCCGATCTGCTGGTCGTTCAAGCCAAGCTGGTTGACAAAGTAGAGAGGGAAGATGGGGATAGCGATGTATTGCGCCAGGTGGAAACCGAGCAGTACAAGCAGGGGAGCACGGAAAGGCGTCTGCCAGATGTCGACGCGTAAAGCAGAAGCTAAACTCCGTTGGGGGTGCGCCTGTTCTTCTTGTGTGGCAATCTGTTGTTTGGGCTGAGGACCCTTCGCTGAACGACTGACCAATTTTACTGCTGCGGGGAGGAGCAGAGGCAGTGGTCTGACGAAGTAAAGGTGAAAGCTGCTCATCGCCGCGCCAAATAAGCCAATTCCAAAGATGACCTGATAGCCGAGCGGGAAAGGCAGGTGGTCGAGCAGGTAACCGCTCCCAAGCGAGGTCAGGATGAAGGTGACTGAAAGGACAACATTGCGGACCCCCATCACATGGGCACGCCACTCGCTGGGAACTGCCTCAGCGAAGAGAGCGTTGAAACCCACCGCCAGCGCGGTGAGTGGCACGCCCATCAACAGGGTGATGACAAGAAGTGACCAGATCTGCGCCTGGTTGCCGAAGAGCCAGGGGAGAGGAATCCAAAGCAGGAAGCCGAGCCGGTAGAGGACCGATGTCCAGAAAACGGCTTTACTGACAGAGTGCTGTTCGAGCCAGCGGCTTGCAGGGATGGCAAACGTCAGGCTGACGAGCGCAGCTATTGCCCCCAATAAACCGATCTGGAAACCACTGGCACCAAGCCGTGCTACATAGACATTGAGGAAATTAAGGGCACTTCCACTGAGGACGCCAAACCAGCCTATATCTAAATAGAGATGGGCGAAGTTGGCGCGGTATTCACGGGGAATAGCTGGCCGATAAAATAGATTATAGATGGAACGCACAGCGCGAAATCAATTCCCCCCTTCGCTATTGATTCCGTGCTTGCGCAGGAATACTTCCATAACATGTGGATCGAAATGCTTCCCAGCCTGACTACGGATGTGTTCAATAGCTTTCTCCGGTGACCAGGCGGTGCGGTATGGCCGGTTGGAGGTGAGGGCATCGTATACATCCACGACCGCGAAAATTCGCGCAGAAAGAGGAATTTGTTCACCTTTCAAGCCATCCGGGTAACCGGTGCCATCCCACTTTTCATGATGGTGGTACGGAATGTCCCTGGCTGACCGCAGGTAATTGATCGGGGTAAGCATGTCACGTGCATAAACTGGATGCTGCCGCATGATGGCCCATTCCTCGGCAGACAATGGACCGGGTTTATGCAGGATGGCATCCGGGATTCCCATCTTTCCGATATCATGGAGGAGTGCCCCGCGCCGGATATTGGGTAATTCCGCCTCATCCACGCCGATGAGGCGTGCCAGATTTACCGTCTCCTCAACAACGCGTTGGGTGTGGCCTTCAGTATCCCGGTCGCGCAGATCGAGAGCCCGCGACCAGCCGGCGAGGGTAGAATCGTACGCCAATGTCAGCTCGGCGTTCGAGCTTTGCAGTTCGGAGAGAAGAGTAGCGTTATCTATTGCAATGGCGGCCTGTTTGGCCAGTGTCTCTAAAAACTCGAGCCAAACATGGTCAGGATGAAGTGGAGAACGGTGGAGAATTTCCAAGACGCCTTTGATCTGACCTTTGGCGATGAGGGGTACCCCGAAGTAACTGACGAATCCCTCCGAGCTGAAATTCGGTGAGCGCAGAAAATCCGTCTTTTGTTCATTCAGGTTTAAAACGCGGATGGTTTTTCGCTCCAGTCCCGCTATGCCGGCGTATCCTTGTCCGAGACGCAGGTGGGTTCCCTGCAAAGCAGAGGTACGGAATCCAAGACTGGAGGCAAAGTCGAGGGATTGGGTGTGTGGATTGTAGATCAGGATATCCACCGCATCCACTCCCAACCGGGCGCGGGTTTGTTCGAGAAGGATGCTGAGTGTCAGCCGCAGGTCAAAGCTGGAGGCGATGGTCATATCAATCGTGTGCAAAGCCTTGACCTGTTCAAGGCTGCGGGCAGTTTCTTCGAACAGCTGGGCGTTGTCGAGGGCGATAGCAACGCGCTCGGCGAGCAATTGACATGCAGCGCGTTCTTCATCGGAAGGCGAGTGCGTCGTCAGCTTGCTGAAAGTGATCAAGCCAGTGACTTTTTCATCACGGATCATCGGGTAGGCAAAGAATGACTGAATATCCTGGCGGACAAGAACGGTCCGCAGGGCTGGCGCGTTTTGGTCGATGTTGGGAATGATGAGTGGTTCGCCGGTTTCCATGAAATGACGCAGGATCGGCAACTCCAGAGATACACGGTAGCCGGGTGGAGTCCGGGGAGGCAAACCTGCATGTGCGATCAACCGGGCTTCATTCTTTTCAGAGTCTACCGTCATGATTGTGCAGGTGGTACTTTCCATGATTTCTGCAGCGCGTGGGAGAAACATATTGAGAACATCACTGGTTCCATGCAGGGTGGCGATTTCACTGCCAAGTTGCGCGATGGAGGCAAAGCGCTCGGCACGACGTTTTTCCGCGGCGTACAAGCGTGTTTTCTCGATGGCTTGTGCCACTTGCGTGGAAACGAATTCCAGAAGAGTGGCATCCTGCTGGGAGAAGCGAACACCTTCCTTGTAGCTTTGCGTCACCATCACGCCTATGACATGGTCCTGGACAATTAATGGAACACCCAACCAATCTATGGAATTCGTCCCGACCAGCTCCACCTCGTTTTGCTGAACGAGCGTTTCGAACACATTCGGTGGAGCCAGCAATGGCTTCCCGGTTCGCAGAACATATTCGGTTAAACCACGACCGGGTTTAATAGGAGGAGAGGGTTGGTCATATTGGTCAACGAAATAAGGGAAGCTGAGCAGATCACTGGTCGGATCGTACAGCGCGATGTAGAAGTTTTCCACCGGCATCAGCTCGCTGAGAGTGGCGTGAATGGATTGATAGAGTTCGTTGATGTTTTCTTTTGAAATAGCTGACTGAGAAATTCCATAAACCGCCTTCTGGACTTTTTCTGCTCGTTTTCGATCGGTGATATCGCGACATAAGGAAAGGATCACCTGACCTTTTTTTGTTTGCACCACTGTTGCATTGATCTCCACAGGTGTGATGACGCCATTCTTGTCGGTATAATCAATCTCCAGGTTTCTGACAATACCTGTTTTTGCGCATTTTTCCACCTCGATGGCATTTCTCTGCTGATCGTAAGGTGCAGTCCACTCTAAAACATTTCTTCCCAGTATCTCCTGCAATGTTTTATTTCCGCTGAGCCTGACATACTCAGCATTGGCGTCCTCAACCTGGCCTTGTGAATTAATGATGAGATAACCGGTGCTTGTCGTTTCTATCAAAGCTTTGTATGTCTGCTCACTTTTCTGCAATGTCTCCTCTGCCCGCTTACGTTCGGTGATATCGAGCATGATGCCCTGCCAGTGCTGGGGCATACCTGTCTCGTCCTTTAATAACCTTGCCTCGTCATGCACCCACACCACCCGCCCATCACGTGAAATTATCCTATACTCCACGATGAAAGGCTCACCGGTTTCGTTTGTGTGAAGATTCTCAGCCAATACACGCGCCCGATCATCAGGATGGATCAACCTGGTCCATAAGTCTTGATCACTCGTCCATTCATCGGCGGAATAACCGGACAAAGCCTCAACTTGCGGGCTGATGTAGAGGGTGGTGCTGGCTTCGTCCACTGCATCAACGTAAGTCACAGCAGTGATCTGCTCGACAAGGGTGCGATACCTGGCTTCCGCCTCGCCCCATGCTGTCTCTGCTTTTTTCCGATCGCTTATTTCCTTTTGCTGTGCCTCGTATAGTTGGGCATTGTGCATGGCGATGGCGGCCTGAGATGCAAAGAGGGATAACAGTTGCGTGTCTGCTGTTGAAAAAAGGCCTGGCTGGTTGGAGCCGACGTTCAACACTCCCAGGAACTCACCTCCCCAACAGACCGGCACCCCAATAACAGCCCTGAAATCGGAGTCCTTAAAGATGGTTGCTTTCCCTTTCCATTTTCGGTAATCAGCTACGATGAGCGGCTCACCTGTCTTCCAAACCCTTCCAGATAATCCTTCCCCACGGTGAAGGATGCTACCGATGGGCGCAGATATGGAACCAATAGACACTGTCCATTCGATCACATCACGCACCGGCCGATAGAGGTAAAGGCCACCTCTATTGCCTTTCATCATTTCTATCGCATGTAAAACAATGGAGTGCAACAAGGCGTCCAGATTCAACTCAGCGGTAAGCTCCAGGCCAACCTGTTGAAGCGTCTCGATTTGCCGGGCATGTTCGCGCAGCTCCTCTTCCGCCCGCTTGCGTTCGGTAATATCACGATAGATACAATTGAAAACCGGATGGCCGGCGAGTGTGATTCTTTGTACTGTCACCTGAATATCTCTTATCTCGCCTTGTTTCGTGCGATGCTTGGTGTCGAAGTCATCCCGTCCTTGTTGGAGGATTTTCTTGATGTGCGCTTTTGTCTCCCGAGGGTTTTCGACGACTTCGTAATCTGAAATACGCAGGTGAGCGAACTCCTCGTGAGAATACCCTAAAATGGTGTGCGATGCAGAGTTGAACAAAATGGGTAATTCTGTATTTGGGTCAATGAGCAGGATGCCATCCGGCGATTGTTCGAAGAGGGCGCGGTAACGCTCCTCGGCTTCGATCAACGCCTGCTCAGTTCTTTTGCGTCCGGCAAGCTCGTCTTGCAGTCCCTGCAACAACCGCGCGTTGCGCACTGCGCTTGCAGCCTGTGCAGCGAATAAAGAAAGGAGGCGGGCATCCGCTTCTTCGAATTTGCGGGTTACCTGCGGGTTGTCATTGACACCCAACACGCCGATCAACTGACCACTGAAGAGTATGGGTACTTCGACAATGGAATGATAGGGTACCGCCTCGTATTGAGGTGACCGCCCCTCCCATGAGCTGTAATCATCCACGATGAGAGGTTGCCGGGTACGCGCCACCTGGCCAGCCATCCCCTCTCCCATCTTCAGGTGTAAACCCGGCGAGACGAATAAGCCATGTTCGACGACCAGCTCGAGCTCGTTCGCCTTGGGGTCATAAAGGTAAATGAAGCCGCAAGGCGCCTTGAGAAGAGCTGAGGCGCGTTCGACAATCGTATCCAGCAGGGGAAGAAGCTCCTTTTGGGCAGCGAGATCGAGGGCGATGGATTGAAGCGCAGCCAGTTCATCAGCAGATTGACGCTGGGCTTCTTCAACCTTTTTTCGCGTTGTGATATCCTGTACCTGAACCAGATAGCCCTTTGGGTTGGTTCCTTTACCTGCGCCAGACGGGGTGAGCAACACATCCAGGTAGATTGTGCCAGACATGGATGTTTCATACAAGTGTAACTCCTTGACAAGTTCGAAATCAAAGGGAGCTTCATACCTTACAGTTTTGCCTCGCTTCAGCCTGGTTTTGGCTTCTTTGGGCAGGTTCGGGTCATCGAATAGTTTAAAGCCCTTGACCTGGCTGACATCTCCCACGCCGAAAATACGAAGGCAGGCAGGATTGGCATCCAGTAGTATGCCATCTGCGTCGTATAGTTCGATCCCAATGGGAGATTCAATATAAACGGTTTTTAACCATTCGTCGCTCAGTGTCAGCATCTCAGATGACGCTGACATTGGTTTGGCAGGTTTTTGAGAAACCCGTTTTCTATTTTTATTCTGGCTGGTGTGTGGTTTGGTATTCATTCCAGCTTCCTCAATATATAATCTAATGGCTGTGCAATCATTATTGTAAACGTTTTTACACATTCAAACTTATCGGTTTACTGACACTTTTATGGTGGGGGCCAGGGGATAGGCACCCAGGCTGTATAACCGTGTTTCTCCACCGCAGCCAGCTTACCACCTGAAATCTGCGCGCAGCCTGTTTGATCTGTGAAAGTATAGCTGGTCTGGTACCTGTTGCTCAAGGCTACCGGCCACCAGAGAAGCCCGCCATTCTGGCAGACCCAAACATCCAGCATGTAGCCGCGATCGTCATCATCGGTCATATCCACCATGCTCCAGGTTACTGTGACCAGGTCACCCTGACGGGTGGCAACCACGCGCCCGGGTGAGGCGTAGAGCACGCTGGGTCCTGGAAGGAGAGGTTCAGCATATTTGACCGACTTGATATCACCTATCACATCCACCACGGATGGCGCGACCCAGCAAAAATAGGTTAACTTGTCGAATTTAACCAGTATCCAGTTACTGTTTACATAGCGTCCGCGCACGCTGCCGGTATCGCCAGCATACAGGTCGGCAGCGTGGAGGTAAGCCACATTCGGCCCGTATCGGCAGTGCGCCTGTTTGTTGACCACAACCGAGGGGAATGCAAATGTTGGTGTGTGGGTGATAGTCGGTGTATCAGTTGAAGTTGGTGTGAAGGTTTTGGTGGGAGCCGGCGCATCGGTGGGTGTTTTCGTCGGCTTGAGTGTGCTGGTTGGTATCTGCGTGAAGGTGGGAGAATCCGAAGCAGTAGGTGTATTGGTCCACAATGCAGCAATGGATGTGATTGTGGTGATGGGCATGACCACATGCTGCCCGGGAAATCGGGCGCAGGCAGATATCAAGATTAGAAGAACGATCAATAACCCATTTCGTTTCATCGCTTTTTTCAGCGTAAACACAGAAGAAAAAGGATGAATAGATTTAAGTTCTTTCTTCAGGTAATTGGTGATACCGATTTGTTTTCATGTCAATTCGAACTAATTGAATGCCGATAGCAATGCTACCACATTCTCCCCCAGCGTCTCGACAGAGTAGCCTCCCTCCAACACCAGAAGTGTTGGGAGATGGAGACTGGCGATGAGGCGGCCGATCTCAGCGATGCCAGAACGCGTGATGGTAAAATCGCCGAGCGGATCGTCTTTATAAATATCCATTCCAGCCGAGACAACAAGGTGGAGGGGGTTGAACTTAGCGATCCCTTCCAGAGCCAGGGTGAGGCTATGAATATAAAGGGCATCATCTGTGCTGGAGGGTAGGGGAAAGTTATAGTGGAAACCGAACCCAGAGTCAGTGCCGGTTTCGTGCGCGAAACCAGCGTAATGGGGATATTCGCGGTCTGGGTCGGCATGCAGCGAGATTGTCAACACATCCGCTCGTTTGTAGAAAATATCCTGGGTGCCATTGCCAGCGTGGAAATCAATATCCAGGATGGCCACCCTTCCCCGGGCTGAAAGCCACTGTGCGGCGATGGCGGCGTTATTCAGGAAGCAGAACCCGCCGCAGATCTCCCGCCCGGCGTGATGACCGGGCGGCCGGCACAAGGCGAAGGCGGCGCGTTGTCCTTGCGCTAGTGCCTGGGCACCAGAAAGGGCGCATTGAGCCGCAGAAAGGGCTGCGGTCCAGGTCCCGGTGGATATTGGCACGTGGAGGCTCATGAAGAAGAAACCGGCTTGTTCGGGCACATTCCCGGAGAGCACCGATCGAGGGTCTACCGTAAACGAGCCTGGGATGAATGCCTGTCCTTCGATTGGTGAAGCAGGCTGCCATTCCGCGTAGGCGGCGCGCAGGTAATCCAGGTAAGGGGTGGAGTGGATAGTCAGGATGGGTTCCAAGCCGAAGTCCAGCGGCGGGACGATCTCAGCCCAGTCCGTCCGCTGCAGCGCAGCCAGGATACTCCCGACGCGCGCCGGTGTCTCGTAGATGAGTTCCCTCTCGCTGCCTTCCGGAAAATAGAAACGCGGGCAGTGGGTAAAATGATTATTGGAGTAAAAGATTTTCATGGCTTGGCATTTCTTTGAACGTGGTAATATCCGCGAAGCACCGAAGAATGCGAAGATTCGTTAATCTTCTTTAATGACATTCGATCTTTACAACTTTATTCTCTCCGTTCTAAATGATCGCGCGGTATTCTCGAGCAACTCCAAGTATAATACGCCCATCCCCAAAAAAGGACATCCCATGCGCACCATATATGTTGACAAAAACATCCCGCGCGTGCTTTTGACCAAGTTCATCAGCCCACGCTGGCCTGGTTTCGTCTGGACGCCATTTTCGTCGGTGGTCGTGGCTGATTTACCCGATCCGCCATTGCCCGGCCCGCGCTGGTTGCGTGTGCGGAATGAGATGTGTGGGATTTGCGCCTCGGATCTTTCGCTATTGTTCGTCCATGCAGACCCGGCCATCGCACCGGCTGCATTGCCAGCCTCCAATCGCTTTTACCTTGGACATGAGTCCGTAGGCCGCGTGACTCAGGTTGGCGCGGGGGTGACGGGTTTCAAGGTCGGCGAGCGGGTGGTGATGAATACCCATTTCGAAGGTGCCAACTGCCAGGCACTGGAGATCGAGCCTGCCTGCCGCTACTGTGCCGAGGGTGAGACTCACTTTTGCGAGAACAATTCCCAACCCTGGCTGGGAGTTGGTGGTGGTTTTAGCGATAGCTATGTGACTCATGAGACATCGATCCTATCCTGCCCGAACGACATCAGCAACGATCAGGCTGTTCTAGCCGAGCCAATGGCAGTGGCTATCCACGGCGTGATGCGTTACCCTCCACCAGGGGGTGGTTGCGTATTGGTGATCGGGGCGGGGATCATCGGCCTTTCAACAGTGATGGCGATCCATGCATTGTTTCCATCGTGCGAGATCACCGCGCTGGCGCGCTACCCGCACCAGCAGGCGATGGCTGAGAGACTGGGCGCCAGGCACATTCTGACCGGGCGCGAGGATTACGCTGCCATTGCCAGACTGACCGGAGGCAAATCGTTCTCCGCGCCGCTTAACAAAGGCATAGTGACCGGCGGTTTCGATACCATTTACGATTGCGTGGCGAACGCGCAGACGGTCAATGACAGCTTGCGCTGGGTGCGCGCGCTCGGTACGGTGGTGATGATCGGCTCCTACCTGGCACCGATGAGGAAGGTGGACCTTACGCCGGTATGGTACAGCCAGGTCAACCTGGTTGGCACTTACGCGAAAAGCTCCAGCGAATGGCAAGGCTGCCGCCGCTACGATTACGATTGGGTATTTGGTTTTTTCAGAGATGGGCGCTTCCAATCCGAGGGGCTGATCACTCATCGTTTCCAGATGGAGGAATACAAACAAGCCTTTACCGTCGCCTTGTCAAAAGGGAGGATGCGGGCAATCAAGGTAGTGATCCAGCATATTTAAGCTTCAACCAGGTATCCTTTAACCCTCCCTTCCCGTTGAACTGCATAAAAATGGAATTGAAAGGGGGACATAAGTGAGGAAGGCTGTACCAGATAAAAAAGGAAAGATGTCTCTTGCGAAAAAACCAACAATGATATACCTTATAATAAAGCAACTTTGGTAATTCATTGGATTAAGGTGCATCTCGAAGATTAACTTTGGTTTTACCTGTGAAAGGAGGCTCCTATGCGACTTTACGTTGAAAGCACCAAATGCTCAGGATGCAACGCCTGCCGGGTGGCTTGCTCGTTAAACTTATTTGGCGAAAACAACCCCAAGAAGGCGGCAATCGTCATCGAGCCGAAATTTCCCGCACCGGGCGTGTACGAGGTCAAGGTCTGCACGCAGTGCGGTGACTGCGCAAAGGTCTGCCCGACCGAGACGATCAAGCTAAACGAAAAAGGCGCTTACTACGTTGATCCAGCAGACTGCACATTATGCGAGGCCTGCGTGCCGGAGTGCCCAGAAGGCGTGATGTTCATCCACACGGAGCTGGTGGCAAATACCGCCTGGAAATGCGACCTTTGCGGTGAGTGCGTGGCTGTGTGCGGTACGAGCGCATTGTGGATCACTGAAAAAGAACCGGCAGTGGCATGAGGAGGCTGATATGAATGGTTATGGTGGACAAATCCTGCGTGTCAATCTGACGACTGGGGAAATCAAGAAAGAACTTACAAGCGCGGACATGGGGCGAGATTTCATTGGTGGGCGTGGCTTCGGGGCATATTTCCTATTCAAGGAAGTGCCCAAGAACGCTGACCCGCTCGGTCCAGAAAACAAACTGATTATTTCCAACGGACCATTCTCTGGCTTGTTAATCCCAGGCGCGGGCAAGTGTGACTGGACGACGAAATCCCCATTGACCGGTGGCTATGCATCGGCCTCTATGGGCGGGCACTTCACCGCCGAGATGAAATATGCCGGTCTGGATAGCATCATCATGGAAGGTATCAGCCCCAAGCCGGTTTATCTTTTCATCAACGATGAGCGGATAGAACTGCGAGATGCTGCCGACTTATGGGGCAAAGGGACGATCGCCGTCGAGAAGCATTTAAAGGATAAGCTTGGTGAAGAATTCCAGATCGCAGTCATTGGCCCGGGTGGTGAAAACGGCGTCCCATATGCATGTATCAATCACGATTATGGTCGCCAGGCCGGGCGTGGGGGTGTAGGCACGGTGATGGGCGCCAAGAAGGTAAAGGCGATTGTCATTCGTGGCACCAAGTCAGTGGAGGTGGCTGACTCTGCGGTGTATCTTAAGGCTGGCAAGGCCATATACAAAGCATGCAAGGACGCTGAAGGTTTAAAGGAGTGGACGCGCTATGGCACAACCATCGTCACCGGTTGGTGTGACGAGGTCGGTGCGCTGCCCACTCGTAATTTCAGTGCTGGTTCGTTCGAGGGGGGTAAAAATATATACGGTCAGGTCATGCGCGAAAAGATCGTCATCACCGACAAAGGTTGTTTTGGTTGCCCTTCGCCGTGCGGTAAATATAGTCGCTCGAAAAAGTACAACATCAACGTGGAAGGACCGGAGTATGAAACCATCGGACTGATGGGATCCAACCTGGGCATCGACGATATCGAAGCAGTTGCGCAGGCCAACCTGCTTGCCGACGACATGGGCATTGATAGCATCAGTACCGGCAATGCCATAGGCTGGGCGATGGAGTGTTATGAAAAAGGCATCTTTACCAAGAAAGATACTGGTGGGCTGGAGCTGAAGTTCGGTAACGCCGAGGTAATATTCAAACTAATTGAGATGATCGCCCGCCGTGAGGGTCTTGGTGCGCTGCTGGCCGAAGGTGTGAAACGCGCCTCGGCAAGGGTTGGCAAGGGCAGTGAAAAGTTCGCCATCCATGTAAAGGGCATGGAACAATCCGGTTATGCCACACACAATGCCACTGCGATGTTGCTGGCTTACATGACCTGCGACGTTGGCGCGCATCACAACCGTTCCTGGGCAATCACCTACGACCTTCAGGTTGGCCGCGACAAGGTTGTACCGGAAAAGGTGGCGCGAGTTATCTGGCTGCAAAACTTCCGCCCAATGTTCGACGTGCTGGGCGGCTGCCGTCTGCAATGGGTGGAATTGGGCATTGACCGCGACCTCTACTGCCCGGCACTGGAGGCCATTACCGGCATGCACCGTACCTGGCAGGATCTGGAGAAGGTCGGTGAGCGCATCTGGAATCTAACCCGCCTCTACTGGGCGCGTGAGAACGAAGGCTTTGGCCGCGCATGGGACATGCCAGCCCCGCGTTTCTACGAAGAGCCGCCCAAGTCCGGTGCGACGAAAGGACAGATCACCAAGCTTGAGGATGTCAACAAACTGCTGGATATGTACTACGAACAACGTGGTTGGACCATGGATGGATTACCCAAACCGGAGACCATCGAGCGCCTCGGCCTGAGCGCGATGGCGTCTTAGAAGAACCAACTCTCAGAGATTTGTTACGATCAAGTACACGGATGACACGGACGAACACGAAAAGGAACAGATTGATATTACTTTTCGTTGTAATTCCGTGCAATCCGTGTACATTCGAGAAGCGATGAATGCAACACTCCGCCCAACTGGCGCACTCAAAGCCTATATCAGCGGCAAAGACGAGATACCTATTGCTGCCGGTAGAACTGTTCGAGAAACGCTCACTGGGCTTAAAATCCCACCAGAGGTAATCGCCCTGGTGGTGGTTAACGAGGAATTACAATCGAAAGATTACCTGATACAGGAAGGAGATTTAGTACGGGTACTGGCGGTGATTGGCGGAGGATAGAGGAAACCGGGTGGCAGGTGAATGCCACCCGGGAGTGTTTTTATTTTCTAAGCATGTGGATCGAACACTCATAAATGAAGCAAGAAGATTTCGCGGCCCTGATTCGAGTGCCCTACTCGGCTAGAGTGCGGATCTGCTCATGCATGTAGAGTGGCAGGTAATAATGACCGCCAGAGTTCTTGCCACTCGCACCTGAGCCTTTCCAGCCGCCGAAGGGTTGAAACCCCGGCCAAGCGCCGGTTGTGGCACCTTGCGGACGGTTGGCGTAGGTGACACCCGCTTCGATTTTATCGAAGAACCAATCCACTTCATCTGGGTTGCCATAAAATCCAGCGGTGAGGCCATAGTTGACCCCATTGGCTTCCTTCATCACCTCATCCAGATTGCTAAACATTGCAATGGTCGTGATGGGGAGGAACATCTCATGTTTCCACAGGCGATGATCAAGTGGCAGATCGGTGACAAGTGACGGCTGGCAGAAATAGCCCTTGGCATAGTCGCCATCGGTCAGGATCTTGCCACCAGTCAGAAATGTTCCGCCGCCATCCTTTATCTCTTTGCAGTATGCTTGAAAATCATGGTAGGAGGAACTGTTAATGACAGGACCGAGGAAGTTCTTGCGGTCGGTTGGGTCGCCGATGCTTAGTTTATCGGTCAACTCTTTCAACCGGGTAACCAGGGTATCGTAGACATGTGCCTCGATGAAGATGCGCGAGGCTGCCGAGCACTTCTGCCCCTGCAAGCCGAAAGCCGAGCGAACGATCCCCAGCGCAGCCCGCTCCAGGTCTGCATGCCTTGAGACAATGACCGGATTCTTGCCGCCCAGCTCGAGAACAATCGGGCGGACATACCTGCCGGCGGTAAAGTCGCGAAACATCTTCATACCGACATCGAATGAACCTGTAAAGGTGATGCCATCCACCTCGGGACTATCCACGAGCGCCTGGCCGAGGCTGCGTCCCGGCCCGGTAACGAAGTTGCAAACACCTTCAGGCAGACCGGCATCGCAGAAGCATTCGGCAAGCAGGCGTACGATCCATGGAGTATCTGTGGCGGGTTTGATGACAAGCGTGTTGCCGGTAACGAGCGCTGCGCTTGAAGGTCCACCAGTGAGAGCGTATGGGAAGTTGAACGGGCTGACCACCAACCAGACACCATAGGGACGAAGTACGGAGATGTTGGTTGATACGTATCCAACCAGCGGGTCTCTGCCCATTTCAACCATGTAACCATTGTTGGCTTCCATCTGGTCGCAGGCATAGGTGATCAGGTCGGCAGTCTCCTGTACATCGCCCAGGGCTTCCATGCGGTTCTTGCCAACTTCCAACGACATGACCGCGCCCAGCTCGTATATACGGGTCTCGATGTTTTCCGAAACCTTGCGTATGAGCTTGACACGATCCTGCCAGGGGGTGTGGCTCCAGGCTGGGAAGGCTTTGCGTGCGGCTGCCAGCGCCTGGGTAGCGTGTTTCTCATTTCCTTTTTGCATGACTGCCAGCACCCAATCGGTGTTGATGGGTGAGTGGTCTTCAAACTTCTCGTCAGCGAACACGTCTTTATTGTTGATGATCATGGCGTATTCCTTACCCATTTTTGCCTTGACCTTCGCCAACGCAGCATCATAGCGCGTATGTAATTCCTCGGGCGGGTTGAACATGGTCGCATAGGTGAGTTTGAAATCAGCCATTCATAATTCCCTATTATGTGTGATCTTATATAAGCATCAGCCCGGAATCCCGAACGGGCTGAAGGGCTTAATATAATTTAGTAAAAGGAGATGGAGAAAGGTAATGTTATTACCATTGAAAATATTTTTTCTTTATTGAGTGAGGCAACAATCTTGGTTTTCGAAATATAGGAAGGAGCCCGCCTTCTACGAGAAAACGGGTTCCTGCCATTAACTCAATAGAACTTAACCGGCTGCCCCTTTCATACCCGCTGCGAGGTCACCCGGCGCTGGTTCTTGAGCTGCTGATCGGCTTGTTGGATTACCCCGAGGGCGGTCAGCAGGGATAATAAGGCGCGCGCCCCCAGAACCAGCAACACAGCCACCGATACAAGACCGCTGGTGACCAGCAGGAACAATTCACTCCGCGTGAGTCTGCGCACGATGACCGGTGGGTTTACAACCTGGATCCGCTCACGCAGACCACGTACGAACTCACGGCGCGGTCGGACAGGCTGAAGGATATCCGCCAACCGTTTTTCAAGTTTAGCAACCTTGTGCTTGGATGCCTCCACCAACTTTTTTCTGACACCCATCGTATTACTCTCCTACGGGATAGATCACCACTCCGAGCGTACCGGGTCCAAAATTGGCCGCCAGAGAGATCGCGAGCTCGGTAATGAACGCTTCACGGGTATTGAAAACGGTTCTGGCCTTTGCAAGCAGTGTTTCACCTGCATGCGGGTCGCGTGCATGGACAACTCCAAGATACACCGGTTGGTCGCCGAACTCAGTTTTTGCCATTTCCAACAACCTGTCGATGGCTGCTTTTCTGGTGCGAACTTTTTCAGCCATTTCCACCACGCCATCCTTCAGCAAAGCAATCGGTTTTACATTCAGCACCGAGGCCAGCGCGGCTGACAAGGCACCGACGCGTCCGCTCATCTTGGCGTATTCGAGTGTGTCCAATGTCAGGTAGATACGGACATTTGGACGCACCTTTTCCAGGTATTTTACGATCTGGTCAATGTTCCTACCGAGGCGATCCATCTGGCGCGCCTCGCGGCACATAAAGCCCAGTCCCACCGAGCCGCATGCCGAGTCGAACGGGATCACATTGTACTTACCTGCAAGTTCGCTGGCGGCGGCAACTGCTGAAGCATAGGTGCCAGAAAGCCTGGCGGTTACATGAATCGAAAGAATCGTATCACCAGGATGAGCAATTCGATTGTAGAATTCCACGAACTGGTAAGGCGAGGGTTGTGAGGTTTTGGGGATCTTTCTGCTTTCATCAACCAGCTTGTAGAAGCCCTCGTTATCAAGCTCGATACGTTGCAGGTATGTGCGCTCGCCCACCTGGATATTGATGGGGATGATCTGTATATCAAACTGGCTTTCCCAGTTTCCGGGAAAATCAGCAGCGCCATCGGTAACGATTCGTAACATATCATTCTCCTTCCAATAATTCCGATCCACCAACCTCATCACGAAGTGCCAATAACGTGCGGTGATAGAGGCTTTTTACCGCGCCCTCACTGCGGCCCATGATTTCGCCGATCTCAGCATTGGACATTTGCTCAACGAATTTGAGGATCAACAAGTGCTGGCGTTCAGGAGGCAGGCGGCGAATGAGTTTTAGCAGCGTCTCCCGCTCCTCGGTCAGCATCATGGTCAACTCCGGGGGATCGCCTTTGTAGTGAAGCGTTGGGGTATCATCGAGCGGGATCTCCTGGCGACGACTACGATCGCGGTGCCAGTTGGCGACCAAGTTGTGGGCAATTCGGTATAGCCAGGCTGAGAATGGCACGCCGCGGTCGTGATAGTTACGGATATGATGCATGGCGCGGAAAAAAACCCGGGCGGTCAAATCTTCAGCATCATGCACGTTGCCAGTACGATAGTAGATGTAGTTAAAGATACGCTCCACGTACTGTTCGTAAAGGAGGCCGAAGGCTTCCGCTTCGCCCATAAGGGCGCGCGCCAGTATATCTTCTTCTTTATATTCCGGCACTTACTCACCTTACCGGAGAGGTTTACTATAACAACCCCTCCATGTTTCTGAAGTTACTTGACCGAGTATATCATGTTTGAATTTATGCTATAATCCGATAGGTAGGAATTATCTCCTTTCCTGGGATAATCCTTCCATCCGGGGATGACAGGCTTCGACGGAAGAGGCTGGTCCCGGAATGCGAGCCGAGAGGCGCCGATCTCGTAAACTCAGCGCAACAATCAAGTGCCAACCGCACTTCCTATGCTGCTTTGCCCCTCGCTGCATAAGCGATTAGCAAAACAGCCGGCTTCCCTAGAGTGAGGCCGCGTCCGCCTGCCCCGTTCTCCGCCCGGTGACAGGGTCGGGCGTCATAAAGACGGTGTGCCGCGCAGGATGTCGCTAACTGCGCGAAAGAGGACCCTCGGGTCCGGGCGACTGGCCACAGGTCAACCTGGCCGGATGGGTGATTTGTGGTGAATAATAGCAGTCGGCTACGCTCGTAGATTTCCGCGGGTCGAGTCTTTCGGACGCGGGTTCGATTCCCGCCATCTCCACTGCAAAGCGCGCTCATCAAGGGCGCGTTTTGTATTCGGACGGGGTCCCCAAAAGGGGAGGGTATGCCCTTCGGGTACGATGTTCGATTCCCACCATCTCCACTTTTTCTTTCATACATCTTGAAAAGATTATCAAGTTTATTCATTCGTGTGTTTCCATATTACAGTATCATATTTCATGCTATACTCATATTTAGATCACAAAAATATTAACAGAAAAAGAGGAGAATGATATGAAGATCCGAATTTCACTTCCGTTCATAGGATTGGCTGGGTTGATTCTGCTCGTTGGCCTGGCATGTGGTGGAGGAACAACAACCACAACTACCCAACCGCCCGCCATCCAGAATCCGCCCACGCAGCCGCCGGTACAGGCCACCGAGCCGCCGACCCAGGCTCCTACCGAACAACCGACTGAACCACCAACCGAGGCCCCCACGGATACTCCAGCCGAAGCCCCTGCATATTTCACCGAAGAGTTCGACGGGGAAATCCCCAACTGGTCCTATTTCCTAATGAAAGGCGATGAGACAAAAATGGACCTGGGGACCGATAATGGTATCTTGACCTTTGACCTCAATGGTGAAGATCAATGGGTATATATCATGTATGACCCTTACACATATTCTGATATCCGGATTGACGCGCGGGTGGAAAACCGCGGTTTCAATACTAATAACGTCAGCATGATCTGCCGTTATGACAAAAAGTACGGTTGGTACGAGTTCAATGTCGCCAACAATGGCTTGTACTGGATATTAGCCTATGATGAAACGATCAAGGACTATCAAACCCTTTTTAACGGTGGATCAACAGCGATCCATTCCGGTAAGGATATAAACGAGTATACAACCATCTGCTCGGGAACAACGCTGGCTTTATATATCAATGGAGTGGAGGTGCGAACGATCACCGAGAAACGCTTCGCTTTCCGCGATGGCAAGGCAGGTATTGGGGTCTCTTCCTTTGATGTGCTGCCTATCATAGTAGAGTGGGACTATGTAACCTTCAGCGAGCCGTAAACGGTTAATATAGAATCCAAACGAGGCTTCCGGAAACATGACATTGGAAGCCTCTTTTCTTTTGCTGATACAGCGTTAACGTTTTTCTTGCATCTTTCGGGTATGCTTGTGTCATTGCGATCCCAGCGTACTCTGCCACTTTAAGAAACATCCTTGCACGAGGGGATAGCTTCGGCAAAGAGCGCCTCGCAATGACACTCAATATCAGGAGCATTGCCATGGGTAAAATCATCGGAATTGACTTGGGAACAACCAACAGCGTGGTTGCCGTGATGGAAGGCGGCCAGGTCACGGTCATCACCACCGCGGAGGGAGGGCGGCTGTGCCCCTCGGTGGTGGCGTTCAATAAAAACAACGAGCGCATGGTCGGGCAGACTGCCAAGCGACAGGCAGTGATCAACTCGGAGAATACCGTTTACTCCATTAAACGCTTCATGGGCCGGCGATACGAAGAGGTGGAAACCGAACGCAAGATGGTGCCATATACTGTGGTCAGCGGCCCTTCGAACGAGGCGCGTGTCAAGCTGCCAATCACCGGTCGCGAGTACAGCCCCGAGGAGATCTCAGCCATGATCCTGGCCAAGCTCAAGACCGACGCCGAGGCTTACATTGGCCAACCGGTGACGGAGGCTGTCATTACTGTCCCGGCATATTTCAACGACAGCCAACGCCAGGCGACCAAAAATGCCGGACGCATTGCCGGGTTGGATGTGAAGCGCATCATCAACGAGCCGACCGCCTCAGCGCTGGCGTATGGTCTTGACAAGAAAAAGAACGAGACCATCCTGGTCTTCGACCTTGGCGGTGGCACGTTCGATGTCTCGATCCTCGACGTTGGTGAGGGCGTCATAGAAGTCAAATCCACCAATGGCGATACCCACCTGGGTGGCGATGACTGGGATCAGCGGGTGGTCAACTGGGCAGCTGATGAATTCAAGAAAGATCAAGGCATCGACTTGCGCAACGACCGCCAGGCATTGCAACGTCTGCGCGAGGCATCTGAGAAAGCTAAAATCGAACTTTCCAACGTTATGGAAACCGAGATCAACCTGCCTTACATCACCGCGGATGCAAGTGGACCCAAGCATCTGCAGCTCAAGCTGACCCGGGCCAGGTTCGAGCAGATGACCGAGGAACTACTCAATCGCTGCCGCCGTCCTTTTGAGGCAGCCCTTAGGGACGCCAATTTGACTCCGTCCAATCTCAATGAAGTGGTGCTGGTTGGCGGGGCGACGCGCATGCCCATGGTCCAGGAATTGGTGCGCAAGTTGACCGATGGCAAGGAACCGAACAAAGGTGTCAACCCGGATGAAGTGGTTGCTGTTGGCGCGGCAATCCAGGCTGGCGTCCTCGGTGGCGAGGTCAAGGATATCCTTCTGCTGGACGTGACACCGCTTTCACTCGGTGTTGAGACGCTGGGTGAGGTGATGACAACCATGATCGAGCGTAACACCACCATTCCGGTGCGGAAGACCGAGACCTATTCAACCGCAGCAGATGGACAGACGGCAGTGGACATCCACATCCTGCAAGGCGAGCGCCCGATGGCGCGAGATAACATGAGCCTGGGCCGATTCCGCCTGGACGGCATCCCGCCTGCACCGCGCGGCATCCCGCAGGTTGAGGTCACCTTCGATATTGACGCCAACGGTATTCTGAACGTGACGGCTAAAGATAAAGCGACCAGCAAGGAGCAGAAGATCACCGTCACGGCTTCGACAAACCTGTCTAAAGATGACGTTGCCCGCAAGGTGGAAGAAGCCAAACGATACGAAGCAGATGACAAGAAGCGGCGTGAAATCATCGAAGCCCGGAATAACTCGGATAACCTGATCTACCAGACCGAAAAAGCGCTGCGCGAGCTTGGAGAAAAAGTTCCTGCGAATGACCGCTCGAATATCGAGAGCAAGGTCAATGAACTCAAGCAGGCCATGCAAGGCGATGACATAAGTCGCATTAAGAAGTTGAGCGAAGAGCTGCAGAACGCCTTCTATGCTCTAAGCCAACAAATGTACGCCCAAGGCCAGCAAACCCCACCCGGAGGTGGACCGCAACCCGGAGGCTCCGGCGGTACACAACCCGGCGCCAGTGGGCCGCAAACGCCACCTCCACCCGGTGATGGAGATGTGATTGACGGAGAAGTCCGCGAAGCATAGGCACGAACAAAGACGAACAAGGCGAATGGCACGAATGGAAAATTCGTGCCATTCTTCTTATTCGCAGCATTCGTGTTAAAATCACCTTTGTGCGAAAGCGAAATTATATCCTGGTCAGCTTCGCCGTGGCACTGCTGCTGGCAATTGGGGTTTACTACCTGCCTCCGGTCCATTCACGCCTTGCATGGCGGATGGACGAGCTGCGCACGCGCATCAAATACGCCCTCAACCCGCCGGAAGAGGTTGTCTTCGTACCCACACAGCACATCGAATCCACCGGCACCCCTTCGCCACCACCCTCGCAGAAACCGACATCACCCGGGCCAACGCCAACGCTTGCCCCGACCTCCTCGCCGACGGTCACGCCCACCCCTCTGCCGGCTTCTGTCATTCTCAAGGACATCACCTACATTGACGAGCACGGCCGCTGGAACTATTGCGGCCCGGCGAACCTGGCAATGGCACTCACGTATTGGGGCTGGAAAGGCACCCGGGACGATATCGCCACGGTAATCAAGCCGGGAGAAAACAATCCCGACCTCGATTTCATCACCCGTGGTAAAACCGACAAGAATGTCATGCCTTACGAGCTGACCGGATTCGTGGAGGATCACACGGATTACCATGTCGTCCTGCGCTACGGTGGTGAAATGGCTTTGCTCCAACGACTCATTGCTGCCGGATTCCCAGTCATCGTTGAAAAGGGCTATTACACCAAGGACTATACCGGTAAACTGGGATGGTTGGGGCATTATGTCTTCGTCACCGGCTACGATGATGGTCAGGCTGCTTTCATCGTTCAGGACGCCTGGCTGCAGCCGGGTAAGAACCTGTCGAGTCCCTACGATGTTTTCTACACTGGCTGGCGTTCATTCGACTACCTTTTAATGGTCGTTTACCCGCCGGAGCGCGAGACGGAGGTTTTCTCCCTGCTTGGGTCTTGGGCTGATACATCCTGGGCTGACCAGCACGCACTTGATATTGCGAATTTTGAGACACAGACCCTGGACAGCGTAGATGGCTTCTTTGCATGGTTCAACAAAGGTACCAGCCATGTCCGCCTGCAGCAGTACATGGATGCTGCCATGGCTTTCGACCAGGCGTTTGCCATCTACGCCCAGCTTGGCAGCGATGACAGACAGCGTCCCTACCGTATGATGTGGTACCAGACCGGCCCTTATTGGGCTTATTTCTACACCGGGCGATACCAGGATGTGATCGGCTTGGCAGAGCAAACCCTCAACGACACCGTGGACAAACCAACCATTGAAGAAAGCCTCTACTGGCGCGCAATGGCGGAATACGCCATTGGCGAGTACGATGCTGCCTTCTCTGACATGCGCAGCGCGGTTTATTACAATATAAATATGCAAGCTGCTATTGTAAAACTGCAAGAATGGGGATTGAGTCCCTAGGTAGATAGTTGGCTAGTTCGGTAATATGGCGGTTGAGTAGTTTGGTAGTTGAGTAGTTGAGTAAATGGGTAATTAAGTTGTTGGGTTGCATGGAAGTTGAGATGCCGGAAAAGCACGCTGTATTTTCTGTGGAGGAATTACCATGGCGAAGATTGAGCATTTCGAGGATCTCCAATGCTGGCAGAAAGCCCGCCAGCTTGCGAACATGGTATATGACCGTAGCGAACATCCAAGGTTCGCTAAAGATTTCAGTCAGCAGCCAGGTTCGGGATGCCTCAGGGCTGGTCATGCGTAACATTGCCGCAGACTTTGAGGCGGGATCCAACCCTGAATTCATTCGCTTTTTAAAAATGTCACGCCGCTCGGCTAGCGAAGGGCAATCCGAACTCTACCTGGCGTTGGATCGACTCTATATCACCCAGGTGGAACTCGATTCGCTTATGGCCTTGCCACCGAAACCAAACGCCTGATCAACGGCTTGATCGGTTACCGAAGAAAATCAAAACCCTCGGATAAAAAACCACCCAACGAGAAATCTTAATTACCATAAAACAACAAAACTAATAACTGCGAAACTAAATAAAATACAAAACTATAAAACTATGAAACTACTGCACTTCGCCGACGCCCATATAGATATGGCCAACTACGGCCGCCACGACCCGGAAACCGGCCTGCCATTACGAGTGTTGGATTTCCTCCGCTCCCTCGATGAGATCGTGGACACTGCGATTCGCGAAAAAGTGGACCTGGTGATCTTTGCCGGGGACGCATACAAGGACCGCACCCCGGCTCCCACCTTCCAGCGTGAGTGGGGAAGGCGCATCATCCGCCTATCGAAGGCGGGTATTTTAACCCTGCTCCTGTTGGGCAACCACGACCTTTCCCCCGCCCTCGGTCGCGCGCATGCCATCCAGGAGTTCGAGACACTGGATGTGCCGCATGTGCGTGTTCTGGATAAACCGCAGTTCATTAAACCTGAGGAGCTCGATCTCCCGCTGCAGGTCATTGCCCTGCCATGGATCTCCCGCTCCGGGATGCTCGCTGCCACGGAGATGAGCACAACGGATCCATCCGAAGTCTTCGAGAATATCGAAGCGCGCATCACCGAGCTTATCCATGGCTGGCTGGATGAAGCTGATCCTGATCTGCCGATCATCCTGACAGCCCATGCCTCGGTGCAGGGCGCGGCTTACGGCTCCGAGCGGATGGTGATGCTGGGCGCGGACCTCGTCCTGCCGGGGTCGCTCGTCAAGGATCCGCGGCTGGATTACGTTGCCCTTGGTCACATCCACAAGGCGCAGGATCTAAACGCGGGGTCACATCCACCGGCCATCTATCCTGGTTCCATCGAGCGCGTGGATTTCGGCGAGGCGGCAGATGATAAGTACTGTGTCATTGCCGAGGTGACACACGGCAGGACGCAGGTCGAGTGGCGGAAGCTGAAGGGAATCCGCCCATTCGTTGACCGCCGCGTCGAGCTGAAATCAACGGAAAACATCACCGAGATGTTGAAAGCTACCCTGCCTGCCCCCGATAAGATCGAAGGAGCGATCGTTCGACTGGTAGTGGAATATCCACGTGAGTGGGAACCCTTGATTGACGAACAGGCGTTACGTACCCAATGCGCGGCAGCCTTCGAATTCCACCTGGTCAAGCGTCCGCAAGCCGAGGTGCGCATCCGCCTGCCGGGAGACCAGACGGCGAGCAGCCTCAGTCCACTCGAACTGCTGGAGCAATACTGGCGCGCCAGCCATGTGAAGGAGGGGGAGATTGAAGTTTTACAGAATCTTGCCAAGGAGATCGTAGAGGGGGGTGAAGGTGACTGAGAGTGAAGGGAGGGGTTGACTATGGATATCCACCCACGCAAGGTGTATTTTTATTCAGGGGGGTAGACCCTCGCCCAGCTGAGGTAAGCAACTCCAGTTATATCGTTCTGTCGGGGTCTCCCCGCGAAGCGCCTCCGAAGGGGGTGACCCCGACAGGCAATGACCGAAGGTCTCACCCATGGAGCATTACCAAATTGTTGAAGGAATCGGCGTTTATTTTGTGACATTCACGATTGTGGAATGGCTTCCTGTTTTTATCGAGGAATCCACCTGCAAGATCATCACCGACAGCCTGAACATCTGCATCCAAAATAAAGGACTGCGGGTGAACGCGTATGTACTCATGCCCAACCACTTCCACGCCGTTGTGTTCGATAAAGATTTCGACAGCGCACGATTGAAACATACGCTGGACGATTTCCGGAAATTCACCGGCAGGCAATTGGCGGATTATTGCGATGCCCATTATTCGCCTGTTTTTGGCAATACGTTTCGCCATGCCGCGGGCGAAGACCGGCAGCGACGCGTTTGGCAGCCGACGCAACATCCGGAGGGGATCGTTTCTGATCGGTTCTGGCAGCAGAAGGTCAGCTACATCCACGAGAATCCCGTACGAAAAGGATTGGTAACAAGGCCGGAGGATTGGCGCTTTTCTTCCGCCCGGTTTTGGATGAGCGAGGGTGGGAGTGTTAATGAAGTGGGATTGTGCGGGATTGGGTGGTAGTTGGGAGACCTTCGGTCAAGAAATGAGCGGGGTCAGGAGACCCCCGCCCAACGAGACCCTCGCCCAACGAGACCCCCGCCCAACGAGGGCTGGGCGGGGTCAAGAGACCCCCACCCAACGAGACCCCCGCCCAACGAGGGCTGGGCGGGGTCAGGAGACCCCCGCCCAACGAGACCCCCACCCAACGAGGGTTGGGCGGGGTCAGGAGACCGCCGTCCAACAGAGTCAAAACTGGGCGGGGTCAGGAGACCGCCGTCCAGCAGAGTCAAAACTGGGCGGGGTCAGGAGACCCCCGCCCAACGAGACCCTCGCCCAACGAGACCCCCGCCCAACGAGGGCTGGGCGGGGTCAGGAGACCCTCACCCAACGAGGGCTGGGCGGGGTCAGGAGACCCTCGCCCAACGAGGAGACCCCCACCCAACGAGACCCCCGCCCAACGAGGGCTGGGCGGGGTCAGGAGACCCCCGCCCAACGAGGGCTGGGCGGGGTCAGGAGACCCTCGCCCAACGAGAAATGGGCGGGGTCAGGAGACCGCCGTCCAGCAGAGTCAAAACTGGGTGGGGTCAGGAGACCCTCGCCCAACGAGAAATGGGCGGGGTCAGGAGACCGCCGTCCAGCAGAGTCAAAACTGGGCGGGGTCAGGAGACCCTCGCCCAACGAGACCCTCGCCCAACGAGACCCCCGCCCAACGAGGAGACCCTCGCCCAACGAGACCCCCGCCCAACGAGGAGACCCCCGCCCAACGCTTGAAAAAAGGTGGGGTGGACTTCCAAAGTCCACCCCACCTGATTTCACAATCCGATCACACCGCACCCGGCGAGTTCGTTGATCTCTGCGTCGCTCAAGCCAATTTCTGCCAGCGCAGATACCGTATGCTCGCCCAGCCGTGGGGCGGGAGAGGATTCACGTCTCGCAAAAATAAAAGGTGAATTCATGCCCACCGGTTGCCCATTCTCCTCGCGAACGTAGCCGCGCGCCTGCACCTGCGGGTGAGCCAGCATCTCCTCGAAGGAGTTGATGGGTTCCACGCAGGCTTCGCTATCCGCGAACAGGGCCAGCCATTCTGCGCGCGGCCTCTGGCGGAAAAGGGTGACAAGTTCCTCCCCAAGGGTGCGGTCGTAGCGGCGGGCGATCCATTCGGGGTGGCCTGCGCGGGTGCAGAAATCAGCCCAGAAGGTCGGCTCAATGGCAGCCAGGGTGAGGTACCTGCCATCGGCAGTCTCGTAGATATTGAAGCAAGGCAGCCCGCCGAGCAGGGGATGGCTGGCGGCCTCCACGCCCAGGCCGTAGAAATACGCGCCACCGGCGAGGGGCGTCATCCACGAGATCACGCCATCGAGCAGGGCCAGATCGAGGTACATGCCCGCCCCGCTTTTACCACGTCCCACCAGCGCGCCGAGAATGGTGATGGCAGCCAGCATCCCACCGGAGAGATCGGCCACCGGCAGGCCGTAGGGGAGGGGCGCCTCCCCGGAGCGGGCATTGAGCGCCAGAGCGCCGCCGATGGCGAGGTAGTTGAGGTCGTGACCGGCGCGTGCGCGGAAAGGTCCTTCCTGTCCATAGCCCGAAAGGGAGCAGTAGATGATATCCGGTTTGACAGCCTGCACCGCCTCGTAGTCTATCCCCCACTTCTTCACCGAGCCGGGTTTGAAACCTTCAAGGATCACATCTGCGCCGGAGGCGAGTTTGAGGAATATTTCGCGGCCGCGCGCATTGCGATAGTTGAGCGCCACGCTTTTTTTGCCGCGATTGACTGCCTCGAACATGCCGCCCATACCCATCTCTGGCGGGGCAATGCGGGCATAATCCCCGAGGCGCGGCGTCTCGATCTTGATCACCTCCGCGCCCAGGTCGGCGAGCAATTGGGTAAGGTATGGTCCCGGCAGCAGGCGCGAGAGATCCAGAATGCGGATTCCTTCCAAGGGCAGCATATGTCACTCCTTGATATCTTCTCTATTCTACCAATTCCTCGTTACTATTGAGATAACTTGCTAAGCGACCCGCACCTGCGGTATGGGCAAGTGAGTGAAGCATTTCCATACTGAGAAGGAGACTCCCCGTGGAGTATACACTGAGCGAAGCGAATGCGTTCAGAGTGACAGGTATTAAACCTACATTCTGCTATAATTCCCCTCATGCGATGGATATATCTCTCTCCGCACCTCGATGATGCCATCCTCTCCTGCGGGGGCTGGATCTGGGAACAGACACGCGCAGGAAGCCTGGTTGAGATCTGGACCGTCTGCACAGGCGATCCACCAGAACGCCTTTCACCATTTGCCGAGGCACTGCACACCCAATGGGGAACCGGCCGCGAAACACCCGCCATGCGCCGTATCGAAGATATGGAAGCCTGCCGCGTCCTCGGCGCACGCCACCGCCACCTTCCGCTGCAAGACTGTATCTACCGCACCGACCCGGATGGCAACTGGCTTTATGACCCGATCACGCTGATGGGTGAAATCCACCCAGCCGACCGTCCTTTGATCGAGACCATGCGTGCATTCCTGGCAGCCAGCCTCAAGCCGGAGGACCGCCTGTTCTGCCCGTTGACCGCGGGTGGGCATGCCGACCATCGCCTGACGCGCGCCGCGGCCGAGGCGATCGCGCGCCCACTCCTGTATTATGCCGATGTGCCGTACGTGCTGGATCAACCGTCAGCCCTGGAACCGCGGACGAGCGGGTTGCGAACCGAGATCATGGCTGTTTCGGAGGCCGGGGTGAGTGCCTGGCTGGAGGGCATCGCTGCGTATAAATCACAGATCAGCATGCTGTTCGAAAATCCAGAGAGGATGCGGGAGATGATCCGGTCATATTGGCAAAACCATGGTGGTATCCGGTTTTGGCACCAGTGAATCGTATTCTTAGAAAAGTGGATCCATCTCCAATCATAAAATAACCGCCGTCCGCGTCTTGCTTTTGGGCTTGAAACATGATATATTTGCCGCCGCGTAGGGTCACCCACACATCAAGCGCATCTCTGTCTCAGAGATGCGTGCATATTAACCAGGAATAAACCATGCCAACCACGTTCTTAACCCGTGAAGGTTACCAGAAACTTCAAGAAGAGCTTGAACACCTATCCACGGTCAAACGCCAGGAAGTTGCCAACCGCTTGCACGAGGCGATGGAGGGCGGAGAGCTCATCGAAAACGCCGAATACGAAGCTGCAAAGAACGAGCAGGCCTTCGTGGAGGGGCGTATTCAGGAGCTCGAGGTGATCCTGGCTTCAGCGCGCGTAATCGATGAGACGGCGAAAAGTAAAAGCGATGTGGTGCAGGTCGGTTCGACCGTGACCATCCAGGAAAACGGCTCCAAACCTGAAAAGTACACCATCGTCGGCGCAGCAGAGGCAAACCCACGCGAGGGGCGCATCTCCAATGAATCGCCCATCGGCCGTGCAATTCTGAATCACCGTACCGGGGAAGAAGTGCAAGTGGAAGCTCCGGGTGGAATGTACAAAGTACGCATCATCAAGATTGCTTGAGCCTGGGGCAGCCAAGCCATTTGGTCCCGCGCTTTTCAAAAAAAGCGCGGGGCTTTTTGTACCCCCTTGCGGCTTTCAGCCACCCTCCCCCATAATCGACGAAGTTCAGCCGAACATGGGGAAGAGCCAGGGGAAGCAGAATGGTAAAATACAGCCAGAAAGGTCACACCATGCCCGAATATACTTCCCTCGAGAAGATCAGGCTTGAAAAGATCGACGAATTACGCAAAGTTGGCATCGAACCTTATCCCACCCGCGCCGGGCGAACGCATACGAGCCTCCAGGCGATTGCTGCATTCGAAAAAGCTGAGGCGGCAACTAGTCCTGATGAGGTACCCGGACTGGTAGCCGTAACATTGGCCGGCAGATTGCGCGCCATGCGCCCGATGGGCAAGATCACCTTCGCCCACATCGAGGATGGCGCAGGACGCATCCAGCTTTTCCTGCGGGCCAACGATCTTGGCTTGGAGAAACTTGACCTGTTCAACCATTTCTTCGATCTGGGTGATTTCATCCAGGCATCCGGTTTCATATTCCGCACACGCACGGGCGAGGTCACGTTGCACGTCCAGGATTTCAAGATGCTGGCCAAGGCCGTATCTCCGCTGCCGGCAGCCAAGGACGAAACCACCGCCAATGGACAGGTGGTGCGTCACGCCGCGCTGGAGGATGCGGAGCTGCGCGCCCGCCAACGGTACGCGGATCTTGCCGTGAATCCTGAGGTCCGAGCCACATTCAGCACCCGCGCCGCCATCACCCGCGGCCTGCGCGAGTTCCTGGATGAGCATGGCTTTCTCGAGGTCGAGACGCCCATCCTCCAGCCGCTTTATGGCGGCGCAGCAGCCAAGCCGTTCGTCACCCATCATAATGAACTCGAACAAGACATGTACCTGCGCATCTCCTTCGAGTTGTATCTCAAACGCCTGCTGGTTGGAAACCTGGAGAAAGTCTACGAGATCGGGCGCGACTTCCGCAACGAGGGAGTTAGCTTCAAGCACAACCCCGAATTCACACAGCTTGAATTCTATTGGGCATATGCTGATTACCTGCAAGTGATGGCACTCACCGAGGAAATGATCAGCAACGTGGCAGAGAAAGTGCTGGGGACAACCAAGGTGACATATCAGGGTCATGAGCTGGATTTCACACCACCCTGGCGGCGATTGGAACTGAGCCAGGGGTTGCTGGATGTGACTGGCATAGACATAACACTGCATCCAACTGCCGGATCACTACTCGCCGCGCTGAAGGCGATCAGCAGGACACCCGACCCATTGGCAACACGTGGCAAACTGATCGATTTCATGTTGAGCGAGTTCCTGGAGCCGACACTGGTCCAGCCAACCTTCCTTTATGATTACCCGCGTGATATTTCACCGCTTGCCAAATCCAAGCCGGGTGACCCGCAGACGGTGGAACGTTTCGAGGCTTACACAGCCGGTTTCGAACTGTGCAATGCATTCACTGAGCTGAACGATCCGCTCGACCAGGAGAACCGTTTCCTGGAAATGGGCCGCGCCTACACGGAGGATGATGAGGAACGCCACCCCGTGGATGAAGATTATTTACATGCCATGCGCTACGGGATGCCCCCGAGCGGAGGTTTTGGCATGGGCGTGGACCGGCTGGTGATGTTATTCACCGACAAGCATAACATCCGCGATGTATTGCTCTTTCCTCATATGCGTATAGCTGAATAACCCTGCGACCATGCGGATATCCAATTACGAACTTTGCCTGGCCTGGAACTGGGAGTACGATGCCGGTTTCGTTCGACAGATGGAGGAAACCTGCGCGCGGCGTGGATTGAGCCTGTTGCTGGTCACACCGGGCAACCTGGAGGCGGTGACCATTGCGTTGGAAAAAGGCGAAGCCGGTTTCCAAACATTGCTGGATCGTGCCTCGGACTCGGATGGTGGTTTTCAGCCGCTGGTTGAATGGGCGCGTGCAAGAGGTGTTTTCCGGATCAACCCGCAGGAGCAATGCAGGTGGACTCATGATAAAGCCACCATGCATCTCGAGTTCATCGCTTACGGACTTAATACCCCATATACGATCATACTATCGCCGTTCATTGAAAACCCAGATCTTCCATTGCTGGATTTCACCCCCCTTGGTGGTCCTTTTGCCATAAAACCATCGCATGGGGGAGGCGGGGAGGGTGTGGTATTGGAGGCGAACTCGATCGAGCAGATTCGTGCGCTGCGCAAGGCATTCCCAGGCGAAAAGATCCTATTACAGGCGCACGTCACGCCGCAAATATTGGCAGGACGCCCGGCGTGGTTCCGCGTGCTGGCCTGCAGTGGTGCAGTCTATCCTTGCTGGTGGAACCCGCAGACGCACATCTACATGCGGGTCACTGCGGAAGAATCCGTCGCTTTTAGTTTACGCCTTTTGCGGGAGATTCCGCGCCGCATCGCCCAGCTTTGCCGCCTCGACCTGTTTTCCACCGAGATCGCCCTGGCAGGATCTGGTCACTTTATCGTAGTAGATTATGTCAACGACCCGGTGGATCTCCGCCTACAGTCCGTTGCCATTGACGGTGTGCCGGATACCATTGTGGAAAGCATTACCCGGCGATTGGCGAGGCTGGCAGAAAACAGGATGCGGTAAGCAGGTCTTTCCCAAAAGATGAATCGTATTCCCTGGTTGATCAGATCGAGCTTTCATAGTGCAGTGCTACAGCCGGTTTTGCCGAAGGCTTTCGTAAACGCCAAAATTCAAATTTATTCCTCGTAAGGCTCGTAGATACAGAAGGCAAGACAGCCGAGGCATCGTATGGCTGGATTTCACCTGCGACTGCGGCATCATCGTCCCTTTATGTCATGCTGTTTTGCTCATGGGGTATGAGTAGGTCAAACGAATGCTTGGAGGAAAGGATGTCCAACCCGGGAATATTCTTTTCTTCCAATTTGCAGACAGGCACAAGTGGAAATTTCTCTGTAATAACCAAAAAAACAGGAAGCCCCCACCTCCTGCTTTATGTTTTCTACTTTACTGGTTTCTGCGATTAGCCGATTATCCCTGTTGTATTTCTGCTGCTCTCAGCGTATTCTTCATCAACATGGCGATCGTCATCGGGCCAACGCCGCCGGGAACAGGGGTGATGAAGCCGGCCACTTCCCTGGCCTCGTCGAAGTTCACATCACCCACCAACCGGTAACCGGATTTCTTGGTGGGGTCGGGCTTTGAATTGATTCCCACGTCAATGACCGCTGCGCCGGGTTTGATCCAGTCACCGCGCACCATCTCCATCCTGCCGATGGCGGCGATAAGGATATCTGCCTGGCGGACGACGCCGGGAAGGTCGCGCGTCCGTGAGTGGCAAACGGTGGTGGTTGCGTTCTTGCCAATCAGTAAAAGCGCGGCTGGCATGCCGACGATATTTGAGCGACCCAGTACCACCGCGTTGGCACCCTCGATCTTCACCCCAGCCTGTTCCAGCAGGAAGATGCAGCCATAAGGCGTGCAGGGGACGAAGAGCGGCTCGCGGCCTTTCTGTGCCAGGCGACCGATATTGATCGGAGAGAAGCCGTCCACATCCTTCTCGATGCTGATCAGTTGCAGCACGCGTTCTTCGTTAAGGTGGGAAGGCAGGGGCAGCTGAACCAGGATGCCATTGACCTTCTTGCTGGCGTTTAGTTTCTTGATCAGTTTTTCCAACTCTTCCTGGGTGATATCGGCAGGCAGTTGGTGGCTGACCGAGCCCATGCCGAGCTCAGCGCAGGCTTTCTGTTTTGATGAAACGTAAGTTGCTGAGTCCACCCGGTCGCCAACCAGTACAGTGGCGAGGGTCGGCTGGGGCTTCCCAGCCGCGGTCCTCCTGGCCACCTCGGCGGCGACGTTATCGCGCACCTGCTGGGCGATGCGTTTTCCGTCAATGATTTGAGCGGTCATGATTAATCTCCTCTGAGTTGCGTGGTAATGACTTCAGTCTTACCTGCTAGCTTGGCAACGACTGAAGTGGATACTAAAGAAATTGTGAATTCCGGCATTATTATACAATCCCCTCCCCAAGCATGAAAGTGACACTTGGCATAAAAATACCCGCCAGTAGGTCACGCTTAAACGTGACCTACAACTTGCATGTATACCCGGCGTGACTATGATAACATTACCCTTGCTTCAATGTAGTGTTTCGGATGTATATAAAAGGCAGGACATATGCACCGTAAAATATATTTTGCGTTTGCGCTATTCATGTTGGTCACCCACGCCTCTTGTGCGCCTGAACCAGGAACAGCCACTTCAACCCCCTCCCCAAGTACAATCCCCTCGCCCTCCCCAATCAGCACGATCACTCCTCTTGCCTGGAATGGGGAGCAAATCCCCGGCGTGGATAAAGGCTTAAGCGGTGAGCCGGTCACCCTGCCGCAGGATGTGTTCGGGTTATTACGGGAAAAAGGCGGCGCGCCGATCATGCTGGACAATGATGTGGTCGGCAGTAAAAGCAGCACTGCCTGCTCGGTGGCAATTCCGGAGCAATTGGTCAGCGGCTCGCGCGTCCAGGCGGACGGCGCCGGCCCGGCGGTTTACGCCTTTGACGGCCAGCCGGACCAGCTGGCTTTCTGGAAGGATTTGGCAGTGCCCGAAGGTGTGAGCTGTGTGGCGTTTGTGGCGCAGGACGGGAATAAGTGGGGGCTGGAGTCCGGCACAGTGGCGGTCTGGTTCTTTACCGGCGGCGGCAAGGCCGGCGCTAATGTTATCAACGCGGACAACCCTTTGCGCGTCATGATCTCGGCAGACAACTCCGCCCGCCTGAGTTTTGCCAACAATACTTTAACCATGACCACCCTGGATTCCTCCGGCGCAGTTTTAGAATCCCAAAAAGTCATTTTTCTGCCTTCTCTGTCCATCTCCCTGCCGGAAGGGACCTATACCTATGACGCCGCTGGCGTTCACATTACTGTTGCGCCCGGGCAGGTGGTGGATATTCCGCAGGCGGAAATTGCTGACCGCCTGAAAAGCGGCGAAGGGGGACAGCCGCTGGTGTTGGGCGGACTGATTGCCAACCCGACGGAAAAAGACAGCCGGCTGGTGAATGCCTACTTTGACGGTTCGCAGTGGGTAGTGCCGGATGCCGCCAAAAACATGCGCTGGACGCCGGAATTAATGCAGATCAAAGGCATTTCCGTCCCGGCGATACTGGAAGTCATCAGCCAGGAAAGTGGTGATGTAACCGCCAGAGAAATTTTAGTCACGGGTGAAGATAGAATTTATCATGTTGATTCTGGAGACATTCAATACATGAATCTAAGGAATCTAACCCTTAACCAAAGGACAACGGAAACGGTCACGGTTTTCCCCGGTATTACTGGCAGAGAAGAAACCATGTATCAGGCGCGGCTGATCTTTGTTTATTCAGCCAATAGCCGGATTCATCAGGTGCAGTTTTTAGCCCAGGGACAAACAGGGTTCGAAACAAACGACCTGATACTGACAGACAGAAATATCAAAGATTTTTTTCAGATCGGTTTGCGTTATGTAGTAGATTTTAATTTTGCACTGGACACTGGGACTTACAACCGGAATAAAGAGCGGTCTGTTTTTGACAAGTATTGTGCAGACAGCGGAATAAATTGTTCTTATGCCAACTGGAGAAACGGGATAAAATTTTATATTTTTGCAGAACTTAAAAACCGGCTTTACAATTCCCGGGATTTGGTGGTCCTTGATCAAGGAGTGCATATAGATTCTATCAATGAAGACAGATAATCTTTGCTAGAGTCTTAACTTTTTCCGGTTTCCGCTTCAGAATAAAAGGGTGAAAAGAAATACATCATTCAGGATAAAATTACTGCTGGCAGTCGTTGCGGCAGTGGTATTAACGGCTGTAAGTAAGCAAGTGGTTAAAGCCCAAGCCTGCCTTTCTGAAGTGGTTTTGGATGATTATGGTTGTAGCGAAGATGTACCGAATCCACAAACGGGCGATTGCGGTAAGATTATATATAATCACGGGACAAAAACTTATGGGTGCAATACGAACTTACAGCAAAACCCAAGCTGCAGGACTTACTCTCGTGCTTGTTCCAGCAATGATGCACGAGATGATTGCGTTAAAAGGTCAGTAGTAGATCCGGAAACAGGGGAAACGATAGATTATTGTGAAGCGGTTGGCTGCAGTTATTCGCAGTGCTGGGGGAGCGGGGGGCCGGGGCCGTCGCCGTCGACGTATCCGGGCGGCGGGTACTGCGGGGATGGAACATGCCAGGCGGTTGAAAGTTGCACCGAGTGCCCGGGGGACTGCGGGCAGTGCCCGTGCATACCGGTGCCGCCGGTGAGCCCGGAGCCGGACCCGCAGTGCATAGAGAACGGCGGTTCGTTCGGCAAGCAGTATCTTCATTCCGATACCGGTACCTTGAAGAATCCTGACTATTTTGTCGGTTCCCGCAAC